>Ga0185299_10000059_pt1 | contig 334176 bp, 279 predicted proteins | sample PaiPotPPA55metaG_FD_128002 | JGI IMG/M metagenome (GOLD analysis project Ga0185299, IMG submission 128002) | Iron sulfur acid spring bacterial and archeal communities from Banff, Canada, to study Microbial Dark Matter (Phase II) - Paint Pots PPA... ...
GTCAATGCTGCTCCGGCTGCTGCTCCCGCAGCGGTCGATTACAAGGCCACTACCACCCCGACGTCCACGATCATCAAGACCGATGCCGGGTCGATGGATGTGGAGAACGGGGTCTTCAAGATCAAGGCCGCGAACGGTGCCACCCTGGCCGGCACCCAGCTCGAGTTCCGGGTCGATGATTTCGAGTTCCCGATCGCGGCGAATATCGCCGAGCACACCGCGACCCTGACCCCGCAGCTCGATGTGGCGCACGCGGTCTATAAGCCGGTGGATCTGCCGTATCAGAACACCGCGCCGTGGAAGTCCCCGTACGACCGGGAACAGGCCGCCTGGAACCGGATGAAGGACACCGTGGCGACCGGTGCCACGGTCGGTACCCTGGTCGGTGGTTTGACCGGTGGCGCGATCGGCTGTGTGCTGGGCGGTATCGCGGGCGCGACCGTGTCCGCGGCGGCGATCGTGGGCTTGTTCGGTGCGTTCATTCCCGCTGCGGCGATCGGCTGCTTGGGTGGCATCATCGCGGTGGGTGCGCTGGGTACTTTGGCGGGTCAGTTGCTGGTGACCGCGCCGGTCGCGATCCTGGCGGGTATCCAGTACTTCACCACGATCAACGCACCCTTCACCCCCGCAAAGTAATTCCCCGCACACAGCGCCCCCGCACAGTGACAACTGCGCGGGGGCGCTGTGTGTGGCGCACCGCTCAGGCCGTGCGCGCGGTGGCCTCCGCCTCGATCCGGGCCCGCACGAATCGCGCCACCCGTCCCAGCACCGCCCGGCTCTCCGGCATGGCGGGCGCGATGCTCATGAACGCGTGCACCTGTCCGCGCCACAGTTCGAGCGAGTTGGGCACCCCGGCCGCGGTGAGCCTGCGCGCCATCAGCGCACAGTCGTAGCGCAGCAGCTCGTCCTCCCCGACGATCAGCAGGGCGGGCGGCAGGGCGCCGAGCGCGCCGTCCACCGGCGAGGGATCCGGACCGCCGTACTCGACCACCTTCTCGAGGCCCGGCAACGGAATATAGGGATCCCGCCGGACATTCACGTAGTCCCGCTTGGCCGCGCAATCCAGATCCAGCAGCGGGGACATGCCCACCAGCCCGGCCGGTGCGGGCAGACCGGCCTCAACGGCCCGCAGCGCGGTGGCGAAGCTCAGATATCCGCCCGCCGAATCGCCGGCGAAGACGATCCGGGCCGGCTCGGCGCCGTGTCGCAGCAGCCAGCGGTAGGCGGTCAGGCAGTCCTGCACCGAGCCGGCGATGGGCGTGCCGGGCAGCTGCCGGTATTCGACGTTGACCACCGCAAGCCCGGTGCGACGCGCGATCGCGGCCGCAATCGGGCGATGCGAATCCAGGCCGCACAGAAAGAATCCGCCGCCGTGCATATACATCACCACGCCGTCGTGCAGCGCCCGTCGAGCGCCGGCGGGGCGGATGATCTCCATCCGGAAACCCTTGAGCCGCACCTGTTCCCGCTCGACGCCCCGCGGATTCGGGCGCAGTGCGGACAGCCCGTCCACCACAACCCGCGCCAGCGGCATGGTCACGGGATTGACCGGATAGTGCCGCACGAACGGGCCCACCACGCCCCTGCAGGCCAGCAGCAACGCCCGCGATGCGAGGCTGCCCCCGTCCGGATTGACCACGACCCCTGGCTCGGACCGGATTTCGTCGACTCGTACGGCGACCATCGCGCACCTACCTAACTCCGGACGCGCCGCGTCGCCGGCAACTCTGAGCGCCGGAGGCGAGGTGTCGGCGCTGACATCTCACACAGTGATTACCCACCCCGCCGGCTCCGCAAGCTCCGCTGGCTTACCGTCCCCGGGGGCAATTTCAGAAGACCACGGGGTACGCGACCTACGCAATAGGTATTCGCCGCGTTCGCTCCGGCGGAACCCGACGTGACGGTTTCGACGTCGAGTCGGAACCCGGGGTATATCGGGCCCCGTCCCGGCTGGCAGACTTGCGCGACATGCGTGGAATCATCCTGGCGGGCGGCACCGGCTCGCGGCTGCACCCGATCACGCGCGGGGTGAGCAAACAGCTGGTCCCGGTGTACGACAAGCCGATGGTGTACTACCCGCTCTCGACGCTGATGCTGGCCGGTATCCGGGACATCCTGGTGATCACCACGCCCGAGGATGCGAGCGCGTTCGGGCGGCTGCTCGGCGACGGTTCCCAGTTCGGCATCTCGATCGACTACGTGGTGCAGCCCGCCCCGGACGGACTGGCGCGGGCCTTCGTGCTCGGCGCCGACCACATCGGCTCCGGTCCGGTCGCACTCGTACTGGGCGACAATATCTTTCATGGGCCCGGCCTGGGCACCCGGCTGCATCGATTCGACCGGATCGATGGCGGCGCGATCTTCGCCTACCGGGTCTCGGACCCCACTGCCTACGGCGTGGTCGAATTCGCCGACGGGCGCGCGATATCCATCGAGGAGAAGCCCCGGCGGCCGCGGTCGAACTACGCCGTCCCCGGCCTGTACTTCTACGATAACGACGTCGTCGAGATCGCCCGCGCCCTGCGGCCCTCCGCGCGCGGCGAATACGAGATCAGCGATATCAACCGCACCTATCTCGAGCAGGGCAGGCTGCAGGTCGAGGTGCTCGCGCGCGGCACCGCCTGGCTCGACACCGGAACCTTCGATTCGCTGCTGGATGCCGCCAATTACGTGCGCACCATCGAGGAACGACAGGGCCTGAAGATCGGAGTGCCCGAGGAGGTGGCCTGGCGGATGGGCTTCATCGGCGACGAACAACTGCGCCGGCTGGCCGAGCCGCTGACGCGCTCGGGCTACGGCGACTATCTGCTCGGCCTGCTGGCACGCGGGCGCGAGCAGGACGGGTCGAGCATAAGCGGGATTGGTGAACATGCGGATTCGTGAACTTGCGGTACCCGGAGCCTGGGAGTTCACCCCGGCGCTGCGCGGCGACGAGCGCGGCATCTTCCTCGAATCGTTCAAGGCCTCTGAGTTCGAGAAGGCGGTCGGGCGCCCCTTCGACCTGCGGCAGGTCAACACCTCGACCTCCGCGGCAGGGGTGCTGCGCGGCATCCACTACACCGAAACCCCGCCCGGGCAGGCGAAATACGTGACCTGCGTGCGCGGCGCCTTCCTGGACGTGGTGGTGGACCTGCGCCCGGACTCGCTGAGTTTCGGTGCCTGGGACAGCGTGCTGATCGACGATGTGCGGCGGCAGTCGGTATTCCTGACCGAGGGGCTCGGGCATGCACTGCTCTCGCTCGAGGACGACTCCACCGTCACCTACCTGTGCTCGCTGGAGTACGCGCCCGAATTCGACAGGGATATAGATGCTTTCGATCCGGAACTGGGGATCGAATGGCCGACGGTGGGCCGGGACGGGAACCCACTGACCTACGCCCGCTCCCCGAAAGACGCGGCCGCGCCGAGATTCAGAACACTCCACAACTGAGCTGCCAACCCGCGCAACCAGACCCAGCTACCTCGTCATTCCGGCACGCTTTTGGCCGGGATCTCACGAAGATTCCGGCCAAAAGCATGCCGGAATGACGGTGATAGACAAGCCGCCGGAAACACGGGCAAACGCGGACCGACCCTTGGACAGATGCACGCAGAAAAAGCCGCGGTGGGCGAATATGCTTCGCCCACCGCGGCTTTCTTACCTGAGCCGCAGGAGACTCAGGCGGCTTGTAGTTCCTGCTCCGACTCGGTGTCGACCACCGGCTCCGCCGACCGCCGCTTGGGCAGGAAGTGGGTCAGCGCCACCAGCGCGCCCAGGATCGACACCCCTCCGGCGAAGATCAGCCCGGGGCGGTAGCTGTGCAGCATCGCCGCTGGTGAGCCGTCATTATGCCCGGAGGAGATGATGGCGGTGTTGATTGCCAGCACGATCGCGGCGCCGACCTGCATCGAGGTCTGTAGCACGCCGGCCGCCAGGCCCTGTTCGTCGTCGTCGATACCGTTGGTGGCCTGGATGTTGATGGCCGGGAAGCCGATCCAGCCGATACCGACCAGCAGCACCGCGGGCAGGATCACCGCCACATAGGACGGGTGCGTGTTCAACCGCAGGAACAGCAGGTAGCCGACGCTCATGGCGATCATGGTGACCGCGATGATCGGGCCGGTGCCGAACCTGTCCACCAGCTTGTCCGAGAACACCGAGGACAGCGCCACCAGCAGGCCCACCGGCAGCAGCGCCAGCGCCAGGTGCAGCGGCGACCAGTGCAGGCTGTCCTGCATGTACAGGGTCACGATGAACTGCCAGCTGAAGTAGGAACCCGCCACCGCGATGATGACCAGGCTGGCCCGGACCAGGGTGATCTTGCGCAGGATGCCGAGGCGGATCAGCGGATGCCGAACCCGGTTCTCCACCACGATGAAGGCGGCGAACAGCGCCACCACCGCGGCGAACGAGCCGACCGTGCGCGCGGAGGTCCAGCCCGCCTGCGGCGCGGAGACCACGGTGTAGACCAGCAGCAGCATTCCGGCGGTGGACAGCAGCGCGCCGAGCAGATCGTGCCCGCCCTCCTCCGCCTTCTTATCGCGCGGAACCAGTACGGCCGCGGCGATCAGGGCGGCCAGGGCGATCGGCACCGGCAGCAGGAAGGTCCAGCGCCAGCCCAGGCCGGTCATCAGGCCGCCGAACATCAGGCCCATGGAGTAGCCACCCGCGCCGAAGACGGTGTAGATGGACAGCGCCTTGTTGCGGGCCGGGCCCTCGGCGAAGTTGGTGGTGATGATGGACAGGCCGGTGGGCGCGGTGAACGCCGCGGCCAGGCCCTTGATGAAGCGGGTGGCGATGAGCAGCGCGGCCGAGCTGACCAGGCCGCCGCTGAGCGAGGCCAGGGCGAATACGCCCAGGGCGATCAGGAAGACCTTGCGGCGCCCGAGCAGGTCCGCGGTGCGGCCGCCGAGCAGCAGTAGCCCGCCGTAGCCCAGCACGTAGCCGCTGACCAGCCACTGCAGGGTCGAGGTGCCGAGGTGGAGATCTTTGCCGATGGATGGGAGCGCCACACCGATCATCGAAACGTCGAGGCCGTCGAGAAACAGCACGATGCACAGCGTGATCAGCATGCCCCAGGTGCGGACCGACCACCGAGTGTCGGCGGCCGTACCAGCCGAAAGCGTTGCCGTGGAAGTCATGGCACGGAACATTACATGCGCACGCATTAATTGTGCAAGCATTTAATGCGGTTGCATGGTTCGACGGATCGCACTAAGATGGCGGCATGACGAAGGCGTCCACAGCGTCACCGGTGCGCGCGGCAGCGCCCACCGGGCTGGTGAGTGAATGGCGCGGGCTCCTGGATAAGCACGCCGCCGTGTCCTGCGCACTGGAGAAGGAGCTGCAGAGCCGGCACCGCATCGGCCTGAGCGAGTTCGAGACCCTGGACCGACTGGTCGACGCCGCCTGCGAGACCTACCGAATGAGCGACCTGGCCTCGGACATCTACCTGAGCCAGAGCGCCCTGTCCCGCGCCGTGGCCCGGCTCGAGCGCGACGGCCTGGTCAGCCGCAGCATGTGCAGCGACGATCGCCGCGCCATCTTCGTCTGCCTCACCGACAAGGGCCGCGCGGTCTACGCCAATGCGGCTCCCACACACCGTGAGGTACTGGCGACCACCTTGCGCTGAGTCCCGCCCCGAGCACTGTCGGACCGACCGAATGTCATGGCGAGCACTGCTAGGTACGGCGGTAGATCACAGGCCGGCGCGAGCCTCTTCGAGCAGGTCTCGCGCGTCGACGGCGGCGGCCTTGATTTTCGCGAAAGCCGCACGGTAGCGCGAGATCTCGTGATCCTTCTCGTAGTAGGTCGAGGCGGTGTAGGTCTGCACGAATACCACCGACGGCTCGGGCAGATTCCCGGTATCGCCGAATTCGAGCAGCACGAACCTCCCTGATTCCATGCCGTCGTGGTAGCCGGAATCGGTTGGCACCACCCGGATGTCGACATTGGGCAGCTCGCACAGCCGGCGCAGATGCTCGAGCTGTCCGGCCATCACCTCCGCGCCACCGATGCGATGCCACAGCAGCGATTCGGTGATCACCACCTCGATCCGCACCGGATTCTCCGCGCGGGTGAGGATCGTCTGGCGCGCGGCGAAGACCGCCAGGCGGCGCTCGAGCTCGGCGGGCGCGATATCCGGCCGCGCACCGACCAGCACCGCCCGGGCGTAGGCCTGGGTCCGCAAAAGGCCGGGAACCAAATCGTTCTCGTAGGTCAGCAACCGGATGGCGGCCTCCTCGAGGCCGAGATACACCTCGAACCCCTCGGCGATCACATCGCTGTATTCGGTCCACCAGCCGCGGGCCTTGGTCTCCCGCGCGAGCGCGATGAGCGGTTCGATGACATCCGCCGGCGCAGCGTAGATCTTGCACATGGCCTCGACATCCAGGCCGCGCAGCGAGGTTTGCCCCGTCTCGATGCGCCAGATCTTGGCCTCGGACCACTCCAGCCGCTGCGCCGCCACCCGCGTCGTCATGCGGGCTCGATTGCGCAGGTCCCGGAGCTGGCGGCCGAGTTGCCTGCGCGGCATCGTCGAACCGGTGATCCCCTGCGGTAAGCCCATGCTCTCCCCCTCGCACATCGTGCCTGGTAGTACGGCGAATCCACGGCGCAGTATCCGGTATGGACATCCAGACCGCGCTCGGATTGTCGCACAACAAAACCGGCTCCGGATATGGGGTTTGGCGCAATTACGCCAACTTCCCAGCTACGCCCGCTACCAGCGGGCGTTAAGGATTCCGTTGGGAATCTGTCAGCGGCAGCGGATTTGATTCACAGGTAGCGCCTCAGTTCCTCACAGGGACGGGCGCGAGGGTAGTACCCGTGACCGCAAGCTCGCTTACCAGCACCGCGGTCATAGCCAACCTGAATAGCCCAGTGATCTTGTGACGAGTTGAACTATGGCCGAAAAAGTTTCGCGGATGTGTAACAACACCGATGCTGCCGTCCGATACGTCCCATGGAACACCCAGCGAGACCCAAGATCTACCCGGGGAATGGAGAAGACCGTGCGTACGACGTTTCCGACTTCCGTCAAGGCGGCAGCAGTGGCCGCTAGCGCGCAGGACTACATCCGGCGCGGCTGGACGGTCGCCGAAACCGCCAACGGCATCTGCCTGATCACCGACGAGAATGTCTCGGCGATCGAGGTCACCGGCGAGCTCGCCGTGGCCGTGCGCCGGTTCCTGCGGGCGAACAACCTGACGGGGCCGGTCATCGAGATTCCGGGGGCCGAGCGCCGCGAGATCCACCTGGTCACCGGCGTCCGCAAGGCCGCTATGGCCATCGAGGCGCTGCGCAAGGCCGGCGCGATCGTCCACACCGACGGCGCCGGAATCCCGCTGCCGCCCACCCAGCTCTCGGCCGGCGACGCCTGCTGGGGCGTGGCCCCTGCCGAGGCCCGGTGGATCCCACCGGTCGTCGCGCTCGGCGCGGCGGTCCGCGCGGCCTCCTCCGGCCACAAGCGTCAGCTCGCCCGCGTGGCCTGCTGAACCACCGCCGGTCCCGGCGAAACCGCGAGAACCGCACGGGTTCCCGCGGTTTTGTGCTGTCCAGATGCTGCCGCTATCGCTGCGAATCGGCAGGTGCGGGTGAATGATGGGGTGATGAGCGACGCCGCCGATGGCCATCGGACCCTGCTACGCACCTGCCCGCTGTGCGAGGCGGTGTGCGGGCTCGAGATCACCCTCGATCGCGACGATCATGTCGTCGGGGTGCGGGGTGACCGCGAAGACCCCTTCAGCCACGGATTCATCTGTCCGAAGGGCGCGAGCCTGGGGCATCTGGACGAGGATCCGGACCGGCTCACCGAGCCGATGATCCGCGACCGGGCGAGCGATACCTGGCGGACCGCGTCCTGGCAGGAGGCGTTCGACCTGATCGCCGAGCGGATGACGGAGCTGGTCGCCGAGCACGGCCGCGGCACCGCGGCGCTGTATCTGGGAAATCCCAACGCACACACCGTCGCCGGTGCGCTCTACCTTCCGGTGCTGATCCGCGCGTTGAGCACCCGCAACCTCTATTCGGCCAGCACCGCGGACCAGATGCCCAAACAGGTGGCCAGCGGGCTGATGTTCGGCGATCCGCTGACCGTCGCGGTGCCCGATCTGGACCGCACGGATTATCTGCTGATGCTCGGCGCCAACCCCCTCGAGTCCAACGGATCGCTGTGCACCGCACCGGATTACCCGGGTCGCCTCAGGGCTCTACGCAAGCGCGGCGGCCGGTTCGTGGTGGTGGACCCGCGGCGCACCCGCACCGCCAAATCTGCCGACGAGCATCTGTTCATCCGGCCCGGCAGCGATGCCTACCTGCTATTCGGGATCGTGCACACGCTGTTCGCGCAGGACCTGATCGACGTGCGCGTCGAGGCCGACGGGCTGGACGAGGTGCGCGCCGCCGCCGCGGATTTCACGCCCGAGGTGGTCGCCGACCGTACCGGTGTGCCCGCCGAGACCGTCGTGCGGCTCGCGCGCGAGCTCGCCGCCGCGCCCAGCGCCGCCGTCTACGCCAGAATCGGCACGTGCACGACCGAATTCGGCACCCTGACCCAGTGGCTGGTGGACGTGATCAACGTGCTCACCGGCAATCTGGACCGCGTCGGCGGGGCGATGTTCCCCACCGCGGCGGCGCTGGGCATCGTGCGGACCCGGGCGTTCCGCCTGGGCCGCTGGACCAGCCGGGTGCGCGAACTGCCCGAGGCCATGGGCGAATTCCCGATCGCCACGCTCGCCGACGAGATCCACACCCCCGGCGACGGGCAGGTGCGGGCGCTGGTCACCGTGGCCGGGAATCCGGTGCTGTCCGCGCCCAGCGGAAACCGGCTCGGTGCGGCGCTGACCGAGCTGGAATTCATGGTGAGCGTGGACCGGTACCTCAACGAGACCACCCGGCACGCCGATGTCATCCTGCCGCCGCCGCGGACGCTGCAGTCCCCGCACTACGATTTCGCGCTGTTGCAGTTCGCGGTGCACAACTATGCCCGGTATTCGCGGCCGCTGGTGCCCCTTGGCGATCGGCCCTCGGAGTCGGAAGTCATTGCGCGCCTAGCGCTGGCGCTGTCCGGGCAGCAGCCCGAACCCGGCCGGGATCCGCTCGCCGCGGTCGACGAGCTGGTCATCGCCGGAACGCTGCACAAGGCCGGCCTGCTGGAGCGGCGATCCGAATTGCAGGGTGCGACCAGCACCGAGCAGCGCATCGACATGATGCTGCGGCTCGGGCCCTACGGGCAGTGGAATCCCGAGGCGCTACCGACCGCCGCGACCGGATTCTCCGGCGGGATGAATCTTCAGGTGCTGCTGGATAACCCGCACGGGGTCGACCTGTGCCCGCTGCTGCCCGACCGGCTGCCCCACGTGCTGCGCACCGCCTCGAAGCGGGTGGAGCTGGCACCGCCCGAACTGCTGACCGACGTGGCCCGGCTGCGCACACGCCTGACCGACGCGGCGCCGGACCTGCTGCTGATCGGCCGCCGCCAGCTGCGCTCCAATAACAGCTGGATGCATAACATTTCCACGCTCGTCGGCGGATCCAATACCTGCACGCTGCTCATTCATCCCGACGATATGGCGCGCCTCGGGCTGTCCGATCACGCGGTCGTGAAGTCCGCGGCCGGGGCGCTGACGGTGCCACTGGAGCCGACCGAGGAGATCATGCCGGGCGTGGTCAGCCTGCCGCACGGCTGGGGTCACACCGACAGCACACAGGCGGTCGCGCGCGAGCATGCCGGGGTGAACGCCAATGCGCTGACCGATGATTCGCTCGTCGACGCCCCCTCAGGCAATGCGGTGTTCAACGGGGTTCCGGTAACCCTGACTCCCGCCTGATACCGCCGCGACAATCAAACCCGCCACGCGGCCCGCGCGCGAAGGCTAGCATCTGGGTAGCAACCCAACCTGATGGAGCACGAATGCTCGACACTCAGCAGCACGGCAGTGACGGCGAGCGGGAACTACAACGGCGCTTGGGCACCCGGGAACGGGCCGAGCGCTTCTACGACGAACAAGTATTGGACATGCTCAACGGCGCGATGATCGACTTCGTGCGACGCATGGATATGGCGTTCATCGCCACCGCGGACCGGCACGGCGAATGCGACGCCAGCTTCCGTGCCGGCAAGCCCGGCTTCCTGCACATCATCGACGAACGCACGATCGCGTACCCCGAGTATCGCGGTAACGGTGTCATGGCGAGCCTTGGCAACCTCCTGGAGAACCCGCACGTCGGAATCCTGCTGATCGACTTCTCCCGGGACCTGATCGGCCTGCACATCAACGGCCCGGCCCGCATCGTCGAGGACGATTCGCTGCGCGGCCAGGTACCCGGCCTGCCCCCGGCCGAGCGCGGCCGCGCCGCGACCCACTGGGTCGTGGTCGCCATCGAGGAGGCATACATCCACTGCCGCAAGCACATCCCGCACCTGGTCTCCGCGCCGCGAGAGGCCCGCCAGTGGGGTACGGACGGTACCCGCGCGAAGGGCGGCGACTATTTCGGCGCCAGCGCGCAGGCGTACGCGGAGGAACAAGCCACGATCGCCTCGGTCGGGGCGACGCGCGCCGAAGCGGACGATGTCAGCGCGAGGATTCCGTCGTTCGCGACCGAGGCGGGCGCATTCATGGCCGCGGTAGCCGGTCGTCGGCAGTGATCGGCTGATGAAACGAGTCGATTGATCGGTCTGCAGCAATCGGCTCAGGTCGTATCAGACCGCCACCTACTCGAGTGGCCTCAGCTGTGCGCGCATCCGACCGGAGAGGCGCATGTCGGGGAGCCGAGAGTCCCCGGTGCCTCAATGTCGTGCGTTGACCTCACCGGATGGGTCGAGGGAATAGTTTGCGCGATGTTTTCTGTCCGTGAAATACCTCAGCGCCTCGTCGGGATTGTTAACTTTCGGCGGCGCGGCTATTTTCGCAGTTCGCGAAAAATGGCGCTGCCCATATTTTCGGGGGCACCTTTTCCGGGGTGCCGACAGGGCGGCATTCGGGTGCTGAAGGTGTTTCGTCTGCGCCGGTACGGACTGTTCGTGGCTTCTCGATAATGGTGGGACAATTACTTGCGGTCGTGTTAATGTAGTTTGTCACACAGTGTCGGGGACACGCTGGACAGGGGAGCTTTATCGTCTGCTGGCGGAATCAATTCTGCCGCGCTGCCTATCTTCTAATCTCATGGGCCGAACCGGCGATTAGCGGAAGGTCCGTCGGAGTGGGTCGAGATCGTCATTCCTCGCGTAGTGGTCGCCGTCGAAACGGTGTGCTGTTCACGACGCTGCTCACGGCCCTCGTCGAATCCGCCGCAGATGCCGTCGCCGTTCGCTTCAATCCCTCGGGCGATCCGGCCGATCAGCGGCAGTTGACCTATCGAGAACTCGATGCGGTCTCCTCGCGCTGGGCGCGTGAACTCCTGGCCCGCGGAATCGGTGCCGGCGACACGGTGGCGATCGGAATTCCCCGCAGTATCGAATCGGTGCTGGCCGTGTGGGCGGTCGCGAAGACAGGGGCGGCATTCGTGCCGGTGGATCCGGGGTATCCGCTCGAACGGATAGCACACATCATCTCGGATTCGGGTGTGGTACTCGGGTTGACCACCACGGCACACCGGACCGTGCTCGGCACCGAGGCGGAGTGGATCGAACTGGACGACCCGGAACAGGCCCGGCGGCTCGGTGACCGGTCGGACCACCCGATCTCCTACCTCGACCGCGCGCGCCCGATCGACCCCCAGCATCCCGCATACGTCATCTACACCTCGGGTTCGACCGGAACACCCAAGGGCGTGGTCGTGACCCATACGGGTCTGGGCGCGCTGGCGGCCGCGGCACGCGAACGGCTGCGGATACATCGCAATTCGCGTGTGCTGCACGTGTCCTCGCCGAGTTTCGACGCGTCCGTCGTGGAATTACTGGTGGCCTTCTCGTCGGGTGCGACACTGGTGGTGTCGCCGCCGGTGGTGTTCGGCGGCATCGAACTGGCCGATCTGCTGCGGCGTGAGCGGGTCACCCACATGCTGATCACACCCGGTGCGCTGGAGTCGGTGGATCCGAACGGGCTCGACGACCTGGAGGTGGTCGAGGTCGGAGGAGACAGCTGCAGTCCGGAGCTGGTGGCGCGGTGGACACGCGAGGGCCGGATCGTCGTCAACGGATACGGTCCGAGCGAGACGACAGTGTGGGCGACGCTGAGTGATCCGATTCCGTCCGGAGGGCCGGTCACGATCGGTACCCCGATTCCCGGGGTGGCGGCCTTCGTGCTGGATGCGCGGTTGCGGCCGACACCGACCGGGAGTGTCGGGGAGTTGTATCTCTCGGGCCCGGCACTGGCCAGAGGATATCTGGGGCGCCCCGGGCTGACCGCGGAACGATTCGTGGCCGGCCCGTTCGGCGCGGAGACCGGGCGGCCGGGGACGCGGATGTACCGTACCGGGGATCTGGTGCGCCGCAACGAGTCCGACGGGACTCTCGAGTTCCTGGGGCGGACCGACTTTCAGGTCAAGATCCGCGGCTTCCGGATCGAGCTGGGCGAGATCGACAACGCGCTCACCGCCCATCCCACCATCGATTTCGCTGCGACGCTGGGCAGAACACTGCCGACCGGCGCGAAGGTGCTGGTGTCGTACGTGTTACCGCACCGCGGGGGCAGTGTGGACACCGACGAACTGACCCGCTTCCTCGGGCACCGGCTGCCCGAGTACATGGTGCCGACGGTCGTCGTGGTGCTGGACTCGATTCCGCTGACCCCGATCGGCAAGCTGGACCGCGCGGCGCTGCCGGAACCGGTGCTGGCGACCGGCGAATACCGTGCTCCCGTCACCGATATCGAGTCGGTCATCGCGGAGGTCTTCGCTGCCGTGCTCGGGGTCGACCGGGTCGGTGCGGACGATTCGTTCTTCGCGCTGGGCGGTGATTCGATTCTGTCGATCCAGCTGGTGTCGCGGGCGCGGAAACGGGGGGTCGTCTTCACCCCGCGCGATGTGTTCGATCATCGAACCGTGGCCGCATTGGCCGAAATTGCCGGGCCCGCGGCGGAATCGGAACAGCGGCGGCTGGCCGAGCTGCCCGGCGGCGGGGTCGGCGCGATCCCGCTGACGCCGATCATGGCGGCCGCGCTGTCCAGGGGCTCGTCGTATCAACGGTTCTCGCAGTCGATGACGCTGCGGTTGCCCGACGGGATCGACCGGGAGACGCTGGTCGGCATCGTTGATGCGGTGATCGGGCACCACGATGTATTGCGCACGAGGCTGCGCGCCGCCACCCCGGTGCAACCAACGAGCCCCGAGCGGGCGGCGCCATCGGGCGTGGCCGCGTGGGTGTTCGAGGCGTTGGACCGGGGAGCAATCGATGCCGATGCACTCGTGCACCGGGTCCAGGTGCCGGCAGAGATCGGTGACGCGGAGCTGGCGCGGCGGGCGAGCGCCGAGTTCGACGCGGCACTGGGACGGCTCGATCCGGCGAACGCGGTGATGCTGCAATTCGTCTGGTTCGCGTTCACGCCGCCGATGAATTCGGGGACCGCGGGTGCGGTGGCGGACAGATCGGCGGATACCGTCGCGCGCCGCCGCGATGTATTGCTGGTGGTGGCGCACCATTTCGTGATCGACGGGGTGTCGTGGCGCATTCTGATCCCGGATCTGGCGATTGCCTGGTCGCAGCTGGTCGCGGGGGCGCAGGTGTCCTTGCCGGCCAACGGCACATCGATGCGGCGGTGGGCGCACGCGCTGGCCGGTGCGGCGACCGATCCGGTGCGGATTGCGGAACTGCCGTTCTGGCAGACGGTTTCGGACACCGAAGATTCGCTGGGTACCCGTGCATTCGATTCGACGGTCGACACGCTAGCGACCGTGGACCGGGTGCAGGTGACGGTGCCGGCGGCGGCGACCGACGCGGTGTTGACCGCGATCCCGGGCCGCTATCACGGCCGGGTCGACGACGCGCTGCTGTCGGCGTTGGTGCTGGCACTGAGCAGGTGGTGCGGCGACGAAGTCGGCGGTGCGGCGACGATCAGGCTGGAGGGACACGGCCGCGAGGAGAATGTCGTTGCGGGCGCGGATCTTTCGCGCACCGTCGGCTGGTTCACCAGTGCATATCCGGTGCGACTGAATCTGGGCGGCGCCGATCTCGACGACGCGTTCGCAGGTGGAAACACCCTGGGAGCCATCCTGAAGTCGGTGAAGGAACAACTGCTGGCGGTGCCGGACAAGGGCGTCGGATACGGTCTGCTCCGGCATCTGAACCCGGAGGCCGCCGCGCAGGTGCCCGAGGCGGGGCAGATCAGCTTCAACTATCTGGGCCGCGTTACGGCGGGCGAGGTTCCCGCGGAGCTCAGTGAGCTGGGCTGGGCGCCCGTGGATGACCTGGGTGATCTGGTGGCCGAGCTGGATCCGGACATGCCCGCCAACGGGGTGATCGACATCAATGCGATCGTCACCGACGGCGCGGACGGTCCGCGGCTACGAGCGTCGTTCGCATTTCCGGCCGGGCTGATATCCCGCGCACGGGTCCAGGAGTTTGTTGATCTGTGGGTTGCCGCGCTCACCGCGCTTGCCCTGCATGCGCAGCGGCCGGACGCGGGTGGTCGCACCCCCTCGGATCTGCCGCTGGTGCGGGTGAGTCAGTCGGATATCGACGGGTGGGAACGCGACTACCCTGCTCTGACGGATGTGTGGCCGCTGGCACCGCTGCAGTCCGGGCTGCTGTTCCACGCCCTGCTGGCCGAGTCGGGCGTCGATGTCTACACCACCCAATCCACGGTGCACCTGAGCGGCGCCCTCGACGCCGAGCGGTTGCGGACGGCGGCGCAGGGTGTGCTGGACCGCTACGCGAATCTGCGCGCGGCGTTCGTCGCGGACTCCGATGGGTTCGCGGTGCAACTGATCATGGATCGAGCCGAGGCACCGTGGCGTGAGGTGGATCTGACCCTGCTGCCCGAATCCGAGCGCGCGGACGAACTGCGGCGCTCGGTCGCGGCCGACCGCCGAGACGGCTTCGACATGTCGGCGGCGCCGCTGCTGCGATTCACGCTGTACCGCACCGCATCCGGGCCATCCGACGACGCGGCGGTGGTCGAGGCACACCAGCGGTGGAGCCTGGTCATCACGACCCATCACATCCTGCTCGACGGCTGGTCGATGCCGCTGCTGCTGCGGGACCTGCTGATGCTGTACGCGCTGCGCGGCGATCACAGCGCACTGCCGCGGGCCGCGTCCTACCGCCACTTCCTGCACTGGCTGGCCGGCCGGGATCGCGAGGCGTCGCTACAGATCTGGGCGAGGGCCCTGTCGGGTATCGAGGAGCCGATCGTGCTGGCGGCACCGCCACGCCCGGACGATCGGCCCGAGATCGGCAGGCTGACCACAGAAATCGATGCCGCCCGCACGCGCCGGATCGTCGAGCGCGCCGCCGAACTCGGTGTCACGGTGAATACGCTGGTGCAGGGGGCGCTGGGGCTGCTGCTGGGCCGGCTGACCGGACATACCGACGTGGTGTTCGGCGCCACGGTGTCCGGCAGACCCGCCGAGTTGCCCGGCGTGGAGTCCATGGTGGGCCTGTTCATCAATACGGTGCCGGTGCGGGTCCGGATCGACGACGCCCGCACGACCGGTGCGATGCTGCAGGGTCTGCAGCGTGACCAGGCCGAACTGCTGGACCATCACCATGTGGGGCTGACCGACATCCAGCGGATCGCCGGTCCGGGAGCGCAGTTCGACACCCTGCTGGTCTTCGAGTCCTATCCGGTCGATCGGAACGCGATCGCCGCCACCAGTTCCATCGACGGCATGTCGATCACCGGCGTACGGCTGCAGGACGACACCCACTACCCGCTCACCCTGCTGGTCGGGGCCGAGTCCACGATCGAGATCACCTGGCGATATCTGGGCGGCCGGTTCACCGCGGCCGAGGTGGAAACCATGGCCGCGCGGTTGATCCGGGTGCTGGAGGCACTGGTCGGCGATTCCGATGCCCCGGTCGGTGCGATCGACATCATGCTGACCGCGGCCGAGCGGGATCGAATCCTGCTGGAATGGAACGACACCCGGCATCCGGCCGAGCCGGAGCTGCTGCTCGACGACTATCGACGCGCAGCGCGAGCGCACCCGGATCGGGTCGCGATCGTCCACGAGGGTGTCGAGCTGACGTACCGGGAGTTCGATGAGCGGGTCAACCGGCTTGCGCGCCTGCTGATCTCGCGCGGGGTGGGGGCGGAAAGCGCGGTGCTGACCGCGGGCGGTGCGTATCTGCCGCTGGATCTCGACCATCCGGCCGTCCGGATCGAGTACCTGCTCGCCACGGCCGAACCCGCGTGCGTGCTGACCGTGCACGGCACCGCGGTACCCGCGTCCGGAGCCCGGGTCGTGGACATCGGCGCCCTCGACCTGTCGCGGTACTCCGGCGCCCCCGTCGCCGCCGATGAGCTGTGCGCCGCACTGCGTGCAGACCATCCCGCCTATGTGCTGTTCACGTCGGGGTCGACCGGACGGCCCAAGGGGGTGATGGTGTCGCACCGTGCGATCACGAACCAGATCGAATGGCTGCTCGCGCAGTACAACATCGGGGCCGACGACGTCTACCTGCAGAAGACCGCGACCACATTCGATGTGTCGCTGTGGGGATACTTCGCTCCGCTGGCCGCGGGCGCGCGCGTGGTGCTGGCCGCGCCGGGCGGCGAGCGCGATCCGGGCTACCTGGTCGAGCTCATCGCGTCGCACGGGGTGACCCTCACCGATTTCGTCCCGTCGGTACTGCAGGTCGTTCTGAGCGCCGCCCGGACGGAGCAGATGACCTCGCTGCGTGATGTTTTCGTAATCGGCGAGGCGCTGCCGCCGAGCACCGTCGCGGGTTTCACGGCGCTGTCGGGAGCCCGCCTGCACAACCTGTACGGCCCCACCGAGACTGCGGTGTCGGTGACATACCGGCCCGCGAGCGTCCACGACCGCACAACGGTACCGATCGGTGTGGCGCAATGGAATACGCGCACCCACGTCCTGGATGCGCGGCTGCACCTCGTGCCGGACGGCGTCGTCGGCGAATTGTATGTGACGGGAACCCCATTGGCTCGCGGATACCTGCGGCGTGCGGATCTGACGGCAGAGCGGTTCGTCGCCGACCCGTACGGTCCGCCGGGAGCCCGGATGTACCGAACCGGCGACCTGGTACGCCGACGCGGCGACGGTGTGCTGGAATACCTCGGGCGCAGCGACTTCCAGGCGAAGATTCGCGGGCATCGGATCGAGCTGGGGGAGGTCGAGGCCGCGCTGCTGGCCCAGCCCGGCGTCGCCCAGGCCGTGGCCGCGGTGGTGGCCTCCCCGATCGGCGATCAGGTGGTCGCGTACGTGGTGTCGCCGGCCGGCGACACGGGGGAGGCCCCGCACGAGTCCGCGCTGCGCGAATCCCTGGCACAGGTGCTGCCGTCGTATATGGTGCCGGCGGCGATCGTTGCGCTCGAGCACTTTCCGAGGAACGCGGCCGGCAAGCTGGACCGTGCGGCGCTGCCGGCGCCGGTCTTCCGGCCCCGCGTATTCGCCGCCCCGGCAACCGAGACCGAGCGCGTCGTGGCGGAGATCTTCGCGACGGTGCTTGCCGTCACCGGGGTCGGTGCCGAGGACGACTTCTTCGAACTCGGCGGCACCTCCCTGCTCGCCTTTACACTGCAGCGAGCACTGACCGCGCGCCTGGGCATCCAGGTGCCGATGGCGGCGTTGTTCGCCGCGCCCACGGTGCGGGGTCTCGCGGCCCGCATCGATGATTCCGGCGAGCCGGTGAGCGAGGCCGCCGACGCGGCGATGATCGCCGCCGACGCGGTCCTCGAGCCGAGCATCGCGGGCGCGGGCGTGGCCGCACCGCACGTGGGGCCCGCCGCAACGGTGTTGCTCACCGGGGCAACCGGATTCGTCGGCGCGCACCTGTTGCGGGAATTGCTCGCCGGGAGCCAAGCGCGGGTGTGGTGCCTGGTGCGCGGTGACGACGAGGATCGGGCGCACAAGCGAATTCGGGACGCCCTGCGGAAGTACCGCATCTGGGACGACGATTTCCACGCCCGGATCGTCGCCGTCGCAGGCGATCTGGCCGCACCCCGGTTCGGGCTCGACGAGCGACACTACGCTGAGCTCGCCGAGCGAATCGAGGTGATTTACCACAACGGCGCCCGCGTCAGCCACGTCGACTCGTACGCCCGGCTGCGTGCGGCCAATGTGGAGGGCACCCGTGAGGTGCTGCGGCTGGCGACCATCGCACGAATCAAGCCCGTGCACTTCGTCTCCACGATCAACGCCGTGATACCCGCCGCACCGGCACCGGACTTCGTCGGCCGCGAAGATGCACGGCTGCCCGCGGGCGAGGTGTCCGGGAACGGCTACATCGCCAGCAAATGGGTTGCCGAGCAACTGGTTCGGCAGGCATCCGAGCGCGGTGTGCCCGTTGCCATCTACCGGCCCGGAATCGTCTGCGGTGACCCGCGAGTGGGCGTGAACAGCACCGACGACTCGTTCTGGAACATGATCCGGGCCGCCGCCGTGCTCGGTCTCACCCCCGACACCGGCGGCGCCACCATGCCGCTGGTGCCGGTGAACTACGTGACCGGCGCCATCGTGGCGCTGGCGGCACGGCCGGCGGCCGGAGCCGTGTACCACCTGGTGAACACGCAGGCGGTGCGGATCGGCGACATCGTCGAATCGCTACGCCGGCACGGGATTCCGATCGCGGTCGCACCCGTCGAACATGTCGCGCTCCGGCTGGCCGAGGAGGCGGCCACGCGGGATACGGCCGGCGACGACTCCCTGGTGCGGGCGGCCCTGGTCAGCGGAAACTACGGCGGAGTACCGGTCCCCGTCGACGACGCCCGCACCCGCACCGCGCTCGCCGGACAGGATATCCACTGCCCGCCGATCGATACCGCGGCGCTGGACGCCTTCGTCGGACACTTCATCGACTCGGGCTTCTTTCCCGAGCCGGGCGACCGCCCGTCGGTGGCGCACCTGCCGCGGCGGTGGCGCGTCAGTGGATCTTGAAGATGACCGCGCGCTGCACGATGAAATTGATCACGGTCGCGATGCCCTGGGCGACGACGAAGGCGACCAGCACCGCGAGCGCTACCGAATGGCCGCCGACTGTGACCTTCATGGCGGGCAGGGTCATATTCATTACCGCATTGATGCCGACCTGGGCGGCGAAGGTGATCGCGTAGAGGATCACGACCGCGATGAACCGGGCGCGGCTGGGCTCGGCCTTGAAGGTCCAGCGGCGGTTGATCAGGTAGGCGATCGTGGTCCCGACGATGAAACTGCAGGCCTTGGAGATGTCGCGCTCGAGCCCCAGCCCCTTCCACAGCGCCAGGTAAATACCGAAGTCGACCACCGCGGACAGCGCGCCGGTCAGCACGAACCGGATCATCTGCGTCGTCAGATCGACGTCCGTGCTGTCGTTGACTCGGCGCTCCCGGGGCCCTCCGTGGTTACGCAAGCTGCCTCCTCCGGGCCTGCCGCTCGCGCCGGCGGGCTCGTCTACCAGCGGCAGCTCGGTCGGCAGGGGAAGATGGGGTTCCGCAGTCACGGGCACGAGCGTAGCGGGCCGCACTTTCCCCGCGGAGAGTCATAGCGAGGACCGCCTCCCTGCGACACGGAAAACCCCGCCCGGTAACTGTTCAGCACACTGTGACGTCGGTTCCATCGGGGCCCACCGACGGTGACTCCCGGCCGAACATTCGGCGATACCTGTAGCCTCTATGCCGATGTCCACGAAAGCTCAGACCACCACGGCCGCCGCCGACAGTACGGCGAGCGACAGTGTGGAGACGTCGTCGACCGGCTTCGATGCCCTGCCGACGCAGACCCGCACATTGACCGGCTGGGGTCGCACCGCACCCGCAACATCCGAGGTTCTTTCGACCAACGACCCCGAGCTGATCGCCCGCGCGGTCGCCATGGTCGCGGAGGACAACGACGCCAAGCCCCCGCACCTGCGCCGCGGCGTCATTGCCCGGGGTCTGGGCCGTTCCTACGGCGACCACGCGCAGAACTCCGGCGGCCTCGTCATCGACATGTCGGCGTTCAACCGCATCCACCGCATCGACCGCGACACCCGCCTGGTCGACGTGGACGGCGGCGTGAGCCTGGACCAGCTGATGAAGGCCGCGCTGCCCTTCGGCCTGTGGGTTCCGGTGCTCCCGGGCACCCGGCAGGTGACCATCGGCGGCGCCATCGCCTCCGATATCCACGGCAAGAACCACCACAGCGAGGGTTCGTTCGGCAACCACGTGCGGACCCTGGATCTGCTCACTGCCGACGGCAAGGTGCAGACCATCGGGCCGAAGAAGAACGCCAAGCTGTTCTGGGCCACGGTCGGCGGCAACGGACTGACCGGCATCATCCTGCGCGCCACCATCGAGATGGCCCCGACGGAGACCGCGTACTTCATCAACGACGGCGTCAAGACGACGACGCTGGACGAGACCATCGCCGCGCACAGCGATGGCAGCGAGGCGAACTACACGTATTCGAGTGCGTGGTTCGACGTGATGAACGCACCACCGAAGCTGGGCCGGGCCACCATTACCCGCGGCCGCTTGGCGAAGGTGGAGGAGCTGCCCAAGAAGAAGCAGCGCAATCCACTGAAATTCGATGCGCCGCACCTGCTTACGGTGCCCGACATCTTCCCGAGCATCACCGTCAACCGGCTGACCCTCGGTGCCGTCGGCGAGGCGTACTACGCCATGGGCGGCAACTACACCGGCAAGGTCCAGAACCTGACGCAGTTCTACCACCCGCTCGACATGATCTCGGAGTGGAACCGTGGATACGGCCCGGCCGGATTCCTGCAGTACCAGTTCGTGGTGCCGACCGAAGCGGTCGAGGAATTCAAGCGGATTATCATCGACATCCAGGCGTCCGGGCATATCTCCGCGCTGAATGTTTTCAAGCTGTTCGGCCCGGGTAACCCCGCTCCGCTGAGCTTCCCGATGCCGGGCTGGAACATCTGCTGCGACTTCCCGATCCGGCCGGGCCTCAACGAGCTCGTCAGCGACCTCGACCGCCGCGTAATGGAATTCGGCGGCCGTCTCTACACCGCGAAGGACTCCCGCACCACCGCGGAGGCCTTCCACAAGATGTACCCCCGGATCGACGAGTGGATCAAGATCCGCCGAAGCGTCGATCCCACAGGCGTTTTCATGTCCGATATGGCGAGAAGGCTGGAGCTGCAGTGATCAACGCCGTAGGCAACCCGCAGACGATTCTGCTCCTGGGTGGCACCTCGGAGATCGGCTTGGCGATCTGCGCCGAGTACCTGAAGAAGGGTCCGGCCCGGATCCTGCTGGCGGCGCTGCCCGAGGATCCGCTGCGCGCGGATGCCGTCGCGCAAATGAGCGCAGCTGGGGCATCTACGGTCGAGCTCATCGACTTCGACGCCCTGGATACCGACGGCCACCCCAAGGTCATCGACGCGGCCTGGGGTTCGGGCGATGTGGACGTGGCCATCGTGGCCTTCGCCCTGGACGGCGACCCCGAGGAGCTGTGGCAGAACCAGCGCAAGGCGGTACGCGTGGCCCAGGTCAACTACACCGCCTCGGTGTCGGTCGGCGTGCTGCTGGGCGAGAAGATGAAGGCGCAGGGCTTCGGCCGGATCATCGTGATGTCCTCGGTCGCCGGCGAGCGGGTGCGCCGCTCCAACTTCGTGTATGGCTCCACCAAGGCCGGCCTGGACGGTTTCTACCTGGGCCTGGGCGAGGCCCTGCGCCCGCACGGCCCGCGCGTGCTGGTGATCCGCCCGGGCATGGTCCGGACCCGGTTCTCCGCGCACGTCAAGGAGGCCCCCCTGACGGTGAACAAGGAAGACATCGCCACCCTCGCGGTGTCGTCGGCCCAGCAGGGCAAGGACCTGGTCTGGGCCCCCGGCCCCTTCCGCTACGTCATGATGATCCTGCGCCACATCCCGCGCCCGATCTTCCGCCGCCTCCCCATCTAAAGATGACCGAGCTGTCACTCGACGAAGCTGAAGCGACGCAACCCCGTCGCTTCAGCTTCGCAGGGATAACGGACCCATCGCGCCCGCGCCGGGCCGAGCGGCGGTCATAAATCGAGGTGCAGTCGCAGCGCTCGGTCTATCTCCTTCACCACCCCGGGCGGCAGCTTGCCAAGCGCGGGCCCCAACCGGTCGACCGACACCGAGCGAACCTGTTCGGCCTGTACCTTCGAATCGACGCGGACCCCCGGTAGTTCCTGGCCCAGGAACACCTGGAACGGATATACGTGATCGGTATTGCTGGTCACTGGGACTACCGTGACCACCCCGCGCCCCAGACGCGCGGCAGTCTCGTTGGCACGGTCATTGCTGACGATGACCGCGGGACGCCGCTTATTGGATTCGGCGCCGCGCACCGGCTCGAGATCGACGAGTCGGATCTCCCCCCGCCGCATTACGAGAGACCGTCAGCGGACGTGGTGTCCCACAGATCCGCCTCACCCGAGGCATCCCACTCTGACCACGCGGCCGCATACGCGTCCGCCAGGCCTGCCTGCCTGAGTAGACGAATCGCTTCCTGTACCGCCGCCGACCGCGAGGGCAGCCCGCGCTCACGCACTACCTCGTCGAGCGCCGCAACATCCTGTTCGGAAAGACTGACACTCAATTTCACACCCCCAATGCTATCGCCAGTAGGAACAAGAATGCTACCAGAAGTAGTCCTGCCGGGGGCATTGATATTCAACCGACACCGACTGAACCCTGCACCTATGCTGCCGCTGTCGGTCCCGCCCTGCACCGTTAGGCTGACCCCCGGTTTACGGTCCGAGGCAGCCGAATAGACGAATCCGGAGGCGGCGTGCGAGTACTTGTCCGGCAGGTGGGTGGCGGTCTCGGTGAGGCGGTGCTCGCCGCGGTCGTCGCCGGTGTCGTCGCGGTGGTGGGGCTCGAGGCATTTTCCACCGTGCACTGGCCCGCCTTCAATGCCTCCAATGTGACCCGGTCGCTGACCACCGTCGGGCAGGTCGGTGCGGCGGTGCTGCTGATCGCGGCGATCGCGCTGATTCGGCTGCGGCGCTGGCCATGGCTGGCGAAAGTGCTGTCGTGGGCCGGTATTTCGACGTTCGTGACGGTTACCCTCGGGATGCCGCTGGCGGCGACCAAGCTGTATCTGTTCGGGATCTCGGTGGATCAGGAATTCCGGACCGAATATCTCACCCGGCTCACCGATTCCGCGTCGTTGCACGATATGACCTACGCCGGTCTGCCGCCCTACTATCCGGCCGGGTGGTTCTGGTTCGGCGGGCGGGTGGCCAGGCTGCTCGGGGTGCCGGGCTGGGAGGCGTTCAAGCCGTGGGCGATCCTCTCGCTATCGATCGCCTCGGTGCTCGCGCTGGTGTTGTGGTCCAAGCTGATTCGCGCCGACTGGGCGGTCGGGGTCGCCGCGGTGACCACCGCGGTGATGGTCGCCTATGCCTCGCCGGAGGCCTACAGCGCGGTCGTGGTGGTGCTGTTCGCCCCGGCGATGGTGCTGGCGTGGGGTGCGCTGTACCGGCCGGAGCGGGCTCGGCGGGCGTCCGTGTCCGCGGCCGCGGACACGACCGGGAGTTCCGCGACGGCGGGCGGCTGGGGCGCGGCGATCGGCGCGGGGTTGTTCCTTGGGGTGTCCGCCCTGTCCTACACGTTGTTCTTCGGAATCGCCGTATTCGCAGTGTGCCTGATGGGCCTGGTCGCGTGGCTGGCCCTGCTGTGGCAGCAGCGCCGCGACGGGGCCGACGAACCCCGGCGGTACGCGAATGTGAGCCGCGCGGGCGCGCGCTGGCTGCGAGTGGTGTCCTGGTGCAAGCCGCTGTGGCCGATCCTGGCCCGGCTGATCGTGATGGGCGTGCTCGCCGGAGTGCTGGCCCTGCTCACCTTCGGGCCGTATCTGGTCAAGATGCTGACCACGCACGGCACCAACGCCTCCCAGCGCTATCTGCCCGAGGCCGGATCGCAGCTGCCGTTCCCGATGTTCCAATTCTCCCTGCTGGGTGCGCTCTGCCTGATCGGCACGATCTGGCTGGTACTGCGGGCGGCGACGTCGCGGCGGGCGCAGGCGCTGGGCATCGCGGTGGTGGCGATCTACCTGTGGTCGCTGGCCTCGATGACGCTGACGGCGGCGGGTACCACGCTGCTGTCCTTCCGCCTGGATCCGATCCTGCAGGTCCTGCTCGCCGCCGCCGGGGCCTTCGGTTTCATCGAGGGGGCACGGGCGATCTACCAGGGGATGAACGAACCGAAACGGTTCCGCGCGGTGGCCGTGGTGGTCGGCGTGGTCGGGATGCTGGCCTTCACCCAGCGCATCCCGAACATCCTGAACACCGAGATCACCACCGCCTACACCGATACCGACGGCAACGGCGTGCGGGCCGATCAGCGCAGTCCCTCGGCGGTGTCCTACTACGGCCAGGTCGATGCCGCCCTGCTCGCGCAGACCGGCCGCCCGCGCGACGAATCGGTGGTCCTCACCGCGGACACCAGCTTCCTGGCCTACTACCCGTACTACGGCTTCCAGGCCCTCACCCCGCACTATGCCAATCCGCTGGCCGATTTCCCCGCCCGCGCCGCCGAGATCAAGCGCTGGAGCGAACTGACGTCCTCCGCTGACCTCATCGATGCACTCGCACACTGCCCGTGGCGCGCCCCCGACGCCATCCTGTTCCGCAGCAGCGGGGACACCTACACCCTGCGCCTGTCCGCGGACGTCTACCCGAACGACCCGAATGTGCGGCGCTATACGGTCGCCTTCCCGAAGTCACTGTTCGCCGACCCGCATTTCCAGACCACCTCCATCGGCCCCTTCACACTCGTCGTCGTGCACCGCTGAGGCGTCCGGGTACCCGGACGACAACTGTCCACACCCATGGGAAATCCGCGCACATCGCTGGCCGATCTCGGCCTGAATCGACTCGGCACGCCCACAGCGCCGTCCCAACGCCGCAAAATCTCCATAATCGACGCTCTGACCAGGTGAAATGGCGTGCCAAATACGGCGAATCGACAATACACACAGCCCGATCACCCTGTGGATAACTTTGTGGAATACGCCATTTTCTTGTGGATAACTCCCTGCCCGCCCGGCAGGCACACAGGCTCCGGAGGTAGCGTGGGCCGCTGATTGTTATCGGCAAGAGGAGTTTCACCAGTGTTACCGGGGCGGGCATCGGATCAGATCGAGCGAGCCACAAGCGGCGCGACAGCGGTACTGGAACGGTCGGCGACGACCGCCGGAACCGATCCGCGGCCTCGCCGGACGAGATGGGCGCAGCGGCTGGTCACCGCCCGCGCGGATCTGATCGTCGCGGGCGCCTACCTGACGCTGGCGGCGTACGTCCTGTCCGGCCAGTGGCGCAGCACCGGCACCGGCTATCTGGTCAAGAGCGGCCAGGACCAATCCATGTGGGAGTGGTTCTTCGCCGAGACCGCGCACTCGATCGCGCACCTGCAGAATCCGCTCGGCACCCGGCTGCAGAACTTTCCCGCCGGGGTGAACATGATGGCCAATACGGCCATGTTCGGGGTCGGCGTGCCGCTCACGCCGGTCACCATGCTGTTCGGGCCGACCGTCACCTTCGTGCTTGTCCTCACGCTCGGCCTGTCCGGCACCGCGCTGGCCTGGTATTGGCTGTTCTCCCGCGAACTCGTGCGATCGCGGTTCGCCGCGGCCATCGGCGGGCTGTTCTGCGGATTCGCCCCGGCGATGATCTCGCACGCGAACGCGCATCCGAATTTCGTGCTGCTCGCCGCGCTGCCCGTCATCGCGATGCTGCTCATCCGGATGGCGCGACGGGTTTCCGCCTCGGAAGACCCCGCGGCGAGACGGGGACCATCGCACCGGTTCGCGGGCCGCCTCGTTGCGGGCGTCGGGCGCAGTGGGGGAAGCGCAGCGCTGCTCGGCGTGCTGGTGGCCGTGCAGATCACGCTGGGCGAGGAGCCGCTGCTGATCTTCGCGTTGGCGTTCGGGGTATTCGCCGTCGTCTACTACCTGCATCGGCCCCGCACCGGATTGCGCGTGGTGCGCGGCCTGGCTCCGACGGTGGGGATCGCCGCGGTGATCACGCTGGCGCTCACCGCATTTCCGCTGTGGTGGCAGTTCCGCGGGCCGCAGAGTTACAGCTCCATCGACCACGGGCCCATGGGTAACGACCTCGAGGCGCTGGTGCAGTTTCCGTCGGAATCCCTCGGTGGGATGCTGGCGCCGGGACAGAACGTCGCGATCAACCCGACGGAGCAGAATGCGTATTTCGGCTGGCCGCTGCTGATTCTGGTCGCGGTCGCGGCGGCAGTGCTGTGGCGGCGGCGCGACCGTTCCGGCCGGGAGCGCGCCGGATATCTCGCGGTTCGGGCCTGCACCACGGTAACTGTCGTGTTCGGTGTGCTGTCACTGGGCGGCACGGCCAGGCTCAGCGCCCAGCCGACGGGGATCACCCTGCCGTGGCACTGGCTCGCCCATAAGCCGATGCTGGATACGGTGCTCGAGACGCGGTTCACGATGGCGGCGATCCCTGCGATCGCCGCGATTCTGACGGTGGCCACCGACCGTGCGCTGCACTACTGGACCGAGTCGCTGAGCGATCCTCGACCGATGATCTGGTGTGCCGCACTTGGTTTGGCGCTGATCCCGCTGGCCCCGACGAGCCTGCCGGTGACCCAGCGCCCGGCCACGCCGGCCTTCTTCACCGACGGCGCTGTGCAGCGCTACGTCCACGGCGGCTCGGTGGTGATCGCGCCGCCGCCCACCCGGCTGGACGCGCACCCGCTGCGCTGGCAGTACGACGCCGACTTCGACTTTCCGATCGCCGGAGGCTATTTCGTCGGGCCGATGGTCGACAAGAAGGGCGGCTACGGCCCGATCGACCGCCCGACCGCGGGCCTGTTGATGCAGGTCGAGCAGTCCGGCCGGATCCCGGCCGTCGGCGCGGCACAGCGCGCACAGGCCCGAACCGACCTGCGCTACTGGCGGGCCGACGTCGTGGTGCTCCCGCCGACCGTGAACGGCGATGCCCTGCACGACACTCTCGACCAATTACTCGGCGCACCAGGGCAATACGTCGATGGCGTCTGGGTGTGGGACGTGCACGGGCTGCGCTGAACGGCGGCCGGAGCATCGGACGATCGACGGCCAGGGCGTACGCCTCGACCGTACGGGGACAGTTGGACAACGTCCCCTTTTCTCGCGGCCGGGGATCGACCGCGCCTGCACTAAGCCCAAGTGACCTGGGGATCCGGCCGGCGCACGACGGCTCCCGCAATCGGGGCGGGCCGGCCTGCTCGGCCGTAATCGTGTGGCTTGCGCTCGCGGGGCTACCCGACGCTTTAGCATCCCTTCTCGTGCGCGCTGACTCTCCCCGGTTCACCCGTGTTCGGCTGATCGCCCTCCTCGCGGGCGTGCTGGCAACCCTGCTGGCGGTGATCACACCGCTGCTGCCCGTGCGGCACGATCGGACGACGCTGGACTGGCCGCAGCCGCAGTCGGTCGGCGTGGATGCGCCGCTGGTCTCCTATGTGCCGCTGGATGTGCATTTCTCGGTGCCCTGCGCGGCATTTCGGGCGATGCGGAGCGGGACCGTGTTGTCTACGGTCCCGGCCAAGGCGCCCGCCGCCACGGCCAGGGGGCTGCTCGCCACGGTGACCGACCAGCCCGGGCAGGGGCCGACGCTGTCGGTGCTGCTGCGCGAGATCCCGCTGCTGTCGGCGCCGATCGCCGAGATCGGCGGCTGCGCGGAGTTCACCGTCGATTCAACCGGCACCGCGACCACCGCCACGCTGACCGGCGTCCACCGCAAGGACGGCACCCCGTTCACCAACACCGTGAGCGGGGACCAGCGGCCCCAGATCGTCGGCATCTTCACCGATCTGACCCGCGCCCAGCTCGGCGGCGCACACCTGCACGCCGATATCGACTCGCGATTCTCCTCCACACCGACGCTGCTCAAGACGGCCGTCACCGTGCTGGCGGTGCTGTTCACCCTCATCGCGCTGATCGCCCTGCACCTGATCGACACCGCCGACGGCCGCCGCCCGCGCCGGGTGCTGCCCGCGCACTGGTGGAAATTCACCCTCGCCGACGCGGTGGTGCTGGGCACGCTGGTGCTGTGGCACATCATCGGCGCCAACACCTCCGACGACGGCTACATCCTGAATATGGCTCGCACGGCCAAACATTCGGGCTATATGTCCAATTACTACCGCTGGTTCGGGGTCGCCGAGGCGCCGTTCGGCTGGCCGTACGAGGTGCTGTCCTGGATGACCCGGATCAGCGACTCCAGCCCCTGGATGCGCCTGCCCTCGCTGCTGGCCGGGGTGCTGTGCTGGCTGGTGATCAGCCGGGAGGTGCTGCCACGCCTGGGTTCTCGCGTCCGCCGGGACCGGGTGGCGCTGTGGACCGGCGGGCTGATCTTCCTGGCCGGGTGGCTGCCGTACGACAACGGCCTGCGGCCCGAACCGCTGATCGCGCTGGGCGCGCTGCTCACGTGGTCCTGCATCGAGCGGGCGATCGCCACCGCGCGGCTGCTGCCCGCGGCGATCGGGGTGCTCATCGCCGCATTCTCGCTGGCGGCGGGGCCGACCGGGCTCATCTGCATTGCCGCGATGATCGCCGGGTCGCGGCCGGTGCTGCAGATCATCATCAAGCGGGCGCGACCGGATTCGTCATCCCGGCGCCCACAGCCGTCATCCCGGCGTGCTTTTGGCCGGGACCTGACGGTGGATTCCGGCCAGAAGCACGCCGGAATGACGGAGAACGCAGACGCCCGAATGACGGGCGACGCCGGTGCCGGGATGGCGACGGGCGGGGGCACATCGGCGACGAGTAGGGCTGCCTCAGCGATCCTGCGGTACGGGTCGCTGCTCGCACCGGGTGCGGCCGCTGGAGTCCTGGTGCTGGTTGTCGTCTTCGCCGACCAGACCCTCGCCTCGGTCATGGAGGCCACGCGGGTGCGCACCATCATCGGGCCGAATGTGGCGTGGTTCGACGAGCGGACACGCTGGGATGCGCTGCTGTCGCTGTCCCCCGACGGCTCGCTGGCCCGGCGCTTCGGCATCCTGGGCATGCTGCTGTGCCTGGCGGTCTGCGTGCTGGTGATGCTGCGCAAGAACGGACGAATTCCGGGCACCTCGCGGGGGCCCTCGGCACGCATCCAGGGCATCGTGTTCATGTCGCTGCTGCTGATGATGTTCACCCCCACCAAGTGGACCCATCACTTCGGCGTCTACGCGGGCCTGGCCGGTTCGATGGCCGCACTGACCGCGGTTGCGGTGGGCGCCAACGGTATTCGCGCACCCTATAACCGTTCACTGTTCGCCGCGGGAGTGTTCTTCCTGCTCGCGGTCACCTTCACCGGCTCCAACGGCTGGTGGTACGTCTCGAGCTACGGGGTGCCGTGGTTCGACAAGGCGCCGCTGATCCTCGGTAAGGGCTTCTCGACGGCCTTTCTCGGACTGGCGGTGCTGTGCCTGCTGCTGACCGCCTGGCAGTATTACCGTGAGCCCTACCGAAACGTCGCACCCCGCAAGCGGTTCGACAGGTTGGCGATCGAACCGCTGACGATCGCCGCGGCGGCCATGGTGTTGTTCGAGGTCGCCTCGCTGGGCAAGGCGGCGATCACGCAGTACCCGGCGTACTCCATCGCGCAGTCGAATCTGCGTGCGTTGACCGGAAATACCTGCGCATTGGCCAATGATGTGCTGGTCGAGACGAATACCGCCGATTCGCTGCTGGCGCCCTATTCCGGTCCGGCCGCCGGCGGATTGTCCGGGGACAGCGCCGGATTCACCCCGGACGGCGTCGCGAGCGATCTGACCGCCGATGCCGAGGAGACCACCTCCGGTGGCGCCAACTCGGTCAGCAGCGATTCGCAGAACAAGACCTCCCACACCACCGCGGCGGGCACCGGGGGCGGTTCCGTTGCGCGGCCGGGCATCGACGGCAGCACCGTCGCGCTGCCGTTCGGCCTGGATCCGGCGCGCACACCGGTCATGGGCAGCTACACCACCGACCAGAAGCAGCAGGCCCACCTGACCTCGCAGTGGTACCGGCTGGATCTTGCTGCGGCCCAGCGCGATCCGTCCTATCAGGTGCTGGTGGTGACCGCGGCCGGGCGGATCGAATCGGTCAACAAGGACGGCGTGGCCACCTACGGCCAGCAGCTGCGGGTGGAATTCGCGCACCGAAATGCCGACGGTACGGACACCGCGCTCGGGGATTTCATGCCGCTGGACATCGGCGGCGCACCGTCCTGGCGCGATATGCGGGTGCCGCTGGATCACATTCCGGCGCAGACCAATGCCGTCCGGATCGTGGCGGCGGCGAACGATCTGACCACCAAACAGTGGCTCGCGGTCACCCCGCCCCGGCTGCCGCGCCTGGCCACCCTGAATTCGGTTGTCGGCCAGCAGGACCCGGTGCTGGAGGACTGGCATGTCGGCCTGGCCTTCCCGTGCCAGCGGCCCTACGACCACCGGGACGGCGTCGCCGAGGTGCCCGACTGGCGCATCCTGCCCGACCGGACCGGCTCGGACGCCTCCAATGCCTGGCAGGACGATATCGGCGGCGGCCCCCTCGGCTGGACCGGCCTGCTGCTGCAGGCCCAGACCGTCCCGGCCTACCTGAATCACGACTGGGCCCGCGACTGGGGCGAACTGGAAAGGTTCACCCCGTACGACCCGCAGGCCCGCCCCGCCACGATCGGCGTCACCGTCCAAAACCGCTGGGGCTGGGTGAAGGACGCCCCGATCAAGACGCGATAGGGACGCACCGACAGAGCGGCGGCACCGGTATGCCCGGGCCAAACGGTCGGCTCGGCGTGTCGCGTGTCACCGCGAACGGCGTGACGCACGCCGCCAGGCATTAACATCACCAACCGTGCCCGACGCCGCAACCAGTGTCTTGACAGATCCGACGTCCGCCCCTAACCCGGCGACGCCGCGCGATTTCCGCACCGCCCGCATGATCGCGCTGATCGCGGGCCTGCTGGGCGCGTTGTTCGCGCTCGCCACCCCGTTCCTGCCGGTGAACCAAGTCACCTCCGAGGTGAACTGGCCCCAGCGCGGCCTGCTCGGCAATGTCGAGGCGCCGCTGCTGTCCCAGGTCCCGGTGGATGTGCGGGCGAGTATCCCGTGCGCGGCGGTGGCGAAGCTGCCGACGGGCGCGATGGTGCTCAATACCGCACCGCCGCAGGGCGATCGGGCCGCGCTCGAGGCGATGTTCGTGCGTGTCACCGCCGATACGGTCGATGTGGTGAACCGCAATTCCATCGTCGCCTCGGCGGAGCGGGCCGACCTGCGGCACTGCAGCACCATCCAGATCGTTTCGGACAGTACTCACACCTACGCCGCCTTCGAGGGGATGACCACGCAGGTCAAGCAGGTCGCCGCGGACGGGACGACCCAGACCGTGACGGTTCCGGTCGAGGGCACCCAGAACGGCGACCTGCGGCCGCAGGTGGTGGGGGTGTTCTCCGATCTGAAGGGTGCCGCACCGGCCGGGCTGTCGTTCCACATGACCGTCGACTCGCGATTCACCTCGCACCCGACCGTGATCAAGCTGGTGGCGACGATCGCGGCCTGGCTGTGCACACTGATCGCCCTGGGCGCGCTCGCTCGACTCGATACCGGTGACGGCCGCGGCCACCGCCGCTTCCTGCCCGCGCACTGGCTGAAGCCGACATGGGCGGACGGCGCGGTCATCGGCATCCTGGTGCTGTGGCATTTCGTCGGCGCCAACACCTCCGACGACGGCTACATCCTGACCATGGTGCGCGTCGCACCGCACGCCGGATATCTGGCCAACTATTTCCGCTGGTACGGCGTCCCCGAGGCGCCGTTCGGCTGGTACTACGACATCATCCAGGCCTTCGGGCACATCTCCACGGCCAGCCCGTGGGTGCGAATTCCGGCCACCCTCTGCGCAATTCTGTGCTGGATGGTGATCAGCCGGGAGGTGGTGCCGCGGCTCGGCCGGGGTGTGCGTAACTCGAAGGTGGCGCTGTGGACCGGCGGACTGGTGTTCCTGGCGTTCTGGCTGCCCTATAACAACGGCCTGCGCTCGGAGCCGATCGTCGCGCTGGGCGTGCTGCTGACCTGGGTGTCGATCGAGCGCGCCATCGCGACGGGGCGGCTGCTGCCCGCCGCGGCCGCGGTGCTGGCCGCGGCATTCACGCTGGCCGCCGCGCCGACCGGATTGAACTGTATTGCCGCACTGCTCGCGGGAATTCGCCCGCTCGTAAAGATCGTGGTGCGCCGTCGGCGAGTGCTGGCCGGAGCCACCGTGGGCACTGCCGCCGGTGGCTCCCGCTGGGACCGTTCGTTCCTGGGATCGCTGCTGCCGCTGCTCGCGCCGATCGCCGCGGCCGGATTCCTGGTGCTGACGGTCGTCTACAGCTCGCAGACCTTCGCCGGAATCCAGGAGGCCGACCGGGTGCGGCAGCTGGCCGGGCCGAATCTGGCCTGGTACGAGGACTATCTGCGGTACTACTACCTGTTCGTGGAGACCGTCGACGGCTCGGTCGCGCGGCGGTTCGCCTTCCTGGTGATGATCCTGTGCCTGATCACCACGATGCTGGTGCTGCTGCGGCGGCGCCGCGTGCCCGGCATCGCCAGCGCGCCGACGTGGCGGCTGCTGGGGGTGGTGTTCGGGACGATCTTCCTGATGATGTTCAACCCGACCAAGTGGACCCACCACTTCGGCGCCTATGCGGGCATCGCGGGGTCGCTGGCGGCGGTCACCGCGGTGGCGGTCTCGGCGACGGCGCTGCGCTCGCGCAAGAACCGCTCGATCTTCCTGGCGGCGTTGCTGTTCGTGCTCGCGCTGTCGTTCTCGGGCATCAACGGCTACTGGTACGTCTCGAGTTACGGCGTGCCATGGTTCGACAAGATGGTCCAATTACACGGGATAAGGGCGAACACCCTCGCGCTGATGCTGTTCGGCCTGTCGGTGCTCGTGGTGGGCTGGCATCTGCTGCGCGAGGGCTATGCAAAGCCGGAGACCGCGAAGTCCGCGCACGGCAGGCGGATTCGCAAGTTCGCCGCCATCCCGCTGACCATCGTCGCGGCGCTGATGGTGCTGTTCGAGGTGCTGTCGCTGGTCAAGGGCGCATATTCACAGTATCCGGCATATTCGCTGGCCCGGTCGAATTTCGACGCGGTCGGCGGCAATTCCTGCGGGCTGGCCAATGACGTGCTGGTGGAACAGAATCCGAACGGTGGGCGGCTGCAGCCGATCATCGATCCGGCGCATCCGCCCGCCCATGGCGATCCGCTCGCCGGGGCGGATTCGTCCGGATTCGACCCGAACGGGGTGCCCTCGGATCTGAAGGCCGATGCGGTCGAGGTGAAGCCGGGCACCGGGAACACCTCCAACCAGTCCGTCGGGGCGAACTTCGCCGAGGGGCAGAGCGCCGGCACCGGCGGCGGGCGCATCGCCAAGGCCGGCATCAACGGCAGCACGGTCGCCCTGCCGTTCGGCCTGGACCCCAAGACCACCCCGATCATGGGCAGCTACCAGGACGGCCTGCAGACCCCGGCCCACCTGACCTCCAGCTGGTACCAGCTGCCCGCGCGGTCGGCGTCCTCGCCGGTGGTGGTGATCACGGCCGCCGGCCGGATCCTGTCCTTCGACGAGACCGGCGCGCTGCAATACGGCCAGGGGCTGCTGCTGGAGTACGGCAAGCGCCAGCCCAACGGCTCGGTGCAGGCCGAGGGCACCTATGTGCCGCGCGATATCGGCCCGGCGCCGTCGTGGCGCAACCTGCGCGTCCCGATGGACAAGATCGCCGCCGATGCCGACGCGGTGCGGATCGTCGCGGATCGCCGGGTACTGATCGGCGATCAGTGGCTGGCCTTCACCCCGCCGCGGGTGCCGAAGCTGCAGACGCTCAACACGTTCCTCGGCTCGACCCAGCCGGTGCTGGAGGACTGGGCCGTCGGCCTGCAGTTCCCGTGCCAGCAGCCGTTCCTGCACCGGTACGGGGTGGCCGCGATGCCGAACTACCGCATCCTGCCGGACCGGCCGCTCGCGGTCAGCTCCACCGACACCTGGCAGGCCGAGGAGTTCGGCGGCCCACTCGGATTCACCCAGATGCTGGCCGACTCGACCACCATCCCGACCTATCTGAAGGACAACTGGGCCCGGGACTGGGGTTCGCTCGAGCGCTACGACCGGTACTACCCCGACGCCACGCCCGCCGACATCACCACGGGCACGGCCACGCGGTCGGGCCTGTGGTCGCCGGGCCGGATGCGGACGTACTGACCGGCAACGAATAAACGGGCGGCGCAACTGTGTTGCGCCGCCCGTTGGTCCATCAATGATCCCTCATGGGTGATATGCGCTCAATGCCGTTCTAAGCGCTCACACCATTCGTACACGGGCAGGCTGCCTTCGGCGGTGTCCTGCCAGCGGGGGGTTACCTTGAAGCGCTCATAGCCGTCGTTGAACTGCACACGCAGTTCGATGCCCGGCGGCGTGATCGGGACGATCCGATGCGGCAGGTCGGCCGGCCCGCCTTCTAGTACGGCTTTAGGTGCGCTTCCCATAGCTGAAGGCTCTCATATGCGGGGCGGCGGACCGGCCGAATCCGTGAAAGACACTCCGTTCACCTGTGGTTCACATTGGTGAGGAGCCTCACTACAGCGGCAGGAGGTGGTGTTTACGCGGATTACGCTGGAGCGTCTTATCGCGCAGCAGGTGCAGGGCGCGGCGGATCTCCAGGCGGGTGGTCGCCGGCTCGATGACCGCGTCGACGTAACCGCGCTCGGCGGCGACCCAGGGGGTCGCGACGGTGGCGTTGTAGAAGTCGATCATCTGCTTGCGGATGGCCTCGCGCTGATCCTCCGGCGCGGCCGCGATCTGCTTACCGCCGATCAGGCTGACCGCGCTCTCGGCGCCCATCACCGCGATGCGGGCGGTCGGCCAGGCCAGGTTGATATCGGCGCCGAGCTGCTTGGAGCCCATCGCCGCATAGCCGCCGCCGTACGACTTGCGCACCACCACGGTCACCTTCGGCACCGTGGCCTCGACGAACGCGAACAGCAGCCGGCCGCCGCGCTTGATGACGCCGATCTTCTCCTGCTCCACACCGGGCATGAACCCGGGCGTATCGACGACGTACACCAGCGGGATGTCGAAGGCATCGCACATCCGCACAAAATGTGAGGCCTTGTCCGACGCCCGCGCATCCAGCGAACCCGCGTACACCAGCGGCTGATTGGCCACGACACCGACGGCGTGGCCGTCCACGCGGGCGAAACCGGTGATGATGTTCTTGCCCGCCGCCGCGCCGACCTCGTGGAAGTCGCCGTCGTCGAAGATGCGCAGCAGGATCTCGTGCATGTCGTAGCCGGCGTTATCGGAGTCCGGCACGATCGAATTCAGTTCCCGATCGCTGTCGGTCATCTCCGGCTCCAGGCCCGGATTGATGACCGGCGGCACCTCCTGGCAGCTCGAGGGCATGAAGCTCAGGTAGTGCCGCACCCAGTCGAACGCGGCCTGCTCGTCCTTGGCGATGTGGTGCACGTTGCCGTATTCGGCCTGGCTGTAGGCCCCGCCCAGCTCCTCCAGCGAGATGTCCTCGCCGGTCACCTCGCGCAGCACCTTCGGGCCGGTGACGAACATGTGCGCGCTCTCGGTGGCGACCACGACATCGGTATTGATCGGCTGATAGACCGCGCCACCGGCGCAGTTGCCAAGAATGATCGAGATCTGCGGCACCATGCCCGACAGCGGCTCGGTCAGCAGCGCCAGGTTCGCGTACCAGGCCAGCGAGACCACCGCCTCCTGCACGCGGGCGCCGCCGGAGTCCTGGATGCCGACGATCGGGCAGCCGACCTTGGCCGCGTACTGCATGACCATGCCGACCTTGCGGCCGAACATCTCGCCGACCGAACCGCCGTACACGGTCTGATCGTGCGAGAACAGCGCCACCGGGCGCCCGTCGACGCGGCCGTGGCCGACCACTACGCCGTCGCCGTACAGCGAATCCTTGACATTCGGGTTACGCATGAGCGCGCCGATCTCGACGAAACTACCGGGATCCAGGAACATGTCGATCCGCTCGCGGGCCGAGGGAATACCCTTCTTGGCCCGCTTGGCGACGCCGGCTTCGCCCGCCGGTTCCTGTGCGAGTTCGAGCTTCTTGCGCAGGTCGGCAAGCTTCTCCGCCGTCGTGTTCACTGATCTCCCTTCGCGATCGCGGCGAGCTTCCGGGTGAGATCGGCGCCGATCGTGGCAATGCGGGGTTCGTCGATAATCTGCAGGTGGTCACCCGGGATGTGGATGATCTCCAGGTTGGGGATGTGGTCGTCCCAGCCGCCATTGGGGAGGCGGTCGGCGTAGCGGGGCTCGATCTCGATGATGCCGTCGTGGTAACGGTCCGCGAGGTAGAGGACAGTGTCGCCGTCGTAGTGCGAGGGCCGGGTCTTCTCCAGGTCCCGGCTGTCCAGCCACGACGTGCGCTGATGTTCGATAACCCCACTGGGAACCTTCACATCGGCGAATTTGAGCAGCTCCAAGATGATCTGCAACTGCTCCTCGTCCGATGCCTCCGCGAGTTCGGTCAGCATGTCATCGTCCAGCTCGCCCTGAAGACCGTAGGTCTTCTGGGCGAAGTTCTGGAACCGCTCGATGCGGGCACGCCGGCCCTGTGGGCTGTTGTCCTCGGCCTCGACCGGAACGGCCAGATCGATCAGACCCACCAGCCGCACGTCATCGCCCTCGGCCCGCATGATCTGGCCGACCTGCAGCGCGAAGACCGCTCCCAGCGACCAGCCGTAAAACACGTACGGTCCGCCCGGATGCAGCTCGCGGATCTTGGCGGCGTACTCGCGGCCGCGGTCCTCGATCGAACCCACGATCCGCTCGAACCCGTACATCGGAGTGTCCTCGGGCAGGCGCTTGAGGAGCGGCTCGTACACCAGCGTATTGCCGCCCGAGGGGTGGAATACGAAGACCGGCACCGCATTCGAGCCCTCGACGGGGGCACGCATGGTGCGCACGAAGCCCTCGATCTCGCTAGCGCCCTCCTGATGCTCGCGCACGATATTGGCGATCTGCTCGATGGTCTCGCAGTCGCGCACGTCCTCGACGTCGATCTCCGCGCCGACCCGCTCGGACAGCCGCTCGGTCAGCTTCTTCGCGGTGTCCTCGTCGAGAATCGGCAGGGCGTCGAAGATGCCGCCCGGGGACTTGCCGGTGATGGTCGCCCAGGTGCCATAGGCCAGCCGCTCGGCGGCATCGCGCGGTGGGATGTTCTCCTCGGCCGCCTTGGCGGCAACGGTCGCCGTATTCGCCTCGGTCGCAGGCACATTCGCGGTGCCATTCGACTTGGCGGCCGCCGTCTCGGTGGTCGGCGCGTCGAGGACGACCTGCTCCGCGGCCTTGGCCTTCACCGCGGCGGCCGGATCCTGCCCGGACTCCACCGCGGCGCGGGCGGCGGCGACGAATTCGTCGTTGATGGCCAGCGTGCCGCCGCCGTCGGCCTGCTGCTGGGCCATCGCCTCCATCTCCTCGCGATGGTCGAGGGCGTAGTGCAGCACCTTGCCGACCTCGTGGATGCTGGCGTCGCGCACCGCCTGAATCTGCAGCTGCGGGATATCGAATTCGTATTCGACGCGGTTCTTGATGCGCATCGCCATCAGCGAATCCAGACCCAGCTCCATGAGCGGGATCTCCATCGGCAGATCCTCCACGGCGTAGCCCATGGATTCGGCGACGATGATCGCCAGGCGCGCCTCCACGGTCTGGGTGCCGCGGGGATCCCAGCGCTCGCCGAAGTTCTCGACGGCCACCGGTTCGACCGAAGTCTCCCCCGTCATTCCGGCGTGCTTTTGGCCGGAATCCACGGTGGCGTCGGCGGAGATCCCGGCCAAAAGCGTGCCGGGATGACCGGGGGTGGACGTGCCGGGATGACCGGAAGAGGATGTGCCCGTAACGACCGCCTCGAACAGCAGGCGGAAGACGTTGCCGTCCTTGGCATGTACCTGCGCCGAACCGCCGCCCAGATGCGGAGTCAGCGTGGTGGTCAGCGTGCCGGAGGCGGGCAGCGGCGAGTGCACCACCGTCGCGCCGAGGGCAACATCCGAAAGCACCTGCGCCGCAGCGGCTTGCACGACCGCGGCAAGATCGGTGACGGCCGCGGCCTGCACCTCCCAGGCGTGCCGCCCGTCGGGCATCGCGACATGCGCGCCGGGCGCCCGGCCGTTGCCGGAGCCCGCGGCGATATTCACCTTGGGCCAGTACTCCTTGCGTACGAACGCCGTACGCGGAATGTCGGCGTACGCACCGGGGCTCAGCAGCGACGGCAGATCGACCTTATGGCCCTGCACATACAGCTGCGCCAGCGCCGAGATGAGGCCCGCGGCCTCGTCCTCCTTGCGCTTGAGGGTCGGGATCAGCGCCGCATTGTGCACGCCGGCCGCGAAGGTGGTGCCCAGCACCTGCATCAGCGCAATGGAATTCGGCGCCAGCTCCAGGAATGTGGTGATGCCGCCGTCCACGGCCTGGCGGATCGCATTGGCGAAGTACACCGAGTGGCGCAGATTGGTCACCCAGTAGTCCACATCGTGCACCGGGTCGTGGCCCGCGCGGTAGACCGTGGCCTTGTGTACCGTCGAGTACAGGTCGGCCTTCAGCTTCGTCGGCTCGATACCGGCCAGCTCGGCGGCCAGCTCGCCCAGCAGCGGATCCATCTGCGAGGTGTGCCCGGCGCCACGGGTCTGCAGCACGCGCGCGAACTTGCCCTCGGCCTCGGCCCGCGCCACGATCGCATGCACCTGCTCCGGCGGGCCGCCGATCACGGTGTTGTTCGCCGCGGCGTAGACGGCCACCTCGAGATCCGGGAACTCCGGCAACATCGCCTCGACGTCCTCGGCGCTGTACTCGAGCAGCGCCATATTGCGGACATCGGAGTCGGGCAACATCTCGTCGCCCTCCTTCATCAGGCGCGAGCGCGCGCAGATCACCCGCACGGCGTCCTCGAGCGGCAGGCCGCCGGAAACATAGGCGCCCGCGGCCTCACCCTGCGAATGCCCCACCACCGCACCGGGTTCGGCGCCGTGTGCGCGCAGCACCGCGGCCAGGCCCAGCTGGATGGCGAACACGCCGACCTGCGAGGTGCCGATATCCCAATCCTGGGCGTCGTCGAGCATCATCTCGCGCACGGAATATCCGGCCTCGTCCTGCACCAGCTCGTCGACCTGGTCGATGGTGCGGGCGAAGATCGAATTCTCCAGGTAAAGCTGCTTACCCATCTTGCGGTGATGCGAGCCGAAGCCCGAGAACACCCACATCGCATCCTTCGCGGCGGGCGCGTCGGCGGTGAACACGCCCGCGCCCGGCTTGCCCGCGGCGATCGCGCGCAGACCGGCGATCGCCTCCTCGCGAGTGAGGGCAACGACTACGCCGCGCGAGCGGCCGTGATTGCGCTTGGCCAGCGCCCGCGCCACATCCTCGAGCGGAGCCTGCTGTCCCGCTTCGGATTCCAGCCAATCAGCCAGGTCCTGTGCGGCGCGGCGGCGACGGGAGGGGAGGTACGCGGAGACCGGCAGGATCACCGGCAGCGGCTCGATACGCGCCTCGGTCCACTCGGCCGGGGGGACATCGGTACTCGCGATGATGGCCTCGGCATCGGCGACCACATCAGTGGCCTCGTCGTCCAGACCCGCCGCGATACCCGGCTCGGCCGGTGCGGCCGCGGCGACGATGACATTCGACTCCGAAACGGCCGGATCCGATTGCGAGACGGCCGATGTCGCGGACAGGGCGGCGGGCGTCGACTCCGGTACGGCGGGGACCTCGGCCAGGGCGGCGGGGGGCACGTACTCCTGGATGACGACGTGCGCATTCGTGCCGCCGAAGCCGAAGCCGGAGACGCCGATCGTCGCCGTGCCGCTATAGCGCGGGAATTCGGTCGGCGCCTCGACGACCTTCAGATGCGCCTCGTCGAACGGAATGTACGGGTTCGGCCCGGCGTAGTTGATGCTCGCCGGAATCACGTTGTGCTGCAACGCCATGATTATCTTGGCGAGGCTGGCCGCACCCGCGGCCGACTCCAGATGGCCGAAGTTCGACTTCACAGAGCCCAGTAGTGCCGGCTTATCGGCCTCGCGGCCACGGCCGATCACGCGGCCCAGCGCGTTCGCCTCGATCGGGTCGCCGATCAGGGTGCCGGTGCCGTGCGCCTCGATGTAATCCACTGTGGACGGCACGATTCCGGCGTCGCGATAGGCGCGGCGCAGCACGTCGGCCTGCGCATCGGGGTTGGGCGCCAGCAGGCCGTTCGACCGGCCGTCGTTATTGACCGCACTGCCCTTGATCACCGCGTAGATCTTGTCGCCGTCGCGCTCGGCATCGGCCAGGCGCTTGAGCACCACCAGACCGCCGCCCTCGGACCGGACTATGCCGTCGGCATCGGAGGAGAACGCCTTCAGATGCCCGTCCTTGGCCATCATTCCGATGGCATCGAAGCCGAGCGTGCCCGCCGGCGCGAGCAGCATATTCACACCGCCCGCGAGCGCGACGTCGGTATCGCCGGCGCGCAGGTCGCGCACGGCGTTGTGCACCGCGACCAGCGATGACGAGCACGCGGTATCGATAGCGATCGACGGTCCACGGAAGTCGTAAAAGTACGAGACGCGGTTGGCAATGATCGACGACGAACTGCCGGTGATCCCGTAGGCGTCGGCCGAGGCGGGTGCGTCCGGATCGGGATTGCCCGCGCTCATCACCACGAGCAGCTGGAAATCGCTGGTCGAGGTGCCGATGTACACGCCGACCGGCTCACCCTTGAGGCCGCTCGCAGGAATCCTGGCATGCTCCAGGGCCTCCCAGGCCAGCTCCATCATCAGCCGTTGCTGCGGGTCGACCCGCTCCACCTCGGTCGGCGACGTTGCGAAGAACTCCGCATCGAAGCCCTTGACGACGCTCTGATCCAGGTAACCGCCCTTGACATTCGCCTTCGCCACAGCCTCGGCGATCTCGGGAGCGGCGGTGAACTCCGACCACCGGCCCTCGGGCAGATCCCGGACGCCGTCGCCACCGGAAATCAGGAGCTCCCACGTCGACTCGGGCGTATCCCCGGCGCCCGGCAGCCGCGTCGACAGGCCCACGATCGCGATATCGTGCGCCTCCCCCGGCTCATATCCCGCGGTATAGAACGCGTCGTCGGGGGTCTCCTCGGGAAGATCGCTCGGCCCGTTGATGATTCGCTCCGACAGCGAGGCGATGGTCGGATGCTGGTAATAGATCGTCGCATCCAGCATCACACCGGTCAGTTCCTCGATGTCACCACCGAGGGCGATCGCATCACGCGAGGCCAGGCCGAATTCCTCCATCGGCCTGTCCACGGTGATGTTCTCGATCGGCTGACCGGTCGCGTCGGCGACCCAGCGCTGCAGCCACTCCCGCAGCTCGGCCACCGACATCTCGGTGGCCGGTGCGGCGGCGGTGGCCGGAGCGAGCTCCGACCCCCCCGTCGCCGCCGCGGTGGTGCCATCGGTAGACCCGCCCTCGGAGGCGGTGGTCTCGGTCGTCTGGGTGCCGTCGTTATCAGCCATCAATCCTCAAGCTACCTGTGTCCGGGTGGTGCGCGGGCAGGGAAGGACGGCCGGTATCGCCGTCAAATCACTCACTCTTCATCGGGTGCATCGGGGAAAGCCTGCTGCGTGTAACCACCACGCAGGGTGCCCTCCAGATACGAGGCCTTGCAGGCGCGGCGGGCGATCTTGCCGCTGGAGGTGCGGGGGATCGAACCCGCGGGTACCAACAGTACGTCGCGAACGGTAACACCGTGACGCTGCGCGATGGCGCCCCGAACCGCGTCGGCGATCGGCAGCGGATCGGCCTTGCCCGCGCCCGGACCACGCTCGGCCACGATCACCAGCTGCTCCGAGGCGTCCTCGGCATCGAACTTCAGACCCGAATGGCGGTGTTGGATGGGCGGCGTCGCGGGGGCCTGCGTGGTTACGCAAGCTGCCTCCTCCGGCCCCGTCGCGACACCACCATCCGCCTCGAACGCCTCGGGCGGCAGCTGATTGGCCGGTACCGAGAACGCCGCGACGAAGCCCGGGCGCAGTGCCTTACTGGCCTCCTGAGCGGAGTACTCGAGGTCCTGCGGGTAGTGGTTGCGACCGTCGACGATCACCAGATCCTTGACGCGGCCGGTGATGTACAGCTCACCGTCGATGTACACGCCGTAGTCGCCGGTCCGCATCCAGATCGCGTCCCGCTCGGCGCCCTCGGCATGGCTGTCCTGCGCCTGGCGGCGCACCAACTGGTTCTTGAAGGTCTTGCGGGTCTCCTCGTCCCGCCCCCAGTAACCGATGCCGATGTTCTCACCGTGCAGCCAGATCTCGCCGACCCGGCCCTCGGGCAGCTCCTGCGCGCCCTCGGGGGTGTCGATGGAATCGCCGTCGACGATCGCCGCCCACTGCGACAGCGCGATGTATCCGCAGCTGACCTGCGGGATGGCCTTGGGCGCCCCCTGCTCGAGCTTGACCACGCGGCCCGCGTTGAGCTCGTCGCGATCGACGTAGACGATCTTGGCCTCGTCCTCGTGCCGGGTCGCGGACACGAACAGGGTCGCCTCGGCCATGCCGTAGCAGGGCTTGATGGCGGTCTTGGGCAGGCCGTACGGGGCGAACGCCTCGTTGAACTTCTTCATCGAGGTGGTTGTCACCGGCTCACTGCCGTTGATCAGGCCGATGACGTTGGACAGGTCCAGAGATTCGCCGTTGGGCGGCAGGCCGCGCGCGGCCGCATGCTCGAACGCGAAGTTCGGCGCGGCGGCGAAGGTGCCGGCGCCGTCGGAGACCGCGGCCAGCTCCTTGATCCAGCGGTACGGCCGCCGCACGAAGGCACTGGGCGACATGATGGTGATGTACTTGCCGCCGATCGCGGGCAGGATCACGCACAGCAGGCCCATATCGTGGAACAGCGGCAGCCAGGTGACCCCGCGCGAATTCCAGTCCAGCTTGATGGCGTTGACCATCTGCAGCAGATTCGTGCCCGCGGCGCGGTGGGTGATTTCCACGCCCGCCGGAGTGCGCGTCGATCCCGAGGTGTACTGCAGGTACGCGATATCGTCGACGCCGACGTCCGGAACCACCCATTTCTCCCCGAGGGCATCGGGCACGGCGTCCACCGCGATGATGCGGGGACGCTGGGCGGCGGGCAGCGCACGGAACAGCTGGCGCACCCCCGCGGCCGACGAGCTCGCCGTCAGGATCGCCGAGGGCGCACTGTCGACCAGCACGGCGTGCAGCCGGTCGGTATGGCCGGGCTCGTCCGGATCGAACAGCGGAACCGAGATGCAGCCGGCATAGATCGCGGCAAAGAAGGAGATGACATAGTCCAGACCCTGTGGCGCCAGAATCGCCACCCGATCGCCCGGCTTGGTCACCTGTTGCAGGCGTGCGGCAACCGCGCGCAGCCGGATGCCGAACTCCTTCCAGGTCAGATCCTGGTACTCACCGTCGCGCTCGCGTGAGTAGTCGATATACCGGTACGCAAGCGTGTTCGCGTCGTTGCGAGTGTGCTTCTCGACGTAGTCGACCAGGGTGCGACCCTCTGGAATCCTGATGTTCCCGGTGTCGTCGAGGTAGTCGTCGAAAGTCTCGTCCGTCATTCCTTCTCCTCCGAGGCACACGCAGCACGGCGACATGGCCGCTGATACCTGTGAGACCCCGACTCTCTTACGCCCGCGGCCGCTCTGTCGTGCAAGAGCCTGCCTGCAGCTTTTGTGGGCGGTCTGCGCGGTGACCACCTATTGGCTAGATGTGTTCAAACCAGAGACATGTTACAGAGCGGACTCCATAGCGGTCTGCCGAGCATCACTGTCCCGTAGCAGCGGAATCACCGGGGCGAACGCGTCCATCTGGGTCGGAAACACTCCAACATAGGACATCGAGGTCAGTCGGCGCACGTTACGGATCTGCTCGGCGATCTCGTCGTATGTGCCGATTGCCACATACGGCGAGCTCAGTATGTCCTCGACGGTCAACTGGACGTCCACCTCGAGATCCGGGTGCAGTCCCTTGTCTATCGCGTTCAGCGCCATCTCGGCGGTGCGCTCCCGGTCGTCGGTGATTACCACGGCTGTAATGGTCCAATTCAGCTCGATGTCGGCGAAACGATCACCGGCTGCCTCCTTGATCAGATTCACTTTCTCGATCGTCTTGTCGAGGGTAATCCCGGACAGTAGCCCCTTCCCCTCCGCGGTGGTGACCGGGACGATCGAGATGATGTCGGCATGCTTGGCCGCCAGCCGCAGCATCTTGGGGCCACCGCCGCCGGTGACCAGCGGCGGACGCGGGCCCTGCCGCGGTCGCGGGGTGCCCTTGATACCGCGCACCTGATAGTGCTTGCCCACGAAATGGCATTCCTGGCCGCGCAGCAGCACGTCCAGGATGGTCAGCGCCTCGTCGAGCCGCTCCAGCCGCACACCGGGTGACTCGTAGGGCAGACCCGCCGCGGCGAACTCGCTCCTGATCCAGCCCGCGCCGACACCCAGTTCCAGCCGTCCCCGCGAGAGCACATCGATGGTCGCGGCGTCCTTGGCCAGCACCACCGGATGCCGGAAACCGTTCGCCAGCACCGAGGTCCCGATGCGGATCCGATCGGTGGCCACGGCCAGCGCGCCCAGCGCCGCGATCGGCCCCACCTGCGGGCCGAGATGGTCGGGGATCGCAAACGAGTCGTACCCGAATTCCTCGGCCTGCTGGGCGAGTGCGATGAACTTGCGCGCACCCCCCTCCTGCGGATTGCCCTCGCCTGCCGCCGCGAAGCGAAATCTTCGCGGCGGCGTGCCCAGCGCGGTCGATTGACCGGCCGGCGCAGCGGCTTGTGTCATGAACCCATGCTCCCTGGCCCGTGCGGAAATTACTGCGACGCCGGGCGGTCCGGGGGGACCGGCTCCGGCGTCGCGATCAGAGTGGCACTTTACAGCCTATGGAGCAGACCGAGTGGTTCTCGCCGGGTCCCGGCCACAGACACGCCGGGATGACGGGTGCGGCACGCCGGGATGACCGGGCGCACCCCTCACGAATGCCGCGGATGGGGCGCCCCGGTGATCAGCCTCTCGGCCCAGTTCCCGGTCCACTGGGTGGCGGTGACGTCACCGCTGGCATCGACCACGAACGAGTTGTACCGGCTGTGAATCGGATTCCCGGCCGCGCGGACCAGGGTCAGCACGCTGGGGATGATGTTGAAGGGATTGAGCGCCTGGGTCGGGGCATCACAGATCAGATCGCCCGTATGGCAGATGGTGTAGGTGCGGTTGGCGAGCGTGCCGAATCCCGGTCGCGGCCCTGTCATGGTGATGCCCGGGACGTTGAGACCCTTCAGCGCGACCTCGGCGCCGATGCCCGGCGGTGTCGACCCGACCTCGATGGCCTGCCCGGGCCCCGGAACGCGGCGGCCGTCGGCGATCAGTGTCACACCCAGCACGTTATCGGCCGGAACCGGCCCCTGGCCCGCCCCGATATTCGCGGCGATATCGCCCGCGATCACCGCGCCCTGGGAGAACCCGGCGATCACATAGCTGGTCAGCGGGCAGTTCTTGTACATCGTGGTCAGCTCGTCGTCCGCGCGCGCGGACCCCTCCGAGCGGCTGTCGTTATACGACTTCTGACCGTCGGGCGGGAGCGCGACCGGGTTGGAGAACTGCGCGACGTACGGGACGGTGTAGACGTCCAGGCGGCTGTTCGCGAACTGCTGACGCACCGGGTTGGTGATGCTGAGCATCAGCGAATTCGGGTTCGCCGTCGGATTGTGCGGATCGTCGTTGCTGTTGGACTCCCAGGTACCGGGAATCGCCAGCAGCTGCACATCCGGGCAGGACGCCGGCTGCGAGGTCGGCGGGCGCGGCTTGGGCGGGGTCGGCTTGGGCACGTGCAGCAATCCGGCCAGCAGGTACCACAGCAGGATCACCACCACGACGATCACCGCGACGATCGCCAGGAAGGTCAGGCACCCGACGCGCCGGCCCCCACGCCGGCCGCGTCCTGAAAACCCGTTACGTCGTGGCGTCACTTGGTGCAGTACGTCTGGTTGGCCACGTCGATATAGGTCTGACCGAGCTGGGCGATCGGCATTTTATGCTGATCGTAGGACGGATCCTGGCCTGCCATCGCGTTCACGTACGTCTGAATCTCCTGGTCCGAGACGCCGCTCTGTTTGGCCTGGCAGACGTAGTTGGCCACGGCCAGCGGGATATCCGGGGACGACGGGTTCACCCCGCGCGCCTTGAGCGCGTCCAGGAATGCCTGATCCTTCGCTGTCAGCTTGGGGGTGGTCAGGGTGGGGGTCGTCTGGGCCGGCTGCGGCGCCTCGTTGACGGTGGTCGTCGGCGGCGCCTGATCGGTGGTCTTCTGATCGATGGACGGCGTCGGCAGCGACGTCGAGGATGCCGCGGCGGTCGTCGTCGTTGGCTTCAGCGTGGGCGTGCTCGATGCGGTCGAGTCGTTATTGCCGCAGGCGCTGAGCAGCAGGACGGAGGCAATCGTGAGTGCCGCGCTCGCCGCCGCACCACGACCGGCGAGGCCGGTTGCCCTTCCACTGGTCGCAAGCATGTATTCGTATCCTCGATCTATTCCAGGGGTCAGGTCGCCGTCCAGGCTAGCGGCAACTTTTTGCCGGCGCAGGCGGCCCTTTAGATTCCGTGCAGCTCGGCCTTGCCGTTGCGGACGACGATGAAGCCGGTCTGAAAGTTCTGCTGAACGCCGCCCGCCACCGGGAATTCATCGCTGATCGGATAGCCGAGCCGCCCGTGTTCGAAGCCCTGCTGACCCCAGGCGTCCATGATCGGGCCGGTGCGCACCGCCCAGGCGCCCGAGAGCGGGCTCCAATAGACGTTGCCGCCCTCGAACCGGGTGAAGCGGCCCGCGTTGGCCAGCGGCTGCTCGTCGGCGACCGGGAAGCCCAGGAAGCTGTTCTCGAAGCCCATCTGCGAGTACTTGCCCAGGATCAGCCCCACCACCCGATGGACGCCGGTCTTCTCGCTGAAATACATCGGGCCGTTCTCGAAGCCCTGCACGACGCCGTCCTTGTTCGGCGTCTTGATCTCCGCCCCGGTCGGATATCCGGCCGGGCCGTGCTCGTAGCCCTGTTTGCCCCAGGCATCGAGGATCGCTCCGCGCACCACCTGGGCGCCGGTCTGCGGGGACCAATAGACCATGCCGTTCTGGAAGGCCTGGAATCGGCCGCGATTGTCCGGCAGCGGGCGCTCGTCGGCGACCGGCAGCCCCAGCGGCCCACCGGGTCCCACGCTCGCCTGATAGGTGCCACCGATCGCGCCAGCGACCGGATGCGCGCCGGTCGCGGGCGAGAAGAACACCTGCCCGCCGTGGAAGTCCTGGGCGGTCCCGCCGGTCACCTGATATTCGCCGGAGGTGCAGCCGCCGAGCCACTGACCCACTTGCGCCACACCGGCGATCGCGCCACCGGCCTTGCAGGCCGGTGGATTCGGATCGAGGCCGAGCGCGGCCGCGGCCTGCGTCCAGGACTGGCGCATCTCGAAATCCCAATACGGCCACGAGTGCGTGCCCGAGGGACGGAACTCGGCGGTCACGGGGATCGCCAGCTTGTTCAGCTGGCTGACGAAGTTCTGGGTGGTCAGGCGCGAGAGGATCTCGAGGCCCATGCCCGCGACATTGGTACTGAGGCCGGGCACGCCGGCCGGGGTGTCGAAGGCCCCCGTGGTGCCGGCACCGGCCGAGACGTACAGGCTGACGCCCTTGAGTTTCGGGGCCAGCTCGACGGGGTCGTGCGCGGCCCATTCCGGGCTGGTCGGCGGGCCCCACATCTTGTTGGCGTCGAAACCGCCCGCATCGCGCATCGCGAACATGATGGCCTGCGGCATGCCCAGCGTGGTGGTGGTCAGGAAGCCCGAGTACGAGGCCGCGTACCGGACCCAGCCCGGGTTGCGCCCGGCCAGGAACATCGCGGCCGTGCCGCCCATCGAAAGCCCCTCGACGCCACGCACATTCGTCGCGCGCCACTGGTTCTCGAGCAGCGGCGAGAGCTCCTTGGTCAGGAAGGTTTCCCACTTGTAGTTCTTGCCGTTGTCGGTCTGCGCCCAGTCGGAATAGAAGCTCGATTGGCCGCCGATCGGCAGCACCACCAGGGCGTCCTTATCGGCATAGAAGTCGACCGCGCTGGCATCGTGGGTCCAGCCGCTGAAGTCGTCGGTCGCGCGCAGGCCGTCCAGCATGATCATCTGCGGGAAGTGCATATCGGGGCGGGTGTACCAGTCCCGCGGCAGCAGCAGTTGCACCTGCACGGGCGAGCCCATCGACGGCGAGGTGATCCACAGCGAGACCCAGCGGTCGGTCAGCCACACCACCTTCTGCACGCTGGCGACGCCCGGGGCGGGCGCGGGGGCGGCCTGGGGCGCGGGGGCGGGCCGCGCCTGCTGCGCGGGGGCGGGCGGGGCGGCGGCGGGCGGGGCAGGCTGGGCCGGGGGCGGTGGGGCCGGAGCGGCGGGCTGGGCCGGGGGCGGGGCGGGCGCGGCGGGCTGCGGTGCCGCCTGCGGCGGCGCGGGAGCCGGGGCAACGCCCGCGGCCGGTGTGCTGCCCGGCGCCGGTGGCGCGGGCGCGGCCGCGGCCGGTGGCGGGGGTGCAGCAGGGGCGGCCGGTGTCTGCGCCACGGGGGCGGCGGGCGCCTGGGCGGCAGGGGGCGGTGCGGGCGCCTGGGCCGCGGGAGCAGCCGGGGGCACCACGGGTGCGGGTGTCTGCTGCGGCGCGGGTGCGGCTGGCGGTTGCGCGACGGCGGGGGCGATGGTTGCGGCGCAATACCCTACGGCGAGTGGCAGGACGATGGCCGCGGAGAGTGCGGCTAGCCTTCTGCGGCGCGCCACCGCGCGCTCGTCTCTCCCTCGGATATCAGATACCACACCAGCCACAGGAGTTTTCTACCGCGTGCGGGGCCGTTCCCCCGGCAGGACGCGCGGGCGAGCATCGAGTTGTCCTGTACGGCCGTGCCTAATGGGCGCTGTCGGCGAAGCCGTCCGTAGACCGCGCATGGCCGGAGCGAATGCGGAGGTACGCCTAATCGCACGCATACGACGTGCGGGGAAACCTCAACCGGCGTCGTGCACGAGGCACGACGCCGGTTGAGGGGGGTTTACGTCAATTTACGCGTGCAGCGCCGACAGAATGCCGAGGCGGGCCTTGGCCAGCTCGTCCTGCCAGTTCAGCCAGATATGCGTGCCGGTGGCCGGGAAATCGTAAGCGGCCGGGATACCCAGCGAGTCCAGCCGCGCCTGGAAGGCATGGCTGCTGATCATCGCGATCGTCTCGAGTCCCATGGCGGTGCCGGTGTTGAAGATGCCGGCCGGGGAACTCACGTTGTCGCGCTGGTCCGGGATACCGCTACCGGCCGAGATGAACATCGGCAGGCCGCGCAGCTGGGGCGCGAACACCATCGGGTCCGAGCGCAGCCACTGCGGGCTCCACGGGGCGGCCATCGAATCGCAGTTGAAGCGGCCCGCGTCCAGCATCATCACGCGGATCGCCTCGCGCATGCCCGGCGCGTTCCAGTTCAGCGGGCCGGAGAACGAGGCGGCGTACTTGAACTGATCGCGGTGGAACGCCGCCAGCCGCAGCGAGGCCGGGCCGCTCATCGACAGACCCGCCACCGCCCAATTGCTGTGCGAGACGCCGTAGTTGGCCAGGAAGTTGGGAAGTTCCTGGGTCAGGAACGTTTCCCACTTGTAGGTGAACTTCTGGCCGTTGGTGTTGCTTGGCGACTCCCAGTCGGAGTACCAGCTGGACTGACCGCCCACCGGCATCACCAGGGTGACGTTGTCATTGCCGAACATCTGCTGCGCGTTGGTCTCGAACGACCACGCGTTGCGATCATCGCGGGCGCGGAGGCCGTCCAGCAGGAGCAGCGCGGCGTTGCCGCCCCGCTTGGCCCACTGCACCTGCACCTTGACCGGCCCCATGGCGGAAGGAACCATCAGCTCCTGGTATCCGCCGGGCGGAGTGCGATGCACGGAATGCGTGACCGGGGTCGCCGTGGCGACCGTCGGGATGACCACAGCCGTTGTCAAGGGGAGAGCCAGCGCCGCGACGCCCACGGCGAGAAGCCGCCCGCGCCAACCGAACTGAGCACGTCGCCGCCCTGACCGAACACCCTTCGACGCGGGCGCCGAATCCGGCGTCGGCGCGGCGGACCTGCCGTAACGCATGGATCTTGCTCACTTTCTGCTGCTGTAGCCTGCTGTTGTAGCAACCCACGCCCACATCGGATCCCGACCTTCCGACAGGGGCAACGGCACGTCTACGAGTTGGTCACACTTGCGCTCGCTGGACCATATTCGACCGGTCCACGCTTAGCAAGACGGGGGCGTACTCGTGTCCGAAATCCGCCCGAGCACCTTTCGTAATCGCGCAGTGACCTTATCGCGTTCGACCGGTTATGTCGCGGGAACCCTTCGCGGGACCGGATTTTCGCAGGAACCTACTAGCCGATGTTCATGTTCATATCCGGCAGCGTCTTGTACACCTCGTCGGTCCAGTACGGCCAGTTGTGCACACCGGCGGGCAGATAGTCGAAAATCGCATTGCCTGGACCGAAACTGTCCCAGCGGGCCTGGAAGGCACGGGTATTGGCCAGCGAAATCGTCTCCAGCACCTCGGAATTGGTCAGGTGATACACGTCCTCCGGGCCGTGGACCGCATCGTGCGGACCGGGCTGTCCGTTGCCCGCGGAGATCCACAGCCGGGTGCCGTGGGCGCGCAGCAGGGGTTCGAACGCGGTGGGGTTGTCGCGCTGCCACAGCGGGCCGCCGGGCAGGCCCCACATGGCGTCGATATTGAATCCGCCCGCATCGAGCATCGCCGCACGCAGCCCCATCGGCATCCCCGGGCCCAGGGTGTTCAGGTAGCCCGAATAGGAAGCGGCATATCGGAACTGATCCGGGTGATAGGCGGCGAGCATAAGTGCCGAGCCGCCGCCCATCGACAGCCCGAATATGCCGTTGCCGGTCGGATTGAAGTTCAGCCTGTCGTGCAGCGCCCGGCGCAGATCGCGGGTCAGGAAGGTTTCCCAGTCATAGGTGACGGGCTGACCGTTGGTATTGCTCGGCGAGATCCAGTCGCAGTAGAAACTGGACATTCCGCCCACCGGCATCACAACGTTGATATTCCATTTCGCCAGCACCCGCGAGATATCGGTCTCGATCTCCCAGCCGGACAGACCGTTCCCGGCGCGCAGGCCGTCCAGCGCGTAAACCACGCGCTTGGTGTTGCCGTCCGCGGCGCGGAAGATTCGGGATTTGATCGGCCCCATGCTGGAGTCGACCCAGAAATCGAATCCGGACGGGTTGTACGCGGCCGCCGCCGGGGGTGCGCTCACCGCCGCGGCGAGCGGAAGCGCCACCGCCAGCACCGTTGCGGCAATCGCACGATGCAGCCGCACGGCCCGCCCACGCCGGCGAATAGCCCTGCCGCTACTAGTAATTGCTCCGCACACCGATCCAGACCGCATCAACCAGACCTTTCGCCAGTACGGCCAGCGCTGACCGCAACCCGAAAGCAATTTCTATCGGCAGGTATTCGGAACCGAACCACGGAAAACACCCCTCGATGCCGAATCGTGACAGAACCGGCTGGCATCTCGCCAGCGACCACGGAAATGTCAGCCGATATTGCCCGACATGTCGGGAATCATCCGGTATGCCTCGTTGCTCCAGTTGATCCAGTCGTGGATCCCGTAATTGGGGAAGGAGTAGACCACATTCCGCGCGCCGAGAGTGTCCATTCGGACCTGAAACGAGCGAGTGTTCAACAGCGCCAGGAACTCCAGCGGCATGCCGCGGACCACCCGGTCCGCGGCGGCCCCGATCGGCGGGGCCAGATCCGCCTGATCCGGCATGGCGCTGCCGGCTGCGACCCAGAGCCTGGTGTTGTCGTGCACCAGCCGGGGCGCGAAGACGAACGGATCCATCTGCAGCCATTTGGGACCCCACGGCGGCGCCATCGAATCCACGTTGTAGCCGCCCGCATCGAGCATCGCCATCCGGATCGCCTCCCGCATGCCGGGCGCGGAGACGTTGAGGTAACCCGAGAACGATCCGGCGTAGCTGAACTGGTCCGGGTGGTAGGCCGCCAGTGTCAGCGCCGCGCTGCCGCCCATGGACAGGCCGAAGACGCCGTTGCGGCTGGCCCGGAAGCCCAGGCGGTCGTGCAGCGCGTTACGCAGGTCCCGGGTCAGGTAGGTCTCCCAGTCGTAGCGGTAGTCCTTACCGGGGCCGGACATGAAGGTTTCGGTCACACCAGATCCGGTGGCCGAGCCGAAGTTGGTGCGCGGCAGGCCGACGAACGAACTCGGTGCGTTCCAGTCGGCATAGAAGCTGGACTGCCCGCCGACCGGCATCACCACGTTGATATTCCAATTGGCCAGCACCTGCGCCACATTGGTCTCGATCTCCCAGCCGCTGATGTCCTGCCGGGCGCGCATGCCGTCCAGGGCGTAGACGACGCGGTCGGTATTGCCGTCGCGGGCGCGCAGGACGCGGGTCTTGACCGGCCCCATCGCGGCGTTGTTCACCCAGAAGTCGAAGGCCGCCGGATCGAAGGCCGCGCGGGCGGGCGCGCTGTCACCGAGTACCGCGACCCCGATCGGCAGCGCGACGGTCAGCGCCGTGGCCACCGCCGCGTGCCGTAGCCATCCGACGCGGCCGGAACGACGCCCCGTCCCGGGTGATACAGGGCGGCCGGTCCCGCCTTGGGCAGCATCTGGCTTCCTGGGCGCAAATCGCATCGGGCATCGCCTTTCGCTCGGGTGCCCGGACCGCGTTACCCCCGCGGAACGGCACCGAAGTCATTCAACTCCGAATTATCGCGAAGAGTGATCAGCGACACCGGTAGGCCACGCATCCATATTGGCGATTTCAGCAAATTTGCAGCAAAAAACCCCACGGTGACCAGAATCACCGTGGGGTTTTCCGATTGCGCGCGATCGGCGGGGCGATCAGCCGATATGGGCGGACATGTCCGGGATCATCTTGTCGACCTCGGTCTCCCAGTTGTGCCAGTTGTGCACACCGGTGGCGGGGAAGTCATAGGTGGCGTTGTTCGCGCCCAGGCTCGCCATCCGCACCTGGAAGGCCCGGGTGTTGAGCAGCGCCAGGGCCTCGAGCGGCGAGCCCTGGATGACGTCCATGACGTTCGATACGTCACCGGCGCCCGGAATACCGCTGCCCGCCGCGACCCACAGCCTGGTGTTGTTGGCCTTGAGCATCGGCGCGAAGACGAACGGATCCATGTAGAACCACTTGGGGCTCCACGGCGGCGCCATCGAGTCGATGTTGTACCCGCCGGCGTCGATCATCGCCGCGCGCAGCGCCTCGCGCATGCCCGGCGCGGAAATGTTCAGGTAGCCCGAGTACGAGCCGGCGTAGTTGAACTGGTCCGGGTGATGGGCCGCGAGCGTCATCGCCGCGCTGCCGCCCATCGACAGGCCGAAGACGCCGTTGTGGCTGTTCCGGAAGCCCAGCCGGGACGACAGCGCATTGCGCAGGTCGTTGTGGATGAAGCTGTCCCATACGTACCGGTAGCTCTTACCCGGCCCGCCGTCGAGCACCTGCAGACCACCCGAGCCCGAGGACGAACCCGTGGCCGCGGACAGGCTGTTCGAACCCGAGGACGAACCCGACGAGCCCGCCTGCGGCGGAATGCCGAGGAAGGAGCTGGGCGTATTCCAGTCCATGTAGAAGCTGGACTCGCCGCCGATCGGCATGACCACGTTGATATTGGCCCGGGTCAGCGCATTGGCGACGCCGGTGTTGATCTCCCAACCGGAGAGGTCCTGACCGGCGCGCTCACCGTCGAGCGCGTAGACCACGCGGTCGGTGTTGCCGTCTGCGGCGCGGAAGATCCGCGACTTGATCGGGCCCATCACCGGGGAATCGACCCAGAAGTCGAATCCGGACGGGGTGTACGCCGCGGACGCGGCTCCGGCCTCGGCCAGGGATATACCCAGCAGGGTTGTCAACGCCACGCCGAGCGCGGCGCGCTTCATCCAGCCGGCACGCCGCTGCGCGCCCTGCCGAAGCAACCGTCTCCGACCTCTTTCCTGCGCCCAACGCACAGTCACGCCTCGCATCTTCTGTTCGGCCTCTCGTTGTGCGGCCGGGCTCGGCCGCTCCGTGCGGGCCGTCCGGGCGCGCGCGAAGGCGCGACCGCCCAGACGGAAGTACTCGCTGAGTTTATCGTGCACACCACCCCTGGGCGTTACCAAAATGATACGGAGTGGCGAAAAACGCAGTTTAGAGCCGGTTACGGCCACATCACAAGGCCCAGACCCGTGACCTGCCCTTGCTCTTACTTCGGCGGGGTCAGTATCGGCGGAGGCGGCGGCGGGGCCGGGTCCACCAGATGGCACCGCTCGATCTCGTACTTGGGCACGCGGTCGATGCGGTATTTGGTGAAGGCGTACGACTGAATCAGGTTGTGCTTGAAACGCTCCAGGGTCAGCGGGGCCCGCGAGGAGGCCAGCATCGACTGGGTTTCCGGGCAGCTCAGCGCCGTACGGGCCTGCTTCACCCACTTCTCGTCCATGTACCAGGGCATCCACGGATGCTTGTCGACCATGCCGGCATCCGCCACGACCCAGTCCGGGTAGAGATCCTTGTCGTGACCGATGCGTCCGTCGGCGAGCCGGTCGGTATGGGCGGCCAGCGGATAGGCCAGGCCCTCCTGATCGATGACCCGCACGTTCAGCGGCACATTCATGCTGGTCATGCCGAGGTTCAGGAAGTAAACGGTGTGCGGGTCGCCGCCCGGCGGGATCGGCGACGGCGGCGGGGCGACGTACCACATCATCATCGACGGCGAGTTCAGCAGCACGCCGCCGTCGGGGGTGCCGTCGATGTCGTCGACCATCGCCCGCATGCGCGGATAGTCCAGGTAGTCCTCGGCCAGGATCGGATGATCGTGGCCGCTGTTGAGCACGTAGAAGATCCGCTCGTCGACGATGCCGTTCGCGCTGAGATTTCCGCCGGCCTTATTGCCGGTGATATTCGCCGCGACCAGCGCCCAGCCGACCATGGCCAGCCAGATCACCGGAAGGGCGATCGCCCAGCCCGGCGCCGTCATTCCGGTGCGCTCGTCCCCGGCCGCACGCAGGCGCCAGATCGGTAGCACCGACACCGGCAGCATCAGCATGAACAGCGCGGGCAGCAGCTGACGGCCGTGCATGAAATCCCCGCCGACCTTCAGCTCGAAGCCGATATCCAGCAACGCGCCCAGCAGCATCAGCACAACCACCGCGCGCGGCGTGCGCAGCTGGTGGCGAAGCCCGTCGATCCGCCGGATCCAGCTGCCCGCGGCCGCGGCCGTGGCGGCCTCCGCCCGCGCCGTGGCGGCCTCCGCCCGTCGCGACCGCACCAGCAGCGCCGCAACCACCGCCAGCACCAGCAGCGGCGCCCACAGGTAGTAGGGACCGGCCAGATCCCACATGTACTTGAAACCCTGGCCCCACTTGTTACCGCTGGCCTCCTTGGCCACCGCGGTGTTGGGAACCAGCAGGCCGTAATAGCCCATTCGCCAGATCTGGTACCCCACCGGAACCACGCCGCCGACCGCAACGATGCACGCGCGCAACACGATCGGCCCCATCCGGGTCGCGGGCATCGGGGCGCAGAACACCACCGCCAGCACCAGCCCGCCCACCATGGTCATCTCCGGGCGTACCACCCAGCACAGCCCGGCCCAGAAAACGACCCCGAAAAGCAGTGGCAGACGCGCCCTTTCGGCCTGGCCCCAGCGCATCAGCAGATACCACAGCACGCCCAGCCAGAAGATGACCAGGCAGTTCTCCAGGCCGGAGGTCGCGTAGTCGCGCGCCGGGGGCACCGCGATGTAGACCAGCGCGCCCGCGGGCAGCAGCAGGGACGTGCGGTGGGTCGATGCACCGTTCCACAACCGCCCCGCACCGAGCATCGCGAACACCACCGCCAGCAGCGAAAGCGTCAGCGCGGTAAACAGACTCACGTACTCCAGCCGGGCATGGGTGATCCAGCTGAAGAACCAGATGACATAGGTCCAGGCGGCGCTGGTGTTGGTCTCCACCCGGTCGCCCGCGTTGAAGACCGGCCCGTTGCCGGCCAGCAGGTTGCGCACGGTGCGCAGCACGATCAGGCCGTCGTCGGCGATCCAGCGGCGCGCCCAGGCGCCGCAGGCGAAGGTGACGACGGTCGCGACGATCCCGCCGACGAATACTGCTCGGGAGGCCAGCGCGAAACGCCGTGCGGGATCCAGTAGTCGGGCATCGGCGGTGCCTGCCGGACCGTCGATGCCTTTGCGGCCTTCCCGTTCCTCCCCGTCTGCCAGCATCTCGTCAGGTGAGATAGACAGCGACACCTACCGCTCCGATCCAGGCGATGGCCAGGAACTGCAGAATGCGGTCCCCCAGCGCGAGCTCTTCGGGTTCTCCGGCCTCGCCGCCATCGACATCGACCGCGTAGCGCAGGACTGCGATGGTAAACGGGACCATCGAGATCGCGAACCACTGGGTGTGCTTGTGGTCGGCCTCGAACGCCCACAGGCCGTAGAAAACGACCATCGCGGTCGCCGACAGCGTCCAGACGAAGCGCAGGTAGGTGGGGGTGTAGTACTGCAGCGACTTGCGGATCTTCGCCCCGGTGTCCATGGCGATCTTCAGCTCGGCATAGCGCTTGCCCGCGGCCATGAACAGCGAGCCGACCGCCATGATCAGCAGGAACCATTGCGACAGGACGATATTCGCCGCGGCGCCACCGGCGACCGCGCGCAGCAGGAAGCCCGAGGAGACGATGCAGATGTCCAGCACGGCCTGGTGCTTGAGCCCGAAGCAGTAGGCCAGCTGGACGCCGATGTAGACCGCCATCGTGACCGCCAGCTGCCAGGCCGCCAGGAACGAGATCGCGATCGAGCCGACCAGCAACACCACCGAGAGCATGTAGGCCAGATTCACCGGCACCACGCCGGCCGCGATCGGCCGGTAGCGCTTGGTGGGGTGAGCCCGGTCGGCCTCGACGTCCATGGCGTCGTTGATCAGGTAGATGCCCGAGGCCGCCATGCAGAACACCACGAAGGCGATGACGATGTGCAGGTCCCGCGTCGCATCGGCGATCGCATAGCTGCCGTTGGCCAGCTTGCCCGCGGCCATCGGCGCGGCCAGCACCAGGACGTTCTTGACCCACTGACGCGGCCGCATGGTCTTGATCAGGCCGCCGACCAAGGTCTTGGGCGGGCCCTTCAGGACGGCTTCGTCGAGGTCGGTGCCGGTCGGCTCTTCACTCATTTCAGCGAGGGCTCTTTCCTGTGCAGTCACTTCTCCACCTCGCTGCGCTCGGCTCCGCCGTGCCCGGAGGTGCTGTGTTTTTGGTTCACCTTGCAAGTCTCTTTTCGGCGGCTAGCACTGCGGCAGCTGATGCGGCGCCCAGTGCGGAACCGGCGAGCACGTCGGAGGGATAGTGCACCCCCAGGACAACCCGGGAGAGCAACATCGGCGGCACGAGCACCGCAGGCAAGGGTAGCCCGGTGAGGCGTCCAAGCAACACTGCCGCCGCCGTGGTGGAGGTCGCGTGCGAGGACGGGAAACTCAACTTACTCGGTGTCGACACGTTGACCTGCACCGATGGATCGCGCGGGCGCGGGCGCCGAACGATGCGCTTGATGACAACCGATGCGGCGTGTGAGCCGAACGCGCCGACAGCGACCCCTGCCCACTGCCGCCGCCGCGGCTTGTCGACCAGGGCGCCCAGGGCGCCGATCGCCATCCAGCCGAGCGCATGCTCCCCGAAATGGGACATGCCGCGCGCGGCCTTGACCACGCCCGGGCGCCGGCCGATGGTGCCCTGTACGGCGTTGAGGATCTTGACCTCGGCCGAGCGGGCCTCGGGGTCGGGCACGACGTGCAGGCCGTGCGACCGGCCGGTCGCATCGGAGGCGGTGGCGGTCATTTCCGGGGCTCCTCTGTGCTCGCGTCGATCCCGAAGGCGTTCTCCCAGGCCGCGGTGCTGGTCAGCTGCGCATGCGCGGCACGATACTGCTCCCGCACCGCGCCGAAGCGCTCGGCCAGCTCCCTGCGCAGCCGCATCGCCTCTTTGAACAGCGCCAGGGCCTGGCGCGGGTCTCGCTTGCGGTAGACCACGCCACGACCGTCGGCGGTGGTGACGGTGACCCCGTCCACCTGCGACAGCAGGAACCAGCGCGCGTCGAGGGTGGGGACGTTCAGCTGCGGGGTCTGGTGGTGCTCCGGATCCGCCTTGCGGACGTTGTGCAGCATGCCCTTGCCCAGGCGCACCACCTTGGCGATCGGGTTGCCCGGTTCGCCCACCGCGCCGACACCGGCGTGCGAGGCCAGCGGCAGCTCGGTGGACGACGGCACGACCACCGCGTCCGGGAACTGCTTGCGCATGGCGTGCACCTTGCCCAGCGCCGTCGGCAGCAGCCCGAACAGCTTGTCCGGGCCCGCCAGATAGTCGCGGATCGCCTCGTTCTGGATGGCGACCGTCGAATACTCCAGGCACAGCAGGTGTTTCAGCGTGGCCTTGATGGTGTTGACGACCATCGGACGGCCGTCGTTCGGCAGGTGCAGGGATGCGACGACCAGGCGGTTGCGCAGGTGGAAGTACGCCTGCCAGTCGATCGCGTCATCCTTGTCGGACCAGGCCATATGCCAGACGGCCGCGCCCGGCAGGGTGACGGTCGGGTAGCCGTGTTCGCGTGCGCGCAAACCGTATTCGACGTCATCCCACTTCAGGAACAACGGCAGCGGCTGGCCCAGTTCCTGCGCGACCTGGCGCGGGATGACGCAGGTCCACCAGCCGTTGAAGTCGACGTCGATGCGGCGGTGCAGCAGCTTGGAGTTATCGCGGTCGCGCAGCGGATACTTGGAGAAGTCGTGGTCGTATTCGACGTTCGGCGCCGATGTCCACATGAAGATGGACCGATCCACCACCTCGCCCATGCTGTGCAGGTGCGAGCGCTCCTGCAGGTTGAGCATCTGGCCGCCGGTCAGGATGGGGGACTTGGCGAAACGCGAGAAGGCCAGCGCACGCAGGATCGAGTCCGGCTCGATCTGGATGTCGTCGTCCATGTAGACGATGTACTCGGCGTCGGTGGTCCGCAACGCCTCGTACATGACTCGGCTGTAGCCGCCGGAACCGCCCAGGTTGGGCTGGTTATGGATAGCGAGGCGGTCACCCAATGCGGCGGCCGCCTCGGCGAAGCCGGGCTCGTCGACGACCTTGCGGGTGCCCTGGTCCGGGATGATGACCGACCGGATCTTCTCCAGCACCAGCGGATCCGAGCCCAGCGCCGCAATCGTGCTCACCGCATCGGTGGGGCGGTTGAAGGTCGGCATGCCGACCGCGATGCTGCCCTCACCCGGGGCCTCGATCGGCGCGTACCAGCCGCCGCTGCGCAGCTGCACGGCCGAATCGGTGGTGATGTCGAACCAGATCCAGCCGCCGTCCTCGAACGGGGCGAGCTCCACCTCGTATTCCACCGACTCCGTTGAGATTCCGGCCAAAAACATGCCGGAATGACGATCTGCCGCCTCTTCCGTCGTCCCGGCGTGCTGGTGGCCGGGATCCGCGGGCATCGTCCCGAATTCACTGCCCTGCACGTGGATTCGCGAGCCGTCCGCCTTGGACCGGTAGACATCGACCCGGCCGTGGCCGGACAGCTCCAGCCGCAACACCACCGAGTCCAGCACGCTCCAGCGCCGCCAGTAGCTGGCGGGCACCGCGTTGAAGTAGGTGCAGAAGGACACCTCGGATTCGGCGCCGATCGATAGCGAGGTGCGCGAGATCGCATGCGCACGACGGGCGTTGGTCGCCGATTCCTCCAGGTACAGCGTGCGCACGTCGAGCGGCTCACCCGGCCGGGGCAGGATGATCCGCTGCAGCAGCGAAATCGCGCGGGTCGGGCTCGCGGTATGTTCCAACGTCACTTGTGCGGTCATATCACTTCACTCATCGTCCGCGGCGACCAGGGGGGCGCCGGCTTCGAGGTGCGGGCGCAGCGTGTTGTCGAACATGCTCAGCGCGCTACCGATGGCCATATGCATGTCCAGATACTGGTAGGTGCCCAGGCGGCCGCCGAAAAGCACCTTGGCCGAGGCGGTTTCGTTCTTGGCCAGGTCCCGGTAGGCGACCAGCTTCTCGCGGTTCTCGGCGCTGTTGATCGGGTAGTACGGCTCGTCGCCGGTCTTGGCGAAGCGGGAGTACTCGCGCTGAATCACCGTCTTGTCGGTGCGATACTCGCGCTCGGGGTGGAAGTGGCGCGGCTCGATGATGCGGGTGAAGGGCGCGTCGCCGTCGTTGTAGTTCATCACCGAAGTGCCCTGGAAATCACCGGTATCGAGCACCTCGGTCTCGAGATCGATGGTGCGCCAGCCCAGTTCGCCCGCACTGTAGTCGAAGTACCGGTCCAGGGGGCCGGTGTAGACGACGGGCGAGTCCGGGTTCTGGGCCCGGATCTCCTCGCGCACCTCGAACCAATCGGTATCCAGCCGGACCTCGATGCGCTCGGAGTCGGCCATGTTCTGCAGCCAGGCCGTGTAACCGTTCTTCGGCAGGCCCTCGTAGGTGTCGTTGAAGTAGCGATTGTCGAAGGTGTAGCGGACCGGCAGCCGGGTGATGATGCCCTCGGACAGTTCCTTCGGGTCGGTCTGCCACTGCTTGGCGGTGTAATCGCGGATGAACGCCTCGTAGAGCGGGCGGCCGATCAGCGAGATCGCCTTCTCCTCCAGATTGGACACGTGATTGGAGTCGACCTCGGCGGACTGCTCGGCGATCAGTGCACGGGCCTCGTCGGGGGTGAAGTAGCGCCCGAAGAACTGCGAGATCATGCCCAGCCCCATCGGCAACGGGTAAGCCTGTCCCTTATGCAACCCGAACACCCGATGCTGATAGCCGGTGAAGTCGGTGAACTGGTTCACGTAGTCCCAGACCCGTTTATTCGAGGTGTGGAACAGGTGCGCACCGTATTTGTGCACCTCGATACCGGTTTCCGGATCGGCCTCGGAATACGCGTTGCCGCCCAGGTGGTAGCGGCGCTCGACCACCAGCACGCGCTTGCCGAGCTGGGAGGCGGCACGTTCGGCGATGGTCAATCCGAAGAATCCGGAGCCGACAATGATGAGATCGTAGGGAGATGCGACGGTCACGGGTGCCCAGCGTATCGGAAGTCCGCGCGTAAGCCCGGTGGAGTCGCACACTGCGCCGCCACAGGGGCCTCGACCGGGCCGTTTCCGGCCGCCGGACGGGTCGGGTTCAGTACAGCGCCTGCGGGATGTGCGCGGCGGCAGTGCGGGCGTCGATCCATCTACCGGTCGAGCGAGTCAGCGCCAGGCACATCGTGGGAAGTTCCAGCGCGAAGCAGAACCCGAGCATGGCGGCCATAAACCCGGCGTTACCCTCGACGTCTGAACTGTTGACCACCAGGTCGTATACGACGGCACCCAGCGATACCACCATCACGATGCCCGGGAGGGCGACCACCAGGATGCGCCCTATGGCGCGCCGGCTCAGCAGCAGAATGGCACCGGCCAGGTACAGGCAGGCAAGGGTTCCCACGAGGATCAGGGCAAATGTAGTCACCGGTGACGGGCATACCGTCGTGCCGATCACTACGGGTCGCGAAGGCCCCGAAGACCGAGAAGGCCAGAACTGCGATCCCCTGCAGCAGTGCCAGAATTCCCGCGGTGATCGCAGTACCACCGCCGGGCTTGCGCGGCGGATATCCGGGCTGCGGAGCACCCGGCTGGTAGTAGCCCCGCGGCGGATTTCCGCCGTAGCCGGGATATTCGGGCTGACCGTATGGCTGTTGCGGATTACCGCCGTACCCGGGCTGGCCGTACGGGTAGCTCATGACGTGTCCTTCTCACTCGGGCTGCACCACAACGGTGATCATCGGGGTTGCGAAACCGGCTGGCCCTGCGAGTGGTTCATCGGATCCTCCCCCTGTGCTGAACGAACTGTACCGCGCGACACCGAGCCCCGGCGACCGAAGTAAGCCGCCCAATTCCACCACCGGTGCCCCCACCGTCCAAGCTATTTCGGCATTCCCATGCCGACACCGACGAGTTCTTCCTCGTGCTCGACGGCGAGATCGACATCGCGCTGCGAAATCCGCAGCGACGCAACCTCCCCGAGCTGAGCAGGGCCGGCGTTCAGCCGACCGGAGCCGGAGAGGGAAGCCGCGGAGGTGCGAAAAGCCGTTGTAAGGCGTGTGCGATTTCTGGGACATCTTCGATCTTGCCGATGGCTACGTTCACCACGAACGTCTCCAGTTCATCGGTGTCCGGCACTCCAGGCTCTACCCCATTCAATTCGAGCAACAACAGACACGCATGCAATGCGGTTCGCTTGTTGCCGTCGACGAACTGATGATTCCGCGACATCGACTGCAGCAACGCCGCAGCCTTCTCGAACAACGTCGGATATGGCGCCACACCGAACACGGTGGTTTGGGGGCGATAGATGGCGGCTTGCAGGAGACCGTAGTCACGGACGATCGCGCCGCCACCCAGTTCGATGGTGGCGGCCTCGAGGATCAGTTCCAGGTCCGGGTAGAACGTCACTTCAGCCGCGCCATGATGTCCGCGTACTTGCTGCGGTTCTTCTCCAGGATCGCGCGGCCCCGGTCATGAAGCTGAGAGCGCTCGGTGTACTCGTGAATGATCTTGTTAATGAGAGCGTTCACAGACAGACCTTCCGCATCGGCCTGTTGCTTGGCGGCAGTCTCGTTGTCTTCGGTGAGCCGGATCGTCATAGCCATAAAGCAGTGGTACCACTCTGGTATCACTTAGGATTCGGCTACGGGCGGTATCGATCGGGGCCGGACCGGGGCCGATGAGGCGGCCCCGGGCGGGTAGAGGGACTCAGTAGGCGACGGTGAATCGGGTGCGGTGATGTTTGGGCCGTTCCGCCTCGTCGAGCAGAGCAACGGCGAGGTCCTCCATGGAGATGCACGAACTCCCCTGCGCATCGGTGAGCAGCTCGTCGGTGCCGACGCGGTAGATACCGCGCCTGTCGCCGGGTTCGAGCACAGCGGGCGGGCTCAGATACGCCCAGTCGACCGGCCCGGCGGCCCGGGCCTCGAATACTCGCCATTGCGCATCACATGCCAGCGCGATCGGCAGCCAGTCGTCGGGGAAGTCGGGCATCTGCATCACGGTGCGCCCGTGGGTCCCGGGCACGGTCAGATTGCCCGCGCCGCCGACGACCAGCAGACGCACCCCGGCGCGCGCGAGCCCCGCCAGCAGACCCTCGGCGACGGCGACCAGCTCGTCCTCCCGGCCGGCGCCCGGCCGGGTTGCGCTGATGACGAGATCGCGACCGGCACTCAATTCCGCCACCGCGTCGGAATCGGTTGCATCACCCGCTCGCACCTCGACCCCGTCGGGTAGCCCGCGCAGCCGGGCGGCATCGCGCGAGACGGCGGTCACTCGATGTCCACGCGCGCACGCCTCCCCGACGACCCGGCTTCCCACTCCACCCGCTGCTCCAAATACGGTGATATGCATAACTTTTCGACTCCTTGATGCGAATTCCGTCTCGGCCGGATCACCGAGACATTTGGACTGCCGAGCCCGGCGAGGCGCCGCTCCCAGCCTGATCGAATTCGGGATTTACTGCGCACCTGTGGATTCCGAGCACAGGTGAGCCGGACGGGATCGCCGGCCAATGCGGATCCGATCAGCGGTGCTCCACCGACCACTCGCGGCGACGGTTGACCCGGCGCCCCCGAGCTGCCCCATCAGGGTCCCGCCCAGCGCAATCGCAATCCCCGTCACCTGCAGCGGGGACAGGCTCTGCCCGAGCGCAATCCAGCCGATGACCGCCGCCGACAGCGGGCTGAGCAGGGTCAGGAAGGCGACCGAGGTGGCGGGCAGCCGCGACAGGCCGCGAAACCAGATCGCATATGCCGCAGCGGTTCCGATCGCGCCCAGGTATAGGTAGCCGCCGATGGCGCGGGCGTCCAGAGCGGGCGGCGCGCCCTCGACGAGCAGCGCGAGCGGTATCAGCAGCAGGCTGCCCGCGGCAAGCTGCCAGCCGGTCATGGCCAGCGGACCGACCCCGTCGGGGCGCCCCCAGCGTTTGGTCAACACGGTTCCCGCGGCCATCGACCCCACCCCGGCGATCCCCGCGAGCACCCCGATCGGGTCCAGCGCGGCGTGGCCGCGCAATACGACCAGGCCGACGCCGAGGATGCCGATGACACCGGCGATCAGTGTGCGACCGGCCGGCCGCTCGGCCAGGAACAGCGCGGCGAAGCCCTGAACGAACAGCGGGCCGGCCGCCGACAGCACCGCGGCGACCCCACCGGGCAGCCGATAGGCGGCCAGGAACAGCAGGGGGAAGAAGGCGCCGATGTTCAGCGTGCCGAGAATCGCGACGCGCCATATCCATTCCCGGTGCGGCAGGACGCGAGTGAGGGCCAGCAGCACCAGCCCGGCCGGCAGGGCCCGCATCAGCGCGGTGAACATCGGCCGGTCCGGCGGCAGGAATTCGGTGGTGACGGCATAGGTGGACCCCCACACCAGCGGTGCGAGCCCGGTGAGGGCGAGGGTGGCGGCGAGTCCGGTTCGAGCGTTCGACATCTTGTCTCCATGTTCATTATTTCAATGTTGAGATAAAATCACAGCCGGGCCGCTCCCGCCAAATAACTGAACGTTAAGATTCTCTCCATGAAGAGGAATGCCGATGGGTGACGCGGTAGACCTGATCGCGGCCGCATGGCGCCGCGAACGGCCGGATGTCGACGTCGCCCCGATGGAGATCATCGGACGGCTCACTCGCCTGGGCCGCCTGATCGACCTCGAGCAGCGGGAGTACTTCGCCCGCCACGGCCTCGAGCGCTGGGAGTTCGACGTACTCGCCACCCTGCGGCGTTCCGGCGGCAAGGCGGGCCTGACCGCCGGCGATCTGAACAAGGCGGCGATGGTCACCTCGGGCGCCATCACCAATCGCATCGACCGTCTTGCCGCAAAGGATCTGGTCCAGCGCACCCCGGACCCCGACGACCGCCGCGCGATCCGCGTTCAGCTCACCGCCACAGGCCGCACTCTCATCGACGAACTGCTGGCCCCTCACATCGCCAACGAGGAACGCCTGCTGGCCACCCTTCCCCCCGCGGACCGCACCCAGTTGGCCGCACTCCTGCGCACCCTCTGCGAATCACTGGGCGACACCGCACTGAGCTGACCGCGGAGCTAGTATTGCCCGAAAGCTCTTGCCGCACAGCATGAACAGGCGGCGATGGAGTCACGACCCTTCGGCGATCCGCCGGGTAGGACGTCGTGCGCTGTGGAACCGTGCCTCGGTCGCGTGAATGCAAACGGCACGGAGGTCGGATCAGCCGACCGGAGTGTCAGTAGGTGCCGAATCCGCGGCGGGTGCGGGGTCCGGTTCCGGGACGGGGCCGGAGTCGGCCACGGGGGCGGCATCAACTGGGGCCGGATCGGGACCGGGCGAGGCAGCCTGGTTCGAGTTCGGTGCCGCATCGGGCCCCGGTGCAGGGGCGGCCTGCGCTGGGTCCGGCGCGGCGGGCGGGGCCGGGGGCGGTGCTTGATCCGGTGCGGCGGGCGGTGCTGGGGGCGGTGCTTGATCAGGAGCGGATTGCGGTAGTGGTTCGGGCGGCGGGGCCTGGGCCGATTGCGGGGTCGGGGGTGCCTGATTCGCGGGGTCACCCGGTACCGCCGGGGCGGGCGGCGGCGTGGGGGTGCCCGCGGTGCCCGGGGCCACCGTGCCCGGCGCGGTGTCGTTCGCCGCGCCGGGGGCCAGCTGCAGCAGGGTGCTGAAGTCGACGACCTGGGCACCCAGGGCCGGGGTGGCGACGATGACTCCGTTACGGAACAGCTCGAAGGTGCCCGCGCGGGCAGGCAGCATCGACACCGGTCCCAGCGGCTCGCCTAAAGGTCCTGCGGGGCCGCCGGTTTGGGCGTATTTCGCATCGACGGCGGTGGTGTCGACCGAGGCCCGCTGCGCGCCGTCGCCCAGCGGATTCGGCGGTGCCGCCGAGATCGCGGGCATCAGCTGGTCGGGGGTCGGACCGACCGTCATGGTGGTGATATCGGCGGGGTGACCGCCGTTGGGCGCGGAGGAGTACTCGCTGTGCAGCAGATGACCGTCGCGCAGCAGCACCTGCCCGGCGGTGTCGCGCACGGCGGCATCGGAGCGCGAATCCTCCTTCTCGGTGCCCGAATAGGCCTGGCAATCCTGGGTATCGCAGGTCTGCGCGTAGGAGTACCGGGTCTCCGAGAGCGCATAGGATCGCGCGGCGATCGCCTGCGCGCGCAGAGCCTCCGCGCCGCCCTGATCGGCCCAGCCGGCCGACATCTCGGTGGGCACGACGCCGCGCAGGTAGTCCTCCGTATCGACCTCGTTGACCGTGCGGATGTCGCTGCCGTCCAGGGCAACTCCGAGCGCGCCCCGGTAGGTACCGCCATTACAGATCTTCAGGTGTTCCGCCGCGGGGCGATCGGGGCCGGGATCGATCGGATAGGCCCAGGGCTTGTCCGTGGCCCCCTGCCACACCACATCCCCGGTGCAGCCGGTGGTGATGATGACGCTCGCGCCGCCGTCGGGGGTCGGGGTCAGGTGAGCGGCCTGCCCCGGCTCGACACGACGGTCCGCGACGGTCATGCCGGAATCGGAGGAGACGTCGAGGGGTTCGTTGTCGTCGTCCATCAACCGGACCCTGACCATGGTCGCCGGGATCGTGGCCAGCTGGGCCCCCGGGTAGTAGAACTGCACGATATCCATGGCGTTCATGCCCGACTGGGCCCTGCTGAACGCACCGAATTGACTCATACCGCGGCCGTGGCCCTCGCTGACACCGGCGACCGGCCGGACCGGTGCGGTGTCCGGCCACGCCCAGCGGACGACGACGCCGCCCGCGGTCAGCGTGACAACGACCACACTCGACACCGCGACACGCCGATGCCACCGTAGTCGCCATAGTTCCCCGCGCCGCAGCGCGGCAATCCCTCGACGTTTCGTGCTTCTCATCGTGCACTCCCCACGGCTTCCGCGGGGCTGGCGGACCGACTCGTTCGCAGTCCTGATCGGCATGCCTACCCGCTGGATGGCTATCTGAAAGCTACATTCAAGGTATCCGGTCTAAGCCTCAACGTAAGGTTTAGATATGTGACAGTTGGGACTAGTGTGACGCCAGATCCGTCAGGAATCAACCATGCACTCCTGCTGACGGTCGCCGGTTCTACCTGAATGGGAGATGCTCGTGCCGAACCGCAGACCGAAAATGTCGTTTGTCCTGCCCGTTGTCACCACCCTCGCGGTGGCCGCGCCGCTGGCGGCGCTCGCCATGCCGGAGAAGGTCGAATACCGCAATGCGGACAGCAGCGAACTTGCGGCGATCCCGGCGCAACTCGCCGAGGTGGGGCTGGCGCAGGTCCCCGACGTGGTGCTGCCGCTGCGCGAGCTGACCGGCCTGGCCCTGCCGGACCTGCATCTGTCCGATCTGCGGCAGCTGCCGCTGCCCAAGTCCATACCGATACCCAAGGGCCTGCCGCTGCCGCCCGGCATCCAGCTACCGTCGTCGATCCCCCTGCCCCAGTTCAACCAGCCGCAGGCGGGAACGCCCCAGGCCGCAACGCCGGGGCAGCCGGGATCGACACCGGGGGGCTCGCTCGCGCCGCAGCATCAGCCCGGCATGCAGCCCGACGCACCGCAGGCCCTGCCGGGCGCGCAGATTCCGGGCGCACCACAGGCTCAACCCGGCGCGCAGGCTCCCGGGGCACCAATTCCCGGCACGCCCCAGGCACAACCCGGCGCGCAGGGTCCCGGCGCACCCCAAAACCAGCCCGCCGCACCAGTTCCCGCCGCACCGCAGGCGCAACCGGGCGCGCTGGCCCCGGCCGCCCCCGGAACTCAGCCCGGCGCACAGGTTCCCGGCGCACCACAGGCTCAGCCAAGCCCTCAGGGGCCGGCTGCGGCACAGCCGGGCGCGCAGGCCCCGTATACGCCGCAGGTCCCGGCCGCACCACAGGCGCAACCGGGTGCGCAGGCCCCTGTGGCCCCGCAGCTCCCGACGCCGAAACTCCCAGCGGCCGCGCAACTCCCGGCGGTGCCGCAGCTTCCCGCGATACCGCGGCTCCCCGTGGCCGCACCGATCGCCGCGCCGTCAGATGCATCGGGTGTCGCCGATGCACCGGCGCCCGCAGCCCCCATCGCGGATCCGGTGAATGCGCCCGGAGCCGACCCGGCAGCACCCGCACCGGCAGCGTCGGCCCCCGCGGCACCGGCAACTTCCGCCGCCGACCCCGCCGCACCCGCGGTGATCCCCGGCGCCGACCCCAACGCCCCGGCGCTGACCCCGGGCGCGGTCGACCCCGATCTGGCCGACAAGGTCGGCGCCGAGGTCAAGGAGCTCACCCGCGACAAGCCCTTCAGCATGGTCGCGCTCACCGCGAAGGATCTGAGTGACACGAGTGCGATGATCCGGTCGCGCAAGTCCGACGGCGGCTGGGGCCCCTGGTATCCCGCATCCCGGGTCGACACCGGCCGCAACGACCACGTCGCGATGGATAAGACCGGCACCGAGCCGATCTACGTCGGCCTCACCAAGGCCGTAGAGGTGCTGGTGACGCACAGGGCAGCCGGCGCGGTACCCCCCGGTGTCACCCCGGCGCGCTCGGACGATCCGGCCCTGATCGGATCCCCGGACCTGTCGGCCGTCCTGATCGACCCGGGCCGCAGCGCCGTCGATGCCGGGCTGTCCACGGTCGCCGCGCCGCTGCCCGGCGGCGGGCCGAAGGTGATCACCCGCGAGCAGTGGGGCGCGGACCCCTCGCTGCTGTGCGATAAGCCCACCTACGACGACGGCGTCGGCGGTATCACCGTGCACCACACCGCCGGTCGCAACGACTACACCCCGGCCGAATCGGCCGGTATCGTGCGCGCCATCTACGCCTATCACGCAAAGACGCTGCACTGGTGCGATATCGGCTACAACGCGCTGGTCGACAAGTTCGGGCAGATCTTCGAGGGTCGCGCGGGCGGGCTGGACAAGCCGGTCGAGGGCGCGCACGCGGGTGGTTTCAACGAGAACACCTCGGGCGTGGCGCTGATGGGCGACTACGAATCCGAACCGCCCAGCGACGCCGCGATCCAGGCGATCGGGCAGTTCGTCGGCTGGCGGGCCAAGGAGGCCGGGCTGAACCCGCAGGGCAATACGACCATGTATTCGGAGGGCACGCAGTACAGCAAGTTCGGTCAGGGCGAGGCGGTGAAGCTGCCGATCGTCTTCGCCCACCGCGATGTCGGGAACACCACCTGCCCGGGCGATGCCGCCTACGCGATGATGGATCGCATCCGCGAGATCGCCGCGAAGACCGCCGGCGCGGTCACCACCAGCCCCGGCACCGACGCGAGAGCCGCTGCACCCGAAAATAGTTCCGGCACATCACCGAATACCGGTGCGGTAGCACCGAATTCGGGCACCACACCGAAATCCCAGCGTACTCAGGCCGATATCGCCACGCTGGCGGCGCTGACCACCAAGCTGCTCGGCATGGTCAATACCAGTGGCGTCGCGAAATACTGGGCCGCACAGGGTGGCCCGAACAGCCGCCTGGGCGCGGCGGTCTCGGAACCGAGGCCGACACCCAACGGCGGTCAGGTCGCGAAATTCGTCAACGGCTACGTCTATGCCGCCCCCGACGGCGCCATCATCGAACTGGCCGGTCACCTGCTGGACCGCTTCGTCCAGCTCGGCGGCGAATCCGGACTGCTCGGGCTGCCGCTGAAGAACGCCTACCCGGTCCCGGACGGCATGCGCAGCGACTTCCAGCACGGCTCACTCATCGTGAACACCGCCACCGGAATCGTCACCACGCTGTACAAGATCTACAGCGCCACCGAAAACCCCGCCGCCGCACCGGCCCCCGCGGCAGCCGAGGGGGCTCCGATCCCCGCCCCGGCACCGCCGAATCCCATCAAGGGGCCGTAAGAGCCGCCCTACCACCAGCGCTCCAGGATCCGGGCGACACCGTCGGCGGAGTTCGATGCGGTGACCTCGTCGGCGGCGGCGCGGGCCTCGGGGTGGCCGTTGCCCATGGCGACGCCGTGACCGGCCAGGCGGAGCATGGGGACGTCGTTGGGCATATCGCCGAAGGCGAGGATGGCGCGATGTTCCACGCCCAGGCGTTCGGCGACGATGGCCAGCCCGGAGGCCTTGGTGACACCGTGGGCGGACAGTTCGATCAGTCCGTTGTTGGTCGAATAGGTGATGTCGGCGCGGCCGTCCAGGTGCGGTGCCAGCGCGGCGTGCATATCCGCGCTGGTCGCGCCCGGCAGCCGGATCAGCAGTTTGATGGCCGGGGCGGCGAATACCTCGGCGCGGGCGACCTGGGTGTCGTCCGGGTTGAGCCAGGCATGCTCGTATTCGGGCGAACTCACGAACTGCGGGGTGGCGGCGTCGTGCGCGCTCTCGCCCACCCGCTCGGCGGCCAGGCCGCAGCCGGGCAGCACACGCTCGGCGAGTTCGGCGAGTTCAGCGAGGCTCACCACATCCAGGCAGCTGTTATGCAGAATGCGATCCGAGGCGCTGTCGTAGATGACCGCCCCGTTGCCGCAGACACAGAGCGGCGCATAGCCCAGCCCCTCCACGATGGGATCGATCCAGCGCGGCGGACGCCCGGTGGCGAGCACGAACGGCACCCCGTCGGCGACCAGGGCGCTCACCGCGGCCCGGGTGCGCGGGGTCACCTGCTCATCCTCGTCGATCAGCGTGCCATCGACGTCGGTGGCCACCATCTTCGGTTTCGGCAGGTGCAGGCGAGTCACCCATTCCATCCTGCCCGATATGCCTGTCCGGAAGTAATCACGATTCGGGACGGCGCCAGGGGGGCGTCGACCGCCCCTCCTCAGCCACCGGAACAGCCGGTGAAGGTCCTTCTCGAGAACGATATCGCCGAATCATGCATATCGGTCACCGTGCGTAACACGCCCGCTCGAATATGTATCCCTATGATCAGGGGCTAGTAACCGACCCCGAGGGGACTGATGACCGGCTTCCTGCTGCGACGTGCGCTGAACTATGCCGTGCTGCTAGTACTCGCATCGTTTTTAACCTTCGCGCTGGCGTCGTTGACGTTCCATCCCCTCGACAGCCTCGAGCAGCGCAGCCCTCGCCCGCCCCAGTCGGTGATCGATGCAAAGGCCGCGGAACTTCATCTCAACGAGCCGATCCTGCCGCGCTACGGCACCTGGGTGAAGGGTGTGGTGCTGCACGGCGACTTCGGCCAGACACTGGCCGGGCAGCCGGTAACCCAGGAACTGGGCCGCCGGGTCGGGGTGAGCCTGCGGCTGCTGGTGATCGGCTCCGTGGTCGGCACGGTACTCGGAGTGCTGATCGGTGCGGCGGGCGCGATCCGGCAGTACCGGTTCAGCGACTACTTCACCACGATCGTATCGATGCTCCTGCTCAGCACGCCGATCTTCCTGCTGGCGACCCTGCTGAAATACGGTGCGCTGCAGATCAATCTGGCCGCCGGCCAACAGATCTTCCTCTATACCGGGGAAACGTCGGCCTCCGCGGTGAGCGGGCTGTGGAACCAGATCGTCGACCGCGCACAGCATATGGTGCTGCCGACGCTCGGCCTGGCACTGGGTTCGATGGCCGGTTACAGCCGTTATCAGCGCAACGCGATGCTCGATGTGCTCCAGAGCGATTTCATCCGTACCGCGCGTGCCAAGGGTCTCACCCGAAAACGGGCGCTGTACAAACATGGCCTGCGCACCGCGCTGATCCCGATGGCGACGCTGTTCGCCTACGGTCTCGGCGGCGTGATCACCGGCGCGGTATTCACCGAGAAGATCTTCGGCTGGCACGGTGTCGGAGAATGGCTGGTGGACGCGATCAATGCCCAAGACCTTTATATCGTGGTCACCGCGACGGTATTCGCCGGACTGGTGATCCTGATCTCCGGTCTGCTGTCGGACATCGTGTACGCCATGCTCGATCCGCGGGTGCGTGTGTCGTGACAGAGATGGAGATGCTCTCGCAGGGCGCGCCCGAAACGGCCGCGGCGGGACGTTGGAAACTGGTGTGGCGCAGATTCTTACGCAACAAGCCGGCGATCGTGGGTGCCATCGTACTGCTGCTGATCGTGATCGCGGCCTTCGCGCTGCCGCCGATACTTCCCTTCGACTACAAGTCCATGGATTATTCGGCACTACAACAGCCACCGAGTCCGAAACACCCCTTCGGTACCGACGCCACCGGCGGCGACATCCTCGCGCAGACAATGCATGGCCTGCAGAAGTCACTGATCATCGGTTTCTCTGTGGCCATCCTCGGGTCGATCATCGCCGTGACGGCCGGATCCGTAGCGGGACTGCTCGGCGGCTGGACCGACCGGGCCATCATGTGGCTGGTCGACTTGCTGCTGGTGGTGCCCAGCTTCATCGTCATCGCGATCTTCTCCCCGCGCACCAAGGGCAGCAGCTCGATTCCACTGTTGATCGTGCTGCTGGCCGCATTCGGCTGGATGATCAGCGCCCGCATCGTCCGCGGGCTGACCTTGAGCCTGCGTGACCGCGAATTCGTGCGGGCCGCACGGTATATGGGTGCATCGACCCGATCTGTGATCGTGACTCACATCGTGCCGAATGTGGCCTCGTTCCTCATCATCGATACCACCCTCGCACTCGGCGGAGCGGTGCTGTCCGAAACCGGCCTGAGCTACCTGGGTTTCGGTGTGCAGCCGCCGGATGTCTCGCTGGGCACGCTGATCGCGGCGAATTCCGGCTCGTCACTGACCTTCCCCTGGTTGTTTCTGTTTCCCGGCGGATTCCTGGTCGCGATCGTGTTGTGCGCCAACCTGGTCGGCGACGGCCTGCGCGACGCGTTCGACCCCAGCTCCAAGCGCGCCCGGGCGGGACGCAAGGCCGCTAAGCCGACCAAACAAAAGGTAAAGGCGTCATGACGGACCCCACGGCCACTGAGACCCCGCAGGAGGGCGCTCGGCAGGTGACGACCGCGCCCCTGTTGGAGGTGTCGGATCTGCACGTGTCGTTCCCGAGCGAGGAGGGTCGCATCGATGCGGTCCGCGGGGTGAACTACACCGTCTCCGACGGTGAGGTCCTCGCGATCGTCGGCGAATCGGGTTCGGGCAAGTCGGTGTCGTCGCTGGCGGTAATCGGCCTGCTGCCCGATCAGGCGCGGGTGCGCGGATCGATCCGGCTGCGCGGCAAGGAATTGCTCGGCATGGACGACCGGCAGCTCTCGACATTGCGGGGCAGCCGGATCTCGATGGTGTTCCAGGACCCGCTCTCGGCGCTCACCCCGGTGTACCGGATCGGCGACCAGATCGCCGAAGCCCTGCTGGCACACGGCAAGATGAGCAATAAGCAGGCCGCCGAGCGCGCGGTGGAACTGCTGGACCTGGTCGGCATCCCCGATCCGCAGGTCCGGGCGCGGGCGTTCCCGCATGAATTCTCCGGTGGCATGCGCCAGCGCGTGGTCATCGCCATGGCGATCGCCAACGATCCCGAATTGATCATCTGCGACGAGCCGACCACCGCGCTGGACGTGACGGTCCAGCAGCAGATCCTGAATCTGCTGCGCAAGGCGCGCGATATCACGGGTGCGGGGGTCATCATGATCACCCACGACATGGGTATCGCCGCCACCCTCGCCGACCGGGTCGCGGTCATGTACGCCGGTCGGATCGTCGAAACGGCCAGTACCGCAGAACTTTTCCGCTCTCCCCGCATGCCGTACACGGTCGGGCTGCTCGGGTCCATCCCGCGCCTGGACGACCCCGCCCGCACGCCCCTGATCCCCATCGTCGGCGCCCCACCGGCGATGCACGCGCTACCGGTGGGCTGCCCCTTCGCCCCGCGCTGCCCGGTCGCCATCGACGACTGCCGGGCCGCGGAGCCGCCGCTTCAGGACATCGTTCCTGGCCATCGGACCGCCTGTATCCGCACCGCGGAGGTCGGTACCACCGATCTGTTCACGGCCTACCGGCACGAAATTACCGAGCCGGAACGCGAGATCATCACCGATGACCGTGTGGTGCTTCGAGTTTCGGACCTGACGAAGGTATTCCCGATCACCTCGGGCGTGGTGTTCCGGCGCCGCACGGGCGAGGTGCGCGCGGTGGACGGGATCAGCTTCGAGGTGCGCGCCGGGCGCACCCTGGCGCTGGTCGGCGAATCCGGATCGGGCAAATCCACGACGCTCACCGAGATCCTGGATCTGGAGCGGCCGGAAGTGGGCAGCATCGAGGTGCTCGGCAACGATGTCGCCACGCTCACCAAGGCCCGCCGCCGCGAGATCCGGTCGAAGATGCAGATCATCTTCCAGGATCCGTCCGCCTCGCTGGACCCCCGAATGCCGATCTCCGACACACTCGCCGAGCCGCTGCGCATCGCAAGGCGCTCCCGCGAGGAGATCCGCACGCGGGTACCGGAATTGCTGCGGCAGGTGGGGCTGCGACCCGAACATGCCGACCGTTATCCCGCCGACTTCTCCGGCGGGCAGAAGCAGCGCATCAACATCGCGCGGGCGCTGGCGCTGGATCCGGAGATCCTGGTGCTGGACGAGCCGGTCTCCTCGCTGGACGTATCGATTCAGGCGGGGGTGCTGAATCTGTTGCGGGATCTGCAAACCGAGCGCGGACTGTCGTATCTGTTCGTTTCCCATGACCTTTCGGTGGTCTGGAACCTGGCACACGATATCGCCGTCATGTACCAGGGCAAGATTGTCGAATACGGTCCGGCCGAACAGATTCTGACGCAGCCGGAGCACGAATACACCCGCGCCCTCATCGACGCGATCCCCGTCCCCGTCGTCGTCGGGTAGGAGCAGACCGTGAAGAGACGTACATTCGCCAAGACCGTTGCGGCGGCCGCGGTTTCGACGGCATTATCGGGATTATCTACGGCCGCCTGTTCCTCCGGTGCGGGAAACACCCCGACCGGATCGATGGCCCTGGGCACCTCGAACGATATCAATCCGCAGCCGCCCGAGGGCGTCCGCGACGGCGGCAATCTGCGGTTGGCGATCACCGCCTTCCCGTCGAACTGGAATGTGCAGTCCGCCGACGGAAACGACGCCGAGGCCGCCGATCTCGTGCGGTGGATGATGCCGCGGGCGTACCGGGCCGATGCCGCCGGGCAGCTCAGCATCGATACGGACTACTTCACCGATATCAAGCTGACCGGCACGAATCCGCAGCAGGTCGTCTACACCATCAACCCCAAGGCGGTGTGGTCCGACGGCACCCCGATCACCTGGGAAGACCTGGCCTCGCTGTGGCAGGCGCTCAACGGCAAGGACAAGCGGTACCTCATCGCGATCAGCAACGGCTTCGATCGCGTGGCGAAGGTGGAGCGCGGCGTCGACGACCGGCAGGCCGTGCTCACCTTCGCCACACCGTATGCCGACTGGCGCGGCCAGTTTTCGGGCAATTCCCTGCTGTTTCCGAAATCGGTGACCGGCACGCCCGATGCGTTCAACCACAGTCTGGTCGACAACATCACCGCGACCGCCGGGCCGTACGTGATCCGGTCCACCGATCGCACCCAGGGGCGAATCATCTTGGCGCGCAACCCGAAATGGTGGGGCGCGCCGCCGAAACTGGATACCGTGACCTACAGCGTGCTGGACCAGGCCACCTGGGCCGCGGCCCTGCAGAACAACGAACTGGATGCGGCCCGGTTGGCGAACCTCAGCGATATCCGGCTCGTCCGCAGCACACCGGGCGTGAGCATCCGGCACGCCCCGGCGAATCTCTGGCGCTGGATCACCTTCAACGGTGCACCCGGCTCTATCATGCACGATCCCGCACTGCGCGTGGCGATCTCGAAGGCGATCAACCGCCAGGCCATCGCCGACGTCACGCTCAACGGCCTCACCGAGCATCCGCAGGTGCTCAACAACCACATCTTCATCGAGGGACAGCAGGGCTACCAGGATAATTCCGCGCCCGTCGCCTACGACCCGGCCGCGGCGGCGCGGCAGCTCGACGCGCTCGGCTGGAAGCTCCAGGGCGACGTGCGCGTGCAGGACGGCCGCCAGCTGGTGATTCGCGATGTCATGTACAACGACCCGCTCTGGGTGCCGATCGCGAAGATGATCCAGCAGGACCTGGCCAAGGTCGGCGCGAAACTGACCATCGATACCCGGCCCGGGCAGAACTACTTCACCAACGTGATCATTCCGGGCGACTTCGATACCTCGCAGTACGTGCTGAACGGTGATGCGTTCGTATACAGCAGCATTCCGCAGGAATTCGGCTTCTATCCCAACGATCTGCAGGGCAATTTCGGCCGCATCGGCTCGCCCCAACTGAACGACCTGATCGACAAGACACTCACGGAACTCGACCCAGCCAAGGCCATCGCGCTGGCGAACCAGGTCGACACCCAGATCTTCGCCGAAGGCCATTCGCTACCGCTCACCCAGGACCCGGGCAACTGGGGGACGCGGGCCACCCTCGCCAATATCGGGGCCCCCGGGCTGGCCTCCTACGACTACACCACAATCGGCTTCGTCAAATGAGCCTGCCCCGACGGAAGGATCGATCCATGCGGATTCGTTCGAAGATAGTCCCGCTCGCGATCCCCGTGGTCACGCTCGGATTGATGGTGTCGGGGTGCAGCTCCGGCGCCGGCAATCAGGTGGCCAACGTCAATGTGGGAACTACCAACGACATCAATCCGCAGGATCCGAGCGTCCTGCGCGATGGCGGCAATCTGCGCCTGGCGGTCAGCGGGTTCCCGGCGACCTTCAACGACCTGCACATCGATGCCGACGCCGATGTCGGATCGGTCGCCGACCCGCTGATGCCGGAGGCATTTGTCAGCAACGCCGCCGGTGAACTGTCGGTCAACCATGACTACTTCACCGATATCAAGCTCACCAACACCAGCCCCCAGCAGGTCACTTACACCATCAACCCGAAGGCGGTGTGGTCGGACGGGACCCCGATCACCTGGGAGGATCTGCAATCCGAGGCGCATGCCCTTGGCAGCGCCGGTCAGGGGTTCCAGGTCAACTCGACCCAGGGGTTCGAGCGGGTCGCCAAGGTGGAACGCGGCGTCGACGACCGCCAGGCGATCGTCACGTTCAGCAAGCCCTATGCCGAGTGGCAGGGCATGTTCGGCCCGCTGTATCCGAAGGCAGTCACCGAATCCCCGCAGGCCTTCAACGATGTCGACCGGAACGATCTGAAGGTCAGCTCCGGACCATTCGTCATCACCAGCATCGATAAGACACAGGACCGAGTCGTGCTGGGCCGCAATCCTAAATGGTGGGGCGCCGCGCCGAGGCTCGACACCATCACGTTCACCAGGCTCGACCAGAGTGCGGTGTTGGGCGCGGTGCAGAACAACGAGATCGACTACACCTACATGTCGGGGCTGGCGAACGTGGTGGCGGCCAAGAGCACACCGGGCGTCGTTATCCGGCGCGCGCCGGAACCCAGCTGGAGCCATATCACGTTCAACGGCGCTCCCGGCGCCCTCCTCAGTGATCCCGTGCTGCGGCTCGCGATTTCGAAGGCGATCGACCGGCAGGCGATTGTGACCGAGGCCCAGAACGGCATCGTCGACAACCCCAAGCCACTGAACAACCACATCTTCATGATGGGACAGAAGGGGTATCAGGATAATTCGGCGCCCGTGGCGTTCAATCCCACCGAGGCGGCCAAGGAGCTGGACGATCTAGGCTGGAAACTGCATGGGGACGTCCGCGAGAAGGACGGTAAGAAGCTCGAATTGCGTGATGTGATGTTCGACCAGAAGGAATGGGTCGACACCGCCAAGATCGTCCAGCAGGATCTCGCCAAGGTCGGAGTCAAGGTCGATATCCAGACCGTCCCCGGCAACGGCTTGTTCACCGATGTCGTCGATCCGGGCAATTTCGATCTCGCACAGTTCAGCTGGGGCGGTAGTCCCCTGCCGCTCACCGCACTGCCGCAGATCTACGCCTACGATCCCAGCAATCTGCAGGGCAACAAGGCGCGCATCGGCTCGACCGAGCTGAACGATCTGATCGAGAAGACCATCTCCGAATTGGATCCCGACAAGGCCAACCAGCTGGCCAACGAGTGCGACAAGCTGATCTGGCAGGAAGGCTATTCGCTGCCGCTCCAGCAGGCCTCGGGCACCTACGCCGTCCGTGCCAACCTCGCCAATATCGGTGCGTACGGTCTGGCCATGGCCGACTGGACGAAAGTCGGCTTCCTGAAGTGATTTCCGGCCCGGGCCACCCGCTGGCCTACCCGGTGCTGACGACGCTCGGCGCCCTGGCGATCTGCCTCGCCTGGGCGCCGTTCGCCGATCCGGAACAGCTGAGCATGCTCGGCGCGGTGGCGCTGGTCGTCCTGTGCTACAGCGCATTCCGTCTGGCAGTGGCATTCGGGGTGCTGCCTTGGCACACACCGGCACCGGGATCGGCGCAATGCCGCCGGCTGCGGCAGCAGCATCGGCTGCTCAGCCGGTCCTGGCTGGAATTCACCATCGACGACGTAACCCGTTGGCTGCCAGTGTATTTCGATCCGACGTTGGTCACCGCGTCGGACTCGAACGCCGAATTCGGTAGCGGAACAGTAACTCTCGACGACCTCCGGCTGTACCCATCGGGCCCGCCGCGCGATAGGGAGCCGATCGGCCGCCTGCACGACAACCCCACCCGGCCCGATCCGGACGGCCCCGACCACGCCGACGCCTCGGCCCGCTTCACCCGCCGCCTGCTGCTGGACGCCCAATTCGCCGTCGCCGCACCGTTCGCGGCGCTGTTCTGGGTGTATGTCGCGGGCGGCGGCTTCCCCGCCTTCGCGGGCGCTGCCACGGTCGCCGCCGGAGCCGCGATATGGCTCGCGGCCATCCGCGGCTCGGACCCCAGCTGACACCATGCGAGGCTTGAAGTACCTGTCATCCCGGCGCGCTTCTCGGCCGGGATCCACACCCGGCTACCCCGAAGTATCGCTGCAGCGTGTTACGCCGGTTGCTGCTGCGTGGAACAGTGGATGCCGCCCCCACCCTCGGCTACGGCGTTGTATTCGACGGGGACAACCGCTCGCCCCGGGAAGGCATCGGCGAGGATGCCCGCCGCGTGGTCATCGCTGCGGCGGTCGCCGTACGCGGGCAGATACACCGCGTCGTTGCCGAGGTAGAAATTGACGTACGTGTAGAGGAATTCCGAACCGCGTGTGCCGGGCATCTCGGCCGGATTCGGTTGCGGCAGTTCAACGATATCGAAGCGGCGCCCCCGGGCGTCGGTGGCCTCGCGCAGGACGTCCTGGGCCTGGGCCGCCGCGCGGGCGAAGGCGTCGTCGGGATCCGGGTCGACCGGCCGATCCACCAGCACCACACCGGGTTCGGCGAAGCGCGCCACGGCGTCGACGTGGCAGTCGGTCACGTCCGCGTCGGCAATGCCCTGTAGCCACACCACTTTCCGCACACCGAGCAGCTCCCCCAGGGCCCGCTCGATATCGTCGTGATCGCTGTCCGGGTTGCGATTCGGATTGACCAGGGAGCTCTCGGTGGCCAGCAGCGTGCCGTCGCCGTCGACCTCGAGCGCCCCGCCCTCCGCGACAATCGGCGCAACCACCCGCTCGACGCCCGCATGCGCGAGCAGCTTGCGCGCCACCTTTGCATCCAGATGGCATTCGGCCTTCTGGCCCCAGCCGTTGAAGTTGAAGTCGATCCCGGCGGGGCTGCCATCGGGCGCGTTCACGAATACCGGGCCGGTATCGCGCACCCAGAGGTCGTCCAGCGGCGCGGACACCACCTCCACCGCGCCTCCGACGGCGCTTCGAGCCTCGTCGAGATGTTCACGCCGCGCCAGCAGCGCCACCGGTTCGCGCTCGGCGATGGCCCGGGCAAGCCTGACCACATCCGCGCGGGCATGCGGTAGTAGGTCCTCCCACACCGATTCCTTCGCCGGCCACGCCAGCCAGGTCCGGGCATGCGGCGCGGACTCGGCAGGCATCACATAGCGCGTCACGATCTACGACGGTATCCACTCCATCCGAATTGCGCCATAAAACACCTGGTAAGAGCCAAATTGCGAACGCAATACGGCGAGCCGCGCCGCGCGCCGAAGCATCCGTCCAGTCTGTAATACGGACAAACAGGCCGCATACCCTCCGACCGGAATCCATAGGCGCAAGCCGAATCCCAGCGACGAACGTGCCGGGATGGCGGTGCCGGAAAGCATTTCGGTGCATGAGAACGGGCCGGGATGACGGTGCACCGCCGCCCATAGACCGCGCACGGCCGGAGCGAATGCGGAGGTACGCCTAACCGGCCCGCTGCTCCCGGGCCGCCCGGCGGCGGGCGAGTTCCTCCTGCTCGAGGACCGCCGCCCGTTCCGGGGTGGGGGCGGCGCCACCGAGGCGGGCGGGGACCCAGCGGGAGCCGGGGGGCATGTCGTAGCCCTGCTGGGTCTGGTCGAGCAGATCCTTCATGCGGGAATGCAATTCGGCGGTCAGCGCATCGACGGCGGCGCCGTCGGGTTCACCACCGATCGCCTCCGCGGTGGGCTCGTGACCGGATACCGGAATCGGCTCCCCGACGTGGATGTGGATCGGGAAATGGTTGCGGCCCAGCTGTTTCGGGTTGTCCTTGGTCCAGATGCGCTGGGCGCCCCAGATTGTCATGGGGACGATCGGCATGCCGGATTCGATGGCCATGCGTGCGGCGCCGGACTTGAATTCCTTGAGCTCGAAGCTGCGGCTGATGGTGGCCTCGGGATAGACCACCACGATCTCCCCGTCGCGCAGCGCGGCCACGGCGCGCCCGTACGATTGCGCACCGTGACTGCGGTCTACGCCGATCGCCTTGCAGTGCTTCATCAGCCAGCCCACGATGCCGTGTTCCAGCTCGGCCTTCATCATGTAGCGGACATTGCGGCCCGATTCGCGGCCCACCAGCCCGACCTCCATGAAATCCAGGTAGGCGGTGTGGTTCACGGCCAGCACGGCACCGCCGGTGCGCGGAATATGCTCCTGCCCGGCGATCTCGAGCCGCAGGCCCTGCGCCCAGAACAGGCTGCGGACCAGTCCTGCCAGGACGTCGAAGACGGGCTCACGTGCCATATCTCGAAACTACTCGACCGCGCCCGTCGCTCCTACCGCTCTGCGCCGCCCGCGGCCGATTCCCGCCGTGATGCGGCCTTGGCGGAGGCATCGGCGGCGTCCATCGTGTCGGCCTCCTCCAAGGTCGGCGCGCCGCCACCGAGGCGTGCCGGAACCCAGTAGGCGCCGGGCTCATGCTCATAGCCCTGCTGCAGCTCGATGAGCATCTGCTGCATGGTCGCGCGCAGCCGCTCGGTGAGCTCGGTCGCCGCCGCGGTGATATCGCCCTGCGCGGGCGGTGACGCGATCGGCGCACCGACCTGGATTCGGATCGGGGTGTTGGTCCGCCCCAGCCGCTTCGGATGCCCCTTGGTCCATACCCGCTGCGCGCCCCAGATCACCATCGGAATGATCGGTACCCCCGCCTCGATCGCCATGCGGGCCGCGCCGGACTTGAACCCCTTGATCTCGAAGCTGCGGCTGATCGTCGCCTCGGGGTACACACCGACGAGTTCGCCGCGGCGCAAATAGTCCAGCGCGGCGGTGTAGGAGTCCGCCCCGGCCGCCCGATCCACCGGGATATGCCGCATGGCCCGCATGATCGGTCCGGAGATACCGTTGTCGAACACCTCCTTCTTGGCCATGAACCGGATATACCGCTTCGTGGCGCGCGGGGGCAGCCCGGCGTAGGTGAAGTCCATGTACCCGGTGTGGTTGATGGCGATGACCGCGCCACCGACGGGAGGGATGCGCTCGGACCCTCTGACATCGAATTTCAGGCCCTGCGCGAAGAAGACGGTGCGGGCCAGGCCGATGATCGACCGGTAGAAGGGTTCCACAATTCCGCTAGCGTAGTCCCCGTCACACGCAGCACTTATCTCGCGCACAGGAAAGAGGTTCGCCGCAGTGGAATCGCCTTACCCGGCATCGCGTGACCGTGGCCCCCGGACGGGCCGATCCGCATTGATGGGAGCGCTGCTGGGAGGGCTCGCCCTATGCCTGATCGCGGGCTGCGACTCGCGGGTGGGCATCGAGGGCACCGACTACAGCACCGATGAACCGCAGGTCCCGGCGGCACCGACGACGACCGCGCCCCCCGCGCCGCTGCTCTCGGCCCCTAAGCCCGGCGAGCTCATGGTCACCGTCTCACTGACCAAACCCGACTCCGATGCGGCCGACGCGCTCACCCGCTGGGCCATGGATCTGCAGATGCTTCCGCTGGACCGGTTGCAGGACAAGTGCTGGACGATGGCCCCGCAAAACATCAACTCCATGTACGCCGACAGGCGGTCCATCCTGAGCACCCTGGCGCAGCCGGGCGTGGACGACGGCACGGCGATCACCTGGAGGGGCGCGGGCCGCGCACCGATCACCATCGTGGCGCAGCGCACCGATATCGACAGCGGCTACGCCTGCCCGCGGGTCTTCCCGGCCGATACGGCGCCGAACTTCAACGATGCCGATGCGCGGCATGCGGTCCGCCGCTATCTGGACCGCGCCACCGGCGCCCCGCTCGACCCGGCCGATAAGGAGTCCACCCATCCGCTGGTCTGCGCGGCGAGCCCCGCGACCTGGGATCCCGCCGGCACCGGGCACCCTACCGCGGCACCGCTGGCCGTCAACCTGGGCAAGCTCGCCGGGGTGGAGTCCTTCGTCGATCAAGCGATCACCTCCAAGGCTCCGCACGGCGACTACATCGCGGTCTCGGTGCCGGTCCTCACCGACGCCGGGATTCAGCAGGACCGGACCTTCACCCTGAAGGCGGGTAAGCAGGGTTACTGCATCGGCGACCTGTCCCCCTAAGCAGTACCCTGGGTGGCTGGCCCGCCCGTCACCCGACCACCCCCCTCACGGAATCACTTCGTGATGTTTGCTACCCCAGGAGGGAAGTTCGTGCAGATCACCAGTGTCGGACACGCCGGATTCCACATCCGCACGGCGGCCGGGACCATCCTCTGCGATCCCTGGGTCAACCCGGCGTACTTCGGCTCGTGGTTCCCGTTCCCCGACAACACCCGCCTGGACTGGGACGAGCTGGGCAACTGCGACTTCCTGTACGTTTCGCACCTGCACCGCGACCATTTCGACGCGAAACATCTGGCGCAGCACGTCAATAAGGACGCCACCGTGCTGCTGCCGGACTATCCGGTGCCGGATCTGCGCCGGGAGCTGGAGAAGCTGGGGTTCACGAAGTTCTTCGAGACCCAGGATTCGGTCAAGCACACCGTGACCGGTCCGGGCGGCGATATGGACATCATGATCATCGCGCTGCGGGCGCCCGCCGACGGGCCGATCGGCGATTCCGGGCTGGTCGTCGCCGACGGTGAGACGGTGTGCTTCAACATGAACGACTCGCGCCCGGTCGATATGGATGTGCTGCACGACGCGTTCGGTCACGTGGACATCCACCTGCTGCAGTATTCGGGCGCGATCTGGTATCCGATGGTCTACGACATCCCCGCGCGCACAAAATCGAATTTCGGCAAGCAGAAGCGCCAGCGCGGCATGGATCGTGCGCGCAGCTATATCGAGCAGGTCGGGGCCACCTGGGTGGTGCCCTCGGCCGGCCCGCCGGTCTTCCTGGACGACGAGCTGCGTTACCTGAACGACGATCGCGGCGACGAGGGCAATATCTTCCCGGACCAGATGACGTTCCTGGACCAGATGCGCATCCACGGCAATTCCGGTGGCGTGCTGATGATTCCGGGATCGGTCGCCGACGTGCGCGGTGCCGAGCTGTCCCTGAACCATCCGGTCGATCCGGGCCAGATCTACGACGACAAGGCCGGATATATCGAGGCGATGGCGCAGCGCCTGGCGCCGGTGCTGGCCGCGGAGAAGTCCACCTGGGCAACCTCGGACGAGCCGCTGCTGCCCCCGCTCAAGGAGCTGTTCGAGCCGATCATGGCGCAGAGCGATCTGATCTGCGACGGCATCGGCTACCCGGTCGGCCTGGTGCTGGGCGAGGAGACCTTCGTCCTGGACTTCCCCAAGCGAGCGGTGCGCGAGCCGATCGAGGGAGAGGGCAAGTACCGCTACGGTTTCCGCATCGATCCGCAGCTGGTGCGCACCGTGCTGCGCGATCAGGAACCCGACTGGGTCAACACCATCTTCCTGTCCACCCGCTTCCAGGCGTGGCGCATCGGCGGTTACAACGAATTCCTCTACACCTTCTTCAAATGCCTCACCGATGAGCGCATCGCCTATGCCGACGGCTGGTTCTCCGAGGCCCACGACGATTCCGCCTCCACCGAACTCGACGGCTGGGAGGTGCAGCGGCGCTGCCCGCACCTGAAGGCGGATCTGTCGAAATTCGGTGTGGTGGAGGGAAATACCCTCACCTGTAATCTGCACGGCTGGCAGTGGGATCTGGAATCCGGACGCTGCAAGACCTCCAAGGGCCACGAGCTGCGCTCGAAGAAGCTCGACGCCTGACAGCCTGACCCCACGTCTCCGGCCGATGCCGTGGCTGTACCGGCCGGAAGCGGGAGTTCAGCGGTTCAGCTCTGGACCTCGGAGTCCTGCAACTCACGGGTGAGACGTGAGGACCACGGACACCACATGCAGCCGGGCAGGAATGCGCCACAGGCCTCGTCGAGGTGATCCTCGGCGTATGTAATGCTGGAGTCGCACACCTCGATCGCCATGGTGAAGAAGGAGATCGAATCCGGGTCGAGGGAGAAGGACCAGCCCGAGTTGTAGGGTTCCGAACGCTTCCGAATCCGCCCGAGCACATGGGTGGACATCGTCTCCTCGCCGGACAGGATCCGGCGCGCCTCGGCGATCCGCTGATCGTTGTTCAGTTTGAAAACGAATTCTTTGCCGGAGTAATCCGTGAAGGCAAAATAGGCCATCGTACTCACCTCGAATGATGTAGAGGGATTTTCCAGTGCGCCGTTGCCCATCAATCATAGAGTTTCGCGTTACGGTGTAGCACTGAAATTGCTTGCACAGCAATAGAATTAGAAAACCAACCCGTATTGTCCGAAATGGCTCCGGGTGTCGCCGCCGATCCTCGGCGCGCCGCAGGCCACCTCCCCGTTTCACCCCCTAATTCACTGCCGCACAGTAGTTTTCGATTGAACTACAAGCTCCCGGACCGCCATGGCACCGCGCGCCACCGGGGCCGCTATCCGGCCGTCCGCACCGATCAGCACGCCGGACGGCGTCCCACGCACCCGATAGCGTAACGCGGCCTCGTTGCCCTGCTGCACCAGCACCGGAATATGTTCCAGACCTTGCTCTTTCGCCCACGACACATGCTCGTCGATATCGCCGTTGCCGACCACGACAATCGTCAGCGAACGAGAATTACGCAATTGCCAGCGCGGCAGTTCGCGGGCCAGTGCCGCGCACATCTCACAGCCCGGGTGCACGAACACCATCAGCAACGACTTTCCCGACGCCAGCAGGGATTCCAGGCCGACCCGAGCGCCGCCGGTCGCCGGCAGCAACTCGAACTCGGGAGCCACCGCGCCGGGCGGCAGCCCCTCGGCCCCGAGGGTCGACAACGCCTGTTCGTCGACCCGCCGCCGCAGCGCCCGAATCTCGCCGAAAAGCCATGCCACCACGGCGATCAGCACGGCGAGCGCCGCCAATCCCGTAGCGTCGTCGGCCCGCAGTCCGCCGGGTACCCGCGGATAGGCGATGGCACCCACACCGACCAGCACGACCAGCAGAACCAGCACCGCATTGCGCGCAATGGTCCGGCCGCCGATCGGTTCGGCGCTCATCGCCCCGAAACACGAACAGGCGGGGCGCTTTCCCTGCCGCAATAGTCGGACGATCGCCGCCGTGAACACCGCCAGCAGAACCAGCGCCAGAATCGCGGCGGCCGGCGCGGTCCACGGCGGCAGGGCCGCGACGGCGACTATCAGCTCCACCGCCGGTAGTGCCCACGCCACCGCGGGCACCCACCGTATCGATACCCCGAAGTCCGCCACCGCCTTCCGCGTTCCCGCACGATCGGCTAACTTCCCCCACGCCGACAGCCCGAAAACCACCGTCAGACCCAACCGCGTAAGCCACACCCCGTATTCGGTCAGCATCGTTGCACCATCGCACACCGGGCTGCGTACGAAACCCGGATCGACAGAAGACCTTTCGAAAACTCACCGCCGGCATCGGCACGCCGCTCCCGATGACCACCGGATCGAGGTCCAGCCGAAAGCCACCCTCTCCGAATCAGATCCCGCCGAAGGGCTCCGGCTCGTAGCCGTTGTCTACGGGGATCCAGCCGTTGCTGGAGAATTCGTGCTCCGGCACACCCGCACCGACCAGGCCGCGGTGGTCGTTCAGGTCGCTGATCAGGTCGGCGACCGGATGGGAGTCGCTGTAGTGGTAGCCCTGGGCCAGGGCGAAGCCCAGCTCGGTGAGCACGGCGGCCTGGTATTCGGTCTCCACACCCTCGGCGATCACCTGCAGGTCCAGCGATTTACTCAGCGCGGCAATGACTCCCAGCAGCGGCGGGGCCGGGGAATCGGAGCGGATGGCCGCCACGAAGGACTGGTCGACCTTGAGGATATCGCTGGGGATGGTGGCCAGGCGGCTCAGCGAGGAGTACCCGGTGCCGAAATCGTCGATCGCGATGCGCACGCCGCGGTCGCGCAGCGTGTTGAGGTTGCCGATGGCGGTCTGGGATTCGGCCGCGAGCTCGCTCTCGGTGACCTCGAGCACGAGCTGATCGGCGGGCCAGCCGGTATCGGACAGGATGCCGGAGACCCGCTCGGCATAGTCGGATTCGGCCAGCTCGAGGCCGCTCACATTGACGTTCAGGGTGAGATCGAGCTGGGCGAAGGTCTCCTGCAGGCGCGCGGCATCGGCGCAGGCCCGGCGCAGCACCAGCTCGTCCAGATCGGAGATCAGGTCGTATTCCTCGGCGACCCGGATCAGGCCCTCGGTGGTGACATCCGGTTGTGCGCTCGATGACCAGCGCAGCAACGCCTCCACCCCGACCGCCCGGCGGCCCCCGCCCTCGCTCAGGCTCACGATCGGCTGATAGTGCACGTCCAGGGCGCCCTTATCGATGGCCTCGCGCAGCTCCACCGCCAGCGGCAGCTGCCGGGAGGATTCGAGCACCGTGCGGTTGCGCCCGGCCTGCTTGGCCCGGTACAGGCCGACATCCGCGCGGCTCACCAGCAGCGAGCCCGACTCCCCGGGCTGCCACGAGGTGACACCGGCCGAACATCCGGTGGTGACCGCCGCCCGCAGCTGCTCGGTGAGCAGGATCGCGGCCTGTTCGGTGGTGTTGGGCAGCAGCACGGCGAACGCATCCCCGCCGTATCGGGCCAGACGCTGGTCCGGGGCGAGCAGTGTGGACCAGGTGTCGCCCACCCGCTGCAGCACCGCATCGCCGGCGCGGTGGCCCAGATGGTCGTTGATCTTCTGGAAGCGGTCCAGATCCACCAGGACCAGCGCCAGCCCCTGACCCGTGCGGGTGGCATGCCCGATGGAGGCGGCCAGCACGCGATCGAAACCACGCCGGTTCAGCAATCCGGTGAGCACATCGATATCGGCGTCCGAGGCCATCCGGGTCAGAATTCCGACCACGATGCTGACCCCGACGGTAATCCCGGCCGGGATCATGCCCGACCACCACGGCAGCCCGCGCGAGGGCACCACCCACAGGCACAGCAGCACCGCGAACGTCATATGCGCCGCAACCCATTGCCAGGCAAAAAAAATCGCCGCATCGCAGGCGATGAAGACGTAGAACGCGGCCAGGCTGATCGCGCCGACGGTATTCGGGAACCAGTGCACCGCCACCGTCACCAGCGCCGTGGCCGCAGCAACGTAGATGTGGTGTACCGAATGCGGCAGCCGCGGACCCCAGATCAGCAGGCTGATGCCGAGCAACAGGGCAATCGCGGCCGCACCGCCCACAAGTGGCCGGTTGCCGTCGTCGCCGGGGGCGATGGCAGTGACGAGCAGGCCGAGCACCCCACCCATGACGTAAAACGCCCCGGTGGTCCGGGCCATCACCATTGCCGTCGCCAGCGCCGAAGCCGTCCGCACCCGCGTCCGGGTATCGCCGCGAGAGCCGAGTCCGCGCACGATGCATAGCCTAGACACAGTTCTCCTGGGCAGTAGTCACATCCGCAGGAATCGGCGGGCAAAGTCGCCGAATTCGCCTCCGCACCCGTTGTCTACGGGTGGACGGGGCACCCCGCGGAATTGAATCGCAAATCATCGGCTACCACCTGGAACGGACAGAGTTACCCGCCGCCGCAACCGGATTCGCGGCGACGGGGACGCTCAGCCGATTTCCAGAACGTCCTTACCTACGAACGGCACGAGCGCCGCGGGCACCCGGACCGAACCATCGGCCTGTTGATGGTTCTCGAGCAGGGCAACGATCCAGCGCGTGGTCGCCAGGGTGCCGTTGAGGGTGGCCGCGGTCTGCGGTTTGCCGTTCTCGTCGCGGTAGCGCACCGAAAGCCGACGGCCCTGGAAGGTGGTGCAATTCGAGGTCGAGGTGAGCTCGCGGTAGGTCTGCTGGGTGGGAACCCAAGCCTCACAGTCGAATTTGCGCGCCGCCGAACTGCCCAGGTCACCGGCGGCGACGTCGATCACCCGATACGGCACCTCGATCGCGGCCAGCATGTCCTGCTCCCAGGCCAGCAGCCGCCGATGCTCGGCGTCGGCGTCCTCGGGCTTGCAGTAGACGAACATCTCCACCTTGTCGAACTGGTGCACGCGGATGATGCCGCGGGTGTCCTTGCCGTAGCTGCCCGCCTCCCGCCGGAAGCACGACGACCATCCCGCGTACCGCTTGGGGCCGCCCGACAGATCCAGGATCTCTCCCGAGTGGTACCCGGCCAGCGGCACCTCCGAGGTGCCGACCAGGTATAGGTCGTCCTCCTCGAGGTGATAGACCTCCGCGGCGTGCTGGCCCAGGAATCCGGTGCCCGCCATGATCTCCGGACGCACCAGCACCGGCGGAATCATCATGGTGAATCCGTTGGCCGTCGCCCGCTGCGCCGCCAGCTGCAGCAGGCCCAGCTGAAGCAGCGCGCCGTATCCGGTCATGAAGTAGAACCGGGCGCCGGACACCTTGGCCCCGCGCTCCATATCGAACAGCCCGAGCGATTCGCCCAGCTCCACGTGGTCCTTGGGCGTGAAATCGAATTCGGGTGTGGCGCCGATGGTCTCGCGCACGATGAAATCGTCCTCGCCGCCCGCGGGCGCGCCGTCCTGAACCACGTTCGACAGGGCGCGGTGGGCGGTGTCGAATTCGGCATCCGCGGCCTTCTCCGCCGCTTCGGCGTCCTTGACCTTCGCCGATAATTCCTGCCCGTGGGCCAGCAGCGCGGGCCGCTCGTCGGGGGACGCCTTGCCGACCTTCTTACCCAGGGCCTTCTGCTCGGCGCGCAGCGTATCGGCGGTCGAGACCGCGGCGCGGCGGGCGGCGTCGGCCTCGAGCAGGGCGTCCACCAGCGCCGGGTCCTCGCCGCGGGCCCGCTGCGAGGCGCGCACGACGTCGGGGTTCTCGCGCAGGAATCGAAGCTCGATCATGAGCATCAAGCCTAATGGGGCCCGTCCACCGATATTCCGCAGGTCCGGAACTGGACCCCGATGACCGGCGGCCCTCAGGGCGCCGCGAACCCGCCGGAGCGAAGCGGAGGCAATTCAACACGGCCTGTCTTGGCGGTTCCGCGGATGCGCTGACATGATGGTGCGCAATGTCCTCCGATCATGCGCCGCAGGCGCCCGAGCCCGGAACCGATCCCGAATGGGACGAATCGGCATCCGAGTGGACTGAATCCGACCCGGATTGGGACGAATCCGACCCCGGACCGGCCTCGACCGCGCACCGCGCGGCCGGGCGCTCGCACTTGCCGGCGCACAAGATGCGCTGGGGTCTGCTCGCGGTCGCGGTCGGCGCGGTGGTCGCCGCGCTGGTGACCCTGTCCATCTCCGGATTCCGCAGCTCGCACGGGCTCGAGGCGCACAGTCCGGGCGCATCGACGCCGGGCGGCCGGACCGATACCGCATTCGGCACGGCCGCGGCGGGCGACTGCCTGACCTGGACCGATCCAAAGGCCCTCGACCTGTCGAAGGTCAACTGCGCAGATAAGCACCTGTTCGAGGTCACCGCCGATATCGACCTGAGCGACTATCCGGGCCGCGAATTCGGACCGGGCACCCGCTTCCCCGACTCGCTGCGGTTCGCCGAACTTCGGGACGAGCACTGTGTCACCGCGGCCCAGGCCTACCTCGGCGGGCAGCTCGATCCGCGCGGGCGTTTCGTGGTCGGCATGATCAATCCCGGCGAACCGGCCTGGGCCGGCGGGGACCGCAACATCCGCTGCGGCCTGCAGCTGATGAGCGCCACCGGCAACGCCACCCAGCAGACCGTCGGCCGGGTCCGCGACAGCGATCAGTCCCGCATATTCGATCCCGGGACCTGCATCGGCATCAACCAGAACCTGCCGACCAACGAGCCGGTCGACTGCACCAAACCCCATGCGTACGAGGTGATGTCGACCGTCGACCTGGGCACGCAGTTCACCGGCGGCCCGCCTGCGAGCACCGAGCAGGACAAGTACATGCAGCAGCAGTGCGCCCGCATCGCGAGCAGCTATCTCGGCGGCCCGGAGGCACTCATCCACAAGACGCTGACCATCTTCTGGGACAGCATCGACCCCCGCAGCTGGCTGGTCGGCAGCCATAAATTGAACTGCCTGGTCGGCAAGGGCGCCCAGGAGGGCTTCTCCTCGATCACCGGCGCGGCCAAGGGCGACATCCTCATCGACGGCCAGGCCCCGGTGGCGCCGCCGACCTCGGGCCGCTCGACCCCGGCCCCGCTGCCGGGCGCCGCACCCGCCAAGACGCCGGGGTAGGGCGGCCGCGGTGGCCGTGTCGATGTCGCAGGATCGGTTCGAGGAACTGGTCGGCGACGCGCTGGATCTGATCCCCCCGGAACTGGCCCGCGCCATCGACAACGTGGTGGTGCTGATCGAGCCCCGCGATGCGCGCGACCCGCACCTGCTGGGCCTCTACCACGGAATCGCCCTGACCAATCGGGTCGACAGCCAGTACGGCGGCGCACTGCCGGACACCATCACGATCTTCCGCGAGCCCATCCTCCAGATGTGCGACACTGCACAGGAAGTGGTGCAGGAGGTGGCGATCACGGTGATTCATGAGATAGCTCACTACTTCGGTATTGACGAAGCCCGCCTCCATGAGTTGGGATGGGGTTAGCCTTGAACCCGCAAAGCGGGGTCAAGGCTCGGAAAAAAACTTTGGACGCGAGGGAACCGGATTCCGGGAACCTGCGTCCAAGTACTCGTAGGGGGAATTCTCGTGGTTCCACCGAAGGGCCGGTCGACGCCGGTCCAACAGTTATCTAGTTGCCACTAGAAGGAGTTCGAGACATGGTCGATCTCGTTCATTTTGACGTCGAAGTCATCCAAGGAGCCGTCGCCGAGCTGCACTTGCTCGCCGAACGGCTTGCCGGGGCCCAGGCCGCCAACGGTCCGGTTACCCACAGTGTCATCCCCTCCGGCACCGAGGAGGTCTCGTTCTTGGCCTCCGGCCACTTCCAACAGGGTGCGGCCACGCACGACGCCTCGATCACGCAGGGCATCGCCGAGCTGCACCTCGCCGCCCAAACGCTGCAAACACAGCTCGGCGAGTACATGATGCAGGACGGCCTCCGTGCCGCGGGCATCGCCGCCGTCCAAACCGCGCTCGAGCTCTGACGCGGCCTCACCACTTTCCGAAATAGGGGATAAGACAATGGTTGCAGGACTTACCGGAGTGGTCTGGGAGGCCCGGCCGGTCGAGCTGATGTCGGCGCAGCTCGAGGTCGGCGCGCATGGGATTCCCATCGCGGCGGCGGCCGGGGCGTGGACCGGGCTGTCGGTCGCATGGGTCGACGCCACCGCGACACTGACCCGCGTGCTGGCCGAACTCGGCATCGGCATGCTGGGCGCCAACGGTCTCGCCGCGGCGGCCCAGCTCACCGCCTTCACCGGCTGGTGCGGCGAGCAGACCGCCATGGCCATCGGGATGGCCGCCAAGGCCGATGCCAGTGTGGCCGCCTACACGGTGGCCTCGCTGATCATGCCGAGCCCGCCGGAGATCGCGGCCGTCGATGCGGCCCGCGTGGCCGCGCACGGCACCGGCGGCGATCTGATGGGCGCCGGCGAGGCCTCGGAGGCCGCCTACCTCGAAATGCAGGCGCGCGCATCGCTGGTGATGGAGACCTATGAGGCCGCCACCTCGTTCATGGTCTCCACCCCCGCCGCGTTCCTGATGCCGCCGCCGATCGCCATGGGCGCCGGACTCGTCGGCGGGGCGATGGACGTCGCCCAGGCGATGAGCGCCGACGTCAATCCGGTGGCCCAGGCGGTCTCCTCCGCCCAGGCGGCCATCGCCAACCCCGGCACGGCCGGAGCCGTACAGCAGACCGCCACCCAGGTCGCCGGCGTCGCCGGTTCGGTCGTCTCCAGCGGCGCGCCCGCCGTGGGCGATATGGCCAACAGCGTGGTCTCCGCCGCCTCCGGCGGCACGACCACCATGTCCCCGGGCATGATGGGCGGCATCGCCGGCGGCGCAACCCTCGGCGGCGGCGCCATGACCACCGGCACGATGTCGTTCGCGAGCGGCGGATCGCTCAATATCGGCAACGGTGGCGGTTCGCTCCAGGTCCCCGGCGGCTGGGGCGCCGGAATCGGCAACCCGGTGCCCGGCGCCGGTGCGCCGGAAGTCGGCGCGCCGACGCAACCGGCGAGCGCGGCCACTCAGCCCGCCTCCACGCGGCCCGTCAGCACCGGTAACCCGCTGCTGGGCCACCAGTCCGAGGACGAGGACGAGGACTTCCACAAGAACGAGCTGGTACACGGCGAATACTTCGCCGACGGCCGGATCATCGCCAGCGGCGTCATCGGCGGCGATCCCAACGCGGAAGCCCGATAGGTTGACGGTGCTCGGCGCGGGAGGGGGATCGGCCATGCTCGACTCGACGGTGGTGTCGCTGGATGAGATGCAGTTTCTCCGGGAGAAGCTGCAGATCAGCCAGTTTCCGGTCGTTCTTGACGCGGGCGCACGCTACGACAGCGACATCACCCACAGGCAGATGATGGCCGCGGCCGCGGAGTCACTAGCGGCCCGCGGCCTGCTCGACGGCGAACTGGTCCACCAGGATCTGGAGGACCGGGTGCGAGCGCTGGATCGCCCGCACTGGGCACTCGCGGTGCGCTGGTACATCAACGGCGGGATCAGCCGGCTGTGCATCGCCAAGAGCGACGCGATGGAGGTCGTGGCCCTGCTCGGGCCTGACACCTATTCCATCAACGAGGCCGGGCACGACCTGCCCGGCACGGTGGTCGCCGCACTGGGTGCGGTCCAACCGTTGGAGCTCGAGGGCATGAACGTCCCGACCGAGGAGCTCCAGCCGATCCTCAACGATGCCGGCGACAGCACCGCCACCCAGCGCCGGCTCACCGAGGTGGGCCGGCCGCCGCGGGATGCGCAGACACTGGCCTCGGCCCTGGTCGAGGTGCAATCGCACGCCTCGATCGTGGGTGTGGTCTACAGCGACGGCACCCGCGAGACAGCGGATGGCACGATCAACGTCTTCAACACCCGCAACGGCCGGTTCATCACGACCACGACCCAGTCCGACGACGGCATACATTGGACGTCGCTGGCCACCGGCACAAACGCCCGGCTGCGCACCGCGATCCGGGATCTCATCAACAAACTCCCGATGCGTGAGGAATTCAACCCGAGCTCGGGAATCGTCTAGTCACCCCGCCGGTCCAGGTCGCCCGTCGACGATTCAGCCCATTGGATCGTCGGCGGTGGGCTCGACGTCGTTATCGAATGGCGGTGTGTAGCGACCCCATCGGGTGCATTCCCAGCCGAGGAATTCCTTTCCGGTGTAATGCGGTAACAGCTCGATCGTCTCGGTGTTATCGAGATGGTTGTTCGTCGTGAAGGGCGGCGCCACCCCGCCCATCGTGCGGCCCACCAGCCGCATGGCCGCGCCATGGCTGACCACCAGAATGTCACCGGCGGCGCCCGGTTCCAGATACCTCGCCCGAAGTTCCTCCAGCACAGGCAGATACCGGTCGAGCACCTCGCGTCCGGTCTCACCGCCCGGCAATCGCACCTCCAGCTCCCCCAGATGCCAGGAACTGTAGATCCGCTGGAAAAGCTGGTGCGCCGCATCGGAACCCTGCCCCTCCAGGTCTCCGACCTGCACCTCGAACAACCCTTCGAGCGCCTGCGCGCGCACGCCGGTGACCGATTCGATATGCGCGGCGGTCTGCCGCGCCCGCAACGCCCGCGAGCTGAACAGCCGCCGCGGCGGGGCCGGTAGGTTCGCCCCGAACGCCTTCGCCTGCGCCACACCGCGTTCGGTGAGTGGCAGCCCCGGCACCCGGGTATCGAGGATCTTGGCGACGTTCCCCTCTGTCTCGCCGTGCCGCACCAGCACGAGTCTGCCGGTCATAGATCGGCCACCCCCTTTCTGAGATCCTCCAGCCACTCCCTATCAGCCTCATCGGACGGCGGCGGGGTGCCGCTCTGAGTGATGGCCGGCCACGAACCGAGGAAGCGGATCCGCCCCGCGGTGCGATGCAGTGCCTTGAGCGCCTCGGCGACGGCCGTGTCGTCGATATGGCCGACGCAGTCGAGGTAGAACCGGTAGGTACCCTTCACGGCGCGAGTGGGCCGGGATTCGATGAAGGTCAGATCGATTCCGCGGGCGGCGAATTCGTCGAATACCCGCATCAGCGCGCCGGGTTCGTTGGCCAGTTCCAGCACCACCAGGGAGGTGCGGTCGGCCCCGGTGCGCGGCGGCGCCGGCCGGGGCCGGGTGACGAGCACGAATCGGGTGACCGCACCCTCGTGGTCGGCCACGCCCGAGGCCAGCGCCTCCAGGCCCAGGCGGCGGCCCGCGAGCGCGGTGGAGACCGCCGCATCGGCATGGCCCGCGACCACATCCTCGGCGGCGGCGGCGTTCGAGGCCGAGGTGTACAGCTGTGCCTGCGGCAGCCGCCCGGCCAGCCACATCCGGACCTGCGCGGCCGCCACCGGATAGGCGGCGACCGTGCGCACCTGTGACAGCTCGGTGCCGGGGCGGGCCAGGATCGTGAAGGCCACATCCAATTCGGTTTCGGCGACGATCTGCAGCCGTGATCCGATCGCCAGCGCGTCGAGCGTGGGCGCGATCGACCCCTCTACCGAACTCTCGATCGGCACCACCGCACCCTCGACCGCACCCTCGCGGACCAGCTCCAGCGCCGCCCCCTGACTGGGTGCGGCGACGCGCTCCACGGGCGCGTCGAAGACATCGGAGGACTCGAGCTGGGCGAGGGCCATCTCGGTAAAGGTTCCCGAGGGCCCGAAATAGGCGATACGCGGCACGGATACGACACTACCGACCGGTCGCGGACAGGCTCGGGGTTTGCGCGATTGTCCGCGGCGGGCGCGACTCCGCGGCCTGCGCATTTCACCGATCTGCGGTATCCGCGCCCGATGAATTCTCCTGCGATCCGGCGCTGTCCTTAGTGGGGTGCGAGCACTTCCAAGGCGTGGGACACGGTTTCCGGAACGTCGGTTTCGATCGCGAGCAGCACGCCGCGCACCGCCGCTACGGCCGGGGGCTCGAGCCCGCGCAGGAATTCGAGGTCGGGGTGGGTCAGGGCCCGCCGGATGTCCTCGCCGCACAGCGCGGCGACGGTCGCGGCGATCAGGCCCAGTGCACGATCGCCGGACCCGGTGCGGGCGACGAACCCACCCGCGGAATGGGCGGCGGCGACCAGGAATTCGGCCACCTGAACGTCCGGGGCATCGGCATCGAGCACCACGGGCCCGGGACTCGCGCCGATCGGCCGGACCAGGTCGTCGACGAGGCTGGCACGCGCCGGGGCGGGCACGGTGAGCGGCACCAGGATCGGTTCGGAGGGAGAGGAATCGTGCGGCACATTTCCACCGTAGCGATCCGAACACTTGCGCAACCCCTCGGCGTCACTTAGCTTAGGGTTACCTAACAGATCGAACGTGGCCGGGAACAGCCCTGGAGGTACTGCATGCACCGCTCGAATCCGACACCCGCGCCGTCCACCGCCGAACGGATCCGCAATGCCTGCGTGCATGCCGACCAGGCGATGCTGGCCCTGCCCGGCGTCGACCCGGTGCCCATCGCGGTCCACCACCTGCGGCAGTGCGGTGACGCGGTGGTCGCGGTGCCGCTGGATTCGCCCGCGGTCACCGCGGCCAGAGAACCGAGCGGAGGCTGTGGTGTCGAAGCCGTCCTCGAGCTCACCGACCGCACACCGCTGCCCCTGCGCGAGCCGGTGCGGGCACTGGTCTGGCTGCGAGGACGGGTGCGCGCGGTTCCCTCCGGAACTCAGCGCATGCTGGCCTCGGCCGTGGCCGCCGACCATCCCCATCCGGCCCTCCTGGATGTCGGCCACACCACGACGCTGCTGCGCCTGGTGCTCAACTCCGCGGTGCTGGCGGATTCGACCGGCGCGGAATCGGTATGCCATGCGGACCTGCGCATCGCACGACCCGATCCGTTCTGGGAACTCGAGGCGGCCTGGTTGCAGCATATGGACGCCGATCATGCCGACATCGTCGCTCAACTGGCCCGCCATCTGCCGATCCGCCTGCGCGGCGGCGCAATACATCCGCTCGCCATCGACCGATACGGTGTCAGCCTGCGCATCGAGAATCCCGACGGCGATCACGACATCCGTCTCCCGTTCGACAGCCCGGTCGACGACGTGGAATCCCTCAGCCGCGCGGTACGCATCCTCGCCGGCTGCCCCTTCCTGCACGGCATGCGCCGCCGCTGAGCGCATAGATTGGCAGCCATGGTTTCGGCTGCTGACTCCGCGCCCACATGGCCCACGCCCGTCTCCGATCTCCAGCGGCGGGCGGTTCGGCTGGAGATCCTGATCGTGCTGGTCGTGACGTTCGGATTGAGCGGGGCCAGTGCGGCACTATCGCTGCTGGAGAGTGCGCTGGCGCCGGGCGGGATCGGTGGGCAGTCGGTGGCGCTGAATCCGTCGCGGGCCGCGCAGTCGACGATCGACCTGCTGTTCCAGCTGCTGAGCGTGCTGCGACTGCTGGGCTGGGGGGCGCTCGGGCTGTATCTGCTGTGGCGCAGCGGATCCGCGCCGCGCCTGATCGGGCTGGCCCGAATTCGGTTGCGCCGCGACATCGTTCCCGGGCTGGCGCTGGCCGCGGTGATCGGGCTGCCGGGCCTTGGCCTATACCTGATTGCCCATGCGCTCGGGGTGAGCGTCACCATCGTGCCGAGCTCCCTGAGTGAACATTGGTGGCGGCTGCCGGTATTGGTGCTGTCGGCGGTGGCGAATGCGGTCGCCGAGGAGGTGCTGGTGGTCGCCTATCTGATCACCCGGCTGCGCGCGCTCGGCTGGTCGGAAAATCGATCGCTGCTGGCCTCGGCGGTATTGCGGGGCAGTTACCACCTGTATCAGGGGCTCGGCGGCGGACTGGGCAACCTGGTGATGGGTGTGGTGTTCGGCAAGTTCTGGCAGCGTTCCAATCGCCTGTGGCCGCTGATCCTCGCGCACGCCACGATCGACTCGGTCGCCTACATCGGCTACACCGCACTGCACGGGCACGTGTCCTGGTTGCCGTAGCGCCGGTGATTCACGCCATATCGCCTCGCCGAGGAGCCCGCGCGGATAGCTGTAGTAATGCCATGCTTGGAATGACCCGTCGGTTAGTATTCGACAATAATTCATATTTAAAACGGCCAGGATAAGTTAGGCAATACTTGCCTCAATAAGGGTGTACTTGGATGACACGCGCGTTGACCGGCGGCTACTCTCGTCCGCATGTCCAGCAACTCCGAGTCTCCGAACAGTAAATTCCACGCCCTGCTGCACGATCAGATCCGGCATGAATTCAATGCCGAACACCAGTACATCGCGATCGCCGTGTGGTTCGATAATGCCGACCTGCCGGTGCTGGCCAAACATTTCTATACACAGGCCATCGAGGAACGTAACCACGCGATGATGATCGTGCAGTACTTTCTCGACCGCGGCATCAGCGTGGAACTGTCGGGTACCGACCCGGCCAAGTCGGCGTTCACCCAGGCGCGCGAGCCGATCGAGCTGGCCCTGCGGCAGGAGAAGACGGTCACCGACCAGATCGTCCAGCTGGCCAGTACCGCCCGCGAGGAGGGCGACTACCTGGGCGAGCAGTTCATGCAGTGGTTCCTGAAGGAGCAGGTCGAGGAGGTGGCGGTCATGTCGACGCTGCTCACCGTGGCGGATCGGGCCGGTGCGAACCTGTTCGATCTCGAGAATTTCGTCGACCGCGAAATGTCCAGCCCGGGCGATACGGCCGGCGCACCTGCCGTCGCCGGCGGCTCGGTCTGACCCTTCCGGCGATATTCCCTGCCGAATTGCCAGGGAATATCGCCGAATATGCCGGAGCGGAATAACCACCCGGAGTAGTACGCAATTATCGCAGCGTGACCTGTCGCGACCGCAGCCCGTCGCGGGAGCGCCGCTCGATCGAGGTCATCGGCGCATCCGAGGCCAGCGCCTGCGCCAGCCGGTCGCCGAATTCTGCGGCCGGCTTAACCCATTCGCTGGCATGTTGCTCGCGATCCAGATCGAAGACCGGAACCAGCAGACCGTGCGTCCGGAACGACCCCGCGAAGCGGGATCCCTCCCCTAGATGCAGGTCACCGGCGGCGTGCAGCCGCGCCAGCGCCAGCATCAGCGCATCCTCATCCTCCGGACGAACCCAGCGCAGATGCGCCTTCTCGCCGGCATCCACCCACCAGGCCGCACCGATCGAATCCGCGCCCAACTGCAGCCGATCCGACGGCATGATCGCCTGATTGGCCTGCTCGATGGTCGCGGCCACCTGCGGCTCGGGCTGCACGCCCTCGGGCACCCACCAGTTGAAGTCCTGATGCACGGTCAGATCCAGGCTCGCACTCGGATCGAGCACCTCGGTCAGGACCTTGGCGCCCACCTCGGCCTCCGCCGCGCTGTTCAGCGATTCGCCCGGCTCGGTGGTCTGGGTCCACGCGATGGCGGCGGCCAGATCGGCGGCCGGATTATCGGACTGGAACTGCACCTGGGCGCCGACGAATCCGATCGGCTCGGCCGCGGCACGGACCAGCGCGGCGACCGCACCGGGAAGCACCGTGGCCAGCGTGACCGGGCGCTCCGCGGACAGCTGCGGCGCCAGCTTCACCGTCGCGGTCGCCGACGGCACGAACTCCCGCAGGGCGACCAGATCACATTCGGCGGCCAGCCCGGCGAACGGCCGCGTCACGACCTGGTTCGCCTGCTCCTGCGCCGCTCGCCTCTCGGCGAGACGCTGGGCCCGATTGCTGTCGGGCTTGGGACTGTTGCGCTTGCTCTTACCCACGAACGCAGAACCTACAGGGTTGAGCCCGCGTCACCTCGCAGGGGCACATGCGGGTTGACGGAACGCGACAACGCCACCGGTGTGGCACCCGAGTCTGGGCTGAAGTCGCGGCCAGGCGGAACAGTGAGCACTGCTCTTGACTTCCCCTCAGATTTGGAGAACACTGATCTCAACAGAGAGCATCGATCTCAGGAGCGCGACATGGACACCTCGATCTGGCGGACCGCCAACCTCGCACTGGCATTCGGCCTGGAGCTCGTCGCCCTCGGCGCACTCGGCTGGTGGGGTGCGCGCTTCGGCGAGTCGACTGTAATGAAATTCGTTCTGGCCATTGGCATTCCGGTCATGGCGGCCGTGCTGTGGGCGCTGTTCGCGGCCCCGGAAGCCACCTACTCGATACCAGCGCTGGCGGTGGCCACCAAGATCCTGGTCTTCGGCGCGGCGAGTCTCGCGCTGTGGCAGCTCGACCACCGGGTGGCGGCCGTCGCGTTCCCGATCGTCGTCGCCGCCAATCTGGCGATCATCAACCTCGGCGAGCACCACGCGGTCACGCACTGAATCCGCCAGCGGCACAAATCATTCGGCCAGGTGGGCCGCTCCGATCGGTGCGGCCCACCTGGCTATGGGCAGCCCTTCGCGGATCGTGACAATAACGGGCCCGCGGCGCGTTAGACCGTTGTGAGAAGCGCCTTGGTGCGGCCCGGATGGTTGGTGGCGATCCAGCTGACGCCCAGATCGGCGCACAGCTGCACATCATCGGGCTCGTCGACGGTCCAGCAATAGGCGGCGCGACCGGCCGCGGCCGCCTTGTCCACCAGATCCGGATGTTCGCGCAGCGTCTTCACCGAGGGCCCGACGGCGGTCGCGCCGACCGTGGTCGCGGCGCTGCCACCGAGATAGCGGGACGACTCGCCGAGCAGCACCGTCGGCAGCAGCGGCGCGGCGCGGCGGATACGCCACACGGCCGTGGCGGCGAACGACATCACCACCGCGCGCGAATGATCCGCCGATGCGGGGGCCGCGATGCCGAACCGCTGTAGCTCGGCCAGCACCTTGTTCTCCACCAGCGCGCCGTAGCGCACGGGATGTTTGGTCTCGATGAACAGCTTGGTGGGACGACTGCGCCAATCCAGCACCAGCGTGATCAGCTCGCTCAGGGTCAGCACCGTCGCGGGGGCGCCCTCGGCGCCGAAGTCCAGTTCGCGCAGTTCGTCCAGGCTCATCTCGCTGACCAGCCCGGTGCCCGAGGACGTGCGATCCACCGTGCGGTCGTGCACGCAGACAAGATGACCGTCGCGGGTCAGGCGCACATCGCACTCGACGCCGTCGGCGCCCTCCTGCAGGGCCAGCTCGTAGGCGGCGAGGGTGTGTTCCGGCAGCGCCGCCGAGGCGCCTCGATGTGCGACCACGAACGGCGCGCGACTGTCCTGGTTCACTTCGCCATGACCTCCTCGTGCTCGGACTCCGCGACGGATGCGGCCTCCGAACGCACATCCTGCACGACCGCCGATTCCGCCGCGCGCGGAGCCGCCCCGGGCTCCCCCGGCGCCGCCCGGACCCGCTCGGCAACGGCCCGCTCCGCGGCCGGATGAACCGGCTCGATGAGCGGCGCGGCCGGTCCGCCGGTGGCGATCCAGCGCTTGGGCACCCGGATGCGGCCGCGCAGATCACGCCCCTCGCACTGGCGAACCACCCACAGCGACAGCACCGCGACCGCCGCCGCTACCAGGTCGGTGTAGACGGTGAAGATCACGCCGTTGGCCTGGGCCTGCAGCGTTCCGGGGAGAAAATGTAAAAACAGCGCGGCCACCACCATCACCCCGTTGAGCACCCAGGCGGACCACCAGATGCGCACGGCGGTGAGCGTGCGGGGATCGCCGGTGCGGCGGGCCAGTTCGGTCAGGAACACTCCCGGCCACAACAGGTTGTACAGCGGAACGAGACATCCGAACAGCAGCCACCACCTCCCCCGCGGGTCGCGCCGGCCCTCGCGGGCATAGGCGCCGCGGCGGGCCTCGAACAGCCAGCCCACCAGCGCGATCGCGCTCAGCAGCGCCACCACCAGGGTCACCCCGGTCGCGATCCAGACGGAACAGTCGGACACGAGCACCGTGATCGGTTCGATCGGCCAGGTCCGGTTGCGCATGAGCAGCAGATAGCGCCCGAATTCGGTGGCCGCGGACACCACGAACAGCAGGGCGGTCACCGTCAGCAGCCCGGAAACCCGATCGGTGAGGGCGGCCGACCAGCGGCGACGGGCCGGGGCGTGGGCCGGTTGCGGCGGTGCATCGCGCAGACCCCAGCGCGGAATCTCGGTATAGCGCGGGGTCGCCGAGGCGGCAAGCCCAGGGGACGAGGTGCGCGCATCGCGCCGACGGCCCGGTAGCCGAGCGACCCAGCGGTAGTTGCGGCGCTGCGCGGGGGCATCGACCGGAGCCGGGGACAACAGCACGCCGCGGCAGCGCGGGCACCAGTGCATGGGTTTGCCCTGCACCGACCAGCGCGAACCGCAGCGGGCACAGGGCTGTACGACCGTACTCACCACGCAGGTCCCCCTCTCATCAGTAGATCTTCGCCTCGTGGCCGCCGTCGGCGGTGAGCGGGCGGCCCGCCTTCTGCCAGGCCACCATGCCGCCGGCGACGTTGACCGCGTCGAATCCGACATGCGTCAGATACTGCACGACCTGCATCGATCGCCCGCCCTGCCGGCAGACGACGTAGATTTCGGTGTCGTAGTCCAGCTCCTCGATGCGAGCCGGAATATCGGCCATCGGAATGTGCACGGCGCTGGGTGCGTGACCGAGCTGCCACTCGTCGTCCTCCCGGACATCGAGCAGCATGGCCGTCGGCGCCCCGGCGCCATCGAATTGCGGTGCGCCCGGCGGACCCGGAGGAGGCAGCTTGCGTAACCACGTAGGGTCCTCGGAAGCGCCGCCATCGAATTGCGGTGCGCCCGGCGGACCCGGAGGAGGCAGCTTGCGTAACCACGTAGGGTCCTCGGAAGCGCCGCCATCGAATACAGCAGGCACGGCGCCGATCGGCACCGACGGGATTTCGGAGCTCGTCACGGCTTCGATCCTGCCACGAGCACCCGACAGACGGACAGTTTCCCCTGTTGCGTGCCCGCCCACACCGCCGCAAACCTGCGGTTTGTTTCGACCGAACAAACCCGGTCGCCCCCCTAGTGGGATCCCCACCTGTGCATATCCCGCGCCGAGTTATCCACAGTATCCACAACCTCATCCACAGGTTGAGGGCGCAAGACCGGTCGGTTCGATTAGCAGATCCGACGGATGCCAACGCCCGGTCTGCGGCGCGGGTGCCCGGGACTCGACCAGCACGTTTGCGGCGCCGACCGGTGGCCCATAGGGCGCCGCAAACCCGCCGGAGCGAAGCGGAGGCAATTAAACACAGCGGCGACCGATCCGAGACTCCCCTCCTCATCCCGGAGCGGTCGCCCACCGCTAGACGCCGAGTCCTCGCCGCGGGCTGTTTACGTATCCGAGACTGCGGCGAGTTCTCGACAAGTACTTGGACGACACCGGTGACCGTTCGGTTCCCTCGTTTCGAAAACAGTCGAAAAAAACCCCACAACACTGGCGAGAAACCGAAATCCCGGACTTGTCCGTGGGGATCGGTAGCCTTGTTCCATGGACGCGACCCGCGGGTTACTCGACGGATTGGATACGGCCGGACTCAACACGGCACTGGCCGAGGGAACGTGCCTCGGTGTCGTGTCGGACGTCGGGGCCGCGCGGGTACGACTCGAACTCGAGGTGCTCACCCTGCCCCTCGCGGGGCCGCCACCCGAGGACCGCCGGGTGTTCCTGACGTTGGCGGGTGTGAGCCGGGTCGCCGCTTCGTTGCGCATGCAGCGCTGGGACGATGCCGAACCCCAGGTCTTCCCGCTCACCCTGGACACGCTCGATGAGGCCATAGCCGGGTTCGGCGGCGGCGCGCTGCACGGCTGGGATTTCGTCGATGCCGACGACAGCGGCTGGTCGCTGTGGCGCGAACTGCTGAGCTTCGACACCACGGTCAGCGCCGATCCGGGCACGCATCTGCTGGAGTTCTCGCAGCAGGAGGGCATCGACCCGCGCGAACTCGATGTGCGCATCTGGTTCGAGGATGTGGCAATTCACACATCCGACGGGCGCGAGGTCCCCACCGCCGAGTTCGTCGCGGGCGGCGCACGCTGGTGGAAGGCGCACGACGCGTGCGATCCGCGCACCATGCTGCCGGACGTCGCACCGCCGATGTAGCCGCTCGGGTGACTATGCCCCCAGGCCCACCGGGCAGCTGACGCCGGTGGCGTGCACCGGGCAGTAGCCGCCCGGATTCTTGGCTAGATACTGCTGGTGATAGGCCTCGGCGTAGAAGAATCCGGGCGGCGTCGCGGCCGGATAGGGCTCGGCCGGGACGGGCACCACCGTGATGTCGGTGGTAATCGCGCCGAATCCGGCGGCCGTCAACCGCTGCTGATACGCGGTTTCCGTGCTGTGGGCGACCCGCAGCTGATCCTCGTCGAGGGCGAAGATCGCCGAACGATACTGGGTACCGCGATCATTGCCCTGCCGCATTCCCTGCGTGGGGTCGTGATCCTCCCAGAAGTGCCGCAGCACCCCGGCGTAGCCGATCACCGCCGGATCGAAGACCACCAGCACCGCCTCGGTATGCCCGGTCTGCCCGGAACACACCTCCTCATAGCTGGGATTGGGCGTGTAGCCCCCCATGTACCCGACCGCGGTGGTGTAGACGCCGTCGAGTTCCCAGTAGCCCTTTTCCGCGCCCCAGAAGCACCCCATCGCCACGACCGCCAGCTGCAGCGGCGGATCGGCCGGACGATCGGTGAAGGGCGGGTGCAACCGGTGGCCATTGACGTAATGCTGGTCGGGCACCACGATCGCGCCCGCCCTGCCGGGCAGAGCCTGCCCGGCGGTGACCATGGTCGGTTCCGGAAGTTTAAGGCGCCCAACGAGTTCGTCGTACCAGGACATGGTCTCGATGCTACTGCCGCACGGCCCCGCCGGACCGGGGCATGCGTGAGGAGTTGGCGACGGCAGTTGGCGACAGCACCCATTCACCAGGAATTCTGGGGGCACGAACGACGGTTGTACCCCAGCGGGTGTACGAATGATGGTTGGGTGCGCTCGGCAAGACTGGGTGCAGACGGCCTGACTGAAGAGGAAGGGACATCGTGGCTGAGTACACGCTGCCAGATCTGGATTACGACTACAGCGCCCTGGAGCCGCATATCTCCGGGCAGATCAACGAGCTCCATCATTCCAAGCACCATGCCGCCTATGTAGCCGGCGCCAATGCCGCGCTCGAGAAGCTCGCCGCCGCCCGGGAGTCCGGTGATCACGGCGCGATCTTCCTGAACGAGAAGAACCTGGCCTTCCACCTGGGCGGACATGTCAACCACTCCATCTGGTGGAAGAACCTGTCCCCGAACGGCGGCGACAAGCCGGTCGGCGAGCTGGCCGCCGCCATCGACGACCAGTTCGGCTCGTTCGATAAGTTCCGCGGGCAGTTCACCGCCGCGGCCAACGGCCTGCAGGGCTCGGGCTGGGCCGTGCTGGGCTACGACCAGCTGGGCCAGAAGCTGCTGACCTTCCAGCTGTACGACCAGCAGGCCAACGTGCCGCTGGGCGTCATCCCGCTGCTGCAGGTCGACATGTGGGAGCACGCGTTCTACCTGCAGTACAAGAACGTCAAGGCCGACTATGTGAAGGCGTTCTGGAACGTCGTCAACTGGGCCGACGTGCAGGAGCGCTTCGCGCGGGCGACCTCGCAGGCCAAGGGCCTAGTCTTCGGCTGATCCGACACGCCCGGCCCCCGGGCCGGAATTAGCGCTCGCAATGAGCCCGCGAACCATCCGGTTCGCGGGCTCATTGCATGTTTCAGCGCTGTTACCTGCCGCTTAGCACTCTCTGGTACTTGTGTGCCAGACATTGTTGGGGTCATTCTCGGGTACTCACAACATAAGACGGCTCGCTCTTGAAAGCAGCCACCCCGGCACGAACTCGGGAGGCCACGATGCATACCAACGACCCGGTTCGAGTCACGCCATTTCAGGCGCATGGATTACTGACGGGATTCCTCATCGGGGGCCGCTGGCCCGATACCACCAAGGAGTGGGCGCAGTTGCTCGCCCTGGCCGTGCGGGTGGCCAGCCTGCCGGGCCTGCTCGCCACGACAACGGTCTTCGGCGCCCGCGAGGATCTCCCGGACGACCCCGAACCCGGCACGGTCGGCCTGGTGCTGGCCGAGGGCCCCGTCCTCGGCGCGCGGGCGCTCGAACCCGGACGGTTTGCCCACCATGTGCCGCCGGCCCTGATGATGCTGCATCCCCCCTCGGAGACGCGACCTTCACTGCCCGAATGCCGCGGCGCCGCCTCGGGCTGCGTGCTGCTGCCCGGGGTCCCGCACCTGGGCCTGCAGCACCGGGCGGCCTGGGTGGAGGCCGAGCGCGACGGCACCGTGACCTCGATGGTCAGCCGTGTCGGCGTGGATCCGATCAGCGATCCCGATACCGCCGTGCTGGCGATGCTAATTGCGGCATAAGGGTCGTATGGACGCCTCGTGAAGGGTGACCGAAATCCTCGGGTCGGATCGCCAAACTTATTGTGCGCATTGCGATTTCGATAACGCCGAGTTGGCGTTCGGCGATAACTGAGGGTAGGCTTGCCAGCAGCGAAGGGGAGTAGCCCCCAATCGCGTGGTCGACATGCTGATCCAACCGGGTCCGGCCACGCGAACCGGCGTCGCGGCGGGTCACCCCGCCCGGCACTGCCGGTGGGCGAGACCTTCGGCCGATAACAGACCAACCGATTTTTCGGATGCGTTGTCGGTCGACAGGCACCCCGTCTGCGGCCGACAGGCCGGAGACCTGGGAGCACAATCATGATCGCCACAATATTGCTGAGCTTCGGCGTGCTGTTCCTCGCCGAACTAGGCGACAAATCGCAGCTGATGGCCCTGACCTTCGCGCTGCGCTATCGGTGGCTGGTCGTACTGTCGGGTATCACCGCCGCCAGCGTCGCGGTGAATCTCATCGCCGTCGGCGTCGGACACTTCCTCGGCGCCTCCCTGCCCACTGATCTGATCGCGATCATTACCGGCGTCGTATTACTCGCGGTGGGCCTGTGGACCCTGCGTGACACCCGCAGCGCGAAGACGAATGCCGAGGTGGCCGCGGAGGATCGCGAGCCCCGCTCGCCCACGCGGGCGTTCCTCATGGTGCTCTCGGCATTCCTGCTCGCCGAGCTCGGCGACCGGACCATGTTCGCCATCATCGCCCTGGCCTCGGATCACAACTGGATAGCCGTCTGGGCGGGATCGGTCGCGGGCATGGTCGCGGCCGGTGCACTGGCGATCGTGCTGGGCATCGCGGTGGGCAAGCGCATTCCCGAGCGGGCGATCGCGGTGGGTTCCGGCCTGCTGTTCCTGTACATCGGCGCGGCAACCCTGCTCTCGACCCTGGCGCCGCATCTCGCGCGGCTGTCCGAGCTCGCGATCGCGCTCGTCGCTCCGGCCGCAGCGGGTGCGGTGCTGTGGATACTCAGCAGGTTGCGGCCACCGATCCGAACAGCTCCCCGCTGCGCCGCAACAGTTCCAGCAATGGTCCCCGCAGCGCGAGCAGACCGTCCGGATCGTCGGCGGCCACCCGGGCGGTGACCATCGCACTCAGCGCGGCGACGAGGGTCTGACACGCGAAAAGCTGCTCCTGCGTGTGGGCGCCGAGAATGTCCGCGACCATCGCCACGAAGGATTCCTGCAGCCGCGCCCGCCGGGCGATCGCCGCCGCGCCGACCGCGTACACCTCGATCAGGAACAGCCGCGCATCGGCCGGTTCGGCGGCCAGCCCGCCGAGGTAGGCGCCCAGCATCGCCTCGATGCGCTGCTCCCGGGTGCCCGGCCGCGCGGCCGCCACGGTCCGCGCGAGCAGCATTTCCACCGCCCGCTCGTAGGCGGCCTCGAAACAGTCCTCCTTGGAACGGAATTGCTCGTAGAACGTCTCCCGCGACACCCCGGCCCGTTTGATGATCGCCGCGACCGAGGTCCCCACATAGCCGTTCTCGGCCATCGCCGCGGCCATGGCGCCCAGGATCCGATCGCGCTGGGAGGCGATCACCGTCTCCCGCGGCAGGCCGTGGCGGCCCCTGGGTAGCTGGCGCTTGATCGGGTCGGACATTGCTCCATTCTGGCCCACCCGGGATCCCGCGACGCGAGACCGGAGGCGGCACCGATCGCACAGCCGGTTAGTGTGCGTATTGACGGAAGGCCAGCGAGGGCCGTCACGAACGAGAGGACCAAATCACCGTGGAGATTTCCGGCTCTGCCGCAATCATCACCGGGGCTGCGTCCGGCCTGGGCGCCGCGACCGCCAAGCGCTTCGCCGATCAGGGCGCGACCGTGTTCGGCCTGGACCTGCAGCAGTCGATCGAGCGGGCCGGCGATAACGTCCCCGCTGGCGTGACCCTGATCCCGACCGATGTGACCAGCGGCGACGAGGTCGCGGCCGCGGTGACCACCGTCGTCGAGTCCGGGGTGCCGCTGCGCATCGTGGTCAACTGCGCCGGCGTCGGCTGGGCCGGACGCATCCTGTCCAAGAACGGCCCGCACGATCTGGAACTGTTCCGCACGGTGATCACCGTGAACCTGCTGGGCAGCTTCAATGTCATGCGCCTGGCGGCCGACGCCATCTCCAAGACCGAGGCCCTGGACGAGTACGGCCAGCGCGGCGTGGTCATCAACACCGCATCGGTGGCGGCGTTCGAGGGCCAGATCGGCCAGATCGCCTACTCCGCCTCGAAGGGCGGCGTCGCCGGCATGACCATCCCGGCCGCGCGCGACCTGGCGCAGTTCGGGATCCGGGTCAACACCATCGCCCCCGGCATCATCGACACCCCGATGCTGGCAGGCGTCACCGAGGAGTACCGCAAGGGCCTCGAGGCCGGTGTGCCGTTCCCGTCGCGCCTCGGCCGCCCGGACGAGTACGCGCAGCTGGCGCAGTACATCACCGAGCACGACTACCTCAACGGCGAGACCATCCGCATGGACGGCGCCCTGCGCATGGCGCCGCGGTAGACAGCGACAACGGATAAGGCCCGCACTGGATTCCAGTGCGGGCCTTGCGCTGTCAACCCTCGTCATCCCGGCAGGTCCAACCCTCGTCATCCCGGCATGTATTTGGCCGGGATCCCGGGGAGTGCCGGGCTGCGCCGGGATGACGAGGATGCCGGGCTACAGCGTGCGAGTCAGGCGGTCGGTAAGGATCTGGGCGAAGTGCGCCGGATCCTTCAGTTCGCCGCCCTCGGCGAGAACCGCTGTGCCGTAAAGCAGTTCGGCGGTCTCGGTGAGCTCGCTCGCCTCGCCGGAGTCGGCGGCCTCCTTGTGCTGCACATAGGCCTCGCGCAGGCCGGTGACCAGCGGGTGGCCCGGGTTCAGTTCCAAGATCCGCTTGGTTTCCGGCAGCGCCTGGCCCGAGGCGCGGTACATGCGCTCGAGCTGCGGGGTGAAGTCGAACATGTCCCCGACCAGACACGCCGGCGAGGTGGTCAGCCGCGAGCTGAGCCGGACCTGCTTGACGCTCTCGTCCAGGGTCTTGCCCAGCCAGCCCAGCACGTCGCCGAAGTCCTTGTCCTGCTGTTCACGCAGGGCCTCGGACTCCTTCTTCTCGTCCTCGGACTCAAGGTCCACCTCGCCCTTGGCGATGGACTGGAACTGCTTGCCGTCGAAGTCGGTGACCGAACCGACCCACATCTCGTCGACCGGATCGGTGAGTACCAGCACCTCGAGGCCCTTGGCCTTGAAGGCCTCCATATGGGGCGAGCTCTCGATCTGCCGGCGCGATTCGCCGGTCATGTAGTAGATCTGGTCCTGGCCTTCGGCCATGCGCTCGATGTACTGCGCGAGCGTGGTCGGCTTCTCGTCGGAATGGGTGGAGGCGAAAGACGAGACCTGCAAAAGGGTTTCGCGGTTGTCGAAGTCACTCAGCAAGCCCTCCTTGAGGACTCGGCCGAATTCCTTCCAGAACGTGTCGTATTTGCTCTTGTCCTCCGCACCCTGCAGATCCTTGACCGTGGACAGCACCTTGCGCACCAGCCGCTTGCGGATCGCCTGAATCTGCCGGTCCTGCTGCAGGATCTCGCGAGAGACGTTGAGCGACAGGTCCTGCGCGTCCACCACACCCTTGACGAAGCGCAGGTACTCCGGCATCAACTCCTCGCAGTTGTCCATGATGAACACCCGCCGCACGTACAGCTGCACCCCGCGCTGATGTTCGCGCTGGAACAGGTCGAACGGCGCGGTCGAGGGCAGGAACAGCAGCGCCTGGTATTCGAAGGTGCCCTCGGCCTTGAACGGGATGATCTCGAGCGGATCGTCCCAGGCATGCGAGACGTGCTTGTAGAACTCCTTGTACTCCTCGTCGGAGACCTCGCTGCGCGGGCGCGTCCACAGGGCCTTCTGCGAGTTGAGGGTCTGATCCTCGAGGATCGTCTTCTCTTCGGGCGCAGCGTCCTCGGATTCCTCCGCCGACTCGGCTGGGTTCTCGACCTCCACCGTCACGGTCCGCTCCACCTGCATGCGGATCGGCCAGGCGATGAAATCGGAGTACTTCTTGACGATCTCGCGGAGCTTCCACTCCTGCGTGTAGTCGAAGAGGTGATCGTCGTCGTCGGAGGGCTTCAGATGCAGCGAGACGGTCGTGCCCTGCGGGGCGGAATCCAGGGTCTCGATGGTGTAGGTGGACGAGCCGGCCGCGGACTCCCAGCGCGTCGCCTCGGTCTCGCCCGCCTTGCGGGTGGTCAGCACGACCTTGTCGGCCACCATGAAGGTCGAATAGAAACCGATGCCGAACTGACCGATCAGCTCCTCGGCAGCCTGATCCGGCTTGGCCTCGAGCAGCTCCTTGCGCAGCGCGGCGGTGCCGGACTTGGCCAGTGTGCCGATCAGATCCACCACCTCGGCACGGGACATGCCGATGCCGTTGTCGCGGATGGTCAGGATCCGGGGGTCCTTGTCGACCTCCAGCTCGATATGCAGGTCCGAGGTGTCGACCTCGAGATCCTTGTCCCGGTACGACTCCATCCGCAGCTTGTCCAGTGCGTCGGAGGCGTTCGAGATCAGCTCTCGCAGGAACGTGTCCTTATTCGAATAGACCGAGTGGATCATCAATTCCAGAAGCTGATGGGTCTCGGCTTGAAACTCTAGTTTCTCGACGTACGGCGGGGATGGTGAGCCGACGGAGCTTGCGGAGTCGGTGGGGTGGGTGGGCTCAGTCACGGAGCGATAATACGTCGAGCCGGATGGGGTTCGCGAAAGTCCGCCATGCTCGGCACCTCGGCCTCGGCGCTGCGGCCGCCGGGCGCGGCCGGGACCATCCACTCGCGCAGCACTTGCGTCGCCCGGACATCGTCCTCGTTGTATTCCAGCAGCCTGGTGCGCTGGGACGCCTCGACCGCGCCGCCGTCGTAGCCGACGGCCAGCCGGTACCAGCTCATCGACGCCTCGCCGCCGGCCTCCGGATCGCGCCAGGCGAATCCGGCGACCGGGGCAATCTTCTTCAGGCCCTTGCCATTCGGGCAGATGAACTGCTCGGACACCGCCTGGAACATATCCACCCACTCCGGGCCGTCCACGAATTCGCGCACCTGCCGCTCGCTCGGCACACCCGGCATCCCGGCGAATCGGCGCGCCGAGTCGTACAGCCACTTATCCTCGGCGGTACGCGAATAGCAGTAGGCGGCAAAGGTTTTCCCGGCCGCGGTGGCCTCGGCGCGCACCCGCATCAGCCAGGTCCAGAATTCGCCGAAGGACCGCGCCTCATCCACGGTGGGTAGCGGATCCCAGGTCACGAACGGCCGGTATACGCCGTCGAGCAGGGTGCCCCACAGATAGGCGCCGTGCTCCTGGTAGCTCTCCATATCCACATCCACCTCGACGTCGGCGCGGCGCACCCGCAGCCGCTCGACGCGGCGAACCAGCGGTGCGCCCGAAATCCACGCCCGCGCGGTGACCACGGTCTCGATGAACGGCTCGTACTGCCAATCGTCGGGATCCTCGCCGGTCCACTCCGCCAGATCCTCGACGGTTTCCACATCGTGGCGGCGCAGCAGTTCCGCGCGGGAGCCCGGAGCGACCAGGCTGACATCGCGATGGTCGGTGAGCCAGCGCTCGCAGCTGGGGGTGTCATCGGTGCCCGAGCGGGACCACCACGGGCACTGGCGGCATTCGGGCACCTTGGACGGCACCGTCGGCAGCTCGCCGCGGACCACCGCGATACGGTCGGCATAGCGGCGGTCGTAATCGTCCAGTACCGGTGCCAGGTCGTGCACGATGATGCGGTCGAAGGCCAGCCCGATCGCGCCGCCGACCAGGGCCGGGCTCGCCAGGCCGTGCCGCTGCAGCATCCGGTACAGATGGGCCAGGCGCTGCTGGTCGCGTGGCTGCGGCCGGGCGCGCACAAACCGATCCGGCTGCGGATCCCAGTCGTAGAGATCCGAGGTCAGCGGGTGGTAGTCGGCCGGATCGGGCTGGCGCGGGTCGGTCACCTTGTGATTGACCACGATCACCGGGATATAGCCCCCGCGGTCGGCGTCCCGCAGCAGAATTTCCGCCCCGCCCCGGCGGCCGGTGTCGAACTCCTGCGGCAGCACCGCACCCCAGATGCGCTGCGCGCCCTGTGCGCACGCCTGCATGGTGGCCTCGGCCCGTGCGGCGGCCGGTTGTGCCGGATCGACCACCACCCAGTGCGCGGGATCGGCCGCCACCAGCGTGTCGCGCACATGCTCCCGGTGCGCCACGGCCGCATCGCGCCGCTGAGTGACCCCCGTGTCCTCGGTGACACCGACCAATACCCCGGGGTGGGATGCGGTCAGGTGCAGGCGGTGGCGGCAGCCGATGAGCGAGCGGGCATCCAAATACACACTCAGCAGTATGGTCCTCCCCACCGACAAGCCGGTGAACCGCACCGCGCGGAGTGGACACAGTCGGTGCTCCCCGCACCCGGGTCGGGTATACATTTCACCGAGAAGGACTACGCAAATGCGGCCGCGCGGCCACCCATGCACACCCCGCCGGAGCGACGCGGAGGCCATAGGACACAGAGAGGGCTGCAATGGGGTTGTTCACCACACGCAAGCGGCGCACGGACCGCAAGGCCGAGGCCAAGGCCCTCAAGCACAAGGCGGCGCTGGAGGCCAAGCTCAGCGCGCGCAATGAGCGCAAGCGCGACCGCGCCGACGCGCGTAACCAGCGCGAGGTATCCAAGCAGCAGGTCTCGACGCTCAAGGCCGAGGAACGGGCGGCGGTGAAGCTGGCGGAAAAGGCCGAGCGAGAGCTGTTCAGCGCCGGGCAGATCAAGAAATATCTTGGCATGGCCCGGGTTCTGATACCGGTGCTCGCCCCGCTGGCCTACCGCGCCGCGACCTTCGTGCGCGGGCAGCTCGACACCCGCCGCGCCCACCGGCTCGGCATCGGCATGGACCAGCTCGGCGACTTCAGCGGGCACGGCGCCAAACTGCGGGCCCGCATCTCCGGCGCCGCATCGGCCCTGTCCGAGATCTCCGACAAGGCCGGTAAGGACGCCGAGACCCAGAAGTTCGTCACCGCCTCGCAGGATCGGCTCGACAGCCTGAACGCCGCGATCCGCACCGCCGAGCAGATGCCGACACCGCGCCGGCGCGCGGTGCACACCTCCATATCCGACGAACTGTCCGGCGTCGAGGCCGATGTGCTCGCGCGCCTGGGCGTGCGCTGACGCTATGCGTCCTGGCGGTCCAGGCGGCATCAGGGGGCCGCTCCGCGGCGTGCTCACCGGCGCGAGCGTGGCGGCGCTGGCAATCGCCGCGCACGGCATGGCCGGCGGCGGCTTTCCCGGCTCCGCCGCGCTGACCCTGTTGCTGTTCACCGCCGCCGGTATCGGCGCCGTCGCGAGCCTGCTCCCGGTGCCCGCCGGAATATCTTCGCGCGCAGCGCTCCTGGCCGTGCTGGGCGGCGGGCAGCTGGCCGGGCACCTGGCGTTATCCGTCATGGGCGGGCACAACGACACCATGGCAATGGGGCACGCGGCGATGGGGCACGAATCCGCCACCGCCGCAGGCAATTTCCTGACCGCACTGAATCTGCTCAACGGCCCCATGGCCATCGCGCACACGCTCGCGACGCTGGTGTGCACGGTGCTCATCGTCGCGGCCGAGCGGCTGTACAACGTTGTCTCGCGGGCGATCCGGGCCATTACCGCCCACGCCCGCCCGCTCGTACGGCATCCGGGTGCGGCCCGCTGGCCCGCCCGCTCCCAAATCTCGTACCGCTTTCTCCGTGCCGGAGCCCTGGGCTCGCGGGCGCCGCCGGTGCCGGCCTGATCAGCCGACACCCACCTTTGCCCCAGAGAAAGCACCTACCTTCATGCCTATCGTCATTTCGCGCGCCCTCATCGCGACAGGCGCCGCCGCCGCCGGCCTGGCCCTGCTCGGCACCGGAACCGCAGCCGCGCACGTCGAGGTCTCCTCGCCGGGCGCGCAACAGGGCGACGACGCGGTCCTGACATTCCGGGTCCCGGACGAATCGGAAACCGCCTCGACCACCACGCTCAGCATCACGCTGCCCGATGCGGACGAGGCCATGACCCAGCCGCTGCCGGGCTGGGCCGCAAAACTCGACAAGAACGCCAAGAACGAATACACCACGGTCACCTGGACCGCCGATCCAGGCAATGCGGGCATCACCCCCGGCCAATTCCAGCTGTTCTCAGTGCTGGTCGCGCCGCTGCCCAAACAGGACAGGGCCACCTTCCCCGCCGTACAGACCTACAGCGACGGCAAGGTCGTCACCTGGAACGAGGCGCCCGGCCCGGACGGTAAGGAGCCCGAAAATCCGGTGCCGACGCTGACCCTCGCGGCCGCGGGATCCGATGACCAGCCCACCGCGAGCTCGTCGTCGACCTCCGATGCCGACGATACGGCTCGCTGGCTCGGCGGCATCGGATTGGTGCTGGGCGCCCTCGGCGCAGCGATGGGCATCGGCGCGCTGGTCCGGAGTCGCCAGTCATGATTCGCCGTCTCCTCTCGACGGTCGCGGTCGCGCTGCTGCTCGGCGGATTCGCCGCACTGGCCGCCGGTCCGGCCGCCGCGCATTCGATTCTGATCGCCGTCGATCCACCCGACGGCGCGCAGCTCACCGCCGGACCGGCGCGGGCGACGTTCACGTTCAACGAGAATCTGCAGCCCAGCTTCCCGTCGGTGACCGTGGTCGGCCCCGACGGCAATCTGTGGTCCCGGGGAAAACCCGTGGTGGACGGCCCGCACGTCAGCATCGCGGTCGGTGAGCTGGGACCGGCGGGCAAGTACACGATGGCCTATCGGGTGACCTCCGCCGACGGGCATCCCGTCAGCGGAACCCGCAGCTTCACCCTCACCACACCCGGCCACGGCACGCCGGGCCCGAAGGCCGATGCCGCGAGCAGCTCCGGCGGCGGCGGTTCCGGCGGCGTACCGGTGTGGGTGTTCATCGTGGGCGCGGTCGTCGTATTCGGCGGCGCGTTGGTCTTCGTGCTGTTCAGCGGCAAGAAGAAGAGCAAGTAGTAACGGGTTAGGCGAGGCAGGTGAAAGAGACGACCGGCGGCAGTTCCACCGCCCTGCGTTCGGTACTGCTGCTGGTCGTCCCGGCCGCACTGCTCGGCACCGCGCTGGCCTGGGTGCTGGCCGCACCCAGTCCGGTGCTGTCGGAGGCGCCCGTGCGGGCGCTGGCCGACTGCGCGGGGGCCACGGTCATCGGCCTGGCCGCACTCCCCCGGCTGCATCGGCGCCTGGCGCCGCCGTGGCGTCAGCTCGCGGCGGTCGCCGGAGTCTGGGCCGCACTGGAATTCGCGGTGATCGCCTGCGAGGCGGCGCAGGTGGTCGGGGTGCGGGTCACCGGGCTGCGGGCCGCGGAATTCGGTGAGTACCTGGTCCATTCCACCGGGGGTCAGGTCGGCATCGCGATCCTCGTCGGCGCCGGGGTGGTCTGCGCGTATTGCGCACTGGCCTACCGCCGGCCCGACCGGGCCACGGTGGATCTGGTGCTGATATTCGCTGCCGTGGCGGTCGAGCTGCGCCCGATCACCGGGCATATGTCCCAGCAGCCGCTGGGTGCGGTGTTCGCGGCGGTGCACGTGCTGGCCGCCGCGGCCTGGTTCGGGCTGCTGCTCGCGCTGGCGCTGGTGCTGCGCAGCCGCGGCGAGTGGGCGCAGGTGCTGCCGCGGTATTCGTCCTGGGCGCTGCCGGCGGTGATCGCGGTCACCCTCAGCGGCGTCGTCAACGGCCTGATCAAGGTCGGTGGGCTGGCGCCGCTGGTAGATACCGGCTACGGGCGCATCCTGCTGGCCAAGACGGTGCTGCTGTCGGGACTGCTGGTGCTGGGCTGGTGGTGGCGGCGCAGCTGGGTCCCGGCCGCCGCCGACCATCGCATGTCCGCCGAATCCTCGCTGCGCCGTGCGGTTTTCGAGGTGATCGTGATCGCGGTCGTATTCGGCCTGGCTGCGGCGTTATCGGTCACGGCGTGATTCCTGAACGAAGCTCGCAGAAAGGTCTCAGGGAACGCTGACGGGCGCCATGGCAAGCTTGCAGCCGTGACCGAATCAGCAAATTTAGTCGCAACCGCGGACCTCGCCGACGAGATCGGCCCGGAGATCCGCAGCTGCGACACCCAGTTCACGCAGTTCGGTGGTCGTGACACCTTCGCCGGCCGCATCGTCACGATCCGCTGTTTCCAGGACAACCTCCTGGTCAAACAGACCCTCGGCGAGCCCGGCGAGGGCCGGGTGCTGGTGGTCGACGGCGGCGCCAGCGTGCATACCGCCCTGGTCGGTGACATCATCGCCGGGCGCGGGGTGACCAACGGCTGGTCCGGCGTCGTGGTCAACGGCGCGGTCCGCGATTCCGCGATCCTGCGCACCCTCGACATCGGGGTGAAGGCGCTGGGCACCAACCCGCGCAAGAGCACGCAGACCGGTTCGGGCGAGCGCGATGTGCCGATCGAATTCGGCGGCATCACCTTCGTGCCGGGCGAGATGCTCTACAGCGATCACGACGGCATCGTCGTGCGGCCGGCATGAGCGGGCGTGTGCTCGAGCTACCGACCGGCGCTGACCCGGGCCTGATGCCCGGCGATGGTGACCACGTCCCCCGCTTGTAGCTGACGTCCGCGCCGTAGTTCGACCTCGTCGTTCACGCGAACCAGACCGGCGGCGATGACCGTCTTGGCCTCCGAACCGCTATCGATGAGGTTGGCCAGCTTCAAGAACTGCCCGAGCCGAATGACGTCGTCATCGATCGGCACATCGACTGGATCCGACATGGGTTACATCTTTACCTTCCGCGCCCGCGACGGCGCACCCGGCCCCCGTGGCGGTGTTTCGACACACCCCGCGGTGTCCGATGGCGACGTTCCCGGGGCCCTGCGTGGTGACGCTGCGCTGCCGCCTCCGGGCCCGTCGGGCGCGTCGCAGCCAAACATGCCCGCGAACGTTCTGCATTCGAGCGAGGTCAACATTCACACTGGTTCGGTGACATCGATATCCGGCGTAGCGGCTCCCGAACGCCGGCGCTCCAAGACCAAGCACCAGGACGAGCACAGACCTCGCCTCCCGGAGGTGCCGCACCGCGCACACGGCCGGCTGAGCGAGGTCCCGCATGTGGCCGGGCTCATTCTGGGTGTCTTCGCGGTGCTGTGCATGCTGTGGAGCTTCTCCCCCGCCCTGCGTTTCATCACCCAGGTGCCGCGGCACTACATCGACGACTACTACTTCGACGCCCCGGAAACCTCACTGATTTGGGCGCTGATCATCGGTCTGCTCGCCGGTGCCACCGCGAGCCGAAAACGCATCGCGTGGTGGCTGCTGGTCGGCTATATGGCGCTGTTCGCGGTGGCCAATGCCCTCGAATTCGCCGACGATCGCAGCGTCAGTTCGCTTGTCGCGCTGATCATCCACGTCGTGGTGATCGGTCTGCTGATCGCGGCCTGGCCGGAGTTCTACACCCAGGTGCGCCGCGGCGCGCTGTGGAAGGCGCTGGGCGTGCTCGCCGGCGGGCTGACCATCGCCAGCCTGCTGGGCTGGGGCCTGGTCGAGCTGTTTCCCGGCACCCTGCCCAGGGGCATCGAACGCCCGGCGTGGGCGGTGTCGAAGGTCACCGCAACGATCCTGGTCAGCACCGACAACTTCGATGGCCACACGAGGCATGGGGTCGACCTGCTGCTGGGCTTCCTGGGCTTCATCGCGCTGATGGCGGCGGTGATCGTGCTGTTCAGCTCGCAGCGCGCCTCCAACGCACTGACCGGCCTGGACGAATCCGCCATTCGCGGGCTGCTCGAACACTCCGATGTCGAGGATTCGCTGGGTTACTTCGCCACCCGCCGCGATAAGGCGGTCGTCTTCGCGCCCAGCGGCAAGGCGGCGGTCACCTATCGCGTGGAGCTCGGCGTATGCCTGGCCTCGGGCGATCCGATCGGTCCGAAGGAGGCGTGGCCGCAGGCGATCGACGCCTGGCTGCGCCTGGCCGACCAGTACGGCTGGGCCCCGGCGGTCATGGGTGCCAGCGAAATCGGCGCGCAGGCCTATCGCCGGGCCGGACTGTCGGCGTTGCGCCTCGGCGACGAGGCGATCCTCGAGACCCGCACATTCTCGCTGGCCGGTCCGGAGATGAAGCAGGTCCGCCAGGCCGCCAACCGCCTGCGTAAGCAGGGCATCACCGTGCGCATCCGCCGCCACAACGAGATCACCCGCGAGGATTTCGTGCAGGTGCTCGCGCACGCCGATGCGTGGCGCGACACCGAGACCGAGCGCGGATTCTCCATGGCACTGGGCCGTCTGGGCGATCCGCTGGACGGCGACTGCCTGCTGGTGGAGGCCGTTTCGGGCGCAGGGGAATCCAACGAGCGGGTGCTGGGCATGCTCTCGCTGGTGCCGTGGGGCCGCACCGGTGTGTCGCTGGAGCTGATGCGGCGAGATCCCAAGGGCCCCAACGGCGTCATGGAGCTGATGATCTCGCAGCTGGCGCTGAGCTCCGAGCAGTACGGCATCACCCGGGTCTCGCTGAATTTCGCGGTATTCCGCGCGGTCTTCGAGGAGGGCGGCCGCATCGGCGCCGGCCCGGTGCTGCGGATGTGGCGCGGGGTGCTGATGTTCTTCTCGCGCTGGTGGCAGCTCGAGGCGCTGTACCGGTCCAACGTGAAGTATCAGCCGCAGTGGGTGCCGCGGTTCTCCCTGTTCGAGGAGCGCCGCCAGCTGCTGCGCGTGGCGGTGGCCAGCGCCCTGGCGGAGGGTTTCCTGCCGCGCTTCGGCAAGCAGCCGGATCCGACGCTGCACACCGGCATTCGTTCGGCGGTACCGCCGACCATGACCGGCCTGCATCCCGACGGCAGCCCGCCGGAGCAGCCGGCCGGGGAGCTCGAACAGCAGGGCCCGCGCCGTCCCGAGCAGGTGCGGGTGCGCATGGACAAGGTGGCCCGGCTCGAGGCCGCGGGCCTGGACGCCTACCCGGTCGCCTATCCGCCGACTCATACCGTGGACTCCGCGCGCCGGACGCCCAAGGGCACCACGGTGCGCGTGGCCGGGCGGCTGCTACGGATTCGCGATTACGGCGGGGTGGTCTTCGCGGTGCTGCGCGACTGGTCCGGCGAGATCCAGCTGCTTATCGACCGGGGCCGCGTCGGCGACAAGCTAGCGCACGAATTCGACGAATTCTTCGATCTGGGCGACCTGATCGAGGTCAGCGGTCAGATCGGGAACAGCCGCCGCGGCGAGCTGTCGCTGCTGGCGCAGGACTGGCGGATGATCGGCAAATGCCTGCATCCGCTGCCGGATAAGTGGAAGGGCCTGTCCGATCCCGAGTCCCGGGTGCGTCAGCGGTACGTGGACATGGCGATCAACATCGAGACCCGCGAGGTGATGGCCAAGCGCAGCGCGGTGGTGCGCTCACTGCGCGATACGTTGAACGGCTGGGGATTCCTCGAGGTCGAGACCCCGGTGCTGCAGCAGGTACACGGCGGCGCGAACGCCACCCCGTTCCAGACCCATATCAACGCCTATGACCTGGACCTTTACCTGCGCATCGCGCCGGAGTTGTATCTGAAGCGGCTGTGCGTCGGCGGCATGGAGAAGGTGTTCGAGCTGGGCCGGGTCTTCCGCAACGAGGGTGTGGACTACAGCCACAATCCGGAGTTCACGATCCTGGAAGCCTATGAGGCGCACAGCGATTACATGCGGATGATGCACGCCTGCCGGCAGCTCATTCAGGATGCCGCCCTCGCGGCCAACGGGAAAATGGTTGCGCTGCGGCCGAATCCGGACGGCACCCTGGAGGAGGTCGACATCTCCGGTGAATGGCCGGTGAAGACCGTGCATGACGCCATCTCCGCGGCGCTGGGCGAGCGGATTACCCCCGACACCGACGCCGAACGCCTGCGCACCCTGTGCGATAAGGCCGGGGTGCCGTACCAGTTCGGCTGGGACGAGGGCCAGATCGTGCTGGAGATGTACGAGCATCTGGTCGAGGACCACACGCAGGAGCCGACGTTCTACATCGACTTCCCGACCTCGGTCTCCCCGCTCACCCGCGCGCATCGCAGCGTCGAGGGCGTGGCCGAACGCTGGGATCTGGTGGCGTGGGGCGTGGAGCTGGGCACCGCCTACAGCGAGCTGACCAATCCGCTCGAGCAACGCCGACGGCTCACCGAGCAGTCGCTGCTGGCGGCCGGTGGCGATCCGGAGGCGATGGAGCTGGACGAGGACTTCCTGCAGGCCCTCGAGCACGGCATGCCCCCGACCGGCGGCCTGGGCGTCGGCGTTGACCGGGTCGTCATGCTGATCACCGGCCGCAGTATCCGCGAAACCCTGCCCTTCCCGCTGGTCAAACCCCGCACCTGAGCATCCGCGCGCGAAGCGCCTGCCTACAGTGGTGGTGTGCAGCTGGTACTCGTGCGTCATGCCCAGCCGGGGCGGGTAATCACCGCGTCGGGCCCCGCCGACCCGGGGTTGACCGAGGTGGGGGCCGAGCAGGCCGACCGCGTCCCGGCCGCGATCGCGCGGCTCGAGGGCGGCGGGCATCGCATCGCCCGGGTGGTGTCCAGTCCGCAGCTGCGGGCCCGGGAAACGGCCGCGCCGACGGCCGCGAAACTGGGCCTGCCGGTGGACATCCAGGACGGCCTGGCCGAATACGATCGCGATCTGCCGATGTACGTTCCGATCGAGGATGCCCGGCAGGCGGCGGCCCGGGTCGGGCCGGGCGATTCCGTAGCGGCTGCCGACGCCGGGCAGCAGGCATTCGCGGATATCTATCGCAGGATCAAGTCCGGCTACCTGCCCGAGCAGATCGACGGCCCCGCCTTCTTCGCGCGGGTGTCGGCCGCCGTCGAGGAGATCGTGTCGGCCGCCGGGCATTCCGATACCGTTGTCGCCTTCGCGCACGGCGGGGTGATCAATATGGTGGTGCAGAATCTGCTCGGCTTGGAGCGCCCGCTGACCTTTCCGATCGACTATTGTTCGATCACGCGAATCCTCTACTCGCGCACCGGACGCAGCACCGTGGCCACCGTCAACGAGAACGGGCACGTGTGGGATCTACTACCCCGCAACCTCCCGACACACCAAGATCGCTAAGATTCACAGCCGATTAACAGGTTTAACGGAAGCCCGTCTCAGAGTCCCGCCGTTCGATGGGACACCGTGAGCCGCCGCAAGGCGTGGTTCATGTTCCGAAAGAAAGGCAAGTTCGTTGCTCTCTCTTAAGAGGTCATTACGTTCCCGGCGCGTCGCCGCGCGCGTCGCCATCGCGGGCGCCCTTGCGGTGGTCCCGCTGGCGGCGGTGGCCGGCCCGGCCCTCGCCGACACCACCGCCCACGCACCGGCGGCGGCACCGATCGACTGGCGTCATCACGGCTGGGACCACGGCGGCGGCGGCTGGGACCACGGCGGCGGCTGGCATCATCACGGCTGGGACCACGGCGACGGCGGCTGGAACCCGGGCTGGAACCCGGGCTGGGGCGGCGGACTGCCCGATCTCGGCGATCTGGACACCGGATCCGCCGGCTAGTGAACGCCCCTCGGTGACCGCCGACGACACGGCCGCCGAGTCGACGAAGGCCACTCCCTGCTTCGGGAGTGGCCTTCGTTATGTTCCCGGGCGGGTGATGCCGGCCCGGGCGTATTTGCAGAAGGCCGCCACCAGGCGGCTGCGATCCTCGGCGCGGTTCGCGACGACGACGTGGCACGGCTCGATGCCTTCGATCGGAATCGTGGTGAGATCGGGCCGCACGCAGCTCATACCGGCCAGACCCGAATCGCCCGGAATGATCGCCACGGCCTGCCCGCCGGCGACGAGTTCGATCTTGTCCTCCACGGCGGAGACGGGCGGCCCGCCGGGCGCCGGCCGCCCGTCGGGTCGAGGGTCGATGCGCCAGAACGCATTCCAGGCCGGATCGGCGACCACGGGCATCGGCTCGTCGGCGATATCGTCGAGGGTGATCGATTCCTTCCCCGCCAGCCTGTGGTCGCCGGGTACCAGCAGAACCCGCGGTTCGTCGTAGAGCACCGTCACGAACAGGTGCTCGGTAGGGAACGGCAGCCGCCCGACCACGACGTCCACCCGATGCTCGAGCAGGGCCGCGTGCGGCTCGTCCCAGTCCACGTGGCGGGTGCGCACCTGCGCATCGGGATAGCGGCGCCGCAGCTCGCGCACCGCCGGAGTGATGATGATGTTCGTCGCGGTGAATCCGACGGTGATGCGGCTGGGCTCGGCGGCCGCGCGGGTGCGCGCGGCGGCCTGGGCGGTCGAGTGCAGCACCTCCTGCGCGAGCGGGAGGAATATCTCGCCGGCCGCGGTGAGCCGGCTGCCGCGCGGACCGCGATCCAGCAGACGGGCGCCGACCTGGTGTTCGAGGCGTTCGAGCTGCCGGCTCAGCGAGGACTGGGTCAGATGCAGCACCTGCGCGGCGCGGCCGAAATGCCGATGCTCGGCCAGCACCACAAAACACCGCACCAGCCGCAGGTCGAGGTCGGCCGGTGGCAGTGCGGGATCGGGCATATGTTCAGGATAGGCCGTGGCTCCGTGCACCGACATGACACAGACCGCCCTGAGCTGCGGTGTTGCGCAAATCGGGTTGCGTCTTGCGAAACATTCATTGGCTTACGGACCCGCCCCGGCCACACAGTGGAGCTGCGGGCGCCGCTGACTGTGCCCCATCACGACGCCCCATCGATGCGACCGATGCGCAAGGAGAACGTTTATGGACACCACCATCGTCGAGGTGACCCGGCGGGCGATCGGCCCGGTCGGAGTCGTACTTCCGGTCTCGTTGATCACCGCGCCCCCGATCGAGCTGCAGCGCGAGTCGGTCCGCCGGCTCGAGGCCGCCGGGTATCGCAGTGCCTGGACCAACGAGGTGATCGGGAAGGACGCCTTCACCCAGCTGTCGGTCCTCCTGGCCGCGACCGAGCGGATGGCGTTCGGCACCAGTATCACCAACATCTGGGCCCGCGAACCGCAGACGGCGCGCGCGGCGGCCGCGCTGCTGGCTCAGGCATATCCCGGCCGGTTCGTACTCGGCCTCGGCGTCGGCTATCCGGCGCAGGCCGCGGCCGTCGGACGGGAATTCGGCAGGCCACTGACCACGATGCGCGAGTACTACACGCGGATGGACGAGCCGACCTGGCCGCCGGCAACCGAGGCACGCTACCCCCGCATCATCGCCGCGAACGGCCCGAAGATGCTCGACCTGGCCGGTGAGATCGCCGATGGGGCACTGCCCGCCGGACTGCCACCCGAATACACCACCGAGGCCAGGAAGGTGCTCGGGCCGGACCGGCTGTTGGTCACGGGGGTCACCGTCATCCCCGATACCGACCGCGACCGGGCCCGGGCCATCGCACGGGATTCGTTGTCCGCCAACATGTCTCATCCGCCCTTCGCGGCCACCATCGCCCGGCTGGGATACACCGGGGATCCGGCCGCGGTCGGCGATCGGCTGATCGATGCGATCTACGGCTACGGCGACGCGCACGCGATCGTGGCCAAGGTGCGCGAACACCTCGCGGCCGGCGCGGATCACGTGATGCTGATGCTGCCGATCAACGATGATTTCGCCACTGGCGTCGAGAAATTCGTCCGGCTCGCCCCGGCCCTGACCGAAATCGGCTGACCAGGCGTGTGCTGTGGGTCCCAGCCGATTGCCAGCTTGGTCCCACTGTGCGCATAACCACGGCCATTTGAATGAAACCCAGCGCCACCGAGGAAGGGTGGCAATATCCGCCCCTCGTCCGGGCGGACCCTGCACCGAAAGGTAAGCCCTTGTTCTCCACCACGAAGTCCACTCGCACCCGGCGCATTGTGACCCGCGCGGTCCTGGCCGGCGCCCTGGCCGCCGTGCCCGTCGCGGCCATCGCGGTCCCGGCGTTCGCCGACACACCCAGCGCCACCACGATCGACTGGAACAACCAGGGCGGCCCGGACTGGAACAACCACGGTGGCCAGGGCGATCACCACGACCACGACCACGACCACGGTCACGGCGGCGGCTGGCAGCAGGGTCCCGGACCGCAGTTCCCGGGTTTCCCGGGCGGACAGGGCGGATTCATGCCGTCCACCGGCTCGGCCGGCTAAACGCCGATCCGCGGCGGGCCGTGATGCGGTCGGTTCGCAAACGGACGAGGGTCACTCCCGTTTTCGGGAGTGACCCTCGTTCACGTTCGGGACGGCTGGTTCGGGACTACGCCATTCCGGAGATCCAGTTGTGCATCCAGGAGGTCGCGGTATCGCCGCCGCCCACGCGGTAGCTGCCGTAGGCGGTGTGCGCGCCGGAGCCGTAGAACTTCTCGAGTTCCTGCACCCGCTGCTTGTTCGCGCCGTTGCTGATCTGGGACTGCAGCGTCCCGATGCCGCCATGGGACATCAGGTCACCGATGATCGAGCCCGCCTCGAGCTGGTAGCGCCACATGTTGGCCGGATTCGGATCCGAGGCCCCGGCCAGGAATCCGGCGAACCGGGTCACGAAGTCTTCCGACTTGGTCGAGCAGTACAGGTCCTGCGGATCGCAGATGGTGCGCACCCGGTCGCTGACGAATCCGAAGCCACCGGGCCGGGGCCCCTCCGCACCGGCACCGCCGGCCACGGGACCCACCTGGGCGTCGGTCGGGGAGCGCTCGGGATCGGAGATCAGGCCGACACCGGCGATGCGGTTCGGCGGCACGATTCCCACGCCGGTACCGATCTGGGCGGCGACATCACCCGCGGCGTCCGCGCCCTGGCTGTAGCCCACGATCGCGATCTTGGTCGCCGCGCACTGTGCCGCCATCGCCTTGATCATCCCGTCGGCGTTCTGGACGGCGATCCGCTTCGACTTGCCGTAGACATCGCCCTCCCAGGGGAAGGCGGTGGCGGGGTAGGAGACGTAATCGACCCGCGAGTCGCTCGGCAGGTCACGGGTGACGCCGGCGAGCATGCCGGGGCCGTGCATACCGTCGTGCTTGTCCGGGCCGGTCTCCCAGGTACCGGGGATCGCAACCACGTACAGACCCGGGCAGCCGGGATTCGCTGCGGCGGAGCCGCTCCCGAACATCACACCGGACAACCCCGACAGTGCAACCGCAGCCGCAGCCGCGACAACGCTTTTCAACCGCATACCGCTCCAGTCCACGCTCGCCCGGACAACGGGCATCCCGATTAATTCCGTCAATGGTGCGGCAGCCGGATTGCAGTCTGGTTAACCGAGGGCGAACAAAGCTCGATACCACCACGATCCCGAGACAGAACTATGCCTGCATCGACACCGCACCGTGATCAAGAGTAGGTGGCCCGGCGCGTCAGTGCCATTCGAGGTCCGAAACCCGTCGAAATGTCCGAAAAAGCGCCCGCGAACACCGAGGTTCGCGGGCGCCTTCGAGATCTCCCTTTACCGCTGGCCGACCGTCGTCGGGACGATCGGCGACGGCAGCGCCGAATCACCCTCGAGGTACGCGTCCGCCGCCGCCGCGGCGGCCCGGCCCTCGGCGATGGCCCACACGATCAGCGACTGGCCGCGACCCATATCTCCGGCGGCGAAGACGCCGGGGACGGTGGTCTGGAAGGCGTTATCCCGCTTGACGTTGCCCCGCTGGTCGTAGCCGACGCCCAGGTCCTCGAGCAGGCCCGGCTTCTGCGGGCCGGTGAATCCCATGGCCAGCAGCACCAGATCGGCCTCGAGGGTGAAGTCGGAGCCCTCGACCTTCTCGAAGCGACCGTTCACCATGGTGACCTCGTGCGCCTGCAGGCCGGTAACCTTGCCGTCCTCACCGATGAAGCGCTCGGTGTTGACCGAGTAGACGCGCTCGCCGCCCTCCTCGTGCGCCGAGGACACCCGGTACATCAGCGGGTAGGTCGGCCACGGGGTGGAGGAGGCTCGCTCCTCCGGCGGCCGCGGCATGATCTCGAACTGGTGCACGCTCTCCGCGCCCTGGCGATGCGAGGTGCCCAGGCAGTCCGCGCCGGTATCGCCGCCGCCGATGATGACGACCTTCTTACCCCTGGCGTGAATCGGCGGCAGGCCGTCCGCGTCGGTGATCGGGTCGCCCAGCTGCACGCGGTTGGACAGCGGCAGGAACTCCATCGCCTGATGGACACCCTGGAGGTCGCGGCCCGGCACCGGCAGATCGCGCGCGATCGTGGCACCGCCCGCCAGCACCACCGCGTCGAACCGCGAACGGAGTTCGGCGGCAGTGATATCCACGCCCACATTCACGCCAGCCTTGAAGATGGTGCCCTCGGCCTCCATCTGCGCCAGGCGGCGGTCGATGAACCGCTTCTCCATCTTGAATTCCGGGATGCCGTAGCGCATCAGGCCGCCGATGCGGTCGTCGCGCTCGAAGACCGTCACGGTGTGGCCGGCGCGCGTGAGCTGCTGCGCCGCGGCCAGACCGGCCGGGCCCGAACCCACCACGGCGATCTTCTTGCCGGTCAGGCGGGTCGGGTAGATCGGGGTCACCCAGCCCTCGTCGAAGGCGTTCTCGATGAGCTCGACCTCGACCTGCTTGATGGTCACCGCATCCTGGTTGATGCCGAGCACACAGGACGCCTCGCACGGCGCGGGGCACAGCCGCCCGGTGAACTCCGGGAAGTTGTTGGTCGCGTGCAGGCGGTCGATGCCCTCACGCCACTGGCCCTTGTAGACCAGGTCGTTCCACTCGGGAATCAGATTCCCCAGCGGGCATCCGTTGTGGCAGAACGGAATACCACAGTCCATGCAGCGGCTGGCCTGGGTCTGCAGGGTCTCGTGCGAGAAACCCTCCTCGTAGACCTCTTTCCAGTCCATCAGCCGCAGCGGCACCGGCCGCCGGACCGGCAGCTCACGCTTGGTGTGCTTCAGGAAGCCCTGTGCGTCACCCATTTTCGACTCCACACGTCAGCGCCAGCTCGGCGCACCTAACAATTCCAGTGCGTCGCACGGTCTTACTACTCTCGTCATCCCGGCATGCTTCTGGCCGGGATCCACACGATGACACGAGATTCCGGCCAAAGACATGCCGGAATGACGGGAGTGCCGTTGCGGCGTTACCCACGAGCGGCCTCCATAATGGCTTGCTCCACATCGCGTCCGGCCTTCTCGGCCTCGGAAATGGCCAGCAGCACCTTCTTGTAATCGCGCGGCATGACCTTCACGAAATGCGTCACCTGCTGCGACCAATCGGCCAGGATGCGTTCGGCCACAGGCGAACCCGTCTGATCGCGATGACGCGCAACGATGTCGTGCAGCCAGGTGAAGTCGTCGCCGGACAGCGGCTCGACCTCCTCGGCCTGTTCGGGCGAGACGTTCTTCTCGAAGGTCCCGTTCGGGTTGTACAGGTACGCCACGCCGCCGGACATGCCCGCGCCGAAGTTGCGCCCGGTCTCGCCGAGGATGACGACCTTGCCGCCGGTCATGTACTCGCAGCCGTGGTCGCCCACGCCCTCGACCACCGCGACCGCGCCGGAGTTGCGCACACCGAACCGCTCGCCGACCACACCGCGGATGAATGCCTCACCGCTGGTGGCGCCGAACAGGATCACGTTGCCCGCGATGATGTTCTCCTCGGCGATGAAATCCTTCGAGGCATTGAGCGAGGGGCGCACGACCAGGTGGCCGCCCGAAAGTCCCTTGCCCACGTAGTCGTTCGCATCGCCGAACACCCGCAGCGTGATGCCCGCCGGGACGAACGCGCCGAAGCTGTTGCCCGCCGAACCGGTGAACGTGATGTCGATGGTGTCGTCGGGCAGGCCCGCGCCGCCGTACAGCTTGGTCACCTCGTGGCCGAGCATGGTGCCGACGGTCCGGTTCACGTTCGTGATCTTGGTTTCGAACTTGACCGGCTTACCGCGCTCGAGGGCATCGACGGACTGGGCGATGAGCTGGTTGTCCAGCGCCTTGTCCAGGCCGTGGTCCTGGCCCTTGGTGTTGCGGCGGTCCTGGTACATGAACGCGGTCTCGACGTCGTCGAGGATCGGCGACAGGTCCAGCTTGGCGGCCTTCCAGTGCTCCTTGGCCTTGGCGGTGTCGAGCATGTCGACCCGGCCGATGGCCTCGTCGAGGGTGCGGAAACCCAGCGAGGCCAGGTATTCACGCACCTCCTCGGCGATGAACATCATGAAGTTCTCGACGAATTCCGGCTTGCCGGTGAACCGTTCGCGCAGCACCGGATTCTGGGTCGCCACACCGACGGGGCAGGTGTCCAGGTGGCACACCCGCATCATGATGCAGCCCGAGACCACCAGCGGCGCGGTGGCGAAGCCGTACTCCTCGGCACCGAGCAACGCGGCGATCATCACGTCGCGGCCGGTCTTCATCTGGCCGTCGACCTGCACCACGATGCGGTCCCGCAGGCCGTTGAGCAGCAGCGTCTGCTGGGTCTCGGCCAGGCCGAGCTCCCAGGGACCGCCCGCATGCTTGAGCGAGGTCAGCGGCGAGGCGCCGGTGCCGCCGTCGTGACCGGAGATCAGCACCACATCGGCATGCGCCTTGGAGACGCCCGCGGCGACGGTGCCGACGCCCGGTTCGGCAACAAGTTTCACGTGAATCCGAGCCTGCGGGTTCGCATTCTTCAGATCGTGGATCAGCTGGGCCAGATCCTCGATCGAGTAGATGTCGTGATGCGGCGGCGGCGAGATCAGGCCGACGCCCGGCGTCGAATGCCGCACCTCGGCCACCCACGGGTACACCTTGTGCGCGGGCAGCTGACCGCCCTCGCCGGGCTTGGCACCCTGCGCCATCTTGATCTGGATATCGGTGCAGTTGGTCAGGTAGTGCGCGGTCACACCGAAGCGGCCCGAGGCCACCTGCTTGATCGCACTGCGCCGCCAGTCGCCGTTCTCCTCGGGCTCGAAGCGGTGCACAGACTCGCCGCCCTCACCCGAATTGGACCGGCCGCCCAGGCGGTTCATCGCGATGGCGAGGGTCTCGTGTGCCTCGGAGGAGATGGAGCCGTAGCTCATCGCGCCGGTGGAGAACCGCTTCACGATGTCGGCCGCGGGCTCGACCAGGTCGATCGGGATCGGATTGCGCTCGCCGCCACGGAACTTGAACAGGCCGCGCAGCGAGGCCAGCCGCTCGGACTGGTCGTCGACCAGCTTGGTGTATTCCTTGAAGATCTTGTACTGGCCGGTCCGGGTGGCGTGCTGGAGCTTGAACACCGTGTCCGGGTTGAACAGGTGGTATTCGCCCTCGCGCCGCCACTGGTACTCGCCGCTGATCTCGAGTTCGCGGTGCGCGCGCTCGTTGTGGTTCTCCAGGTACGCGATCCGGTGCCGCGCGGCGACCTCGCCGGCGATCTCGTCCAGCCCGATGCCGTCCAGCGGCGAGCGCATGCCGGTGAAGTACTTATCGCACAGCTCCTGCGACAGGCCTATGACCTGGAACAGCTGGGCGCCGCGGTAGGAGGCGATGGTGGAGATGCCCATCTTGGACATCACCTTCAGCACGCCCTTACCGGCCGCCTTGTTGTAGTTACGGACCGCGTCGTCGTAGTCGTCGCACAGCACGCCGGTGCTGTTCGGCATCTTCAGCGCGCCGCGCTCGAGCATGTCCTCGATCGATTCGAAGGCCATGTAGGGGTTGATCGCGGCCGCGCCGAAACCGACCAGCAGGGCCATGTGGTGCACCTCGCGGGCGTCACCGGCCTCCACCACCAGGCCGACCTTGGTACGGGTGCGCTCGCGCACCAGATGGTGATGCACCGACGCGGTGAGCAGCAGCGACGGGATCGGCGCCAGCTTCTCGTTGGACTCGCGGTCGGACAGCACGATGATCCGCGCGCCGCCGTCGATCGCGGCCGAGACCTGCTCGTTGATCGCCTCGAGCGCCTTGCGCAGGCCCTTGCCGCCCTTCTTGACCGGGTAGAGGCCGTGCACGACCACCGAGCGCAGCTCCGGGCGGGAGCCGTCGTCGTTGATGTGGACGAGCTTGGACAGCTCGTCGTTGTTAAGGATCGGCTGGGTCAGCGTGATCTGACGACAGGAATCCGGGCTCGGGTGCAGTAGATCCGACTCGGGACCGACCATGCTGCGCAGACTGGTCACGACCTCCTCGCGGATCGCGTCCAGCGGCGGGTTGGTGACCTGCGCGAACAGCTGCGCGAAGTAGTCGAACAGCAGCCGCGGGCGCGCGGACAGCACCGCGATCGGCGTATCGGTGCCCATCGAGCCGAGCGCCTCACCGCCGGTCATGGCCATCGGCGAGATCAGCAGGTTCAGATCCTCGATGCTGTAGCCGAAGATCTGCTGCCGGATCTTCACCCGGTCGTGCACCATGTGCTGGTGCGCGCGATCGGGGAGATCGGACAGCTTGACCGGGCCGTTCTTCGTCGGATTTCCGTCCAGCCACTCCTGATAGGGATGCTCGTTGGCGAGCTGGGTCTTGACCTCGTCATCGCCGATGATGCGACCCTGCGAGGTATCGACCAGGAACATGCGACCGGGCTGCAAACGGGCCTTGCGGACGATCTTGGACGGCTCGATGTCCAGCACGCCGACCTCCGACGCCATGATGACCAGGCCGTCGTCGGTGACCCAGACGCGCGAGGGCCGCAGGCCATTGCGGTCGAGCACCGCGCCGACCACGGTGCCGTCGGTGAAGCACACCGAGGCCGGACCGTCCCACGGCTCCATCAGGAACGAGTGGTAGCGATAGAAGGCACGCCGGGCCGGGTCCATGGACTCCTGCCGCTCCCATGCCTCGGGGATCATCATCAGCACCGCATGCGGCAGGCTGCGCCCGCCCAGATGCAGCAGCTCGAGAACCTCGTCGAAGCGGGCGGTGTCGGACGCGCCGGGGGTACAGACCGGGAAGATCTTCTCCAGGCGATTGTTGCCCTGCTCGTCGACCCCGAAGGCCTCGGAGTTCAGCAGCGCCTCGCGGGCGCGCATCCAGTTCTCGTTACCGGTAACGGTGTTGATCTCACCGTTGTGGGCGACCCGGCGGTACGGGTGGGCCAGCGGCCACGACGGGAAGGTGTTGGTGGAGAAGCGCGAGTGCACGATGCCCAGCGCGGACTCGACCCGCTCGTCCTGCAGATCCAGGTAGAACGCCCGCAGCTGCGGGGTGGTGAACATGCCCTTGTAGACGAAGGTCTGTGCCGAGAGGCTCGGGAAGTACACGGTCTCGCGGCCGACCGTGCCTTCGCCGGGACCGGACTGGCCGAGCTCGTGCTCGATCCGCTTGCGCACGACGTAGGCGCGGCGGTCCAGGTCCATGCCGGTCAGCTGCTCGGCCGACCCTTTGGGAGAAGCGATGAAGATCTGACGGAACGTCGGCATGGCATCGCGTGCCAGCGCGCCCAGCGAGGATTCGTCGATGGGAACCTCGCGCCAGCCCAGGACGGCCAGGCCCTCTTCCCTGACGATCTTCTCCACGCCGTAGCAGGCGCGGGCGGCCTCGCGGCGGGCCTGGGGCAGGAAGGCGATACCGGTGGCGTAGGAGCCCTCGGGAGGCAGCTCGAAACCGGCGTCCGATTCGGTGAGAATCGCCCGGAAGAACCTGTCCGGAAGCTGGATCATAATTCCGGCGCCGTCACCGCTGTTCACCTCGGCGCCGGCGGCGCCGCGGTGTTCCAGGTTCAGCAATGCCGTAATTGCCTTGTCGACGATGTCGCGGCTGCGGCGGCCGTGCATGTCGACGACGAACGCGACGCCGCAGGCGTCGTGTTCGTTCGCCGGGTCGTAAAGACCAACACGGCCAGGTGACCGGTGCTCAATTCGCGGCTCGCCGCGGTGGCCAGGAAGTTGGGTCATGCCTCTGCCTTCAAAATCAGGCCTTCGATGAAATGTGGCCTTCGTCGAACGCCTCCGTCTAGACTGCGCCCGGAGGGTTTTCGTCGGACCAGCGGCGCTGATGGTCGTCCTGTGCAGTCAACTCTCCAGTTGTCCACCCGCTTCGGGTGCTCGGCGGTAGCGGAGTCCTTCCAGGTCCCGTACACGCCACGCCGGTTCGCCCGTCAGGCTGAGGGATCCTCGCCGAACGTCGTAATGACCCTCGGCTCGTGACCGAATCGGGCGTTACAGCCGGGCATTTCGTACCCGACGTAAGAGCAAACGATAAGTCAGGACCGGTGCCCAACCAACTAAGGTATCCCTAATAATGGCGTCTACCTGGGGTTCTCTGTTGGCCTTTCACCACCTGCGCGTTCTCCAGTGTAAAGCAGAGATCGGCTATCGCTCAGTCGTGTATCCCACTGTTGCCCGGAACCGCGGGTGCGTGCCCGCGCGGCCTGCACATAAGCCGCTAGATGCCCTCTAACCTGCATCGACACAGGATTCCCCCGCGACAGACCGGGCAAACCGACTGTAAGGCGGCTAACTTTCCGGACACACGATCGAGACGTTCCGGACACGGATACGCCGAGCCAGAGCAGTGTTCAGACCGTACGGTCCTATTCAAACAAGTGCGATCCAGCGTATTTTCAGCTAACGGCTACTGTGCAGTATCTCACAGTTCATTCAGCGGAAGCTCCGTGCGGAACGCAACCGCCGTGGTTCGCGCCCCAGAAGTGCGTGCCCACGGGCCGCAAGGCGCGGCGAAGACCGAAGACACAGCAGCTCAGGCGGCGTGATCAGGCGTTGCAGAGCGCCGCGGCAGCGCGCACCAGCGCCGCCTCGTGCAGACCGTCGGACCTGCCCCCGGCGAAGATCGCGAATACGCTGGCAGACAGGCGCGGTGCACAGGCCGGACCGGTGAGTTCGGCGCGATGCAGCGCCAGCTCCCGCACGATGCCGGCGTTCACCCGGTCGATGACGGGACGGACCGCGGCCAGGTCGGGCGAGGCGACCGGCGCCGCGCCCGGATCGAAGCGCCAGCGCGCGATGAGGCCCCGCTGCACCATCTTGTTGGCCTCGATCTGACCGAAGAACACCTGCCGCACCCAGGCCTGCGGCAGCCCCAGCTCGGTGCCGGCGCGCCCCATGGAGTCGTAGACCTGGCGCTCGCGGGCCGGATCGTCGACGGCCGGATCCTGTCCGTGCACGCTGACCCACTTGGCGGCGATCACGGCATCGGCGGTGTCGAGGCGCTGCAGCAGCAGCCCGACCAGGCGGTCCAGGCTCGCCTGAGCCTGCGTGCCGTTCGGCGATTCGGCGTGCGCGGCCGGGGTCATCCCGTCGATCGTCATCGGCACCACCTCACCCGACATCACCCCGAATACGGCCGCGGCCGCCAATACCAGCGCGGATATACGCACGTTCCACACTCCCATCCCGCACATGCGCGGACGCGCCCGCCGCCGCGGCGAGCCCGCGGGCGGTAGAGCCGAATCCGACGCGAATCATCGCTCATAGAATAGGGATTCGCGAGCGTTCGGGATGCATCGCCCTCCCCCGTCGCTGTGACGCTGCGCACATCCTGCTCGCTGCACTCGATGGAATCGGATTCGGCCTGTCACGCTGAATCCCATCCGCGTGGCCGGGGTTGCGTGCAGCACTCTGCGCTGTCACCCTGGGGCCAAACCAGTCCATGCGAAACTGCCTGGGACACAGAGGATGTGGGATCCTATGACCGCCCCCGACCTTTCCGGATCTACCGACGGCGCCCCGTTGCGTGGACGGGCCGAGGAGGTATCGACCTGGCTCGGCGGCGCGAGCGCCGATATCACCGACGGCCACGAGCGGGCGAGCTACGCGGTGACCGGCGCCGTCGTGCTGCTGTTCGCCGCTATCTGCGGGGTAGTCGTCGCACTCGCGGGTGCGGCGGCGCAATGGCCCGCATGGGTGGTGTTCCTCGCGGCGGTGCTCGTGGTGCTGCTGGCCGGTGCGGTCGGCCGGGCACTGGCAACCGCGCCGCTGCCCACCGCGCGCGAGGGATCGCGCACCCGGTGGGGCGGACAGACGATCGGCCGGATCGCGGTGGCCGCGCTAGCCGGAATCGTGGTCGCCGAGCTCGCGAGCACCGTGCTGCTGGGCGGCACGGTGGACAGCCGGTTGGACGACAGGGCCCGCGGCGACGCCGAATCCGCCGCGACCGTCGTGACCGCCCGCACCGCACTCGATCAGGCGCTGGCCGATCGTAAGGTCCTGGGCCAGACCATCACCGGTGCGCAGGCGGATATCGATCAGGCGCTGATCATCGCCCGCTGCGAATTCAATCCCACCCCGGCCTGCCCGCAGGACAAGATCACCGGAGTGCCGGGCCGCGGCCCGGAAACCCAGACAGACAACAGCATGCTCGACGACGCCCGCGCCCGGCTGGCCGCCGCGCAGGCCCGAGTACAACCCCTCGATGACCGCGTAGCCCAGGACCAGCAGGCGCTGAACCGGGCCCGTACCACCGCATTCCGGACCGGCGACCGCGGCCTGGGCGCGCGCTGGGTGGCGATGAACGGCTACACCCTCGCCCACCCCGGTGCCCTGCTACTGCGGCTGGCGACCATCGTAATCGCCATAACCCTTGCCCTGCTGCCGTTGCTGCTGCGCCGCTGGCGCGGGGAGACCGCCCTCGATCGCCGGATATCGGCCCGCGCCGCCGCCGATCGCGCGGCACAGGATGCCGCCGCGACCATCGCGATCAAACGCGCCGAGGTCCACACCGAGGCCGAAATACTGCGCGCCGACCAGGAATTGGCCACCGCCCGCCTGGCGGTGCACGCCGATACCGCCATCGATCGCGAACAACAGCGCCGCCGGATCGTCGCAGCGATCGGCGGCGTCGAGATCGGTGTCACCGCACCCCAGCGCCGCGCCGTCGCGGAATTCGAGGCGCTGGCCGAACTTCCGGCCGCGCAATCCCAGGAGGGAACTGTGTCCACACCGCCGAACCTGCCCGCACCCCGCACCTCGAGCGCGCTGGAACCCGCGAAAAAGGGCGGCGGACTGGAACTCCCGATCATCGGCACGGTCCCCTTCACCGACATCGCCGCCCGCTGGATCCGCCCGCTGGTCCCCTCCTTCGTCACCGACGCCATCGACACCGCCACCCACCCCGTGCGCACCGTCCGCCAGGTCTTCGAGGAAACCGAGGAAATAACCTTCACCCTCCGCCGCACCCACAAGATCACCGTGGACTCCACGGAATCGGGCGGACAGGGCGATCCGTCATCCGGCGGCACCGTGATCGACGCCGATCCGCACGATCCGGTCCTGTCCCAAGACTCCGACGCCCGGAGCCTTTCCACCACGGACCGCCTCGATGCTCTCACCGCTCGCCCCGGCATCACCGAGCTGGAATACCGTGGACCACAAGAGCTTCCACCAGCACGAGGCAAGCATTGAACCATAGCGAGACACGCTCCCGAACGTAGAATTTTCACTACCAGCCCCGCGAATCTCGAGCGGGGCCGCTCACACAGCGCCCGCCCTGAAACCCGCCCGGCCTCCCGGAGCACCCGCAGGTGTTTGGACGCCCCCGGCTGGGTCATCCCCCAGCTCCTGGGCCAACTCGGTCACCGGCCGTTCACCCATCGCACGCGCGGACGGCAGCGCCCCGCTTGTATGTGCCATGTTTTGGCGGTATGTTACATAGATTGACGGTAAGATCGCTGTTGCACAGGAAGGGCCGCACTATGGCCACCGTTCAATCGCCCCCGACCGCGACAACGGCCCCTACCGGCCGGTACACAGAAATTGTTGATACGTCGCCATCGATAACGCGCCCGCTTGGCGCTTTCAGTAATTTTGTCTGCGATTCACTAGGAATTAAGAATGAGCTGATTCGGCAGGGAGAGATATCCGCCTGGGAGCTGTTCGATACTGCCAACAACCTGTTGTCGGCCGTGCCGGATCGGGTGTACACGGAGCTGAGTCATGACACCAGCGGCGCGCGGTGCCGGATCGCGATCCTGGACCTGGTCTGGGTGATCCGCTCGTTGGATGTGGCCTTCGCCGGTGACGAAGCGTACGCGGCTCGCAGTCCGGACTCGATGTTGATGCAGGTCACCGGCACGCTGGCCGACCGGGCGGGCAGGAATCCGAATCTGTCGTGGTCGGATATCGCGATCTACCACCCGGTCGGCGACCCGCGCTCTTTCCTTGCACCCGGCCCCGCGCGGGATGAGGAAATCTTCATGTACCGGAGTCAGCACGCCATCGAGAAAATGTTCAAGCTGATCGTGGAGCTGCACGAGCGGAAGGAACTCTCGATGGAGATACTTCCGTTGCTGCCCGTGGCGCTGGAGGCCGTGGTCAAGACAATGGTCAGGCTCAACCGGGACAGGACTCCCGGGCACTTCTACGATCTTGACCCTTTTCTGGGTCCGAATGAAAAATTCGTGGGGCACGCCACCGGAGCGTTTTCGGCATGGTGCTACATCGTGGGCTATTTCCTATCCGAACATGACGATTTCAAACAACGCCTGCTACGGCCGGAGAACCGGCAGGCCTTCGATCGGGATGCCGATCCGTATATCGATCGGATCGAGAACGGCACCTTACACACGGCGAACCAGCTGATGCGGACGGCGGGGCTGGCCGAACCCCGGCATGCGCAAGCTCGCACCCTATTCGACTCCGCCAGAAAGCAATTCGGCCTGTTCCTGCGTGCCCATCGAGGTGCCATCAAGAGGCACGCACCCACAAGCTTCGACCAGGCCGCGCCGGCCAGCCCGTCGATCATCAATCGTGAATCGGTGAACCGCGGCATTACGGAGGCCGGGGACGGCCAGCGCGCGTAGCACTGTTTGAGCTAGGTGGGTGCGCGAGGGAGCGGCGGCTCCCACCGATGCCTCAGGTCCGATCTGTTCGCCCTGCGGTTGACTAGGGTGGTGATCGAGTATGAGGTGGTTCGCGTGTTCTGCGGGGCAGACGGGCAGTTCGGCAATGAGCTCGGGGTAGTGCGCGACGGAGCGATGGTTCATACCGACGTCGAACGGCTGGCGTTCGCGCGGACGCTGGGGTTCAGCGAGACGGTGTTCGTCGACGATCCGGTCGGCGGCGTGATCGACATCTGGACGCCGTCGCTGCGCATGACCTTCGCTGGGCATCCGTGTGTCGGGATGGCGTGGCTGCTCGAGGCGGCCGCGTTGACCACCCGTGCCGGGCGCGTCAACGCCCGGCATGACGGCGAATTCACCTGGATCACAGCCCGTTCCGACTGGGCTCCGCCGCGTACGCTGCGTCAATTCGGCTCCGCCGCTGCGGTCGACGCGCTCGAGGTGCCCTCGCCCGGCGAGTGGATCTATGCGTGGGCCTGGCGGGACGAGGCGGCGGGACGGGTTCGGGCGAGGGCCTTTCCCGGCCGCGGCGACGGGATCGATGAGGACGAGGCAACCGGTGCCGCCGCAATACTTCTCACCGCCGCCCTTGGCCGGCCGCTCACCATCACGCAGGGCCGTGGGTCGCAGATCCTGACGCGCCCGCAGCCCGGCGGATGGGTCGAGCTCGGCGGGCGCGTCCGCGACGCCGCGTAGTCGCCTTCCCTGTCATCCCGGCGCTCTTTGGCCGTGATCCATCGAAATCTACTGTGCACGAATGGATTCTGGCCAAGAACATGCCGGAATGACAGTGAGGTCATATCACCGTCAGGTCTGCGATCGCATCGCCCTCAAGGCAGGATTCGGTCGACGTCGATCCACAGGTGCTCAGGGCCGCGCAGCGCAGCGGCGGGTCGGTAGGGTGGGGGGTCGGCCACCAGGCGAGGGTTGTCCAAACGCCGGACAAGTTCCGGCAGCACGATCTGTGCCTCCATCCGGGCCAGCGGGGCGCCGATGCAGTAGTGGATTCCGCCGCCGAAACCGAAGTGCTCGTTGGGTGTCCGGTCGGGGATGAAACGGTCCGGATCGGTGTAATGCCTCGAGTCGCGGCTGCCCGCCGCGAACAGCAGGACCACGGTCGAGCCGCGTGGGATGGTGGCGCCGCCGATCTCGATGTCCGCCAGGGTGGCGCGGTGGCGGAACTGCACGGAGGGCTCGTAGCGCACCAGCTCCTCGATCATCGGCACCACTAGATCGGGCTCACTCTTGAAGCGCGCCAGGATGTCCGGGTGGCGCAGCAGGGTCAGCGTGCCGTTGGTGAGGAGGTTGACCGTGGTCTCGTGGCCGGCGATCAGCAGCAGCCGGGCGGTGATTACCAGGTCCTCGCCGGTCACCGGCTCGCTGCGGGCGCCTCCGGCGAGTAGGCCGGAAATCAGGTCGTTTCCGGGGTGCTGCGTCCGCTGCGCGATCAACTGCCCGAGGTACCCGCTCAGCTCCGTGGCCGCGTGACTGATGGCGTCGAGCTCGGCCTGCGACATGGTCGGGTCGAGATCCAGGCCCCGCGCCATCGTGTCGGCCCAACCGTGGAACAGGGCCTCGTCCCGCTCCGGAATGCCCAGCAGCGCGCAGATCACGCTGACCGGCAGCGGATAGGCGATCTCGTCGACCACGTCCAGCCGGGTTCTGGACCCGATCGCATCGAGCGACCCGTCGACCAGGCGGCGCACGTCCCCGCGCAACGACTCGACGACCGCCGGAGTGAACGTGGTCATGACGGCGCGACGCAGCCGGTCGTGGCTCGGCGGGTCCTGCATGATCAGCGACTTGCGGATACCGGTCCGCGGCGCTCGACTCGCGTTGTCCATATCCGAGCTGATGCGCGGGTCGTGCAGCAACGCGGATATCTCGTCGAAACCGCTGATCGCCCAGGTGCCGTCGGCCTGCTGGGATACCGGCTGCTCGCGCAGTTCGGCATAGAGCGGATAGGGGTTGGGGCGGCTGCCGAGGTCCAGGACCCGCGCGAACAGGTCGGCTCGCGATGTCGTCGGTGCGGACATGATGTCACCTTCTCGAATTCGTGTTACCGCTGGAGTTGAGAAACTGTTTGGAGGGCAAGGGAATTGCTGTCCTCCGGGTGAGGGTGGGTATCGAGGATCCGGATCGGGCCGGGGGCATCGGAGGCGTTCAGCTCGGGCGGGAAGCTCGCCCGGCCGGTGATCAGCGCGGCATAGGCGTCCAGCGCCCGCGGCGTATCCACCGCCACCGCCCCGACGATCCGGCCATCGCGGCCGTAGGCGGCGACGAAGGCCGCCTCCCGCACCGAGCCCTGCACGACCGCCACCTCATCGGCCCGGCTCGGCACGCCGACCACCTTGATATTCACCCCGAACTGGTTGGACCAGAACGTCGGCAGCGCGGTGTGCTCCCGCACCGGGCCACGCAGCATTGTCGTGGCCGCGACACGGGCCTGGCGGACCGCGTTGTCCCAGTGCTCCACGGCCAGCGGGGCGTCGTCGAACAGCGGATGCGGCCAGCACGCGACATCGCCGGCGACCAGGACATCGTCGTCGGGATCGCCACGGATATCGATCGCGCGGCAGAACCCATCGCAGCGCACGCCGCGATCGTCGACCGCAAGCCCGGAACCGTCCAGCCATTCGACGTTGCGGACCGCACCCAGCGCGACCACGGCCACCTCGACATCCACGGCCGTGCCGTCGGAGAGTCGGGCACGGCACAGCCGCCCGTCGGAGTCGCCCTCCAGGGCCAGCACCGACGTACCCGTGTGCAGGTCTACCCCGTGCCGACGCTGCAACCGTGCGGCCGCGATCCCGGCCGGAACGCCCAGCGCCCCGATCAACGGACCCGGGGAACGCTCGACGACCGTGACCTCCAGCCCCAGCTCCCGGCAGACGGACGCCGTCTCCGAGCCCACGAAACCGGAGCCGATCACCAGCACCCGCCGTGGCCGTGCGGCCAGCCTGGCCGCCAGCGCGCGGGCGTCGTCGCGGGTGCGGATGCTGAATACGCCGTCGAGGGCGGCCTCGGCAGCATCGTGCCAGCGGCGAGCCCTGGCACCGGTCGCGATCAGCAACTTGTCGTAATCCAGCACTGCGCCGTCGGACAGAGTCACCGTTTTCGCCTGCCGATCCAGCCCGCCCGCTGCAACTCCCAGCCGCCATTGCGCGTCGAGATCCCGCGATCGGGGCAGGCCGGTGTCGTCGGCGGACAGCCGACCGGTCAGCACCCGCTTGGACAGCGCCGGGCGGTCGTAGGGCGGATGCGATTCCGCGCCGACGAAGGTGATCTGCCCGTCGAACCCGTTCTCCCGCAATGCCTCGGCCGCATGCAGACCGGCCAGTGATGCGCCCGCGATCACCACATGCTCCGCTGCAGCATCGGAGTCCTCGCGGAACCGATCACCGAATAGCCGTTGTGTGCGTTCGGGTTTCACCTCATCGGTCACCGCCGCCCTCCGAATTCGTCCGTCGGACCGGCGGCCGGACCCACGACGATCGCCTGCACCGGGCACGCGGCGCGCGCCCGTTCCACGTGCAACCGCCACTGGTCCGACGGCGCACTGTCGTACTCCAGGACCTCCTGCCCGATGAGCTCGAAGACCTCCGGTGCAGCGAACACGCATTGTCCATAGCTCTGGCATCGCGCCAGATCGACCATCACTCTCATCGCCGCTCCTCCTTCCGAATCGGAATGGGGCTGTTCGCGATCCGTCGCGATGCCCACCTAACTACTATCAACTATGAAGTACATCGTGTCTAGAAGTAGTTCATTAAGAATAGTGTGAGGTATCGTGGCGGCATGCCGAACAGATCCGAACCGCATCCGGCGCAGGAGGTGTTCGCCCTGCTGGGCGAGCGATGGAACAACGCGATCCTGCGTGAGGTCTTCTGGGGCGTGCATCGGTTCGGCGCGTTGCAGCGCAACCTGGGCATCGGCCCCAACACGCTGACCTCCCGCCTGGCCACGCTGGTCGAGCTCGGCCTACTCGAACGTCACCAGTACCGGCCGGACAAGGAGTGGTACGACTACCGGCTCACCAACAGCTCCCAGGAGCTCGTTCCGGCCTGGATCGTGCTGGCCCAGTGGGGCAAAACCCACCTGCACACCGACCTGCCGCAGCGGCGGCACATCCGGCACACCGCCTGTGGCGAGCTGGTGAATCCGCGACTGACCTGCGACCACTGCGGCGAGGTCCTCACCGGGCATGATCTCGAAGCCGTCGAGCTGTCCACCGAGGACGAGGCCACACTCGGCCACACATCCGCCACCCGGTGAGCAGACCGGGCATAGGCATCCGTGATCACCCCGCCCCGGTAACCCCACCTCGTGCGAGCCACCCGACCGCCTAATGGGCGCTGTCGGCGAAGCCGCCCAAAACCCGCGCATGGCCGGAGCGAATGCCGGCAGGCCGCGAACAAACGACCCGAGCCTATTGCCCCGCAGTCGATTCCGGGTGGTGCGCGTATCGGCCCCTGACCCAGCTGCGGTGCCCCGGAGGCTCGATCGAGGTGACCGCGACGCCGTCCTTGATGAGCTCCTCCTGCACGACGAGCCCCTCGGACACCGCGTGCACCCAGGCATCGGTCGGGCCGACACCCCATTCGTGCCACGGGGTGATGTCGTCCATGACCAGCACCGTGTCCGGACCCGCGAAGGCACTCATATTGGCCAGATCGCCCGTGGCGAGCTCATAGGTGTGGCCGCCGTCGATGAATATGAGGTCGAACATCAGGTGCGGGTTGAGTTTCCGGAAGGTCGGCACGGAATCGAGCGAGTTGCCCACCACCAGCGTGTGCCTGCCTGGAAAGACGCTGTCGATGTGCTGCTTCGCCGGGCCGACGTACACATGCTCCGCGATGTCGAAGGAGCACACCGTCACCTCCGGATTGGCCGTCAGGAAGGCATAACTCGAGAACCCGGCGTTGAATCCGATCTCTCCGATGACCCGCACGTGCGGCGCGGCAGCGAGCCCGGCGAGGTACTGCAGTTCCGCAGGGTCGGAGGCACCCGAGATCGCCAACCCGGCGTCCGCGGTCTGCCTGACCAACCCCACGAGATAGTCCAACGACATCCAGAAACTCCATCACACGACGAACCCCAACGGTACCCACCCGGGGTACTGGCGAGCGGAATCTGTTGCGGCCGAGCATGATCTCCTGAGTGCCGCTCCCAGTCTCGGCACGGCAGACGCACTTCGGCGGCCCGGCCTGCTCGACCGGACCGCCGCATGCGCGAGCGATCAGTGCACGGTCTCCCTACCCGATGGCGCATCGTCCCGGCTGGCGGCCGGACGACGGGTCGATCGCCAGGCGATAATCGCCGCCGCCGCCAAAATCAGCGCGGTGCTGATCGCGGCCACGTGCACGCCCGAAACGAATGCCTCGTGCGCCGAGTTCAGCAGGGTGGCCGCCGCCCCCTGCGGCAGATGCTGTGCGGTTTCCACCGCACCACCGAGGGATTCGCCGGCCGTGGCCGCCCGCGCGTCCGGCACCCCGGACAGGTCCAGGCCATGGCGGAAGACCGCCATCACCACGCTGCCGAGCACCGCGACACCGAGCGCGATGCCCGCCTCATACGCGGTCTCCGATACCGCGGCCGCGGCTCCGGCCCGTTCGACCGGGGCCGAGCCGACCACCAGATCCGACGAAACCGTGAGCGCCACACCGACACCCGCGCCGACAAGCAGGAAGCCGGCGACGAACGGCATAACGCCCGAGTCCGCACCCAGCCACACGAATGCCGCGGCGCCAATCGCCGCAACCGCCAGCGCACCGGCGAGCACCCTGCCCGGCTGCCACACGCGCACGAGCCACGCCGAAACCAGCGACGCAACCATGCTCGCCAGCATGCCCGGCAACAGCAGCAGCCCGGCGTCCAACGGCGAGCGGCCCTGCACCAGCTGCAGATACTGCGAACCGAAGAACAGCACACCGGCCAGCGCGAACACCGCCAGCAGACTGGTCAGCACCGCGATGCGGAACCGCGGCAGCGCGAACAGCCGCAGATCCAGCATCGGATCGGCCAGGGTGCGCTGCCGGCGCACGAACAGCACGCCCGCCACCACACCGGCCGCCGCGATCAGCAGCGGCAGGCCCGCCACGCCGTGCGCGGCAATCTCCTTGACCGCGTAGACGATCGGCACCAGCGTCAGCATCGACAGGCCCGCGCTGATCAGGTCGAAACGGCCCGGATTCGGATCCTTGGATTCCGGCAGCAGCAGCGGGCCCAATGCGACCAGCACCAGCATCACCGGCAGGTTGACCAGGAATACCGAACCCCACCAGAAGTGCTGAAGCAGCCAGCCGCCGAGCAGCGGGCCCAGGGCCGCGCCGCCGCCGGCCATGGCGCTCCACACCGCGATCGCGATGGTGCGCTGGCGCGAATCGGTGAACATGGCACGGATCAGGCCCAGCGTGGCCGGCATCAGGGTGGCACCGGCCACGCCCTGCAGCACGCGCGCGGCGATCAGCATGGCCGGGCTGATCGACCATGCGGCCAGCACCGAGGCCAGCCCGAATCCGGCCGCGCCGATGAGCAGAAGCTTGCGGCGGCCGATGCGGTCGCCGAGCGCGCCCATGGTCACCAGCAGACCGGCGAGCACGAACGAGTAGACGTCGATGATCCACAGCAGCTGCGGCGTACTCGGCGCAAGGTGGGCGCTGATCGCGGGGACCGCGATATCCAGCACGGTCGCATCGACGGAGATGAGCAGCAGCGCGAGGGCCAGGACACCGAGCCCGGCCCAGTCCCGGACCGTCGCTCGGGTAGCGCGACGCACTGCGCTGTCGACGACAGTCGCGCCCGTGGTCGCGTGGTGGGTAGTCATGATTCCTTCCTTACCTAAACCGTCCAGACGGTATAGTACCAGAGCTAACCGTCCGGACGGTACAGTGATATCCGTGACAGCGACTCCTGACCGCATCCTCGACGCCCTGGAAACCCTGCTGCTGGACCGGGGCGTATCCCAGGTGACCCTGGAAAACGTCGCCGCGGCGGCCGGAGTCTCCAAGGGCGGGCTGCTCTACCACTTCAAGAGCAAGGACGCGCTGCTCGCCGGGCTGGTGCGCCGCCTCGGCGAACGCGCCGACCAGCAGCTGAATCAGGCCGTCACCCAGGGCCGATCGGTGGCCGAGTGGTATCTGCAGAGCCCCAGCGCCGAGAACGATTCCGATGCCCTGGAGCTGGCGCTGTACCGCTCGATGATGGCGGCCATGCGCACGGTCGACGCCCACGATCAACACGACAACGAGGCGCAACGCGCCCTGACCGCGGTGATGGATGCCTGGAAATCCGGCCTGGACACCGAACTCCACGATCCGGTACACGCCGAGATCATCCGCCTGGTCGGCGACGGGGTGTACCTGCGCGCCCTGCTCGGCCTGCCCGCGATCGACCCCGACCGCTACCGCGCGGTAGTCACCCGCCTGCTCACCCCGGCCCCCTCGTCATAGCTTCGCGGCGCCCCGAGCACCGGCAACGCGTCGAGGACGGCTCGGTCATCGCACACTGGGCCGACCTCGCCCGAGCCCGGCAACTCGGCTGGGTCTCCTGACACCGGCGGTCGGTGCGGAAAAAGAATTAACGGACAGTCGACCGATAGACTCTGGCTCGTGCTTCCCGCTGCCGCCGATCGGGCCGGTCCGTCGTCCTGGCGCCCCGGGACCACCGCGATGGCGCCTGCGCCCGGCGCCCCGGATTCCGGGCTCGATGGCGCCGAGTCGGTGCCGATCCGGCCGTTGTCGTTTCGCGAGCTGCTGGATCTGCCGTTCGCGGTGATCCAGGCGGATATCAAGAAGCTCGCGGCCCTTGGCCTCGCCGGGCTGGTGCTGGCCGAGGATATCGTCGTCGCGATCACCGTCACCGGTTCCGCCGCGACGCAGGGGTCCGACGCCGGAACCGCCTGGTCGGCAATTCTTTCCACGGCCGTCACGGCCTGGCTGCTGCGGCTGTTTCTGCGCGGGGTGACGGTGCCGATCGGCCTGGCCGGGATCCATGGACAGCCGATGACCTGGCGGGGAGCGATGTCCCGGCTGGGCAACCGGTTCGGGCCGTTGCTGCGCGATCGGCTGATCTCCACGGTGCTGGGTATCGGTCTCCCGGTCGTCGGCGGCCTCGTGGTGCTCCTCGGACTGCTGGGCACGGTGCCGCTGCTGGGGTGGCTGCGGGGACGGCGGCTGTGCGTGGTTCCGGTGCTGTTCGCGGAGCAGGCGACGTATGGTGGTGCCGTGGGGCGGGCGAAAACCCTTGCTGCCGGGGCGGAATGGCGGCTGGCCGGACTGTGGCTGGCGCAGCGCGCACTATTTCTGGTGGTGTCCGTACCGCTGCTCGGGTTGCCGCTGTTCATCTCGGACTTCTCCGGGACCCACCGCTGGGCGGTGATCGTGCTCGCAACCTCCGGGGTGCTGTTGATCGCGGCATTCACCGAGGTCGTCGACGCGGCCACGAGCGTCGTCGGCTATCTGGACCGGCGCTGCCGTCGCGAGGCCATGGACGTGCGGATCCCCGCCGCCGCGCACCGCATTCCGGGAACGACGCGGTGAACGACGGCGACAATCCCGAATTCGCCGCACCCGAACCTCGTCCCCAGGGCAGGGACGCGGCCGAGTCCGGATCTGTTCCCCCGGTTCCCCGGCTCGGCCCCGCCGGCAGTCATCGCAGCAGCGCCGAACAGGCCGCCCTGCAACGCGATTTCACGACCGCGCTGCGTGAGCGATTCCGCGCGGTGGTGCGCGGCCTGGAGCAGGCCGGGGTGCTCGAGGTGCGCCGTTCCCGCACCGCCCACGAGACGGCCGACACCGCCGAGGCCACCGCGCAAGCTACCGAATTACCCGGTGCGGCGCGAAGTTTCGATGAGGTCGTCTACGGCGGCAGGCCCGCCACCGAGGCCGAATATCACCTCCTGGAACAGGCCGATCGCTATTCGCTAGCGCCGCCGCCGCCCGACGAACCCGTCGAAATGGTTGCGCGCGAACGCCACCCGATGCGGTGGCAGCTCCCGCCGCTGCCACAGCTGCTGCGGAGCCCCAAATTCTGGGCCGCGGTGCTGGGCGCGCTGCTGGTGGCGCTGGTCATCTACCTGCTGCTGCATCTGTCCGGGGCACCCAAGGCTCCCCCGCCACCCCAGACTCCCTCGCCCGGCGAGCCCCCGCCACCCCCATCACCGGATTTCAATGGTGCGGGCAACGATTCGATCTTCGGGCGGCTGCCGTCGTGGCTGGCCTACGGCGGCGTGCAGTGGCTGATCTGCGCCGCCCTCGTGGTCTGGTGGCGCGCGCGGCGGCGCGGCGCGCTGGTCGGCGAGCCGCGGCCGGTGCAGGTCGCGGCGAACGAACTACTCGCCGGCCAGGCCGCGCTGTATCGCCGCGCCAAGGATCGCGACCATACCGCCGCGAAACTGCGGGCCGCGACGCTGCGCCGGATCCGGCCCGCGCTGAGCCTGACCGCCGATGCCCCGCCGGACCGGGTGATCGCCACGCTCGCCGCACGCCTGCACAGCCCGGCCGATCGGGTCGGCCCCGTGCTGTACGGCCCCGTGCCCGACGACGCCACCCTGGAAATGATTGCCGCACAACTAGACCTGATCGAATCGGAGATCGCCACATGACGGAGACCGGATGACACGGGCTGATATCGACCACACACCGACCGCGGAGGATGCCCACCGGGCCCTCGGCGCGCTGCGCGCCGAGGTCGGCAAGGCCGTCGTGGGCAACGACCAGGCCGTCATGTTCCTGGTGCTGGCGCTGCTGTGCCGCGGGCATGTGCTGCTGGAAGGCGTTCCCGGCGTGGCGAAGACGCTGCTGGTGCGGGCGCTGGCGATGGCCCTGGAACTCGAGCATTCCCGCGTCCAGTTCACCCCGGATCTGATGCCCGGGGACGTGACCGGATCGCAGATCTACGATCCGCATTCGGCGGAGTTCACCTTCCGCCGCGGGCCGGTGTTCACCAATCTGCTGCTGGCCGACGAGATCAACCGCACCCCGCCGAAAACCCAGTCGGCGCTGCTGGAGTCGATGGAGGAACGGCAGGTCTCCGTCGACGGGAAGCCCCGGCCACTGCCGGATCCGTTCGTGGTGATCGCCACCCAGAACCCGATCGAGCAGGAGGGCACCTATCCGCTGCCGGAGGCGCAGCTGGACCGGTTCCTGTTCAAGGTCGATATCCGCCTGCCCGAACGCGATGACGAATTCCGCATCCTGCAGCGCCATGCCGCCGGATTCGATCCGCGCGATCTGGCCGCGGCCGGACTGCATCCGGTGGCCGGGGCCGCGCATATCGCGGCGGGGCGGGCGGCGGTCGCGCAGGTCGCGATCAGCCCCGAGGTGCTGGCGTACATCGTGGACCTGTGCCGGGGCACGCGCAGCTCCCCCGCGGTCCAGCACGGCGCCTCGACCCGCGGGGCCACCGCGCTACTGGCCGCGGCGCGCGCGTTCGCGTGGCTCAACGGCCGCGCCTATGTCACCCCCGATGACGTGAAAGTCGTTGCGGTGCCGGTACTTCGACATCGACTGCAGCTGCGGCCGGAGGCGGAGCTGGACGGCGTGACGGCGGAGGGCGTGATGTCCGCGCTGCTGATGTCCGTCCCGGTTCCGGTGTAGCGCAATGGTTGTCACCGGCCGGTTGGCCGCGGTCGCGGCGGTGGCGGCGCTGATCGTGATGGTCGCGGCGCCCTCGTGGCAGGGCGTGCTCATCGCGAGCGTGGTGCTGCTCGGGCTGATCTGGGCCGACAGCGCGGCCGCGGCCCGGCCGCTTCAGGCCCGGAGGCGGCAGCGGAGCGTAACCACGCAGGGCCAGCGGCCGGGCCCGATCGGCACAGCCCGGGCGGCGGGACTGGAACTTTCCCGCCCGTCGCTCACCACCGTCCGGGTCGGACGGGAGACCGCCGTGGAGCTGACCGTCGTCAACCGCGGCGACTGGCGGATCCGCGGATTGCTGTGGGACGACTGGCCCGGCAGCGCGCGCGCCGACCGCCGCACCCACCGACTGCAGCTGGGGCCCAACACCAAGACCCGGATCACCACGACCCTGTCCCCGGCCTATCGCGGTGATCGGGTGGCCGGGCCGGTGACGCTGCGCCTGGTGGGCCCGCTGGGCCTGGCCGGATGGCAGACCCGGCGGGAGGTTCCGGCCCGGGTGCGCGCGCTGCCCGCGTTCCGCAGCGAGCGCGTGCTGTCCTCGAAGGTCAAGCAGTTGCAGCAGCTCGAGGGTCGCAATGTGGTGAACATCCGCGGCCAGGGCGCCGAATTCGATTCCTTCCGTGAATATGTCGCCGGTGACGACGTGCGCGCGATCGACTGGCGCGCCACCGCCCGCGCGACCGACGTGCTGGTCCGCACCTGGCGCCCCGAACGCAACCGGCATGTGCTGATGCTGCTCGACACGGGCCGATTCAGTGCCGGACTGGTCGGCGCGAGTGCGGGATTCGCCGCCGGTGGCACCGCGGCCGGGACCGGCGGTGAACAGGCGCGCGAGCTGCGCCCCGTCGACCCCGCCGAGGGCACCCGCCTGGAGGCGAGTATCGAGGCGGCGCTGCTGCTGGGCGGGCTGGCCGCCGCGGCCGGGGATACCGTTGCGCTGCTCGCCTATGACCGGCAGGTGCGGGCCGAAGTGCGAGCCGCAAGCGGAAAAGGGTTGCAGCCCAGGCTGATGCATGCCCTGGCGGGCGTCGTTCCCGCCCTGGTCGATACCGATACCCCGGGCCTGGTGCGTGCGGCCATCCAGCGCACCCGCCGCCGCAGCCTGGTGGTGTGGTTCACGGGCCTGGACGGCGCCATGGTCGAGGAAAATCTGCTGCCGGTACTCCCGGTGCTGGCCCAGCGCCACCGGGTGCTGCTGGTCTCGGTCACCGATCCGGATATTGCCGCGGCCGCCACCCGCCACACCACCGCCGCCGACCTCTATACCGCCGCGGCCGCGGAAAATCTGCTCGCCGAGCGCGCCCTCGTCCGGGCATCACTGCGCCGCAAGGGTATCGATGTCGTGACCACCTCCCCCGACCGCCTCCCCGAGGCCCTCGCGGACGAATACCTCGAACTCAAGCGCTCCGGCTCGATGTGATCACACCGAGGCGGGCGGGGCGAATGTCCTGGGGGCGAAGCCCATCGGGCCGACGAGAGTCGGTGCGGCGCCGGCCGATTGCTGTGCGGTGAGGGTGCGGCGCTGGCGTTCGGAAATCAGCGCGCCGAGGATCTGCAGCGGGGGGTACCCCGCGGGGGCGGCGACCCGCAACTGGGTGCACACCGCGGCGACCAATGCGTTGCCGAGGGTGTACTGCACCTCGGGGGTGAGCCCGGTATGTCGGGTGAGGTATTGGCGGATGGGCAGGGCCAGATCCTCGCTCAGCCCGGACAGGTCCAGATGCTGCGCCCAGTCCTGCAGCCACGGCGGCGCGACGGCCAACGAGGGCAACGGGATTCGGGCGCGATCGTGGACGACCACCGTTCCGGCGAGCACGTCGCCGACTCGGCGCGCCCGCGGCGAGCACAGCGAGGTGATCACCGCGACGGCGCCGAAACCACCCAGGCTCCAGAAGTCCACGATCACCCCGGTCAGTCCGCGGGTGAGGGCATGGCGAAAGTCGATGGGCCCGCCGTCCCCGCGCACCACGCGCAGACCCAGAATGAGCTTGCCGACGGTCCGCCCGCGCATCAGGGTCTCGCACGTGACCGGATAGCCGACCACGATGGCGACGAAGGTTGTCAGGGAGACGGTCTCGAACCATGCGGTATCCGGCTGGATCTGCACCATCACCGCGGTAATGGCCAGCACCAGGACCCCGCCCGCCACCCCCTGCAGCACGAGATCGATCGCCATCGCCGCGGCCCGGGTCGGGATCCGCGCGATGGGCAGGTCGAGGGCGACGGCCTCGCCGGTGGTGAATACGGCCATGGTTCCTACACCCTAGCCCGCATCCGGCCCCGTCAAGTCGGGATAACATCCCATCTAACCCCGCGCGAAGCAAGCACGTTCAGCGGGGAAACTGGACCACACCGGTTTGCGGCGCGGGTCGCCGGTCGGACGCGTGGCGGGTGCGAGGAACGAGTGCCCGACACGGGGCCGACCGGTGGCCCACAGGGCGCCGCAAACCCGCCGGAGCGGAGCGGAGGCCAAAGACACAGTGGACGTGGACGCATACGCCTATACGCACCGGCGGTCCTGGGATCGGCTCGACCAGCTCGCCCGGCAGAGCCGCCTGTCCGGCGCCGAGGCCGACGAGCTGATGGCGCTGTACCGGCGCACCTCCCAGCAGCTGTCCCGGTTGCAGTCGCATTCACCGGATCCGGAGCTGATCGGCGGCCTGTCCGCCCTGCTGACCCGGGCACGCGGGCGGGTGCTCGGCACGCGGGTCGAGGCGTGGCGCGCGGTGGGGCGGTTCTTCACCCATACCTTCCCCGCGGCGGTCTATCGGGTGTGGCCGTGGTGGGTGGGCGTGGCCGCGATATTTCTGGCGGTGACCGCGGGGCTGGGTGTCTTGGTCTCCGGATCTGGTTCGGCCCGCAGGGTTTTGGGCCTGCCCGCTGACGCCGGCAGCCTCACCGGCCCCGGGGGCGACTTCGAGACCTACTACTCCCAGCATCCCCACGACGCGTTCGCCGCGCAGGTCTGGACGAATAATGTGTGGGTCTCCGCGGTCGCGCTGTTCACCGGGCTGCTGATCCTGCCGGCGGTGTACGCGCTGTTCATGAACGCGCTCAACCTGGGCATCTCGGCGGGCCTGATGGCCCATGCGGGCCGGTTGGACGCCTTCTTCGGATTCATACTCCCGCACGGAATGCTGGAGCTGACCGCTGTTTTCGTGGCCGGGGGCGCGGGCCTGAAGCTGGGCTGGACGCTGATCGATCCGGGGCGCCTGAGCCGGGCGCAGGCGCTGGCCCGGCAGGGCCGGGCCTCGGCGACGGTGGCGCTGGGCCTGGTGGCGGTGCTGGCGGTGTCCGGGACGATCGAGGGCTTCATCACTCCGAGCGGCTGGCCCGCGCCGGTGCGGATCGGCATCGGGCTGATTGCCGAGCTGGGCTTCCTGGCCTACGTGTTCGTGGTGGGCCGACGGGTGGTGCGGGAACAAGCAGTTACCACCGGGCGCACAATCGGCTAACAGCGCGTAATTCGCTTGCGAGCGCGGGCGCGATGCCTCAAGATCGAGGCGGAGAATTTGAGAGCCACTGGCCGCAGCGAGTCCAGCTCAGCTGCGGCCAGCGTTACCGTCAACTCTACACAATCGTTATCGCGATGCAACCTCCTCGCCGCCTGCCGGATGCCCGGGTCACAGCTCGAAAATGGCGGCCCAGCAGGGACACCCAGCGCATCGGCAAATACATAGCGTTCGGTCTGTACAACCCATGACGCATTCGAGTGGCGTTCTGTCCGATCCCTCCGATTCCGAGCGCCCCGTATGCCCGAAGAGTCCCCGCGGAGGGTTTGCAGGCTCCGCCCGATTACCGGTTCAACATCACGCAGATACCCCTGCAACCTGGCTATATGCCAAGTAAACAGCGGATGGCAGAACGGTTGCCACCTCGCAAACAAACCTACAGTTTGTTAAGTCGGGTTAATTCCGGAAAGCCGGTCGGCGATAGGGGTTAATCTGCAGATCGCCACCTATTTACGCCCCGGAGATGCCGAACCGTGATCATTTTGTTCGCGCCCGCAACTAATCCCGCCACACCCGCGCCCCGCCAGGAATGCGGCGAAGATCACACCTCCTGAGGGGTCAGGGCCGGAGGCGGCAGCTCGGGACACCTGCGCGGGCGCGGTCGCGGCGACGGCGAGCATGCCCGCGGCGCAGAGCGCGGCCGCGAGCAGGCCACCAGGACATCGAATCATGTTGTGCACCTGCCGTTCTGCCGCATCGTCAAGAGCGTCACGGAGGCGTCGAGCACCGATGACGGTTACGCCGCGTCGCGACCGGCCGGACGCCGATCGCGCAGCGACGCACTCTGCCGCACCGCCCACGCCGTCCGCGAGCCCGGCCGCGTCAGGCCCGGAGGCCGGGCTCCATCGACACAGTCGGACACCGGATCCTCCCGCGGCGCCGGCAGCCGCTCGGGGTGCTGCTGATCGTCGTCGCGGTGTACCCGATGCACCGCGTACAGCAGCGCCACCCCGGCGACGACGGGTACGTGCGTCAGCAGCCTGCTTGCGGTGACCTGCCCGTCGGCGAGGTCGAGCAGCGACGCCGCGGCCAGCACCCCGACGAAGACGGTGAGCATGGGCAGCTGACCCGCCGCCGCGCGAGGGCGTAGGACGGCCCACATCAACCCGATCCCGATCGCCACGTTCCAGGCCGCGCTCTCGTGGCTCACATGCCCCATCATGAAGGCCCCGCGGTCGTTGCCCATGCCGATATCGGCGCCGAACAGCTCGCTCAGGGCCGTCGCCGTCTGGGCTATCGCCACCACGGCCAGCGCGATCCGCAGAGTCAGATGCGCGGGCCGCGGATCCGGCAGCTGCGCCATGATCGCGGCCGTGAGATCGGGTACCACGGGCGCCGGTTGCAGGATCAGCGCGCGGCGCAATCCCCCGGCGCGCCGGTACCAGTCGTCGCAGGCCGCGCAGCCGGCCACGTGCCGATCGACCGTCTCCACCGGCAGCGGTTCGGGTTCGCCGTCGATGCGCGCGGACAGCGCCTCCCGGGCGATTTCGCACTTCATACTCTGTTCGTCGGCCGAAACCGGCGGCAAGTTCCAACGACAGCATGTAGTAGTCTGGCCGCCATGCGCGGCCGCGATGACGACGACGAGCTGACCGCGCTCGCCCTGGCCGCCGGACGCGGCGATCGGCAGGCATTCGAACGCTGGGTGCGCGGCCTGCAGGCCGATATATGGCGATTCCACGCCTATCGAACGGGCTCGGGCACGGCCGACGATCTGACTCAGGAGACGTTCGTGCGGGCCTTCGGCAGCCTGCCACGGTTCGCCGCCCGGTCGACCTCGCGCACCTGGCTGCTGTCGATCGCGCATCGAGTGGGCGTCGATTCGATCCGCTCCGCGGTGGCGCGCCCACGCCTCCAGGACACCGGGGACGACTGGGAGACCGCGGCCGAACAGCGTGCGGCCACACGGCATTCGGGCCGCACCTTCGAGGATCTGGTGGAGGCCCGCATGCTGCTCGACGGCCTGGATCCCGAACGGCGCGAAGCGCTGGTGCTGACCCAGGTGCTGGGATTGTCATATCAGGAGGCCGCCGATATCTGCGGCGTTCCGGTCGGCACGGTGCGCTCACGCATCGCACGGGCCCGCGAGGACCTGCTCGCGGCCGCTCGCGTCCGCGACGACGGGGTCGGCTGACCACACCCCACGACACCTTCGGCGGCCGCCCCTCCGCAACATCTTGGGCGGCTGATCACCCTCCTCGTCGGCAGGTCGGCTGACCACACCCGCGATTCCGGCCGACCCGCGGGCGATCCGTCGAAGACGGCAGGAACTCGGCCGCCTCCGCATCCGACCTCTATCGATAGCGAATACACCGTCGAGAGCCGATCGGATACACCGCCATATGCCTGCCAGCCCCGCCACCGCCACACCCCCGCCCCAGCGCATCCGACTCGCCGTCACGGGGATGACCTGCGCGGCCTGCGCGGCGCGGGTCGAGCGGACCATCAACCGGCTCGACGGGGTCACCGCGAGCGTGAACTTCGCCACCGGCGTGGCGACCGTCGACGCACCATCCGACATCGACCCGGACATGGTGTGCGAGAAGATCATCCATACCGGATACGGTGCCGAGGCGGTGTCGGAGCTGGCGCCGATCGACACCGCACCCGAGGACCGGATCACCGCGGATCTGTTCCGGCGGCTGGTCGTCGCGCTGGTGCTGTTCTTCCCGCTGAGCGATCTGTCGATCATGTTCGCGACCGTTCCGAGCACGCGCATCACCGGGTGGCAGGTCATTCTCGTGGTGCTGGCCGCACCCGTGGTGATGTGGTCGGCGGCCCCACTGCACCGCCGCGCCATCGCCGGGCTGGGGTCCGGGGCCACCAGTATGGAGACGCTGGTCTCCATAGGTATCACCGCCGCGACGCTGTGGTCGCTGGTCACGCTGTTCGCCCGGCCCGCACCGCCCGCGCGGCACGGCGTGTGGGCCGCGATCCTCGGCGCGGATTCGATCTATCTCGAGGTCGCCGGCGGGGTCACCGTCTTCGTGCTGGCCGGACGCTATTTCGAGGCCAAGGCCCGGCGCCGGGCCGGCGGCGCGTTGCGCGCGCTGGCCGAGCTCGGGGCCCGGGACGTCACGATCCTGACCCGGGACGACCGCGAGATGGTCGTGCCCGTCGAGCAGCTGACCGTCGGACGCCGGTTCGTGGTGCGGCCGGGCGAGACCATCGCCGCCGACGGGCGGATCCTCGAGGGCGCGGCGAGCGTGGACGCGGGCGCGATGACCGGGGAGTCCGTCCCGGTGGAGGCCGCGCCCGGAACCGATGTCATCGGCGGCACGGTCTCGCTGACCGGGCGGCTGATCGTCGAGGCCACCGCCGTCGGCACCGATACCCGGCTGGCGGGAATGATTCGGCTGGTCGAGCAGGCGCAGGCGGAGAAGGCCGGGCTGCAGCGCCTGGCCGACCGCATCGCGGGCGTATTCGTCCCGGTGGTGCTCGCGCTCGCGGCGCTGACCCTGGGCGGCTGGCTGCTGGGCGGTGCGGGCACCGATAAGGCGGTGGGTGCGGCGGTCGCAGTGCTGGTCATCGCCTGCCCGTGCGCGCTGGGACTCGCGACGCCGACCGCGCTGATGGTCGCCTCGGGGCGCGGCGCCCAGCTCGGCATCTTCCTCAAGGGCCAGCAGGCGCTGGATACCAGCCGCACGATCGACACGGTGATCTTCGACAAGACCGGCACGGTCACCGCGGGCGCGATGACCGTCGTTGCGATGCACACCGCCGAGCCGGTCGCCGAGATCTGCCGCCTGGCCGGCGCGGTGGAATCCGCATCGGAGCACGCGGTCGCGGCCGCCATCACCGGCCATGCCCGCGACCGGGTGGCCGAGCTGCCGCCGGTGACGGACTTCGCCGCGCTGCCGGGCCTCGGCGCCCGCGGCACGGTCGACGGGCATGAGGTGCTGATCGGCGCTCCCGCCCTGATCCAGGCCCGGGCCGTTGCGGTGCCCGATGCGCTGCGGGCCGCACTGGAACGCGAACAGCACCTGGGCCGCACGACGGTGTACATCTGCCGGGATCGCCGCGCGCTCGCGGTCGTCGCGGTGTCGGATACCGTGCGCCCCGGTGCGGCCGAGGCCGTGGCCCGGTTGCATCGGCTCGGCCTGCGCACCCTGCTGCTGACCGGGGATAACGCGGGTGCCGCCGCGGCCGTCGCGACCGAGATCGGCATCACCGAGGTGATCTCGGAAACGCTGCCGCAGGACAAGGTCTCCGCGGTGCGCCGGCTGCAGGCTCAGGGGCGTCGCGTCGCGATGGTCGGTGACGGCATCAACGACGGTCCCGCCCTGGCCACGGCCGACCTGGGCCTGGCCGTGGGCCGCGGCACCGATGTGGCCATCGGCGCGGCCGACATCATTCTGGTGCGCGAGGATCCCGGCGCAGTCCCGGACGCGATCGAACTCGCGCGCGCCACCGTGCGCACGATTCGTGGAAATATGGTGTGGGCCTTCGGATATAACCTCGCCGCGCTACCACTGGCGATCGCCGGACTGCTCAATCCGCTGCTGGCGGGCGCGGCGATGGCGTTCTCGTCGTTCTTCGTGGTGTGGAACAGCCTGCGGCTGCGGGACTTTCGGCCGTGACGCGGTGAACCGAGCTCAGCGACGCGAGTGCCGCAGCTGTGCGAGCATCGCGTTGTATGCGACGAGTTCGTCGTCGTCGGGGAAGCGTTCGGAGTGCCGGTCACCGCGGGCGGCCTCCCGCCGATCCTGCCGGGACCACTGCGTCAGCAGCGCGCCGACCACGAGAAGCACCGGAATCTCGCCGGACACCCAGGCCACGGTGCCGCCGAGCCACTGATCGTGCAGCAGATCGGTCATCCACGGCAACCGCAGTTCCGGATAGAAGACTGGGCCGATCAGCGAGTCCATCGACATCACCGCAATGCCGAAGAATGCGTGAAAAGGCATGATCGCGAACAACATTCCCAGCCGACCCAGATGCGGCAGGCGACGCGGCCCCGGATCGATGCCGATGACCGCCCAGTAGTACAGGTAGCCGGTGAGCAGGAAATGGATATTCATCAGCAGATGCCCCCAGTGGAACCGGATCAGCTGATCGAACAGCGGGGTGAAGTACAACCCGTACAGCGAGACGACGAACACCGCCAGTGCGACACCGGGATGGCTCAGGATCCGGGTGAACCGGGAGTGCATCAGCCACAGCAGCCACTCCCGCGGCCCCGGTGCCACGCCACGGCGGGCGGGATCCACCGCGCGCAGCAGCAGCGTCACCGGCGCACCCAGCACCAGCAGTACGGGCAGGAACATATTCAATGCCATGTGCACGGCCATATGCATGCTGAATACGCCGTAGCTGTAGGCGCCGATCCCGGACGAGGTCACCAGCAGCAGTCCGGCGCAGCCACACATCCACGACACGGTGCGCCAGCGCGACCAGAGGTCCCCGCGCCGCCGCAGCCGCGCCGCCCCGGCCGCATAGGCCACGGCCAGGACGATCGCCGCGGTGCCCAGCACGACATCGAATCGCCACACCGTCAGCAGGGTGAGGACACCGGGCGGGCGCGGCAGATCGAATCCGAGGAAGACCTCCTGTGCGGTGAACGATCGGTGCGCGAAGGCGGGGGCGGGTTGTATCGCCATGGCCACCGACACCGCCAGCCACAGGATTTCGGCGAATACCGCGCCGCGCAGGACCGCGGCCCGCCACCGCGACGGCACCCGCCCCAACCGCCATGCCAGCGCCGCATGCCCCGCCGACAGCACCGCCCCGGTCACCCCGAGCCAGCCGTACCAGCCGCCGAATGTCGTCGGCGGGGCCAGGATCAGCGCCAGGATCACGGCCGTTGGGGCCATGACCGCCACGCACAGCGTCACCACCAGGCGGTAGCGGCGCAGCACGCTCGGCAATCCCGGCGCATCGAGTTCAGCCTGCCCGAGCACACACCAGCTCAGCCCCGCCAACACGGACAGCGCGATCGTGAACGGGATGACCGCCCCGGTCGCATAGTCGTGATCCGGCCCCTCCCCCGCATTACCGACCACGGCCGGCGAGACGACCGCCACGGCCGCGATCACCATGAGCCCGAACAGGCTGTTCCACGACAGCGCGAAACGCACCAGCACGGCCACGACCAGCACGCACAGCGCGGCGACGGTCCACGCCTTCGGTTTCTCCGCCGCCCCGATCAGGGCCGAAACGCCGCCCCGATGCAGGGCGCTGCCGATCGAGAGTCCGGCGCTGTCCGCGGCCGATACGGGCACCAGCGCCGCGGCGGCCAGGAGCCAGATCGGCGTGCACACCTCCGCGACGCGCACGCCCCGATACCCGGCGACCTCGATCGCCCCCTTATCGGTCGCGGCGGCGCAGCACAACGCGTACATCAGCGCCCCCAGCGTGAATCCGCCCGCGAGCGCCACCACGTACCGCAGCAGCACATAGGTCACCGCGCTCGCCGCACCCGGATAGCCGAGTCCCTGCATCGCATACGGCCCGTCGCCCAGCACCAGCGACACCGCCACGACGAGGCCGATACCGGCGACCGCACCGATCACCAGGGTCGCGAGCGAACCGCCCCGCCTGCGCGCGCCGGTCATACCATCGTCGCCGTCATATAGGCCATGCTCGCGGCCATCACGGCCAGCGTGAGCCGCACATCCAGATCCTGGTGCCCGCACAATCCGGCCGCGGGACGCCTCGCGCCCGGCAGTCGAGCCCACAGCCCGAACGCCCACATCAGCGCGGCGAGGATCAGATATCCGATCACGATCCACGACACCAGGGGCGCAAAGGCCTTCGGCCACAGCATGATCGCGGACATATACGCCATCGCCGCGGAGTCGAGCGCCGACGCCGCCCACACCGGATTGCCGACGCCCTCCCGGCGACCGATGACGACTGTCGCGATGGCAAGCCCGGCCGTTATCGCCACGAAGGCGATGAACAGCACCCGATCCAGCCCGGATTGGCGCATCGGATCGGTGGCGTACATCGCCAGCATGCCGGCCGCCATCGCCGTATGCACCCCGTGCCACCACCGCGGTTGCCCCGTCATCGGCATGGCGTGTCGAATATGCAGCACTGCGACGACGGCCAGCGCGATGACCCACAGCAGCCGCACCCAGCCCGGCAGCATCGTCATCATCGAGCCCATGTCGTGGTGCATGGGTGTCATGCCGGGCATCCCCGGTTGGTTGGCGTTTCGCATCGATCAACCAGTCGTCCGACGAGCCCACCGGGTTCCCGCAACGCGGTGTCCGGTCCGGACACTGACCGCCCACCCGACCGACCCGCACCCGAATCCGCACATCAAGGTCGTGTCACGGATGATGTGACAAGAGGCACACTCATCGATTCCGAACAAAAAAGCCGCAGACCAGATGCAGTCTGCGGCTCTTTTCGTGTATGTGGGCGAAGGGGGACTTGAACCCCCACATCCCGAAGGATACTGGCACCTGAAGCCAGCGCGTCTGCCATTCCGCCACTCGCCCGAGCGACTCGAAGACACTAACACGGTGGCGTGACCGAAGCGAAATCGCCTGTTCACGGGGCTACACGGGGTTCGGGTCAGGGTTGGGAACCGCCGATGTGCGCCGGGAGTTACAGGTGTGGACGATCGTGGATATCATGCAATGACCGTGTCCGAACGTCGACACGCCCTATTGGCGTGTCGCTAATCCTGAACATACGACCTGAGCATAGCTACCGAAGGGAGGCCGACATGGGGATCGTGTCCCGCTTCGAACGCCGCCTGCAAGATGCGGTCGGCGATGGTTTCGCCCGCATCTTCGGTGGCAGCGTCGTACCTCAGGAGGTGGAGGGGGCGCTGCAGCGTGAGGCTTCCGATCGGGTCACCGAACTCGACGGTGGCCATCTGCTCGCACCCAATCACTACACCATCACCGTCAACGCGTCGGACCTGCAGCAACTCGATGCCGACCACGACCTCACCACCCGCGCGTTCGCCAAACACCTGCAGGATTACATCCGCGATCAGGGGTGGCAGACCTACGGTGAGGTACACGTCGAATTCGAACCATCACCTACGCTGCACACCGGGCAGTTCAGGACACGCGGTCGGGTCGACCCGGATGCGGGCCGTCGCAACCAGCCGGCTCGCGTCCAGTCACCCAACCGTCCTGGATCACCCCGACAACGAACCGCAAACCCGCAACCAGGAGCTGGCCCCATGACGCAGAACTCAGGCTACGACCCCAGCCGTGAGCCCGCGGAGTCCGATCCACGCAACCGCGGGTTCGCGCCGCCGCCGGCGGGCCGCCCCGGAGCGCCGGGCTACGACGAATACGCCCAGGGTGGCTACCAAGCCCCCGCGGGCGGCGGATACCAGGCCCCGGCCGGTAACGACTATGCCGCGCCGGAGGCCCAGCAGGGCTACGGCGAATACCAGAATGGTCACGACTACCAGCAGGGCGGCTACGGCCAGCACGGCGGCTACGAGCAGCAGGGCGGCCACGAGCAGGGTTACGGCCAGCACGGCGGCTACGAACAGGCCGGGTACGGCCAGCAGCAGGGGTACAGCGAGCAGGCGTATGGCCAGCAGGGCCAGGCGCCGGGGTACAGCGAGCAGGCATACGGCCAGCAGGGCCAGCAGCCGGGGTACGAGCAGGGCGGCTACGGCCAGCAGGCATACGGCCAGGCGCCCAGCGGCTACGCCGAACAGGGCTACGCCCAGCAGGCCCCCGGCGGCTACGACCAGGGCTACGGCCAGCAGGGCTATGCCGAACAGGGCGGCGGCTATGCCGAACAGGGCGGCTACGGCCAGCAGGGCCAGCAGCCGGGCTACGGCCAGCAGCCGGGCTACGGCCAGCAGGGCGGCGGCTACGGCGCGCCCGGACCGGCCCCCGCGGCGGGTGGGTCGGGGTATTCGGCCACCCTGCAACTCGACGACGGCAGCGGCCGCACCTATCAGCTTCGCGAGGGCAGCAATATCATCGGGCGCGGCCAGGACGCACACTTCCGCCTGCCCGATACCGGCGTGTCCCGCCGCCACATCGAGGTCCGCTGGGACGGTCAGGTCGCGATGCTCTCGGACCTCGGATCGACCAACGGAACGCTGGTCAACGGCTCTCCGGTGCAGGATTGGCAGCTCGCCGACGGCGATATGATCCGCGCCGGACATTCCGAGATCCTGATCCGGATCGTCTGATCCCGTAAGCTGCCGATGCAGATCACGATCTGGCGAGAATTTCCTCGCCCGTATCGTGATCGCAACCGGTCATCGGCCCTATGATGCTGCCATCCCTCGCCCCCGGCAGCAGGTCCGTGCTGACCAGCAGACCGGTTGGGGGTCAAGACGTCGTACAGACATCGGTCGTACAGGAGGTGGAGCACCGTGCAGGGACTGATCCTGCAATTGACCCGTGCGGGGTTCCTACTGTTGTTGTGGCTGTTCGTATGGGCGGTGCTCCGTACCCTGCGCAGCGACATCTACGCGGCATCCGGCATCCGGATACAGCCCAGGGCCGCACGCGGTTCCGCGGTGCTGCCATCCCTGAGCCGTGGCCAGAAGGGCGCCAAGTATCTAGTGGTGACTCAAGGTTCACTCGCCGGCACTCGAATCACCCTCGGCGCGCAGCCGGTGCTGATCGGACGGGCCGACGATTCCACGCTGGTACTCACCGACGACTATGCCTCGACCAGGCATGCTCGACTCTCGCCGCGCGGCGAGGACTGGTACGTCGAAGATCTAGGATCCACCAATGGGACCTATCTCGACCGCGCGAAAGTCACCACCCCCGTGCGGGTTCCGCTCGGGTCCCCCGTCCGTGTCGGTAAGACTGTGATCGAGCTGCGATCGTGACACTTGTTCTCCGTTACGCGGCGCGCAGCGACCGCGGGCTTGTCCGAGGAAATAACGAGGATTCCGTCTACGCGGGGGCGCGCCTGCTGGCCCTGGCCGACGGTATGGGTGGCCACGCCGCCGGCGAGGTGGCCTCCCAGCTGATGATCGCCGCGCTCGCGCATCTCGACGACGACGAGCCCGGCGACGACCTGCTCGGCAAGCTCGATCGCGCGATCCACTCGGGCAATGGCGCCATCGCCGATCAGGTCGAGGAAGAGCCGGAGCTGGACGGCATGGGCACCACGCTCACCGCAATCCTGTTCGCGGGCAAGAAACTCGGCCTCGCCCATATCGGTGATTCGCGCGCCTACCTGTTCCGCGACGATCAGCTGGCCCAGATCACCCGCGACGACACCTTCGTCCAGTCGCTGGTCGACGAGGGCCGCATCACCGCCGAGCAGGCACACACGCATCCGCAGCGATCGCTGATCATGCGCGCGCTGACCGGCAACGAGATCGACCCTACGCTGATCATGCGCGAGGCCCGCGCGGGCGATCGGTATCTGCTCTGCTCGGACGGCCTGTCCGATGTGGTCAGCGATGAGACCATCGCGAATACGCTGCGCGAGGGCAATACCGATGAATCCGCCGACCGGCTCATCGAACTCGCGCTGCGCAGCGGCGGCCCCGATAACGTCACCGTCGTCGTCGCCGACGTCATCGACCTGGATTACGGCCAGAGCCATCCGATCGTGGCCGGAGCGGCCTCCGGCGAAGACGAGGACACCCCGCCCCCCAATACCGCCGCCGGCCGCGCCGCGGCGATGCGCCCGCCGCGCGCCGCGCCCCGGCGCCCCACGGTGACCCCGGAACCACCGGCGCCGCGCAAGAGCCACAAGCTCCGCTGGATCCTGCTGGCGGTGGCGCTGATCGTCGCCGTCGCGGCCGGACTTGTGGTGGGCTACCGGATGATTCGCAACAACTACTACGTCGGCGCCGATAACGGCAACGTGGTGATCGTGCGCGGACTCCCCGGATCGGTGCTCGGATACTCGATCCACGACGTGGATCAGGTCGCCTGCGTGCAGCGCGACGGCCACCTGAGCCTGGCGCGTCCGGGCGAGGGTTTCCCGGCCGGATGCACACAGCTGCAGGTCTCCGATCTGCAGCAGACCGGACGCGACAAGGTGAACAACGGCCTGCCGCCGGGCGCGCTGGACGATGCGCGCCGCCAGCTGGACAAGCTCGCCCAGCAGGATCTGCTCCCGCCGTGCGCAACCACCACCCCGGCATCGGTGCCGGCGCCGGGCGGAACATCCGCCCTCCCCACTCCCACCTCCGCCGCACCCGGCGGCACCCCCCCGGCCAGCGGCATCCCGGGCGTTCCCGGCGGCCCGGCCCCCGCCACCAGCGATGCCCGGCCCGGTGACCCCAAGCCCCCCGGACCCACCACCGCCGCACCCGTCCCGCCGACGACCGCGTCGCCGGGTCCGCAAACTCCGGGGGAGAACTGCAGGAAGGCGGACTGATGTCCGCACCGGCACCGCCTTCGGCGGGGGCCTTCCCCAGCCCCCCGGGCGGGTTTGCCCCCGCGCCACCGCCCTCGACCCGGCGAAACATCGAACTGTTGCTGCTGGGGTTCGCGGTCGTCATCACCCTGGTGGCGATGGTGCTGGTCGAGGCCAGCCTGGATCAGAGGCTGTCCTGGGAGCTGGCGAAGCTGGGTCTGTCCTACCTAGCCCTGGTCGCGGTCGCACATCTGGCGGTGCGGCGCTTCGCCCCGTTCGCCGACCCGCTGCTGTTACCCATCGCGGCGCTGCTGAACGGGCTGGGCCTGGTACTGATCCACCGCCTGGACCTGGCCGGTAAGCAGACCGCCTCCTACAACTCCCTGCCGCTCCCCGCACCCGACGCCGATCACCAGATGCTGTGGACCGCCGGGGCGATCCTGCTCTTCGTCGCCCTGCTGGTGGTGCTGCGCGACTACCGGACCCTGGCCCGCTACAACTACACGCTCGGACTCCTGGGCGTGGTCGCCCTCCTGATTCCGGCCGTACTGCCCGCAAGGTATTCGGAGACGAACGGGGCAAAGATCTGGCTGCGGCTGCCCGGATTCACCGTGCAGCCCGGCGAATTCGCCAAGGTGCTGCTGGTCGTGTTCACCGCGGCGCTGCTGGTGTCCAAGCGGGACCTGTTCACCGCGGCTGGACGCCGTGCCTTCGGGGTGGAGCTGCCGCGTATACGCGACCTCGGCCCGATTCTGCTGGCCTGGATCGTCTGCCTGGGCGTGCTGGTGTACGAGCGGGATCTCGGCGTCAGCCTGCTGATCTTCGCGACCGTGCTGGCGCTGCTGTACATCGCGACCGAACGGGTGGGCTGGCTGATCACCGGCGGGGTGCTGCTGATCGTCGGGTTGGTGTTCGCCTACAACACATTCGGGCATATACGGGTGCTGGTACACACCTGGCTGCACCCCTTCGCCGAGTACAACAGCACCGGCTATCGGATCGCTCAATCGCTGTTCGGGCTCGCGACCGGCGGGCTGGCCGGCACCGGCCTGGGTAGCGGCCGCCCCGATCAGGTGCCCTTCGCCAAGACCGATTTCATCGTCGCCACCATCGGGGAGGAGCTGGGCCTGATCGGACTGGCCGCGGTATTGCTGTTGTTCACGGTGTTCGTCGTGCGCGGGCTGCGCACCGCACTGGCGGTGCGGGACAGCTTCGGCAAGCTGCTCGCGGCGGGGCTGGCGTTCACCATCGCGGTCCAGGTGTTCCTGGTCGTGGGCGGGGTCACCAAACTCATCCCCCTCAGCGGCCTGACCACCCCGTTCATCTCGTACGGCGGTTCGGCACTGCTGGCCAACTACGCGTTGCTGGCGCTGCTGATCAGGATCTCCGACTCCGCCCGCGCCCCGGCGCCGAGCCGCCGGCGGGAACCCGCGCCGACCGAGGTGTTCAACGCGGTGAAAACACAGATCATCCGACCGGACAAGACCGACTTGATCCGCCTGGCAGAGGGGGAACCGGCATGAATACACCATTGCGCCGCGTCGCCATGGCCGTGATGCTGATGACCGTCGCGCTGCTGCTCAACGCCACCTACGTCCAGGTGATCGAGGCCGACAGCCTGCGCAGCGATCCCCGCAACTCGCGGGTGCTGCTGGACGAGTACTCCCGCCAGCGCGGGCAGATCTCCGCCTCGGGCACGGTGCTGGGCAGCTCGGTCGCCACCGACGACCGCTACAAGTACCTGCGCACCTACCCGACCGATCCGCCGGCCTACGCGCCGGTGACCGGCTTCTACTCCATGCAGTACGGGCGCACCGGACTCGAGCTCGCCGAGGATTCGGTGCTCAACGGATCGGACAGCAAGCTGTTCGGCCGCCGGCTGATCGACCTCATCTCCGGTCGCGATCCGCGCGGCGGCAACGTGGTCACCACCATCAACCCGATCATGCAGAAGGTCGCCTACGACCAGCTCACCAGCAACGGCTACACCGGTTCGGTGGTCGCCATCGAGCCGAGCACCGGCCGCATCCTGGCCATGGTGTCCACGCCGAGCTACGACCCCAACCAGCTGGCCTCGCACGACGGCACCACCAGCACCAAGGCGTGGGAGCAGCTCAGCTCGGATCCGAAGCAGCCGTTGCTGGATCGCGCGATCTCGCAGACCTATCCGCCCGGGTCGTCGTTCAAGGTCATCACCTCCGCGGCCGCGCTGGAATCGGGCATCCAGACCAGCGACCAGTTCACCGCCGATCCGCGGATCACACTGCCCGATACGAGCACCACGCTGGAGAATTTCGACGGCGAGCACTGCGGCACCGGCCCCACCACCACGATGGAGCAGGCCTTCGCCCTGTCCTGCAACACCGCCTACGCGCAGATCGGCATGAAGGTGGGCACGGCCAAGCTCAAGGACACCGCGGCGGCATTCGGAATCGGCACGCATTCGGGCATTCCGCTGCCGGTGGCCGACAGTACCGTCGGCACGATTCCGGATCAGGCCTCGCTCGCGCAGAGCAGCATCGGACAGCGTGACGTGGCGATCACCCCGCTCGACGATGCGGTGGTCGCCGCGACCGTCGCCAACGGCGGGGTCCGGATGGAACCGCATCTGGTCGATCAGACCCAGGGACCGGACCTGTCCGAGTTGTCCAAGACCAAGCCGGTATCGGTCGGGCAGGCGGTCAGCCCCCAGGTGGCCACGACGCTGACGAATATGATGATCGACTCGGAGAAGAACACCTTCCAGGGCAATACGACCCCGTTCCAGATCGCCTCCAAGACCGGCACCGCCGAACACGGCGCTGATCCGAGCACGACCCCGGCGCACTGCTGGTACATCGGATTCGCACCGGCGCAGAACCCGAAGATCGCGATCGCGGTCGTCGTCGAGAACGGCGGAAATATGGGCCTTCGGGGTACCGGTGGCTTCGTGGCCTCCCCCATCGCACGAGCGGTGCTCGAGGCCGGTCTGCAGGGGGGCTGACGGATATGAAATTGAGCGCCTCGAGATGGGTAAACAGGGGGCCGCAATGCTGACCAATGGTGCGTTGATCGCGGACCGATACCGATTCCAACGCCTGATCGCCACCGGTGGCATGGGTCAGGTGTGGGAAGCGCTGGACACCCGGCTGGACCGTCGGGTGGCGGTGAAGGTGCTCAAGGCGGAGTTCTCCGCCGATCCGACGTTCCGGCACCGGTTCCGCACCGAGGCCAAGACCACCGCGCAGCTCAACCACCCCGGCATCGCGGGCATCTACGACTACGGCGAGACCATGGACCCCCAGGGCGGCGAGCTCGCCTATCTGGTCATGGAATTGGTGACCGGCGAACCGCTCAACGCGGTGCTGAACCGCCTGGGCCGGCTGTCGGTGATGCAGGGCCTGGACATGCTCGAGCAGACCAGCCGCGCGCTGGAGGTGGCCCACACCGCCGGTGTCGTCCACCGTGACGTGAAGCCCGGCAATATCCTGGTGACCCCGACCGGCCAGGTGAAGATCACCGACTTCGGCATCGCCAAGGTCGTGGACGCCTCACCGGTGACCAAGACCGGCATGGTGATGGGCACCGCCCAGTACATCGCGCCCGAGCAGGCCACCGGCGAGGACGCCACCTCCTCCAGCGACGTGTACTCCCTGGGCGTCGTCGGCTACGAGGCGCTGGCCGGGCAGCGGCCGTTCACCGGGGACGGCGCGCTGACCGTCGCGATGAAGCATGTGCGCGACACCCCGCCGCCGATGCCCTCGGATCTGCCGCCCAATGTGCGCGAGCTGATCGAGATCACCATGGCCAAGGACCCGTCGCAGCGTTACCGCAGCGGCGGGGAGTTCGCCGATGCCGTGGCCGCGGTGCGGGCCGGCCGGCGGCCGCCGACGCCACGTACCGCGGGCGGCCCGGCGGCCCAGACCGGTGCCGCGCGAGTCATGCCGCCGACGGGGGCGACGACCGTGCTGCCCCGCGACTTCGACAGCGGCGGGCACTACACGAATTCGACACGGGCGCAGTCGCGTCCGACCGGCGCCACGACGGTGCTGCCCGGCGGCCGGGGCACGGTTCCGCCCGGGGGCCGCGCGGTCACGGGCGCGCCCTCGGGCGACGAGCCCGGAATGAGCCGCGCCCAGAAGTCGATGATCGGGCTGGGCGTCGGCGCTGTGCTGATAGTCGGCGCCGCGGCCTATGTGCTCCTGAGCGGGCATCCGCCGGAGAATTCAGTGCCTGCGGTAAAGACGTTCAGCTCGACAGTCGCGCCGACGACCACGACGACCGAACCTCCGACCACTACCGAAGAGCCGACCACGACCCGGTATGTGCCGCCACCGGTGGTGACGACGACCACCACCCCGCCACCCACGACGACCACCACTCCGTCGGCGACCACCACCCCCTCCGACACGACCACCGACGATTCGTCGACCACCACCCCCACCTCGACCCGCAGACACCGCCTCCCACCCTGGGCCACGACTGACCAGAGTTACCCGTCGCTGGAACTACCATTGCCGGGGGTTCCGGGTACCAACGGAACATATAGCGAGAACAACTATCCGGGTCCCTACACGCAAAGCCCCTACGCGCAGGGCCCCTACGCGCACGGTCAGTACGACAACAGCCCCCCAGCTACCTCCTCGCAAGGACTGCCATGACCACCCCGAAGAATCTGTCTTCTCGCTATGAACTTGGCGAGATCATCGGATTCGGCGGTATGTCCGAGGTCCACCGGGCGCGGGACGAGCGGCTGGGCCGCGATGTCGCCATCAAGGTGCTGCGCGCGGACCTGGCCCGCGACCCGACCTTCTATCTGCGGTTCAAGCGGGAGGCCCAGAATGCGGCCGCGCTGAACCATCCGGCGATCGTCGCTGTCTACGACACCGGCGAGGCGGAGATCGACGGCGGTCCGCTGCCCTACATCGTGATGGAATACGTCGACGGCGACACCCTGCGCGATCTCGTGCGCGGCAAGGGTCCGATGGCGCCGCGGCGCGCCATGGAAATCATCGCCGATGTCTGTGCGGCACTGGATTTCAGCCATAAGAACGGCATCGTGCACCGCGATATGAAGCCGGCCAACATCATGGTCAACCGCCAGGGTGCGGTGAAGGTGATGGACTTCGGCATCGCCCGCGCGCTCGCGGACAGCTCGAACCCGATGACCCAGACCGCCGCGGTGATCGGTACCGCACAATATCTTTCGCCCGAACAGGCCCGCGGCGAACAGGTCGACGCGCGCTCGGATGTGTATTCGGTCGGCTGCGTACTCTACGAAATCCTTACCGGTGAGCCGCCTTTCACCGGCGATTCACCGGTCGCGGTGGCCTATCAGCACGTGCGCGAGGATCCGAAGCTGCCCTCGCACGTGCATCCCGGGGTGCCCCGCGAACTGGATTCGGTCGTCCTCAAGGCGATGAGCAAGAACCAAGCCAACCGCTACCAGACGGCCGCGGAGATGCGGGCGGACCTGATCCGGGTGCTGGGCGGGCAGAAGCCGCAGGCACCCACGGTGATGACCGAGGAGGATCGCACCACCCTGCTCGGCAGTGTCGATGGGCAGCCGCGCCACCGTGGCGGCGACCGCGATCCGGACACCAGCGAACAGGAATCCGCCGGATCGCGCGACACCCGTCGTCCCCTGCTGATCGGCGCGATCGGCGCGGGCGTCGTGGTGGTGCTGTTCGCGCTGTACTGGGTGCTGTTCGGCCCGGACGGCAGTTTCAACCAGGGGACCATCCCCGATATGGCGAATAAGCCCTCCTCCCAGGCGGTCGACCAGCTGCAGCGGGCGGGGTTCTCCGTCGCCACCCAGGACAAGGCGGACGGCAAGGTCGCCGCGGGCAATGTCATCTCCACCCTGCCCTCGGGCGGCACCCGCGCCCCCAAGGGCAGCACCGTCACCGTTCAGGTGTCCTCGGGCCCGGCCCAGATCCCCGTGCCGCGGCTGGCCAGACTCACCCAGCAGCAGGCCCAGCAGCAACTCAATGCCCTTGGCCTGCAGCTGGATCCGAATATCGGTCACGATGCGTCGAGCGTCGAGGACAAGGACAAGGTGGTCAATCAGAGCCCGCCCGAGGGCTCCAAGATCGACTCCGGCAGCCCGGTGACCATCTCCCTGGGCAAGGGCCCGGACCAGGTGCGCGTGCCGCAGGTGGTGGGCCAGTCGATCGGCGTCGCCGAACCGAATCTGGTCGACAGCGCCGGATTCAAGATCTCCGTGCAGCAGGTGCCCTCCTCCCGCCCCAAGGGAGAGGTGATCGGCACGACCCCGGCCGGCGGTGCGATGGCCGATAAGGGGGCGACCGTGACGGTGCAGGTGTCGGCCGGCGATCAGATCCCGATGCCGGATCTGACCGGTATGACGCCGTCACAGGCGGTGGACCAGCTGCGGTCCCAGGGCTGGAGCGGGGGCGCCGGGCAGATCGTCCAGACCACCCAGGGCACCTTCGACGCCGGCAATGTCGGGCGGATCGTCGATCAGCAGCCCAAACCGGGCTCCTCGGTCGGGAAGAACGGCACCGTCACGATAGTGACGGGCGTGCTGGGCCCGCCATAGGCGAAGCCGTCGGCCGCGCCGGTCACGAGCGCTACCGTTCGTCGACCGTGGCCAGCATCCGCTCCTTGCCGGCAAGGATGTGCGCCTGCATCAGCCGGGCCGTCCCCTCCGCATCCCCGGCCTGCAGGCGGTCCAGGATCTCGCCGTGCTGAGCGTTCGACGTGTGCCTGGCCGCGCCGGTTTCGAGTCCGTGCCGGCGGAACAGGTGTAGTTCCTTGGACACATCGTCGTAGAGATCCATCAGGCGGGGGTTATCCGACAGCGCCATCAGTTCGCGGTGGAATTCGACATTGCGGGGATAGTAGGCGTCCATCTCGGCGGTGGCATCCTCGAGCCTGCGCACCGTCGCCCGCAGCTCCTCAACCTCCGCGGGGGTGATTCGTGCCGCGGCCAGGCGGCCGGCGAGCCCGAACAGGCTGGCGCGGATGTCGTAGAGCTGGGCGGCCTGCTCGACGGAGATCTCTCGCACGAACATTCCGCGGTTGGTGCGGAATTCGACCAGCCGGCTGCGCTCGAGCTGGCGGCACGCCTCCCGGATCGGCCCCCGGCTGACCCCCAGCCGCAGGGCCAGCGACGACTCGTTGATCCGGTCGCCGCCCTGCAGCGCGCCGCCGATGATCATCTGCTCGAGTTCCTCGGCGATCAGCCCCAGCAGCGACGATGCCTGCCGTTCGGCCACCCGGCGCTGCAGCGCCGTCATCGCCTCCGCGCGTTCGTTCATAGCCCCTCACCGAGTCGCAACACCTGACGATTCCGGATAATCGCACACCGAATCGTCAATTGCAAATCGTTGACAGTTGACGATTGGCGGGCGCAGACTCGATCGATGCAGATCAAAGACATCCGGGCCAGTGTCCACACCACCTCGATCGAGGTACCACTGCTGACCGGACAGGTTGCCGGCTACGGCCGCGCGGAACAGAAGGAATTCGTGTTCTGCGAGGTCGAAACCGACGAGGGACTGACGGGAGTCGCGCTCACCGGCCACTTCCTGGCCCGCTCGGTAGTCGCGGCCCTCGAGAAACACTTCCTGCCCGTCGTGGTCGATATGGATCCCCGGGAGATCGAGGCGGTACACCAGCGGGTCTGGCGGACGCTGAATCCGCGGGCGATGACCGGAGTCGTATCCAGCGCGCTGTCGCTGCTCGACATCGCGCTCTGGGATATCGCCGGCAAGGCGGCGGGACGATCGGTGGCCAGCCTGCTCGGCGGCGCCCGCACCGCGGTCCCGGTCTATGTGACCTTCGGATTCCCGCAGTACGACCGGGAGACCCTGGCCGCCGCCGCGCGCCTGCAACTCGACCAGGGCTTCGAAGCACTGAAACTGGTGGTGGCGGTGGACGATCGCGGCTGGCGCGAGGATGCCGAGCGGATCCGCGCCGTGCGCGCGGAGGTGGGCGACGACATCGATCTGATGATCGACGCCAACTACCTGTTCACCCCGGCCGAGGCCAAATTCCTGTGCCGGGCGGTGGAGGACACGAACCTCACCTGGTTCGAGGAACCGTTGCACCAGAACGACGCTCGCGCCCTGGCCGACCTGCGCGCGCATACCGCGATCCCGCTGGCGGCTGGACAGATGGAGGGGCATCGCTGGCGGTTGCGGGAATTGGTCGAGCGCCACTCGGTCGACATTCTGCAGCCCAACGTCTGCTACTGCGGCGGATTCACCGAGGCGCGCAAGGTCGCTCATCTGGCCCAGATCTACAACCTCCCGCTCGCACACGGTGGTGGCTGGCCGCTGTTCAACCTGCACACCCTCGCCGGTCTGATGAACGGCTGGATTCTCGAGTGGCATCTCGGGATGGTGCAGGTCGGGGAGTTGCTGTTCCCCGACGCACCCCGGCCGGTCGACGGCCGGATCGCGGTGCCCGACCGTCCGGGGCTCGGGCTCACGGTGGATCGCGACGCGTTGCGTCACACGCTCGTGCCGGACCTGTGAGTCCGGGCGGTGCGACCACATGGACAGCACGGCAGTTCAGGCACCATCCGCGACGGGTCCGTCGCGCTGGCGCAGGCTCGCGGTCAACACCAGTTTTCAGGTCCTGCTCGCGGCGATCGCGGCCGCGATACTCGGCATCGCGGCACCGCAGGTAGCGGCCACCCTGCAACCGGTCGCCAACGTCTTCATCTCTCTCATTCAGATGGTCATCGCGCCGGTCGTATTCCTGGTGATGGTGACCGGGATCGTCTCGACGGGGGGGATCAAGGCCGTCGGCCGGATCGCGGTGAAGACGCTCGTCTACTTCGAAATCATCAGCACGCTGGCCATGCTGCTCGGCCTGCTGGCGGCGAATCTGCTTCATCCGGGTTCGGGCGTGCCGATCCCGGCCCACGCCTCGAATCAGGTGTCGACCTATGTCGGTGGCGCCGCCAAGGACAACTCGTTCGGGTCCTTCGTCTCGGCGATGGTGCCGAACAACGCCGTCAACGCGTTCGCCACCGGCAGCATCATCCAGGTCCTGATCCTCGCGGTGCTGTTCGCGATCGCGCTGCTTCGCCTGCCCGACAACGTATCCCGGCCGATCCTCGACGGCTGCCGGCGCCTGAGCGAGGTGCTGTTCCGGATGATTCGGGTGATCATGCTGTTCGCGCCGATCGGCACCTTCGGCGCGATCGCGGCCACCGTCGGCAAGTACGGTCCCGAAACACTCACCGCGCTCATGAAATTGGTGGCCGTTGCCACCCTGGCCCTGCTGGTCTTCGTCGTCGTGGTGCTCGGGACGGTGGCCCGGCTCGCCGGATTCTCGCTGTTCCGGCTGATCCGGGAGCTGCGCCGGGAACTGTTCGTGGTGCTGGGTACGTCATCGTCCGAGGCGGTGCTGCCGCAGCTCATGCAGCGCCTGGAAGAGGTCGGCTGCCGGCGCAGTGTGGTCGGACTGGTTGTGCCGACCGGGTTTTCGTTCAATCTCGACGGGGTCGCGGTCGTGGTGCCGATTTGCGTGGTCTTCATCGGCCAGGTGTACGGCGTACCGCTCGGCTTCGCCGCCCAGCTCCAGCTGTTCCTGGTCTTCCTGGTCCTGTCCAAAGGCACTGCGGGAGTGAGTGGTTCGGCCTTCGTCACATTGGCCAACACGGTGGCGGCGACCAGCATGGTGCCCGTGGCCGGGCTCGCGCTCGTGCTGTCGGTCGACCGCTTCCTCTCGCTCGTGCGTGCGCTGACCAACGTGCTCGGTAATTCGGTCGCCACCGTCGTGGTGGCGCGCTGGGAGCCGGACGGCCTCGATCGGGACCTCGCCGCACAGACCATCGGAATCAAGAAGGGAATCTAATGCCGAAAATCGTCACCATCCACGAGGGCACCGTGCCCATCAGCTCGTCGATGAGCAATGCGTTCATCGACTTCAGCGGCATGGACTGTTCGATCGTCGCGGTCGTCAGCGACGTCGTGCGCGACGGCCGTCCGGTCGTCGGCTACGGCTTCAACTCCAACGGCCGCTACAGCGCCGGGGAGATACTGCGCCGCCGGATCATTCCCCGGCTGCTGGACGCGCCGACGGAGGATCTGTCGACCGACGACGGCACCGCCATCGACCCCGCCCGGGCGTGGGATGTCATGATGCGCAACGAGAAACCCGGCGGCCACGGGGAACGCTCGGTCGCCGTCGGCGTGATCGACATGGCGCTGTTCGATCTCGCCGCCAAGCTCGCCGAACTACCGCTGCACCGATGGCTGTCCCGCCATTACGACCTCGGCGAGCCCGACGAGGATGTCTTCGTCTATGCCGCGGGCGGGTATTACGCCCCCGGCAAGGGCCTGGACGGGTTGCAGGAGGAGATGCGCGGCTTCCTCGACCAGGGCTACGACGTGGTCAAGATGAAGATCGGCGGCGCGAGCCTGGCCCACGACATCGCCCGCGTCGAGGCGGTGCTCGAGGTGCTCGGCGGCGAGGGTGCGCGCCTCGCGGTCGACGCCAACGGCCGGTTCGATCTCGACACGGCACTGGCGTACGGCCGTGCGCTCGAACCGTACGGGCTGCGCTGGTACGAGGAGCCCGGGGATCCGCTCGACTTCGCCCTGCACGCAACGCTTTCCGAGTATTACCCCGGCCCGCTGGCCACGGGCGAGAACCTGTTCTCGGTCATGGACGCGCGCAATCTCATCCGCTACGCCGGCATGCGCCCGGACCGCGACTATCTGCAGTTCGACCCCGCCCTCGGCTACGGCCTCGTGGAGTACCTGCGCATCCAGGACATGTTGCGCGGGCACGGCTGGTCCGCGCGGCGGTGCATCCCGCACGGCGGCCACCAGTTCGCCCTGCACGTCGCCGCCGCCCTGAAGCTCGGCGGCAACGAGTCCTATCCCGGGGAATTCCAGCCCACCGGCGGATTCGCCGATTCGGCGGTCGTGGACCGCAGCCGCCTGCGGCTCGGTGACCTACCGGGAATCGGCCTCGAGGACAAGGCCGAGCTCTACCGCGTCTTGCGAGCCCTGCACCCGTAGATGGCTGGACTCAGCTCAGCTCGAGGTGGCGGTTCATGGACATGGCCTCATCCGCCATGTCCGCCAGCTCGACGACCTCGATGCCGTGGTCGCGCAGTTTTTCCACTCCGATGCAGTCGGCGACGAAGGTGGCCGGTTCGCGCCAGGCGATGACGACGTGACGGATACCGGCGGCCAGGATGCGGTCGGTACAGGGCGCACGATCCGCCGAGGCGCGCTTCGAGCAGGGCTCGAGCGTGCTGTAGAGGGTGGCGTGCGCGAGGCGCGGGTCGGGACCCAACTTGTTCAATGCGGACTCCTCCGCATGGACCTTCTCGTCGGTCTCGCGGGAATACCCGTGTGCGAGTTCGACATCGTCGGCGCCGACGATCACCGCACCGACCGAGAACGCGGTCGGACTCTTCGGGCACAACCGGGCCAGCCCGATCGCATGCCGCATCCACCGGCGGTCCTGGTTCATGGGTAACGGCTCCTGTCCGGCTGTGCCTGGGTGGTCTTCGGCAGATAGCGCAGCACAGCGATATCGCCGATCTGGGTGAGGGCTGCCAATGTCATTCTGCGGCGGGAACCTCCGGGGTAACCCGCGGGATTCAGGAACCGCGGCGCATCCGAGTCCCCGACCAGGATCGGGGCGATGGCCAGCAGGAGTTCGTCGGCCAGGTCCTGGGAGAGGAATGCGGTGTGGATGTGGCCGCCGCCCTCGACCATCAGGCGTTGGATGCCGCGGTGGCCGAGGTCGTCCAGGAGGGCGCCGAAGTCTATTTCCGTGCCGAGGGATACGACCTCGGCCAGGCCGGAGAGGGCGGATCCGAGGCGGGCCGCGCCGGCGTCGGTGGTGTAGACGAGCTTATCGCCGCCGGACTGCCAGATCCGCAGCGCCGGATCCAGTTCGCCGCTCGCGCTGAGGGTGACCTTGAGCGGATGCTCCGGCTTTCCGGCTGCGATACGACTCCCACGGCGGGCCCCGTCGGCAACCTGTAGCCGTGGATTGTCACGCCGCAGGGTTCGTGCGCCGACGAGGATCGCGTCGCACTCCGCGCGCACCGCATCGACACGGTCGAAGTCCTCCGGATTCGACAGCAGCAGCCGGTCCTGACTCGCATCGTCGAGATAGCCGTCGACGCTGACCGCAGCGGACAACAGCACATAGGGGCGGCGTCGATGGCGGCCTGCGCTGGATCCTCCGTGGTTACGCACGAGTTGAATCACACCACGCCGCTGACGCTCAGACCAGCGCCGCGACCTCCGCCTCCAGCGTTTCGATCAGCCCCTCCGGCGGCCGCATACCGCAGATCTCCAACCAGTTGGCGAGCATCCGGTGTCCGCCCTGGGTGAGCACCGACTCCGGATGGAACTGCACGCCGTGGATCGGCAGGGTGCGGTGCCGCATCGCCATCACGACACCAGCTGTGTCTGATGGGTCGCTCGCAAGCTCGCTCCGGGTGCGGCCGATCACCTCGATCTCCTGGGGCAGGGTCTCCTCGAGCACCGTGAGCGAGTGGTAGCGGGTGGCGATGAACGGATCCGGCAGGCCCGCGAGCACCCCGGCGTCGCTGTGGAATACCGCACTGGTCTTCCCGTGCAGCAGTTCGGGCGCACGGGTGACGGTGGCGCCGAACGCCTCCCCGATCGCCTGGTGCCCGAGGCACACCCCCAGCAACGGAACCTCGTGGCGTGCACAGGCACGCACCAGGTCGATGCTGGCGCCCGCGCGGTCGGGGGTGCCCGGTCCCGGGCTTATCAACAGGCCGTCGAATTCGGTGACGACCGTGTCCGGATTCCCCAGATGCGGGTCGTCATTGCGCCATACGGTCGCCTCGACGCCCAGCTGCCCGAGGTACTGCACCAGGTTGAATACGAAGCTGTCGTAGTTGTCGACGACCAGTACGCGCATGGCGCAAAGCCTACGGGGTGGGCCTGCGGGTCGTCGCGGGAATACCTGCGGGAGCTGTTGACAACAGTCCGGCCCGCGCGCGTATACCCAGCTGGGATAGCCTGAGTACAGACCGGCAGCGCCGGGCGTATGCCCCTGCCGGTACGACCTGTACCCCGAATACGAGGACGTCATGCCCAAGTCGAAGGTCCGCAAGAAGACCGATTACGCGATCAACCCTGCCAGCCGTACGCCTGTGAAGATCAAGGGCGGCCCGTCCCCCGTCTGGTATGTCGTGATCATGCTCGGTTTCATGCTGGCCGGGCTAGCCTGGTTGCTGGTGTACTACCTGGCCAACGACAAGATCACCTGGATGGCCGACCTCAACGCCTGGAACTTCCTGATCGGCTTCGGTCTGATGGTGATCGGCCTGGTCATGACGATGCGGTGGCGCTGATAACAGCTGTGTGATTCATGCACACCTGTGGATGAGCCTGTGGACAACTCGAGGAGCAAGTGGGGATTGTGACCGCATTCGAGCCCGTATCCCGGCTGCAATGGTCCACACCGCCGCTCGCACTCGGGGCGGCGGGTGTGGGCGGAGTGGCACTGGCGGCCGCCGCCATGCTCGCCGACGACGCACCGAGCCGCCTACTGGTCGGGGTCGCCGCGGTGTTGTTGCTGGCGCTGGCCGCGCTGGGGTTGCGTCAACGCCCGCGCCTGGCCATCGTGCCCGGTGAGCCGCCGGTGCTGGTCGTGCGCGGGCTGCTGGGGGCCACGGAATATCCGCCGGAGCGAATCCTGCAGGCGCGCGTGGTGAGCTTTCGCCGGCTGGGCCGCAAGACGCCCAGTCTGGAACTCGATATCGAACACAACGGGCAGGACCGGCTGCTCATCTTCGGTCGCTGGGATCTCGGCACGCATCCACAGGATGTGATGGACGCGCTCATTGCGCACAAATTGGCCGTGCACTGATCACGAACCGATTGATACCGCGGCCACGCCGATGAGCACGATCGAGAGGACCGCCACCACCGCCATCGCGGCCCAGCCGACGCGCACACCCGCCTCCTGCGTGCGGACCCGCAGCCACCGCGGCACATACAGCAGCCCGACCGTCGCCAGAGTCCCCGCGACCAGGCCGCCGATATGGCCCCACAGCGAAATTCCGGGCACAGAGACGCTGATGATCAGGTTGACCGCGATCACGACCAGCAACTGCGCCGGGCTGCGCCGCAGCCGCAACAGCACCACGGTCAGCGCCCCGAACAGGCCGAAGATCGCGCCCGAGGCGCCCGCGGTCGCCGTATTTTGCGCCAACCACATCACCGAGGCCGAGCCGCCGAGCAGCGAGGTCAGATAGATCGCCAGATAGCGAGATCGGCCAAGCACGGCCTCCGCATCGCGGCCCAGCATGTACAGCGCGAACATGTTGACGGCCAGATGGATCGGCCCATAATGCAGGAATGCGCCGCCGACCACCCGAATCCACTGGCCGTGAGCGACGTACTGCGGCGCCAGCACCCAGTCGTAGAACAGCGTGGAACGGCTATTACCGGCCAGGCTGTGCGCCTGGGCGACGGTGATCGCGAATACCGCGACATTGAGCGCGATCAGCGCGTAGGTCACATAGGGCGTGGCCCGGGTGGGCGCCGGGGCGCCCACCGGGGTCCGGGGCGCGCGAACATCACGCTGCCCCTGTGCCACACAGTCCACACAGTGCTGACCGACGGCGGCCTGGTGTAGGCAGTCCGGACAGGCAGCTCGCCCGCACCTAGTGCATGCCAGACCGGTGACCCGGTCGGGATGGCGGAAACAGGTCGGTGCGGGCGGCTGGGGGTTCACGAAACTCCGTGTGTTTTCTGCTGTTTGTTCTTCTACGGTTACTGGCTCAGGGTGATTCCGGTGATGACGACCGCGTCCTTGGGGCGATCGTTGCGGTCGATGGCCGTCGTGGCGATGGCATCGACGACCTTGCGCGAATCCGGGTCGATCACCTCGCCGAAGATGGTGTGCTTGCGATTCAGATGCGGCTGCGGGCCCACGGTGACGAAGAACTGCGACCCGTTGGTCCCGGGACCGGCATTCGCCATCGCCAGCAGGTATCCGCGGTCGAAGCGCAGCTCGGGGTGGAACTCGTCGCCGAATTCGTACCCGGGGCCGCCGCGGCCGGTGCCGGTCGGATCGCCGCCCTGAATCATGAACCCATCGATCACGCGATGAAAGACGCTGTCGTCATAGAACGGGCCCGTGGTTCCCCCACTGGCGTTCTGTGTCGAATACGGTGCGGAACCATCGGCCAGGCCGATGAAGTTGCGCACCGTTTTCGGAGCGTGGTTACCGAAGAGCGAAATCTTGATGTCGCCAAGGGTCGTGTGCAGCGTTGCCACGGAGGTCTGATTCGGTGAGGTCACGCGAAACATCGTGCCACGCAACCCTCCAGCACACCCGACCTACCCGGCGTATCAGCGCTGCGTGGCGTGCTGGGGGGTGCTGCCATTGGTGGCGTAGCCCAGGCGCGGGGGTTCGGCGGCCGGTTCCGGGAGCTGCGGACGGCGTGCGGACACGACCCGCCAGGCGGTACCGCCCACGGCTGCGATCAGAACTGTGACGATCAACCGGTTGCGCAACCGGCCGGACTTGCGAGAGGTCCCCAACGGCATGCGACCACTGTGTCACAGCCGAGCGCTTCGCGCAGTAGGCCCAGGTGGCTGCCTGGATGGAGAGCACGGGCGGCTACCGGCTGACCGTCCGTTTGAACTGGCGCAACGACAGCGGCACGAAGACCGCCAGCAACACCACCACCCAGATCAGCGTGGTGGCCACCGGATGCCGCATCGACCACACGTCCGGACCCGGCATCATCGGACTGGTGTTGCCGAAGAGATCACGGGTCGCCTGGGTGACCGCCGAGACGGGATTCCATTCGGCGAAAACCCGCAGCGGTGTCGGCAGCTCCCGGCTGGGCACGAAGGTGTTGGCGATGAATGTGAGCGGGAAGATCACCATGAAGCTGGCGTTGTTGAAGACCTCTGGCGCCCGCACCAACAGGCCGACCACGGCCATCATCCACGACACGGCATAGGCGAACAGCAACAGCAACACATAGCCGAGCACCCCGTCCAGCAGCGATCCCCGTATTCGCCAACCGATCAGCAGGCCGGTCACCGACATCACGACCAGGCTGACCACATTGATCACCACGTCGGCGACCGTGCGGCCGACCAGGACCGCCACGGGCGCCATGGGCAGCGAGCGGAACCGGTCGATGATGCCCTTCTGCATATCCTCGGCCAGGCTGGATCCGGTGAAGGTCGCGCCGAAGACCGCGGTCTGGGCGAAGATACCGGCGATGAGGAACTCCCGGTACGAGGTGCCCTCGAGTTTGATCGCCGACCCGAAGATGTAGGCGAACAAAAGCACGAACATGATCGGCGAGAGCGTCGAGAAGATCAGCACATCGGGCACCCGGCGGATCTTGATGACGTTGCGCTTGGTGATGGTCGCGCTGTCGCTGACCACCATGGCCAGCCGTGCGAAGACCGGCGGATCGTCGGCAACGAGCGAGCTCATCGCACCGTTCCTTCCGTAGCCGGTTCGAGTTCGGCACCCGGGTCGCCCGCGATCAGGTCCTTCGCGTCATGTCCGGTGAGGGTGAGGAATACGTCGTCCAGCGACGGACGCCGCAGGCCCACATCGTGGATCTTCACCTCGTGGGCGGACAGGCGCCCGATCGCATCGACCAGCGCCGCGGAGCCGTCGCTGACCGGAATCGTGATGCGGCGCAGGCCCGGTTCCAGGTGGATCTCCCCGACCGCCAGTGCGGCCAGGGCCTGCTGTGCAATCCCCAAGCTGTCCACATGGTCGACGGTCAGCTCGATCCGGTCGCCGCCGACCAGGGTCTTCAGCTCATCGGCGGTGCCGCGGGCGATGACCCGGCCCTGGTCGATCACCGCGATCGCATCGGCCAGCCGGTCGGCCTCCTCCATGTACTGGGTGGTGAGCAGCAGCGTGGTGCCGCCCGCGACGAGCTCGGAGATGACGTCCCACAGGTCCATCCGGGCCCGCGGGTCCAGCCCCGTGGTCGGTTCGTCGAGGAACAGCACCGGCGGGTTGGCGACCAGGGCTCCGGCCAGATCCAGGCGCCGGCGCATACCGCCGGAATAGCCCTTGACCGGGCGATCCGCGGCATCGGCGAGACGGAACCGGTCCAGCAGCTCGCGGGCCCGCTCCTTACTGCGTGCCACGCCGAGGTGGTACAGCCTCCCGACCATCTCGAGATTCTCGAATCCGGTGAGGTATTCATCGACGGCCGCGTACTGCCCCGAGGCGCCGATATGGGCCCGCAGCCGCTGCGGCTCGCGCAGCACGTCGATCCCGGCGACCATGGCACGGCCGGCGTCGGGCATCAGCAGCGTGGTCAGCACCCGGACGGTGGTGGTCTTACCGGCGCCGTTGGGGCCCAGCAGGGCCGTCACGGTGCCCTCGGGCACGGTGAGATCGAGTCCGTCCAGGGCGACGAGGCGGCCGTATTTCTTGATCAGCCCCTCGGCGATGATGGCGTCCGGCATACGGCCAAGTATTGCCCAGAGCACCGACAACTTCCTCCGAATAACGCCACCACCTGCGGCGCATCCCTCGAAGCGGCGCGGTGACTCGACAGGAGGCCGCATCCCGGGGATCCGGCGGGTGCTCGGGGTGCCGGCGGGATGCGGCCGAACTCATCGTGGCCCCGGCGCGGAGTCGGGGCACGAGTAGTGCACTACCCGGCTCTGCACTGCGGCGGTACTCGGTCGGGTCGACCGACCTCCTGCACGGACACGCCCGATCGTTCGTCACGCGGGGCATCCCCGCTGCCGGATCGTGTCGAAAATCGCATACCGACCGGTCGACGGCAACCGGCCAGCGCATCCGCACTTGGATGATCTTGATGGCCGAACATCCTGTATAGCAACATATTTCATCACTTGCACCGCCAGCCCCCACATGCCGTAGCGACCGGACAGCGCCCACCGCGACACGCCGATCAAAAAAATTCTCCGAAAAGTGGCGGTCCTCATACGTACACAATCGCCGATCGTCGCGTAGGATCATTCACGTCGGCCCCTCCCCCCCGGGCCGACCCTACGCGGGCCTCGGCAAACTCCCCCCCTTCGCCGAGGCCCGCTCCTAAATTTCGGGTCAGGAATGCCGTCCGTTGTGGCGGGCGGCTTCCTTCGACGGGCGCGGCATCAGAATGGTTCTTCCGTGCGGCGCAGCACATGCGAGCGCAGCCGGTCGATTCCCCGCACATGCACACTGCGCAGGTGCCGCATCGCGAATTCCGGGTCCCGGGCCAGCTGTATCGCGGCGCCGTCGTCGATCAGTACGGTCCCGGGCCGGGCCACACCGGTCAGCCGCGCCGCGGTATTCACCGTCGACCCATATAGATCGCCGAAACGCTGCAGCACCTCGCCGTAGGCCAGGCCGACCCGCAACTCCGGCATCGTCGTCGCGTCGGACTCACCGCGGCGGGTCTGCGCCGCCGCGTCCCGCTGGATATCCAGCCCGATACGGGCGCCCACCACGGCCGTCTGGGCGGCGAACATCACCTCGTCACCGACGTTCTTGATCACCCACCCGCCATTGGCGGTGATCGCGGCGGTCGTCACGGCCTCGAAGGTCTCCAGCAGCTCGGACAGCTCATCGGCGATCAGGTGCCTGGTCAGACGGGTGTAGCCGACCATATCGGCGAAACCCACCGCCATCTCCCGCACGCTCTCCCCGGCGCCGACACCCAGCGCGCGCTCCAGGGCCGCGGCCAGATGCCTTCGCCACGCATAGGCCTGCAGTCGCTGCAGGGCCGACACGACCTCCTCGGTCGCCTCCCTCGCGACGGCCTCGGGATCGGCCTGCGGATCCTGAGCGGTGATCGAGGAGATCCGGTTCGCGATCTCCTCGACCACCAGATCGACCTGCCATTCGGCCAGCCGCGCCATCGACTGCCCCATGGTGCGCACGGCCGCGGACTGCCGCCGGACATCGGCCGACGCCAGCGTGTCCAGGCTCTGGAAGTCGCGGGCCGCGGCCACATCGGCATCGGTGTACTCGATCGCCGAACCGTCCGGATCGGCGGCAAAGCCGAGCGAAACCCACAGGCGCCGATTCGATTCCGCCGACGCCCCTGACTTACGGGTCACCTCCGCGCGGCCGTATTGGCGCGGGCCGTCCAGCAGATACGGCTCCACTACCGACTGCATCAGCCTCGACAACTCCGCACGATCCATGGTCAACGACGATACGGCCCGCACCGGCACCCGAGCCTCCGCACAGTGCTGTGTCACAACCCACAGGTCCGGCTCCTCGCCGAACAGGGCCGATGCGGATGTTCGGGCAGGTGATGGTTGTATAGGGCCCGGAGCGATATCGAGGAGTCGGAGCCGTGGAACTGCGCCAGCTGCGCTATTTCGTCACCGTGGCCGAGGAATTGCACTTCGGGCGCGCGGCCGAACGACTGCATATCGCCCAGCCCGCGGTCAGCCAGCAGGTGCAGCGCCTGGAACGGGAACTGAAGGTGCAATTGCTGGATCGGTCCCCGCGCCGGGTCCGGCTGACCGAGGCGGGCCAGCGATTCCTGCCGGCCGCACGCACCGTCCTCGCGGCCGCCGAACAGGCCCGCGCGGCGGTCGCCGAGCTGGCCGAGGGGCGGGCGGAGGTGTTGCGCCTGGGCACCATCACTGGCCTGGGCGAGCGCCTGGATGCGATCCTGGACGGCCTGAGCGACCGGCTGCCGCGACTGCAGGTCGAACTGGTCTCCCTCACCGTGCGCGAACGGCTGGCACAGGTGTCCGACGGCCGCCTCGACGCGGCCTTCCTGCGCTCCCCCTCCCCGCAGCAGAGCCCGGAGCTGGAATTCCTACCCGCCTGGGACGATCCGCTGGTAGTCGCGCTGCCCGCCCGGCACCCACTGGCCCGGCAGGATTCGGTGGCACCGGCGGACCTGGCGGCGCTGCCGCTGCGGCTGACCGAGCGCCGCAATCATCCGGCGCTGGTGGACCTGGTGCTGACCGCATGCCAGCGCGCGGGATTCGAGCCGATACCGGCGCAGACCTCGGCCTCGGGCACCCTGCAGGACATCCTGGCCGCCATCGGCACCGCAACGCCCATGTGGTCGGTGGTGTACGCGGCCAACGCCCGCCAGATGCAGAACTCCCGGGTGGTGTTCCGGCCGTTCGCGCCGGGACTGTCGCTACCGATCGCACTGGCGGTGCGCAAAGGGGCGGCGGCCCCGTATCTGAACCTGCTGCGCAGCCTCCTCTAGCCGGGATTTCCAGGCCCACCAGGGTCGATAACGAATACTTATCTTTGTGTGAACAGACTGCCCATTGGTCGGCGGCTCATTCCGCGGTGAACTTGTCTCAGGCCGCCGGAACACCGGAAACCCGATACCGAACATCGGAATGGCCTGCAGCCCAACCAGTTCAACCAAGGAGACAGTCATGCCCATCGTCACCGTCCAGCAGGGCCCACGTACCGTCGAGCTCAAGCGGGATCTGGTTCGCCGCATCACCGACGCCTTCGTCGATGCCCTGCAGATTCCCGCCGAGGCCGTGCAGGTATGGATCCAGGAGGTGCCCACCGACAGCTGGGCCATCGGCGGGGAGTTGACCGCGGACAAGAAGAAGTAAGCCGCCGGCGTACGACCGAAATCGGAGACCTCCCATGCCTTTTGCACCCGCTACGCTGGCCCACGGCGAGAGCACCGTCGAATATCTGATCACCGGAACCGGTCCCGCCGTGGTTCTCGTGCACGGCACCTTCGCCACCAACGCGGGCAACTTCGAGCCGCTGATCGCCGAACTCGCCGACCGCTACACGGTCATCGCGCCGAACTACGCCGGATCGGGCGCGACGACCAATCCCGACCGCGTGAGCATCGATGACCTGGCCGACCAGATCGTCGCAGCGGCCGATCACGCAGGAGCCGAAACGTTCCACCTGGCCGGGCATTCGCTGGGCGCGGTCACCGCGGCCGACTTGGCAGCCCGGTACCCGCATCGGGTCGATTCCCTTGTACTGCACGCCCCTTGGGCCGCGACCGACGCCCGCGGCAGGGCCCAGTTCGACCTGTGGAGCGAGCTGTTGCGTACCGATACGCGGCAACTCGCCCGGCTGATCGTGCTGACCGCGCTTCGGCCGGAGGTCACCTCCGACTGGCCCGCAGCGGAATTCGCGGCAACGGTCGACTACTTCACCGGCATACTCCAACCCGGCCAGTCGGTACAGTTGGACGCCGACCGAGCCGTCGATATCCGTGCCCTGCTGCCGCGGATCGCCTCCCCCGCACTGATTCTGGCGAGCGCACAGGATCAGATCGTGCCCATCGCCGACCAGCGCGAGGTGGCTCACGCCATCTCCGGCGCCGAATATCTGGAATTCGACGCCGGTCACGGTCTACCCGCCGAGGATGGCCCGGGCTTCGTCAAAGCCGTCGCGGGATTCTTCGACCGCCAGGCCGCCCGGCTCGCCGCTGCCTGAGCCGAATTACCGAGACTTATCCACAGGCAACCCGTCACGGCTGTGGATAAATCCGGTGATGGTGGGTAATCCGGTGCGGGCATGGGAGTTTCGGTACCGGCGGAGTAGATCCAGGACAACGGCGGCGAGATAGCAGGTCGCCGCGACGGACATGATGGTGAAGCTGGCGGGCGCGGCGGGTATCGCATACGCCAGGGCGATGCCCGCCCAGACGGCGGCCGTGGCGAACCCGGCCGAGAGCCAGAACGCCCGCCACGGCCGCGCGGTCAGCCGCGCGGCGGCGGCAGGTGGAGCGGCGAGCAAGCCGAGAACGACGACGGCGCCGACGATTTGGGTGGCCTCGGCGACCGCGATACCGACGAGCGCGAGGAATACCGTGCCCAGCGTCCGGACCGGAACGCCCGCCGCCCGCGCCACGATCGGATCGATCGTGGCAAACAGCAGCGGCCGCGCGATCACCAGCAGCACCACGACCGCGCCCGCCGCGATCAGGACGGCGGTCACCGCGGTCGAGGAGCTGATCCCGAAGATGCTGCCGAACAGCACATTCACGTTCGCGGTGGAATTTCCCGTGGACCGGTGCGTGGTGTACAGGGTCAGGAACAGCGCCCCGAGTCCCAGCACCCACGAGAAGAACGATCCGATCGCCACATCGTTCACCCCTCCCCGGGCACCGGTCAGCCCGAGCGCAATCGCGACGACTACGCAGGCCGCGAAAAGTCCTATCCGCAGGTTGAATCCGGCCGCGAGCGCCGCCATCGCCCCGGTGTACGCGACATGTCCGAGCGCATCACCGGCGAAGACCTCGCCCCGCTGCACGACGAAATATCCGGCCAGGCCGCACAGGATCGCCACGGCTGTCCCGGCGATCAGCGCATAGACGATGAAGGGATGCGACAGCATACTCATGACGAGACGACCTCTCGCACCACAATTTCCGGCGCCCTATGCGGCGCCCGGCGGCGCAGCCGGTCCACCGCGGCACGGAATCCGGCACACCCCAGATAGGCTGCGAAGGCGAAACTGCTGACCCAGAATCCGATGGGATACGGCGTGAAGTACGCGAATCCCATTCCGGCCCAGGTTGCTACGAGCGCGATGCCGACCGATACCGCGACGCCGTGGCCGGGACGGCTGGTGATCTGATGTGCCGCCGCCCCGGGGGCCACCAGCAGCGCGAAGACCAGCAGGCTGCCGGTCACCTCGCTGGTGCCCGCCACCGCGACACCGAGCAGCAGCAGGAACAGCACTCCCATCAATCGCACCGGAACACCCTGTGCTCCGGCAGTTTCCGGGTCGATCGAGGACCACAGCAGGGGACGGCCGATGAGCACGAGCAACACCAGGCAGGGCACCGCGGCCACGAGCAGCACAAGGACCTGCCGATCGGTTACCCCGTCGATGGTGCCGAACAGCAGATTGGTCAGACCGGACAGGAAGCCCTTGTACAGGCTGACGAACAGCATCCCGGCGACGAGCGCGAAGGCCTGCACGATGCCGATGACCGCCGGGCGCTCCACGCCACCGCGCATCCGGACCGACACCGGCAGGGTGGCGAAGACCAGCGCCGCACCGATGCAGGCCGCGAAATAGCCGTATCCGGAGGCGAATCCGAGCCAGGTGGCCGCGGCCGCACCCGGGAAACCCACCACCGCCAGGGTGTGCCCGGCGAAACTCTCCCGCCGCAGCACCATCACCCAGCCCACCGCGCCGGCCGCCACGGCCACGATCGTGCCCGCGCGCACGGCGTTGACCATGAACGGGTAGGCCAGCATCTGGCGAACATCCTCTACCAGATTCCAGGTCGCAACGGGATTCATGGCATCGTCCCTGAGATCCCTTGTCCTGCAGCCGAATCTGCTATGCCGTGTGTGGCCGGTATATCCGGCTGCCCCACGACCACCAGGCGGCCGGTGCTGTCGCGCAACACCTCGATCGGAATGCCGTACAGGGCGGTGAGCTTGTCCCCGGTGATCACCTCCTGCGGATTTCCGCTGACCGCGGCGCCGCGCGCGACATAGATGAGGCTGTCCAGATACGGCAGGATCGGGTTTACGTCGTGGGCGACCAGCATCACCGCCACCCGCTCCTGGTGGCAGATATCCCGTACCAGCGCGCTGATACCCGCCTGACTCGGAACATCGAGGCTGTCGAGCGGCTCGTCCAGCAGCAGCAGGCGCGGGCGGCGGATCAGTGCCTGGGCGATCAGCAGGCGCTGCTGCTCGCCACCCGAGCACTGGCCGATCGGCCGGTGTGCGTACGCGGTGGCGCCGACGAGCTCGATGACCTCGTGCACTCGCCGCTGCCGGGCCCGGAACCGCTCGGGGGAAACAACTTTCGACAGCCACGGCATCGGGGTGCCCCACCGCGCGCCATCGAGACCCAGCCGCACGATATCGATGCCGCGGATGCGCACACTCGTATCGAAGGCGCGCCGCTGCGGCAGGTAGCCGATACCGGCACCGCGCCGTCCGGGCGCGCCGCCCAGGACCTCGACGGTGCCCTCTGGCGTCGGAGTCATCCCGAGCACCGCCTGCAATAGCGTGGATTTGCCCGCACCGTTGGGTCCGAGCACCGCGACGAACTGCCCCTGATGCACGTCCAGGGATACTTCCGACCAGATCTGCCTACCGCCGACGACCGCCGCGGCCCCCCTCATGCGGACCACGGGCGCATCGGGAGGCAGTGGCGCAGCCGGGACCTTGTTCATCTCGGTACTCGTCTCTATGACGGTCATCAGGTGTTCGGCGCGGGTGCCCCTCGTTGACGAGGTGGTGGAAGCACCTTCTCCTAATCGGTTGTAGGGATAGGGATGTGGCCCTGCGTTAACTACTTGCCGGTGGCCTGGTGTAGCGCGTCCTCGAGTGCCGACAACTGGCTGGTCTGCCAATCCTGGAACGACGCATTAGCGGGCGCCAGGGTCTCGGTGACGGTGGACACCGGGATGCCCTGCTTCTTGGCGGCGTCGACCTGGGCCTGTACGTCCGGGGTGCTGTTCTGGCTGTTGAAGACGTAGACCTCGATGGCCTTGCTGCCGATCTGCTGGTCGATGGTGGCTTTATCCGCCGGGGACGGGTCGGTGCCCTCGCTGATCGCCTTCAGGAATTCCGCGGGGGTCAAGAGGTTGAGCCCCAGTGCATCCGAGAGCGGAGCAAAGATCGATTCGCTGGCGCCGACCGGTGTGCCCGCATACTTCTGCTTGATATCGGCGACCAGGCTGTTGTACTTACCCAGGCTGACGGTCAGGAAGTTCTGCTGCTGCTGATCGAAGTACGACGCGTCCGCGGGGTCGGCCTTCTTGTAGTCATCGGTGATGGTGTCGACGACCTTGGTGACCGAGGTGGGCGAATACCACTGATGCGGGTTGCCGTCGTCGGGAACACCGAGCACCTTACCGACGGTCACCTCGGTGCGGCCCGTGCCCGGATTGGCCGCCAGCAGCTTATCGGCCCAGGAGTCGTAACCGATGCCGTTCTCCACCACCACCTTTGCGTTCGCGATGGTACGCGCGTCGGCCGGGGTCGGCTCGTACGAGTGCGGATCGGTATCCGGATTGGTAATGATGCTGGTCTCGTGGATCTTGTCCCCACCCAACTGCGCCGCGATGCTGCCCCAGGCATTGATCGTCGCGACCACCTCGAGCTTGCCGCCCGACTGGGCCGACTGCGAGGACGTGCTGCTGCCGCACGCCGTAGCCATCGCGGCCAGCGTCGCCGCGCCCACCGCCACACCGATCACACGCTTGCCATAACCCGGACCGCTCATCGCATTACCTCACCAGATCTTGAAATTGAAAACCGTTATCATTAACGGTAACAGACCCCTTCCCGGTTCACGACTCGAGATCCAACGCTTCCCCCCGGAAGCCCCCAGGTCATCCAACCGTCCAGGAATTGACCGCCGCAGCACCCCCTACCGGCCGGATTCCAGCGGCCGCAACGCGCCACACGGGCGAGCAGGATCGGCTGCTCGGTCGATTTATCCACAGACACCCGGTCAGGGCTGTGGATAAGTCCGATCTACGGCAGGCAGAGCACCCCATAACCGCAGGCCACCCGGCCTGCGGTTATCCACGTGCGGAGCCGAGGCATAGCCACGCTGCTGCGATCAGATGCAGAAGCCCGCGATGTTGATGCCGGGGGTTACCTGCACCGGGGTGCCGCCCGCGATCGGCAGGTATTGCAGCTGGGGGTCGAAGTAGCCCGCGGTGATCGCATTCTGGCCGGAGGTGGCCGGGGTCCACGAGAGGGTCGCGACGCCGCCCGATACCTGAGCCGAGCCCAGCACGAGGTGGCTGGCGGTAGCGTTGACATCGAAAAACTCGACGGTGCCCTGCGGTACCGCCGCGCCGCCGGACTGCTTCAGCGTCGCGGTGATGGTCACGGGGCAGCCAGTGCCGATGATGTCCGCGGACCCCGTCGGCGACCCGGTCAGCGCCACCGAAATCGTGGTCGCGGTGAGCGCGGCGGCATTGGGTGCGAACATGATCGGAACCGCCAAGCAGGTGGCAAGCGCCGCCGCACCGAGAACCCCGCGAGTATGTGCCTGTCCGAATCCGATCATGATGCCGCCTTCTGTGCCGCGCTGTACGAACCTGTCGGCCGTCAGTCTGGCGCACAGCCGCGAAATACGCGCTATGACAACAGATTCTGTTCCCGTCCCACATTCTTCCGTGCCCGGTATCTGCACCGGGTGTCATCCGTCGAGGTATGACTGGAGATTTATCGACCCTTACCTGTACACGAATCCTGTACATTGGACCGTATGAAGCAGCTGTCGTACACCGAAGCCCGCGCCACCCTCGCGAACGTTCTCGACGCCGCGACCGACGACTTGGAAGAAGTCGTCATCACCCGCGGCGGGCACGAGCCGGCAGTCGTCGTCTCCCTCCGCGAATATGAATCACTGAAGGAGACCGCGCACCTACTGGGCACCCCCGCCAATGCCGCCCATCTACAGCGCGGCCTCGATGCCTTCCATGCGGGTGGATTCGTCCCCGGTGAACTCATCGACATTCCCACCGATGATTCGGGTGTGTCATGAAACTCGATTTCGCCCCCGAAGCGTGGGCGGACTGCGTGTGGACAGTCGCCAACGATCGTGCTGCCGCCCGGAAGATCAACCGGCTACTCGACGACATCGCGGCGAACGGTCACGCAGATGGTATCGGGAAGCCTGAGCCGTTGCAGCACAATCTGTCCGGGTGGTGGTCACGTCGGATCACCCAAGAACACCGGATGGTGTACCAGGTCAGCGATGACGACGTGATTCATGTGTTGTCGTGCCGCCACCACTACAAATAAGCCCCCGGAAACGCGAATAGTTTCATGCAGTCGCGAGACCACGGTTACTCGACGACCAGCAGATAGACAAAGGCCCGGCCCCTGCGGACCGGACCTTTCCGTGGAGCCTAGGGGAATCGAACCCCTAACCCCTGCCTTGCAAAGGCAGTGCTCTGCCAATTGAGCTAAGGCCCCAGTCTGTTGCCGCACTCAGTGCAAACAACCGTCAAGACGGTACCCCCGTGCCCGGCACCAGGTCAAAACGGGATGCTGCGGCGGGGTGGATGTGCCGTCATCGCCACGATCCTGAGGTGCCCGCGACCGGCTCCCCTCGCCGCCAGACCGACCAGGTCAGGGGCACGCCGGGGCGGTAGGCCAGGTGGGTGACCGAGGGGGCATCCAGGATGTGCAGGTCGGCGCGGGCACCGGGGCGGAGCACGCCTACCGCGCCGTCCGCGTCCGGGTCGATGCCTAGGGCGCGTGCGCCGCCCAGGGTCGCCGCGCGGACCGCCTCGGCGACCGACAGGTTCATCTGCAGCACGGCGGTGGTGACGCAGTAGGCCATCGAGGTGGTGTAGGAGCTGCCCGGATTCGCGTTGCTGGCCAGGGCGATTCGGGCGCCGGCGTCGAGCAGGCGACGGGCCGGGGCCAGGGGCTGGCGGGTGGACAGATCACAGGCGGGCAGCAGCGTCGCGACCGTGTGGGAGGCCGCCAATGCCTCGACGTCGTCATCGGTCAGGTAGGTGCAGTGGTCGACGCTGGCGGCGCCGTATTCCACGGCCAGCCGCACGCCCTCACCGGTGCCCAGCTGATTGCCGTGCACCCGAAGGCCCAGGCCGCGGGCTCGCCCCGCCGCGAGTACCCGGGCGGACTGTGCGGCGTCGAAGGCGCCCTCCTCGCAGAACACATCGATCCAGCCGACGTGATCGGCCACGGCCTCGAGCATGTCGCCGCACACCAGATCGACATACTCGTCGGCGGACATTCCGGCCGGAACCACATGGGCGCCCAGGAATGTCACCTCGTCGGCGACCTCGGCCGCGATTGCGGCACAGCGCCTTTCGTCCTCGACAGTGAGCCCGTAGCCGGTCTTGGTCTCCAGGTACGTGGTGCCCTGCCGCAGCGCCTCGGAGCGCAGCCGGCGCAGATTCGCCGCCAGCACCTCGTCGGCGGCCGCGCGGGTGGCATCGACGGTGGTCCGGATCCCGCCCGCCGAATAGGCGCGCCCTGCCATGCGCGCCTCGAATTCGGCCGTCCGGTCGCCCGCGAACACGAGGTGGGTGTGGCTGTCCACCCAGCCCGGCAGCACGGCCCGGCCTTCGACATCTACTCGATGGTCGGCATCAGGGGCAGCTGCAGCAGGACCTACCCATTGCACCCGGTCGCCCGAGACCACCAGTGCGGCATCGTGTAGTACGCCGTATTCATCTGTGTTGGTCGTCAATTCGCCGATGCCGATGATCAGCGTCGCGATTTCCGCTGCGGTGTCCAACGCCCCTACCGTAGCTCCAGTGTTCGAGCTCATTGCTATGACGCCCCAATCTCACTGTTCAGGGCCCCGGCCACGTCGGGGATGCCGCTGCTGAGTGTCGCGGTCGATGTATGGGCCTTCGAACTCACTGCCACAGCGCCCCGATCTCGGTGCTCAGTGCCCCTGCTACGTCGGGAATGCCGATATGTTCACCGTCGCGAACTCGCCAGCGTCCGGCCACCATCACATCGGTGACATCGGCGCCGGTCGCGGCGAAGAGGATGCCGGGGCCGTCGGTCCCGGCGGTGCGTACGGAGGCGGGATTCACGTGCACCAGGTCCGCGCCCTGTCCGGCGGCGATCGCGCCGACCTCCGACCAGCCCGACGCGCCGTGCGCGGTGGCCGCGGTCATCAGCTCGGCGGCGTCGAACCGCCCGCGCTGCCCACTGGCCAGGCGTTCGTGCAGCTCCAGGGCACGCACCTCGAACCAGGGGTCGACGATCGACTGCCCGTCGCTGCCCAGACACAGGCGAACCCCGGCCTCGGCCAGGCGCCGGGCCGGGCCGATGCCGTCGCCCAGATCGGCCTCGGTGCTCGGGCAGAACGAGGCCCAACTCCCGGCCAGCGCCGCGATATCCGTACCCGTCAGGTGCGTGGCGTGCACGGCGACCGTATCGGGGGTGAGCGCGGCGGCCTTATCCAGTAACTCGGTCGGGGTGCAGCCGTAGTGCGCGAGGCATTCCTCGTTCTCCTTCGGCTGCTCCGACAGATGCACGTGCAGCGGGCGGCCCGCGGCGGCCCGGACCACGGTGGCCAGCTGATCGGCGGGCACGGCCCGCACCGAATGCACCGCCGCACCGACGCGGGCGAGTTCGCCCGCCGGACGGAAGGATTCGACGCGCTGCGCCCATGCCTCGGCGTCGCCGTCGTCGAAGCGACCCTGCACTCCCTCGGTCGGCTTGCCGAAACCGCCTGCCACATAGCAGGTGTCGAGCAAGGTCAGGCGGATACCGGCGTCGGCGGCCGCCGCGACGAGAGCATGGGAGAATTCGTTCGGGTCCGCATAGCGCCGCCCGCGCTCCGGGTGGTGCAGGTAGTGGAACTCGGCGACGCTGGTATATCCGGCCAGCACCATCTCCGCATACACCCCGCGAGCCAGCCGGTAATACGAATCCGGTTGCAGCGCACCGGCGATCGCATACATCCGCTCCCGCCAGGTCCAGAAGCTACCGCGATCGTCGTGCGTGCGCCCGCGCAGCGCGCGATGGAAGGCGTGCGAGTGGGTATTGGCAAACCCGGGCACGACCGTCCCGGAAAGCACCGTCCCGCTGGGTTTCTCACCGGCGGACACCGCGGTGATAACACCGTCGGAGATCTCGATGCGCACATTCTCGGCGACGCCGTCGGGCAGCCAGGCCCGGCGAGCCCAATAGGTACTCATACTGCGCCCTTTCCGGCTCGTACCAGATCGGATGCTGCGACAAGTCGTCCAGCCATCCCAGTTCTCATGCGGCCTGCAACCACACGCACGTGATCACAACTTCCGCCTCGTAGCGGTATGCAATACGCCCAACGCATCGGCCCTAGCGGCTCCCATCCGCCAGCGCATCAACGCTTTCCGCATCGCGGAGATATGCAATGGGCCGGAATCCGCCGCGCGCTTGCGCACACCGGTGGATTCCGGCTCATCGCGTGCCGGAAGGATGATGGTCGGGGGCGTCAACCGGCCATCTTTCGCAGCACGTTTGCTAGCTCCAGCGCGCCGTAATCGACGTCGCCGGGCTCTGAGTATTCCTCGGGTGAATGGCTGATACCCGACGGGTTGCGGACGTACAGCATGGCCGTGGGCAGATGCGGCGCCAGCACGGCCGCATCGTGCCCGGCCCCGGTCGGCAGCACCGGGGCGCCGTCGAGCCACGACACCAGATCGTCGCGCAGCTGCGGGTCGAAGGAGGCGGTCCCCTCATAAGACTCCTCCCGGACCTGCACCGCGCAACCCTCCGACGCGGCCGCGGATTCGGCGGCCGCGGTGATCTCGGCGACCAGGTCGCGCACGCTGCCCGGCTCCGGCACCCGGGCGTCCAGCCATACGTCCACCTGGCTCGCGATCACATTGGTGCCACCCGGGGTCGGCACCACCCGGCCAACCGTGGCCCGCGCCTGCGGCACTGCGGCCGCCAACTTACGCACGGCCACAACGGTTTCCGCGGCACACAGCATCGGATCGCGGCGATCGCCCATGAGCGTGGTACCCGCGTGATTGCCCTGCCCGGTGAAGCTCATCCGCCAGCGCCCGTGCGCGATGATGTTGCTGCCCACTGCGAGCGGCGCATCCAGATCGATAAGGCCCTTGCCCTGCTCGACGTGCAGCTCCACGAATGCCCCGATGCGCGAGAGGGTTTCGTCGTCGCGACCGAAGTGGCCCGGATCGAATCCGGCGGCCCGGGCGGCATCGGCGAAGGTGGCGCCGTCCGGATCGGTCAGGCTCAGTGCACGTTCCGGGGCGAGCTTGCCGGTCAGCAGCCGCGAACCCAGGCACGGCACCCCGAACCGGCCGCCCTCCTCCTCGGCGAACACCACGATAGCCAGCGGGCGCCGGGGCGCGAACCCCTGCGCGCGCAGGGTGTCGAAGGCCGCCAGCGCGCTGGTCACGCCCAGCGGACCGTCGAAGGCGCCGCCGCCGGGCACCGAATCGAGGTGGCTGCCGGTGACCACGGCATCCGGACCCGGCCTGCCATACCAGGCCCAGATATTCGTGTTGCGATCGACGTGCACGTCCAGCCCGCGCGCGGTCGCCGCGGCGATGAACCACTCCCGCAGCTCGCCCTCGGCGCTGGTGAATACGTGTCGCGAGTAGCCGCCCCGGGCCGGGTCCGACCCGACCCGGTCGATCTCGGCGAGCAGGTCGTTGGCGCTTGTCATTTCTCCCACATCGGGATTCGTACACCGCGCTCGCGGGCCGCGCTATCCGCCGCGGGGTATCCGGCGTCGACGTGACGCAGCACACCCATGGCCGGATCGTTGGTGAGCACCCGCTCGATCTTCTGCGCCGCCAGCTCGGTGCCGTCGGCGACACACACCTGACCGGCGTGGATGGACCGGCCCATGCCGACGCCGCCGCCCTGGTGGATGGAGACCCAGGTCGCGCCGGAGGCGGTGTTGACCAGGGCGTTGAGCAGCGGCCAGTCGGCGATGGCGTCCGAGCCGTCGGCCATGGCCTCGGTCTCGCGATACGGGGAGGCCACCGAACCGGAGTCCAGGTGGTCGCGGCCGATCACGATGGGCGCGGAGACCTCACCGTTGGCGACCATCTCGTTGAACCGCAGGCCGGCCTTGTGCCGCTCGCCATAACCGAGCCAGCAGATGCGCGCGGGCAGACCCTGAAATTCGACCTTCTCCCCCGCCATCTTGATCCAGCGGGCCAGCGACTCGTTCTCCGGGAACAGCTCGAGGATCGCCTTGTCGGTGGCGGCGATATCGGCCGGATCGCCCGATAGCGCGACCCACCGGAACGGGCCCTTACCCTCGCAGAACAGCGGGCGGATGTAGGCGGGCACGAAGCCCGGGAAGTCGAAGGCCCGCTCGTAGCCGGCCAGCTGGGCCTCGCCGCGAATGGAGTTGCCGTAGTCGAATACCTCGGCGCCGCGGTCCATGAATCCGACCATCGCCTCGACGTGCCTGGCCATAGATTCCCGGGCGCGGGTGGTGAACTCCTCGGGCTTGGCCGCGGCGTACTCGTGCCAATCCTCCAGCGCCACACCGGCGGGCAGATAGGACAGCGGATCGTGCGCGGAGGTCTGATCGGTCACCACATCGACCGGCACCTCGCGGCGCAGCAGCTCCGGCAGCACCTCGGCGGCATTGCCGACCAGGCCGACCGAGAGCGGGCGCCGCTCCGCCTTGGCGGCCAGCACCCGGGCGAGGGCATCGTCGAGATCGTCCGCGACCTCGTCCAGATAGCGAGTCTCCACCCGGCGCGCCAGCCGATGCGGATCGCAGTCGATGCACAGCGCCACACCGTCGTTCATGGTGACCGCCAGCGGCTGCGCGCCGCCCATACCGCCCATACCGGCGGTGACGGTGAGGGTTCCGGCCAGCGTGCCGTCGAAACGCTTGGTGGCCACGGCCCCGAAGGTCTCGTAGGTGCCCTGCAGGATGCCCTGGGTGCCGATATAGATCCAGGAGCCGGCGGTCATCTGGCCGTACATGGTCAGGCCGGCGGCCTCGAGCCGACGGAACTCGGGCCAATTCGCCCAGTCCCCCACGAGATTCGAGTTGGCGATGAGCACGCGCGGGGCCCACTCGTTGGTGCGCAGCACACCGACCGGCTTACCGGACTGCACCAGCAGCGTCTCATCGGCCTCGAGGTCGTTGAGCGTGCGGGTGATCGCATCGAAGCTGGCCCAGTCCCGGGCCGCCTTCCCGGTGCCGCCGTAGACCACCAGGTCCTCGGGGTGCTCGGCCACGTCGGGATGCAGGTTGTTGTGCAGCATGCGCACGGCAGCCTCGGTCTGCCAGCTACGCGCGGTGATGGCGGTGCCGGTGGCCGGGCGGATGGTTCTGGACATGGGTCGGCTGCCTCTCGATGAATGAGCTGAATGTGTTGTGCCGCAACAGATGTATTGGGCCGGGTCGCGCCGCCGCAGCGCTGCCCGGCCGTCGGATCACCGGCGGTGCGGTGTCGTCGGGACGAGTCCGATTCGCGTCATGAACCTATTGGAACCGTTCGGCCGGGACGAAACGAGGGCCGGGACACGGTTTGTGTCTTGTATTTCAGACAGAGTGCGGGCACACGACACCACACTGGCCGGAGAACCAGCAGGTGATGGCCGCGAAATGGATGTGCCGGGGGAAATCGACAGGCGGCGCAGTAATACATGAATGGATGGATGTATTGCGCCGCTCACAATCGATGCCGTAACGTCCCGGAAAACTTAGCTAACTTCCAGGTAATGCGCTCGGGTGCATACTTGGCCCCGCCGGGGTGCACATTCGCCGCAGTGCCCGCGAACCGGCGACCCTCGCCGTCCAGACTCGTCGCGTCACGTAGCGATGGCGAATTCCATTGACATGCAATACCTGTCGGAAGATGTGCGCCCCATGATTCTTTCTCGTACCGCCCCTGCGGGCACCCCTGCCACTGGGCAGCCGGAGCCGCTTACCGCGTTTCACCTGCGCGTCACAGCGACTACCTTCGGCGCCAACTTCTCCGATGGTTACGCACTGGGAACTATCGGTGCGGTCCTGCCCGTCCTGAACGGTTCGTGGCACCTGTCGGGTCTGTGGCAGGGCATGCTCGCCGCCTCGGCACTGATCGGCCTGTTCTTCGGCAGCATCACCCTGGGACGGGTGGCCGACGCCATCGGCCGCCAGCGGGTCTACCTGTACAACTTCGTCCTGATCACGATCGCCTCGGCGCTACAGTTCTGTGCACACGGCCCGTGGCTGCTGTTCGTCCTACGCCTGGCGATCGGCTTCGGCCTCGGTGCCGACTATGCGGTCGGGCCGACCCTGCTCTCGGAGTTCGCGCCGCGACGGCTGCGTGGTCTGATGCTCGGCGCGCTCACGGTGCTGTGGACCGTCGGCTACGTGCTGTCCAACATCCTGACCACCTACATCCCGCTCACCGAGACCTCCGCTCGTTGGCTGCTGGCCAGCGGTGCGCTGCCGGCCGCGCTGGTGCTGCTGGTGCGGATCGGCATCCCCGAGTCGCCGAGTTGGCTGGCCGCCCGCGGGCGCTTCGCCGAGGCCGCCGAGATCCGCCGCCGTTTCCTGGGCCAGAGCTCGGCCACCGCCGAGACAGAGGCCGCCGGTGAGGCCTCGGCCCACCAGCCCAAGCCGCGCTACCGAGAGCTGTTCGCCGGTGAACGCGCGAAGAACACCTGGTTCGGCATCATTTTCTACAGCGCCCAGGTGCTGCCCTACTTCGCGATCTACACCTTCATGTCGCAGATCCTCGGCAGCCTGCACATCTCCGACGCCAACGCCCAGAACAATGTGCTCAACATCGCGCTGCTCGCCGGCGGCGTGATCGGCCTGTGGCCGGTGCAGCGAATGGGGCGCCGGCCGTTCGTCATCGGGACCTTTGCAATCCTGACGGTTAGCCTGGCGATTATGGCCATCACCAGCAGCTACTCCAGCTGGGTCCTGTTGATACCGTTCGTGATCTACACCTTCGTCATGTCCGCGGCGTCCAACATCACTCAGGTCTACCCGCCCGAGCTCTTCCCGACCGCACTGCGTGGCTCCGGGGTAGGCCTGCTCAACGGCACCAGCCGGATCGCCGCGGCGGTAGGCACATTCATCCTGCCGGTCAGCCTCGGCCACCTCGGCGTCGGCTGGTCCATGGCCTGGCTGGCGCTGGTGCTATTGGCAGGCACCGTGGTCAGCATCGCCTGGGCACCGGAAACCCGCAACAGCCTCACCAGCGAGGACTGGGTCCACTGATGACAGCATTGAATGGCGGCGCTGAGTTCACCCACCCCGTCGGCTCCGCCTCCTCGCCATCCCCTTCCGAGGCCACCGTGGGTTCCGTCGTCGCCCTGGACGGGCGCGCCCTGACAATCGCCCAGGTCACAGCCCTGGCTCGGCGTCAGGCCGCGGTCCTGCTCGACCCCGTCGCACGCGCCGAATTCGAGCGCACCGCACCGATCGGCCGGGCCGTCGCGGCCCGCCGGGCGGTATACGGCTACACCACCGGCGTGGGCGCCAACCGCACCACGGTCGTCCCCGAGGAGGCCGCAGCCGAATACGGAATGCGGCTGCTGCGCAGTCACAGCGGCGGCATCGGTCCGCTCGCGCCGCCGGATCAGGTGCGCGCGATGCTGGCGGTGCGCGCCAATCAGCTGCTGGGCGGCGGATCGGCGGTCAACCCCGTGGTCACCGACCGGCTGGCCGAGGCCATCACCAGCGGCCACCTGCCGCGGGTACACGCGCTCGGCGCGATCGGCACGGGAGATCTGACCGCCCTGGCCGAGCTGGGTCTCACCCTCGCCGGTGAGCTGCCCTGGTCCGGCGGCGACGGCGCATCCCCGGACCCGGTGCAGCTCACCCGCTGGGATGCGCTGCCGCTGATGTCCAGCGGCGCGCTGACCATCGGCCAGGCGTGCCTGGCCGTCCACGACCTGACGATGCTGTTCGAGCAGCTCCCGGCGCTGGCCGCGCTGACACTGACCGCGGTGGGCGGTTCGACGGAGCCCTACGCCGAATATGTGCACCGGCGGCGCCCGCATCCTGGCGCCCAGCGCTTGGCCGCCCGGATGCGCGAGCTGCTCGCCGGAGCGGATTGGCAACCCAGCCTGATCCAGGATCCCTTCGGGCTGCGCTGCCTGCCGCAGATCGATGGGACCACCCTGGACGCCGTCGATTCCGCCGCCGGGGTGATTACGGTGGAACTCAATGCGGCACTGGAGAATCCGCTACTCGACGTGGAGGCCAACGACTACCACCACCACGGCGGATTTCACTTCGCCCGGCTGGCGCTGGCGCTGGATCAGCTGCGCCTGGGCCTGCTGGGCACCGCGGAACTGTCCACCAAACGCCTCGGCATCCTCGTCGAGCCGGCCTTCACCGGGCTCCCGCCGTTCCTGGCGCAGCGCGCGGACGGCAGCAGCGGGGTGATGATCGTCGAATTCGCCGCCCAGTCCGCGGTCGCCGAACTCCACGGCTATGCCCAGCCGGTCACCCTGGGCAATGCGGTGATCTCGCGCGGGGTCGAGGACCATGCGAGTTTCGCCTCGACCGGCGCGCGCCGCCTACTGGACTCGGTGGAACCGCTGCGCCTGGTGCTGGCTTGCGAGCTGGTCGCGGCCGTGCGGGCCATCCGGATGCGCGGAATCGAGCCTCCCGCAGGAGAACTGCGAGAGTTCTACGACCGTGCCGCTGCCCGCCTGAATCCGGCGACCGAGGACCGCAATCTGACCCCCGATGTCGAGGCGGCCGCGGAGCTGCTGCTGCCGAACGCAAATTCGGACGAGGACACCAAGTAGGCCGAAATGACCGGGTGTGATTAACGATTTCTCATGTGTAGTCCAAAGCCCTTGTCGCCCAAGGATTCCAAGCTATCGCGCAGCAGCATCGACGGTATTTCGTAGTCACCGCCGTTTTGCTTCCGGTAGGGAATCGGCTCGGTGTCGGCAAGGGTGAGCAGCCGCTGCTGCCAGGACTTGGCGGCGACCGAAAAGTCCTCTGCCGATACACGATTCGCGGCGTAGACCAAATTCGGCTGCAGGACGGCCATGCCCGTGTAGTACAGGATGCCGTGCTGGATCGGGAAGAGCAGATCATCGACCGGACCGTTGATTCCACGATCGGTGTAATGGGATTCCTTGCCGCCGATGGTGACCGAGAGTAGCGCCCGCTTACCGGCGAGGGTTCCCTCGCCGTATCGCTCGCCGTACTTGCTGTCGCTGTGCTCACCGACGCCGTAGCCGAAACCGAAGGTGAACACGCGATCCACCCAGCCCTTCATGATCGCCGGCATCGAGTACCACCACAGCGGGAACTGCAGGATCACCGCATCGGCCCACCGGAGCTTGTCCTGTTCGGCGACGATCTCGGGGGCGAGCGTCCCGGCGGCCAGGGCGCTGCCCGAATTCTTGTCCACCTGGAGCGGATGCGTTGCCGCGGAACCGAAGTCGTCCGCGTCCACGGTGGCCTTCCAGCGCATCGCGTACAGGTCGCTGACCTGTACCTCGTGCCCGGCCCCGGTCAGCGTGGACACCGCGAGATCGGTCAGTGAACCGTTCAGCGAGGCGGGCTCGGGATGGGCGTGGACGATGAAGACCCTCATGGCTGCTCCCTTCGAATCGATCGGATGGACTCGATCCTGACCGCCGCCGCGGACCTTGTTCAGGGGCGCTTCTACCGTCGGACCGGACTTCCTGGTATCGGCAGGGCCACCCACCGCACGCCGGAACTGTGGCAATACTGGAGGTATGGACGACCTGGCCGATTTCCTGCGCACCCGTCGATCGCGGGTGGATCCGGCGACGGTGGGCATCGCACCCGACGCGCGGCGGCGGGTCGCGGGGTTGCGGCGCGAGGAGGTCGCGCATCTGTCGGGGGCCAGCGTATGATTAGTGGCCCCTTCTCCAAGGGAGTGGTCACAGTGGCGAATAGCCTGGTCACAGGTGCCGACAGCACGATTCTAGACATCTACGCGCGAGTGTCCCGGTTGGGGGACGACCGGCAGCGGTCCACCGGCGGGCAGGTGGACGACTGCACGGTCCGGGTAGTCGATCACGGCGCTCGAGTAGGGGAAGTACACATCGATAGCGGACGGTCGGCGTGGAATCCCCGGGTACGCCGTCGGGAGTGGGAACGGTTGATGGAACGGCTCGAGTCGGGTGCTACCGGTGGTGTGGTGGTGTTCGATATGGCCCGGTTCTCCCGCCGCCCGATCGAGGGAGAACGGCTTATCTTGGCGGCTGAACGTGGTCTGGTGGTTTTGGACAGTGAAGGCGAATACGACCTGTCAACAGCGAACGGGCGCAAGACTTTTCGTGATCAGCTGAATGCGGCAGCATACGAGTCGGATCGGTTGTCCACGCGTGTGAAGCGCGGTAAGCGGGTCAAAGCGGCGCGCGGGGAATCCAACCACACCCATCGCCCGTTCGGGTGGGAGAAGGACGGGGAGACCGTCCGGGAATCCGAAGCGGCTGTGTTGCGAGAAGTAGTGACCCGGCTGCTGGCGGGTGAGAGCTTACGGCGGATCGCGGGCGATCTGAACGAGCGCGGGGTCACCACGTCGGTGGGCGCGAAGTGGTCCGGCGACAAGGTCAAGCGCGTGACCTTGAATCCCCGTAATGGCGGATTCGTGGCGCATTTGGGGGAGATCGTGGGACGGCGGCCGGGTGAGCCGTTGATCGGTGAATCCGATTGGGATCGGGTTACCGCGCTATTCGCCGCGCGGGGGCCGGGTCGGCCGAGCGCGGCAGAGTACGTGTGTTCGGGGCTGGTGTACTGCGGTCGGTGTGGCCGGGCGTTGACCGGCAGGCCCCAACCACACCGGGTCTATCCGGACGGGGAGATCCGGCGGCAGTACTGGTGCCAGAAACGCCAGACCGGCGGCGGCTGCAACCGGGTGTCGGTAGATATGCGGCATCTCGATACCGCAATCGGTTCGCTGGTGGTGACCCTGTTATCGGACCCGCGTCACGCCGAAGCATTGAACGCGGCGACGGTCGCGGCGGCGACCGAACGGCGGCCGATCGCCGAAGCATTGGCCACAGCGGAGGAATTGGCAACGGAGTTGTCCGGCCGGTTGGGGCGCGGGGACATCAGCCTGGAGCGCTACGACGCGGCAGTAACACCGCTGGATCGGCGTATCGCGGAATTGCGCACCAAGCTCGATGCATTGGACGCGGTGCGGGAGGTGGACGATTCGGAGGAAGCGCGGGCGGAATCGGTGGAGGTGTGGTCAGCGCGCTGGAGCGCGGCGAATGTGGGCGAGAAGCGGGCAATGATCAAACGCGCGCTGCGCGGCAAGCAGATCAAGCGAGTGAAGGTCATGCCCGCCACCACACGCGGCCCCCGGTTCGACCGTGAGCGCATCGTGGTGGAGGACAAGCCCGCCGCCTAAAAGTTCCCCTCACGCGGCCCGTGGTCGCTGCTGCGGGCCGTCGCCGTTGTCGGTGGCGGCCCGCCGTTCGTCGATGCGCGCGACGATGGCCGCGATCGCGTCGATCTGGTCACGGTCCAGCGGAGCCCACTTGCGGGTGATCTCGCGCCAGTAGTCGATCCAGTCGGCATCGAAAGTCAGCTGTTCGGGTTCGTCCGGGGGGCGCTGTGCGCGGAGCTGGCGGACGTTGCGGGGGTTCGGGGTGCGGTCGGCGGGCATGGTGGCTCCCTGTCGGTCAGGCGGCGGCGGGGGTGGCCGGGGGCGGGGCGGGCAGGGCGGCGAGGCGGTGGCGGGTGGTGTGCCCGGCCAGCCACCAGACGGGGGCGGCGGGGTCCTCGGCGAGGGTGGTGGTGGCCACGGTGAGCCCGGATATGGTGGCGGGTTGTTGGTCGAGTAGCCGGTGGAAATTGGTTTGCCGTTTCGGTCCGGGGAGCACGAACAGGACGGGGATTGTTATTCCACCGTCGCGCAGTTCGCGGTATCCGGTGAGTTTGTCGATCAGGCGGGATAAGTCTTCGGTACCGGTGTCGTATTCGAGGAAGAATCGAATTGTCCGGCCGTTTTCGGTCCATGCTCCGTAGCCGTCCGGGTGCGCATATCCGCCGCATTCTTGAGTGGCGTCGCGTTCGTTCCACCATTCGGTCAGTTCGCATCCCGGGTTGTTTCGTCCGTAACGGTACAGCGTGGTGAAGAACTCGTTGATGCCTAATAAATGGTCGAGTTGCGGATTCCTGGACAGTTTCAGTGTTTTTTCGTGCACGGTGCGCGGGGTGGGAATCGGTTTATCGGTGGTGGCGGCGTGGATCATCGCGCCGAGCGGGCCAAGGGTGTAGCGGTATTGCTGGGAGCCGGGGTGGATACAGGTCCGGAACCGCGCCAGCACGCCCCGGCCGGTGAGCAAGACAAGGCGTTTACGGGTGGTGTTGTCATCGCCGAACAGGACACGGGTGATCTGGCGGGCGGTGAGCGCGCGGTGGGCTGCGAGCAGGCCGAGCAGGCGGAGATCGCGAGGCGTGAGTTGCCGCTGTGCGGCAATCGCATCCGAGATCGAGGGACCCTGCCGGGAGGCTATTACAGCCTGTCGGGGTCGCCGCGCGGTCACCGGTCACCCCCGTGGGCCTGCGGTGATGCCGGACCTGGGGTACCCCGGTCGCTACCCCGTTCTAGCTGGGCGGGTGAATGGGGTACCGAATGGGCGGGTGAATGGGGTAGTGAAAACCTGTGCCCGGCATCAGGTTTCGCACCGAGCTTGCCGGTGGCGAGTTTGTGGTGGCGGGCCATGGCCTCACGGCGCTGCCGCGACAGTCCCGTCCGAGCGCGCGCCGCCGCCCGCAATGCCTCGGCACGGCCGGTGATCGGGGCCGGTAACGGCACGGTGGTCAGGTCGAACGCTGGGGCTTCGGTGCCATGGTTGAGAATACGCGCCGACACCTGAAACCCGGGCCGTTTGGTCAGATCGTTGTCATCGAATATCGGGTCGAAATGGCGGGCCAATTTCGCGGCGTCATCGGGTGAAACGGCGAAGACTATCTTGTTTCGGGCGTTCGCGTCGACCGCGCCGCGAATATCGGGCGGCAACTGTCCCAAATGTTGATGCGCCAGCACCAGCGACACCCGATAGCCGCGCGATTCGGCGAGTGCGTCATCGACACCGATCGGCAGATGCAAGAAATTGTGGCATTCGTCCACGATAATGGTGGCGTCGGGCCGATCCTCGGGGGCGCGGTCGGCGCGGCGGGTGGTCGCGGACCATAACCCGGACAAAAGGAGTGACCCGATCAATGTCGCGCCGTGTTCGCCGAGCTCCCCTTTCGGTAAACGGGCAATCAGTATTCCGCCGTCCAGGATCTCCGATAAATCCACGGTGGAGGCGGGAGTCGCCAGCAGATCGCGCGCGAACTGGTGGGCCATAACCGGGCGCAGCCGGGAGATCACCGGCCCGTACAACTGCTGGCGCTGCCCGGTGCTCTGCGCGTCGTAGTTGTCCCAGTAGCCTTCCAGCCCGCCGGGGGTGCCGTAGCGCTCGGTCAGGCGGCGGCCGTACCCGGGGGTGGTCAACAGCGGGATCATGTCGGCCAGGGTGGAGCCGGGACGGCGGACCAGGGTCAGGCAGGCCGCCCTGAATAGCTCGTCCATGCGTGGCCCCCAGGACTGGGCGTAGACCTTGCGGAACGTGCCGGTGATCGTCTCGGCGGTGTACTCCCGGGCCTGCACCCAATCGCCACCGATCGGAGTCAGCACGTTCCACACCGGCGGGGCGTCGGTTTCGGCGGGGTCGAAGATCACCAGACGATCAGCGCAGTCGGCGGGCAGCCGGGCCAGGACGTTGCGGGCCAGATCGCCCTGGCAATCCAGCAGCACCACACCCCGCCCGGCGGCCGCCTCAGCAAGTACGAGATTCGCCAGCCACGTGGACTTCCCGGCCCCGGTGATCCCGGGCACATGCACGTGGTGCCGGGCATCGGGCACCCGCAACCCGATCACCTCCCCCTCGCTCACGCCCAAGGGTTTTGGTGCCATCCGGCGGGGATCGTCGGCCGGGACCAGCCGCAGCCGCCCGGTAGGCGCGCCCGCGTCGGCCGGATCGTCACCCGTGTGGTTGTTGTTGCCGTGGTCGGGGAGTGTGGTGTTCATCGCTGGCCCTCCTTACGTGCGGTGCGGGCATGGCTGGTGCGGGGACGACGTTGGAGTTCATGCGGGGGTACCTGTAGCGGGTGGCTGGCGGCGCGGGCACTGTCGTGTTGCGGACGGGCCGAGCGCGCAGGGCTGCTGGCGGCGCGGGCGATATCGTGGCGGGGGCGGTGCGAGCGGGCGGGGCTGGTGTCGATGCCGTAGACGCCGCTGCTCGCGGGCAGATGCCACAACGCCGCCGTCTCCCGCATCGTGGCCATGAACACCCGCCCCGGCCTGCGCGCATCCACCCGCCACCCCGCGCCACGCACCCGCCACGCCGACAACCCGGCCCCGCCGGTCACGATCGAGTCGAACCCGCCCGCGATCCGGCCGGCCGCACCGCGCCGGTAGCGGGCCGGCACCGGCCCGGCCACGGCCGCGCGGACCGTCACCCGCAGATGTGGACCGCTGTTCTTTTTCGTTGCTTCGGCCTGCCGCCGCGCCGCCGCGACCGGATTCCCTGCGGTGTCGGTGGTGCGCTGGTGGTGTGTCGAGGGGGTGGTGTGGTGGATGGTGAGTGCGAAGTCGGCCAGGTTCACCACCGCTCGGGCACCACCCCGCGCGAGGCGGCCCCACTCGCCCGCCTCGCGGTGTGCGGCCACGATCACCTGCACGACGGCGGTTTCCCCGGACTGGCGTTCGCTCAGGGCCGCGAGAACCTGATTCAACCCATCGGGGGTATCGCGGTCCACTGTGGTTCGGATTGCTTCCCCGGGCGCGATGAGCGGGTGCCAAGCGCCCGCCCTGGGCACGATCTCCCGGCCTACGACACCGCCCCGGCCACCGATCTCGGGTACCGCCACCTCTGTGACCCGGGCACCGGGCCACGCGGCACGCACCAGCTCGGTAATCGTGCGCGCGGACACCGCGGGCGGCACCCACACCCCCGCGGACACCCCGGCATCGGTGGCGACGAACTCGAATGCCAGATGCCTTGCCGCCCAACCGAGTCGGCGGGTGCGGTGCAGCACTCCCTCTACCGATCGCGCGAACTTTTCCGCGCCGTCGCGGGGCAGCCGGGCGGGCGGGGTGATCTGCAACCACACCGCCCGTGCCGCCTCGTCTTCGCGCCAACGTCGCATCCGTAGTGCGGCCAGCCCGCAGACGAATGCGGCTACGGCCGTGAGCACGGTCAGTAGTGGCCAGTGGGCCAGCGCGGCGCGCGGCAGCGCGCTGAAGTATTCGAGTGGGTTGAACTTTCCGGTGAGTAATTTAGCAATCATGGTCAGCTCCAAGCAGATTCAGGGAATTCTCGGAGGGTGCGCCGGGCAATTCGTGGCCTGTCCGGCGCACCCTGGGTACTGCGTGCCGAGCGGTCAGGCGGCGCGGCGCGGATCGAGGTAGGTCACCGTGACCGGTTCCCCGCCGTAGGAGGCGTTCTCGACCTCTCCATACAGGTGCGCGTCACACACCGGCAACTGATATGTGTCGTCGCTGTCGGCCAGTACTGCCACCGCCATGTTCTGGCAGTGCTCGACCCGCCGGAACATCTCGACGGACAGATCGCAGCCCGGCACCGTGCATACCCAGCCGTGTTTAGCTCCGGCGAACTCGAGCAGGTCACCGTGGCGGGGGCAACCCAGCCACGGAATACCGCAGACTCCCGGCCCCACCGCCTCGAGCCAGGCCCGGTCCACCTCCAGCCGAGCCACCACGTGCCCCAGCCGATGCCCCACCCGGAACCGCAACCGTTGAAACAGGCCATGATGTGTCGAATACCATTCGGGCAGAAGGCTTTTCATCCGCTCGTCGACTACGTCCAGCCAGTTCGCCGAGGTATCGGGTAGCGGCCACTGATCGCTGTCGAGAGTGAGCGCCGGTGTGAGGGTCGGATCGGTTCCCAGGGGCCGGACGTACATCGCGTCGCCGCCGTAGGAGGCGCGGTCGGTCTCGCTCTCCAGGTGCGCGGCACACACGGCAAGCCCGTCCGGGGCGTCGGGCTCACCGGTGAGCATCGCCACTGCCGGGCGGTCGCAGTGCTGCATGCGGGACACCGCCGTATCGGTGGTGAACCCGCAACCCTCGACCGTGCATCGCCAGCCCTCGACCAACGAACGCGGTGCGAGAGCATCGCCATGGCGCGGGCAGCCCTGCCACGGTATCTCGCAGCGGTCGGTGCCCCCGGTCGCATGGTCCGGGCCGACCTGCGAGCGCAGCAACGTTCGAAGCTTGTCCCGGCCGTGCGGGGTCAGGAGGTCCGCCAGATGCGGCGGTACCGGCGGGTCCTGTTCGGCGGCCAGGTCCCGGAGGTGGTTCTCGGCGGTGTCGAGCCAGGAATCATCGGGTGTCCACGCGCGTGATGCGCCGTCTCGGGTCCAGCCGAGACGACCGAGAATGGAAATCTCGTCGCGGGAGCGTCGGCGCGCGGCCAGTGCGGTAGGTTTCGTCACATCAGGGCGGGGGTGTCGGGAGGTCGACCGGTTGATGGGGGTGTTGTGTGGAGACATCAGGGGGGTTCCTTTGCAGGTTGACGGTTGATTCGGTTGGCGTCCTGCTTGACAATCCGACCCCTGACTCATACTGTGGTGTTGGTAGTTTTTGGTAGAGTGGGCGTTAAATTGTCAACAGGGCTACCCACTCTACGCCCTTTCGCACCCCGGTGTCAACCCTCTATTTTGTGCTGCCCTGATTCGGTGCGAATACCACTTCCGACCTTGTTCTTTTGTGAAGAAACTTCGCGTTGGTGTCGGCTACAGTGCGCGACGACAAAGAGCCCCCGCTATGGGGGCTCTTTGCTTACGTTTCGATGTCCGATGGTCCCGGGTGTCAGGATCGCGGTCCGTCCTTGCGATGCATTGACCGTGGGCCACGCGCCTCGGTGGCGGCGCACAGTTGTCGGTGGAGCTGAGTGCCCTCGGTGGTGAGCCAGTACACCGGCTCGGGCCGCTTGTGCCTGCCGGTCATGTGCGAGGTCCCGGACTGGACGAACCCCTTAGCGACCAGCCAACTCAGTGCGGCGATCGTCGGCCCGGTTCGGTAGCTGCCCGCCAGGCTGCGAGCCGAGATCGGACCCCGGGTCAACGCGAGCGCGCGAACTGTCCGAATAAGTGCGGGCGACAAGGTCGCTTCCCAGCAGGACGGGAGCCGAGGGCGCGTCATCCGCCGAACGTTCGGGTCGGTCGTCATCGATGCTCGTATGTGTCGGTGACAGCGTTGTCGATCATGTGATGAATCGCCCTCGTGAAGTTTTCGGGGACGGACACAGTTCCGCCCAGTACTCGTGCTGGACCGCGTCCCACAGCTTGTCCAGCCGGGGGAAACGCTCACGCATCTGCGCCAGATCCGGGGCAGCGGCCGGAGTGTCGGATGAAGCGATTGGGCGCGTCTCGGATAGCTTGCGTAGCAGCATCATTCGCGGCACATGCCGCACGATCAGCCAGACCGTCAGCCAGCCGTCTACCTCCGTGCGATGCTCGTCCACCTCGCGCCCCTTGCGGTTACCGCTCGATACCCAGCGGCGGGCGAGCCAATTCCGCGAGGCTGTCCAGCACTCGGCGCAACGACTCCGAGGCCGGGGCGTCCCCGGCAACGGGCTCACTGATCAGCGCCGGGAACGCGATACCGCGTACGGCGGCCCGTGCACGTGGAGGAACCGACTGCGGCACGAGATGCCCGGTCAGCACGAGCGTTTGATAGGCCGCCGACTTCCACGCGCAACTGTCGATACGGCAATTCCGATGTCGCTGCATCTGCACATGCGCCAACTCGACCTCGACGTACCCGCACAACCTCGGCGCGGCAATGATCCCGCTCATTACGCCGCCCCCGTCTGTGCCGTGTGTTCGGCGTGCGCCCAGGTCGTTGCCGGGCATACGGTTTCGAGATCGAAGTCCTCACAGACGCGCGCCGGTTGGTTATCGACGTGCGCCAGGTCGTACACCACGATCGCAACCGCATCCAGCCCGGCAGCGATGCCCAGGGCGTACCCGATCGGATCGGCGGTGTCCTGCGGGGGCAGCGCAGTGTAGACGTACTGGTATCCCAGCGCGAGAGCGTGCCTGCCGACAGCCGCAGTGTGCCGTGGCGAATGCAGCCCTGAAACGTCAGCGCGTACGAATCCGACGGCTTTCGGCTTGTCCTGCTGTTGTTGAGCAGGCGTCGCCTCGTGGGAGTAATCCATAGGCCGAGTCATCTCGCATGTCCTCTCGGAGATCCTTCTCTGAGGGCACCAGCCGACGGGGAACCGCAGCGAATGCGGCAAGTCACCCCGCGCGTCAGTGCATGATCTCGACGCTATGGCGGCACAGGTTGCGCAGGAATGGGTTTGGCGTTGCCGAAGCGTTGCCTACCGCGTTGCCGGACTGATACCGGCCGTAGAGACCTCGTTGTAAAGACGACGAAGGGCGACGCTGTGCCTGTCAATAGGCAACTGTGCCAATGCTTTTCGCGTATGCGAGATGCCTTCGACGCGATCGCCGGATTGAGCTAGTGCCAGCCCACGATGCATCTCCAGATGGGTCGCGAACCGCGCGAATCGCGCGGGCATCGCGCGAGTGGCCTCCTGTTGCATCGCGTCGGCATGGTGGTCACCCAAGCGGGCGAGCACCAATGACGTGTCCACATTCATGCGCCATTCGGGCATCGTGTAGTCCGAGACCGCATCGGCGCTGCCCACCAAGTCGAACACGCGGCGTGCGTCGTCGAGAGATTGGCGGGCGGCGGGAGCGTTGCCATCGAGGGCATGAGCGTTGGCGCTGGAAATCAACGCCATGAGCCTGCCCACGCTCGGTGTGTCGGAGATCTGCGCGGCATCGGCGGCATGCTGATGACAGGCGGTCAGGGCGGCAGTGGGATGCGCCATGTTCAGGGCCGACCGGCCCCGCACCCACACCCGGGTAGAGACGTCCTCGGATCGGTCGGCGGCGTTAACGGCGGCCTGATACCAGCGGGCCGTGGCCCCGCCATCGGCGACATCGGTTAGCGGTGCGCCATGCAACACCATCAGCCGGGAAGCGACAGCCCACAGACGCGGGTCGGTGGCCAGATACGGGCGGATAGCGATCAGGTCAGCGGCGATGCGCTGTTGCATCTCCCCGACACCGACGGTCATGCAGTCGGCGGCGTGCTGCTCCATCTGCTCGACCCACGCATCCACGCTGTTCGGGACGGATTCTTCTTCGAACATCTGCCGCACAGCGTCCGTCACCAGGCCAGGGACAACCACACCGGCCGCCAGGCCAGCCAGCAGGGTTCTGCGGCGGATGTCCATACCTAGATGATCCTCGTACGTCTCAACTATCCAGTCGGGTGCCGGGTTCGCGCTTGTCTCGATCCGGCTCAGATACCCCTTATCGGCTGGAATACGCCGACTCATTTCCCGCAGGGAGATCCCCGCCTCCTCGCGGGCGGACCTGAGCATTTCGCCCGTCACCAGCATGCCACCGACTCTATCCCCATCGTCCACCCGATAGGCAACGCTTCGGCAACGCCGATTGACTTCCTCAATCCTTCCCGTCGGCCGACCCTTGATTCTAGGGACACATTGCCCTGCAACATATTTCACCCCACAAGGAGTTCGGCAATGACGAATATCGATGCCTGCGCAACGCCGTCGGCGCTGGCTGCCTCATCTTGTAGGCGCACACCGCTCCCGCGATACGTGGAAGTTGAAACATCGCGCAAGTGCAATAGAACATGCGGGTGGTGCCCAAACGGTGAGAATGCAGCGCGCCGGACTCAGGATGTGATGCCGTGGAGTCTGTACACCGGCATCATCGACGAACTCGGCACCCTGGACTACACGGGTTGGCTGGCGTTTCACAACTACAACGAACCCCTGCTGAACGAACGCCTTACGCGAGAGATAAGTTACGCGAAAACAGCTGTGCCGCAGTCTAAACCGTCGATCTATAGCAACGGTGATGTGCTGCGTCGGGAGCTGTTCGATCAACTGGTCGATACCGGCGTCGAATACATCAGAATCACCCGATATCCCCACCAGGCGGACACGCCACCGTCGTTCACCGCGATCGAGAAATGGTTGCGGCAAGCCGGACTGTTCGACCGACTCGATTGGACCTATCGACCTGTCCGGCAAGGCTTGGCGGCGGTTGCCGAATCGGGAGCATTGAAGGTCGAAATCATCTCGCCCCAGATCCTCGAGAGCTACAACAACCGAGGCGGTTCGGTCACAATGTTGCCGCTCGCGGCACCACCCCGCACCGCACCGTGCATGATGACCGTCACCAGCGCGACGATCGACTATCGCGGCCGGATGAAAATGTGCTGTTGCGTATATCCGGACACCGAAGACCATGCACGCTACGTGATCGGCGACCTGAATCAGTCGACATTCCTCGAGCTGTGGAACTCGCCCCAGATGACCGAGTACCGGCGTGGGCACGCCGTCGCGGATTGGTCGCTGTCCCCAGCTTGCCGCACATGCACACAACCACTTCCGGAAACGAGGCTGTGATGCCGCATCCTGGCTACCGTTCATCAGCGACCGCGTCGGCACCGGGCCGGATCTGCCTGGCAGGCGAATCGCTGGACTGGATGACCGGCGACCCGTCGATAGTGTCAGCGATTCCGCTACGGACCACTGTGACCGTCCGGCCCACCTACCGGCCCGGTTCGATCGAGCTGCGCGCCGCCGCACCGCTCTGGTCTTCCCGGGAGATACCGGCCGAAAGCCTGGACCACTATGCGGGCGACGAATTGGACCATCTGCAAGCCTCTGTCCGAGTCGTGGCCCGCAGAGGAGGAAATCGGTTGGCAGGCACTAGGATTGAATCCACCACCACTCTCCCCATCGCGGCTGGGGTTTCATCCAGTGCGGCGGTTACTGTCGCCGCCGCTGCGGCGCTATTGCTGGCAACCGACCGTGCGATACCGCCCCCGGAAACCGTGGCGAGCTTGGCATTTCGTGCCGAGTCGATCGAGCTGGAGACCGGGGCCGGATGGATGGACTTCCTAGCCTGCACCTACGGCGGCGTCCGTGAGATCTTCCCAGGTCAGCGACCGCTGGCGGTTAGGCTCGCTGAAACCATCACCATGCCGATCGTTCTGATCGACACGGGCCAAAGGCATTCCACCGCAGAGGTATTGGCGTCCAAACGCGACCGCTTCCGTGCGGGCGAACCCGATATCCGACACTATGCCGATCGCGCAACTGGCATCGTCTCCGAGATGGCTGATGCGCTGCGTGCCGAACATCCCGACTATCCTGCGATCGGTGATCTGATAAGCGAAGGTCACCGCTTGCTGCGCGACCGGGTGCGGTGTTCGACACCATTGATCGAGGAGTGCGTATCGCGGTGCCTGGCCGCCGGTGCGCTCGGCGCGAAGGTATCCGGTTCCGGGCATGGCGGTTGCCTGTTCGCCTTGGTCGGATGGGATGCGCTCGAACCCGTCCGATCAGCGCTGGCGACTCTTCCGGTTCGCCTGTCGGTATTCACTGCCAGCGACGCGCACGGTGTAGTTTTCCTTCCTGCCGACCACCAACCCGACAAGGGGCCAACACATGCGGGATCTGTCCAAGCTGATCAAGGCGTACGACATTCGAGGGCTCGTCGGTGAGGAGATCGACACCGACATCGTGCGGGAAGTCGGCGCGGCCTTCGCGCGGCTCGTCGGTACAACGGTCGCGATCGTGCACGACATGCGGCCCTCGTCCGAACCGTTCGCCCAAGCGTTCGCCGAAGGCGTGACCAGCCAAGGCCAGAACGTCATCCATTGTGGACTCGGTTCCACCGATCTCGTGTATTTCGCAGCAGGCCACCTCAACGTGGCCGGTGCGGTTATCACTGCCAGCCACAACCCCGCCCGCTACAACGGCATCAAACTGTGCCGCCCCGGGGCGACACCGGTCGGGCAGGACACCGGCCTGGCCGACATCCGCGCCATGCTCGAAAACGGAATCCCTGCCTACACCGGCTCGCCTGGCACCGTCACCCATCGTGATCTCGCCAACGCCTACGCCGAATACCTCCGCGAGCTTGTCGATCTGTCCGGAATCCGGCCGCTGAAGGTGGTTGTCGACGCCGCTAACGGTATGGGTGGGCACATGGTGCCGATCGTGTTCGGCGGGCTTCCCGTCGAGGTTGTGCCGATGTATTTCGAACTCGACGGCACCTTCCCCAACCATGAAGCGAACCCCCTGGACCCGGCAAACCTGGTCGACCTCCAGAACAAGATCCGGGAAGTCGGAGGCGATATCGGGCTCGCGTTCGACGGTGATGCGGACCGGTGTTTCGTGGTTGATGAAACCGGGGTACCGGTGCCGCCGTCGGCGATCGTCGCGCTGATCGCGACCCGTGAACTGGCCAAGGCCCCCGGATCGGCCATCGTGTACAACGTGATCACCTCCCGCGCGGTCCCGGAAATCGTCACCGAGCACGGCGGCACCCCCGCACGCACTCGGGTCGGGCACACGTTCATGAAAGCCCTTATGGCAGAACGTGATGCAGTGTTCGGTGGCGAGCACTCCGGGCACTACTACTTCCGCGACTTCTGGCGGGCCGATACCGGCATGCTTGCCGCGTTGCATGTGCTGGCCGCGCTCGGGGCCACCGACAAGCCGCTGTCCGCTCTGGTGGCCGAGTACAGCCGCTATGTGGCCAGCGGCGAGATCAATTCCGAAGTCGTGGATGTTCCGGCGACCCTGGCGGAGATCGAAAAGCGTTTCGACGGCGCGCACACCGACCGACTCGACGGACTCACCGTGCAACTTGAGGGCGGCGCATGGTTCAACCTGCGGCCATCGAACACCGAACCGCTCTTGCGTCTGAACGTCGAAGCACCCGACACCCAAACCATGACCAAGATCCGAGACGAAGTACTCGCTGTAGTTCGGCGCTGACCAGTCACCAGAAGACAGTCACTTCCGGCCCGTTCCGACGATCGTTGGAACGGGCCGGACCCGTTGCAGCGTTTCCGCAGGTCAGCTAGTATGAACTAATTACATGCCGATCGGGGTCAGCGTCGACTATTACGTCCGTCTCGAGCAGGGGCGCGCCCGCCAGCCGTCCGCACAGGTCCTGGACGCGCTGGCCCGGGTGCTCGGGCTCGACGATGTGGAAAGGTCCCATCTGCACCGGCTCACGCATCGAGCGCCCGCACGTGGGGCCGGGGAACGCCCGTCCCCGGCCGCCCGGCAGCGTCCCCACCTGTTGCAGGTGCTCGATCTCATTCCCGACAGCCCCGCCTTCATCGCCGATTATCGGCTCGAGGTGCTGGCGGCGAACCGGCTGGCCGAGCTGCTGTACGGGCTGGCGCCCATGCGCGGATCGAATATCGCCCGGCAGATCTTCCTGGATCCGGCCGGTCGCGCGCTGTACGCCGAGTGGGACCGGTGCACCAGCGACACCGTCGGCCAGCTTCGCCTCGCCGCAGGTAAATACCCCGATGATCCACAACTCACGGCCCTGATCGGAGAGCTGGCGATGCACAGCGACCGATTCCGCAAGCTCTGGGCCCGCGCCGATGTGCGGTGCCGCGGGCACGGCCGCAAATCGTTCGCGCATCCGCTGATCGGGGATCTCGAGCTGCATCAGGAAAACTTCGTGGTGCCGGACGATACGGGCACCGAGCTGGTGATCCTGTCGGCCGCCCCGGCCAGCAAAGCGCACGACGACCTGCGGCTGCTGGCCAGCCTCGGCGCCACCGACGATCGGGAGCGCGAGATTACCGAATCCCGGCAGTTGCCCTAGGGGATGGATAGACCAGTAGCCCGCGGCACGGGTGGCCGTCCCGCGGCGCAGCGGCAATGATGGCTGGTATGCCCGTGCTGCCCGATTGGTCACCCGACGATATCGATCCGGAAATCCCCAGCTCGGCCCGCATGTACGACTACGTGCTGGGGGGATTCAACAACTTCGAGGTCGATCGCAACTTGGCGGACTGGGTCATGACCACCATGCCCGAGGTGGCGCAGGGTGCCCGCGACAACCGGGCGTTCCTGCGACGTCTGGTCACCTTCCTGGTGCAGGAGGCCGGTATCGACCAGTTCCTCGACCTGGGGTCCGGAATCCCGACCGCGGGGAACGTGCACGAGATCGCGCAGCGGCTGCATCCGGGCGCCCGGGTCGCCTACGTCGACATAGATCCGGTGGCGGTATCGGCCAGCCGACAACTCCTGGCCGGTAATCCCGATGCCACCGCCATCCGTGCCGACCTCACCGATGTCGGGGAGATCCTGGCCGATCCGGAGGTCGCCGCGCTGCTCGATGTCACCCGTCCGATGGCGGTGCTGCTGGTGTCGGTCCTGCACTTCGTGCCCGAATCGGCGAATCCCGGCGCGGCCATCGCGCGGCTGCGCGATGCCGTGGCCCCCGGCAGCTACCTGGCGATCTCGCATTTCACCGATGAGGGCCGCGAGGGCGACGCGGAACGGATCGTCGCCATGTCACGCCAGACTCCGACCACCACGGCACCGCGCAGCCGCGCCCAGATCGAGGCGCTGTTCGACGGGTTCACCCTGCTGGAGCCCGGGGTGGTGGACGTGTCCCGGTGGCGGCCCGAGGAGCCCGGCACGGCGCCCACATCGTTCTCGGGCTGGTACTGCGGAGTGGGAAGGCTTGCGGGAGAGTGACTTCGAACCCTGCTGGGCGAGGATCGAGGATCACAGTAGGGTGGGTTTCATGAAATTTCTTCTCACCCTCGGGGTCCTGGTCGGCGTCGTCTTCGCAATCAACAAGTTCCGTCAGCGCAATGATGCGGACCTGTGGCACGAGGTAACCACTCGCTGAGTATTTCGCCCTTCTTGGCCCGTGGCGCTGTGAGTACTCGGCATACCCTGCTCACAGCGTCACCGGCAAGGCACAGCGTCACCGAATAGGCGGGCGCCGACGTCACTGACGCGGCCGCCCCCGGTCCGTCTCGGCCGTGTCAGGCCTCGAGTCCGAAGAATGTCGGAACGACGGCAATCCATCCGGACGCGGCCGGTACACCGAACTACATGGGGGACATGGCGGCTGGGTGTATAGACTGGTCGGTTGCCCCAAATGCGATGCAGGGGTCGTTCATGATCTAACCAGGGGGAGAATAAGTGTGGTACCTCGTCGACGCCGCGGACCCGACCCGGGTCATTCGATTCCAACCGGAGGAAGGCGTAGCGCGCGAGCGACTGCTCCACCGGGCGGTGAGACCGGCCCCCCTTGCGACACTTGCCAGTTCGGCGATCAGATACACGCTGGCCACGGGCCGGGAGCACACCCGGCAGATCCGCATCCGGGGTGCGATGTATACCACGACAGCACTTCCGGTGTTCGGCCCCGATCGGACCCCCCTGGCGGTGCAGGTCTGGGTTGCCCGCCCGGATGACCTGCGTGAACCCCCGCCGACGGTCGACGCGCTCATCTGGGATGGCAGGCAGTGGACGGTGATGAGCAGCGGAACCGGCGGCGCGGTCCTGCCCAGCGGATCCCCGCTGTTGCACGGAGCCTGGTTCCTGAGCCGAATCGTCGAGTGCGAGGAACGCGACCAGCTGATCACCGCGGCGCTGGACCCCAGACCCGGAACCTCATGGTCCGGTCCGATGCGGGTGCTGATGTCCGACGACACCCACACCACCAGGGTTTTCGGACTATTCCGGTACCACTCGCAGGAGCGGCTGTACGGACTATTGCTCCAGGTCGAGCAAAACCGCGGGCCGGGCGTGGTGCTGCCGACCTATCACAACGACGCGGCGGCGGCCTTACTCGGCGGCACCACGGCCCTGATCGACCTGGACCACATGCAGCTCATCGAATGGCTCACCCCGCCGCTGCGCGACATAGCCTGGCGGCACCATCCGTCGTCGCTCGGCCACGATCCCACCGACCGCAGCGAATTCAGCCTCGTCACAACCCATGTGATCCACCCCGGCGACCACGGCGCGTATCTGGTGGCAATGCGGCATCTAGCGGCCGGGCGGATGGACACCCACCGCGGAATCGTCCGGCTGCTCACCGTGCACGGCGGCTGGCAACCGGTCGAGCTGTTCCACACCCGCCTGCCCCAGGGCCTGCCGAGATTCCTGATAGTCCTCATTCGCCCCGTGGACGTCGGCGAATTCGATCCCCCCGCGAGTTGACGACGCTCCAAATAGCAGAAGGCGTGCCCGCTGAGCAGGGCACGCCTTCGGTTTGGGTGGGCCTAGGAGGACTTGAACCTCCGACCTCTTCGTTATCAGCGAAGCGCTCTAACCGCCTGAGCTATAGGCCCATATGACTCTCGGATTTACACCCCGAGCCGAGAGCAAAGATTACCCGACATGCACGTGATCGACCAAAACCGCTGGTCAACCGCGGTAGAGACGCGGCGGCCGGATCCCGCCACGGGTGGCGAGATCCGGCCGGTCGTCGAGCATTAATCCGGGTCGGCCAGGGTGACCTGGATGCCGCCGACCAGGTCGGTGCATTGGTTGTAGATGAAGACGCCGACCGTGGACAGCGCGGTAAGCAAGACCACATTGATCAGGCCGACGACCGCGGCGTATCCGAAGACAGTGCCGGCATCGATCAGCGACGTGGACCCGGAGCCGTTATCGGAGACCATATCGGTAAACGTGCTGTTCAGGCGGTCCCATACCCCCATGCCGGACAGCACGATGTACAGGAAGCCGACCGCCAGCATCCACACGAAGAACATCGCGATGCTGATCACCAGCGAGATCTTCAGCGTGGACCACGGGTCGATATGACGCAGCTGCACCGTGGCCCGCAGCGGCTCCCCGGTCGCCGCCGCCTGCACCACCGCAGCCGGCACCGCGGGCGAGATCGGCGGCTGCGATCCGGTGGTCTCGTGGGGTGGCAGCGGATGGCGCAGCTCCGACAGGTCGGGCATGTCCTTGACCAGCTCGGGGCGGGAGATGCTGCGGGTGGGCCCGTCGATGCCGACGGACTTCACCATCGCGGCCTCCTTGCGAGCCGCCTTGGCCGCGAGATCGGCGGTGGTCCGGGCGTTGGACGAGCCGCCGAGGCTCACCGCCGACGGCGGACGTCCCGCGACCGGCGCCTGGCCTGGGCGGTTCAGATTCGACTGCGGTTCGCGCTGTGGCAACTGCGACCACCCCTCCTCGAAACGGGAATTCCCCTCGGCCGCGGCCGATTCGCCCGATTCCTCCCGGCTCGCGTAATCGGTTGAGTGATCACCATTTTCGGGCGAAATGCCCGATCCACCGCCCACCGAAGAGCCCGGCCGCGGAATCGGGCGCGGCGGAATCGGTGAGGGTGCTATCCGCTCGGTCACGCCGTTGGCGTGGGGCCGCTCGTCGTTCGGCTGGTTCGGAGTGGTCAATGGGGATTCCTTAGATCCGTTGTGCCGCCGCTGCTCGGTAAAAACTACTGCTTCTCGGAACCACTGGTGTCATCTTCACCGGGTACATCATCCGGCTCATCGGCGTTACGAGCGATCGCAAGCAAGGTATCGCCTTCGCCGAGATTCATCAATCGCACGCCCTTGGTCTGCCGCCCCGCCTTGCGGACCTGCTTGGCCGCGGTGCGGATGACGCCGCCGCCGGAGGTGATGGCGTAGAGCTCGTCCTCGTCGTCGACGATGAGGGCGCCCACCAGACTGCCACGTCGCCGGTCGTATTGGATAGTCAATACGCCTTTACCGCCGCGTCCCTGCGCGGTGTACTCCTCGATCGCGGTGCGCTTGGAGTAGCCGCCCGCGGTCGCCACCAGCAGATATGTCTCCTCGCGAACCACGTTGAGCGACAACAGCTCATCGTCGGTATTGAACCGCATGCCCTGCACGCCGGAGGTCGCGCGGCCCATCGGACGCAACACCTCGTCGTCGGCGGGGAAGCGGATCGACTGGCCGTGCGCGGACACCAGCAGCAGATCGTCGTCCGGGGAGCACAGCGCCGCACCGACCAGTTCATCACCATCGCGCAGATTCACCGCGACGATGCCGCCGGTCCGGTTCGAGTCGAAGTCGGTGAGCTTCGACTTCTTCACCAGGCCGTTGCGGGTGGCCAGCACCAGATACGGCGCGTCCTCATAGGTCGTGAGCTGGATGACCTGGGCGATCTTCTCCTCCGGCTGGAAGGCCAGCAGGTTGGCCACATGCTGGCCGCGCGCGGTGCGGGCGGCCTCGGGCAGCTCGTAGGCCTTGGTCCGGTATACCCGGCCCAGATTGGTGAAGAACAGTAGCCAGTCGTGGGTCGAGGTGATGAAGAAGTGCCTGACCAGGTCGTCCTGCTTGAGGCCGGCGCCCTGCACACCCTTGCCACCGCGCTTCTGGCTGCGGTAGAGGTCGGTCTTGGTGCGCTTGGCGTACCCGGTCTCGGTGATCGTGACGACCACGTCCTCGCGGGCGATCAAATCTTCGTCGGCGACATCACCGTCGGCTGTGATGATCCTGGTGCGCCGATCGTCACCGTACTTATCGACGATCTCCTTCAGCTCGTCGCGGACGATCGCACGCTGCCGCTCGGGCTTGTCGAGGATGTCCTTGAGGTCGGCGATCTCGGCCTCGATCTTGGTCAATTCCTCGACGATCTTCTGCCGTTCCAGGGCAGAGAGGCGGCGCAGCTGCATATCGAGGATGGCGGTCGACTGGATCTCGTCGATATCGAGCAACTGCATCAGGCCGGTGCGCGCGGTGTCGGTGTTGGCCGAACGCCGGATCAGGGCGATGACCTCGTCGAGCGCATCGAGCGCCTTGACCAGGCCGCGCAGGATGTGCGCACGCTCCTCGGCCTTGCGCAGCAGGTAGCGGGTGCGCCGGACGATGACCTCGAGTTGGTGGTTGACGTAGAACCGGATCATCTGGTCCAGCCGCAGCGTGCGTGGCACACCGTCGACGATGGACAGCATGTTCGCGCCGAAACTGGTCTGCAGCTGGGTGTGCTTGTAGAGGTTGTTCAGCACCACCTTGGCGACGGCGTCACGCTTGACCGTCACCACGATCCGCATACCCACGCGGTCCGAGGACTCGTCGTGAATGTCGGAGATGCCGGCGATCTTGCCGTCTTTGACCTGCTCGGCGATCGCATTGATGAAGTTGTCGGTGTTGACCTGATACGGCAGCTCGGTGATGACGATCGTGGTGCGACCGCGACTGTCCTCTTCGATTTCGACGACACCGCGCATGCGGATCGAGCCGCGACCGGTGGTGTAGGCGTCGTGGATGCCCTGACCGCCGACGATCAAGCCGTGCGTCGGGAAGTCCGGACCCTTGACCCGCTCCATGCAGGCTTCCAGGGTGGATTCCTCGTCGGCCTCGAAGTTCTCCAGCGCCCAGTAGATCGCCTCGGCCAACTCCCGCAGGTTGTGCGGCGGGATGTTGGTCGCCATACCGACAGCGATGCCGTTGCTGCCGTTCATCAACAGGGCCGGCACCCGGGCGGGAAGAACCGTCGGTTCCTGGGAGCGGCCGTCGTAGTTCGGCGTGAAATCGACCGTCTCGTGGTCGATTTCGCGCAGCATCTCCATGGCCAGCGGGGTGAGCCGGCATTCGGTATAACGCATGGCGGCGGCGCCATCGTTGCCGCGGGAACCGAAGTTGCCCTGGCCGTCCACGAGCGGGTAGCGCAGCGACCACGGCTGCGCCATGCGGACGAGGGTGTCGTAGATCGAGGTATCGCCGTGCGGGTGATAGTTACCCATGGTCTCGGCGACCGGGCGCGCGGACTTCACATAGCCGCGATCGGGGCGATACCCGTTGTCATACATCGCGTAGAGCACGCGGCGGTGCACCGGCTTGAGGCCGTCACGCACCTCGGGCAGCGCGCGGCCCACGATCACGCTCATCGCGTAATCGATGTAGCTGTTCTGCATTTCGTTCTGGATGTCGACCGGTTCGATCCGGTCGCCCCCGCTGTTGGGTGGCAGCGTTGTTTCAGTCATGGATTCTCCTTAAGAGGCCGTACCCTCCGTCATCCCGGCGTGTTTGTGGCCGGGATCCCAGTAGATTCCGGCCACAAACACGCCGGAATGACGGTTGGACCTACACGTCGAGGAAGCGGACGTCCTTGGCATTGCGGGTGATGAAGCTGCGACGTGCCTCGACGTCCTCGCCCATCAGAATGGAGAACAGCTCGTCGGCGGCGGCAGCGTCGTCGAGCGTGATCAACCGGAGCACCCGAACGGAGGGATCCATCGTGGTCTCCCACAGTTCCTTGGCGTTCATCTCGCCGAGACCCTTGTAGCGCTGGACGCCATCTTCCTTGTTGATCTTCTTGCCCGCGGCCAGCCCCACCTCGATCATGCCGTCGCGCTCGCGGTCGGAATAAGCGAACTCCGGCTCCGAACGCTGCCACTTGAGCTTGTACAGCGGCGGCTGCGCCAGATAGACGTGCCCGTGCTCGACCAGCGGCCGCATGAAGCGGAACAGCAGCGTCAGCAGCAGCGTCGAGATGTGCTGACCGTCGACATCGGCGTCGGCCATCAGCACGATCTTGTGATAGCGCAGCTTGGCGAGGTCGAACTCGTCGTGGATGCCGGTGCCGAACGCGGTGATGATCGACTGGACCTCGTTGTTCTTCAGGACGCGGTCGATGCGGGCCTTCTCGACGTTGATGATCTTTCCGCGCAGCGGCAGGATCGCCTGATACATCGAGTCGCGACCGGACTTGGCCGAGCCGCCGGCGGAGTCACCCTCGACGATGTAGATCTCGGACTTCGTCGGATCCTTGGAGCGGCAGTCGGCCAGCTTGCCGGGCAGGCCGCCCAGATCCGTTGCGCTCTTGCGCCGCACCAGCTCGCGCGCCTTGCGCGCCGCGACCCGGGCCTGCGCCGAGGAGACCGCCTTGTTCACAATGGTCTTCGCATCGGCGGGATTGGCCTCGAACCAATGCGCCAGGTGCTCGTTGCACGCCTTCTGCACGAACGACTTGACCTCGGTATTGCCGAGCTTGGTCTTGGTCTGGCCCTCGAACTGCGGCTCGCCGACCTTCACGCTGACGATGGCCGCCAAACCCTCGCGGATGTCGTCGCCGGTGAGGTTGTCGTCCTTTTCCTTGAGGAGCTTCTTGTCCTTGGCGTACTTGTTCACCACTGTGGTGAGGGCCGCCCGGAAGCCCTCCTCGTGGGTGCCGCCCTCATGGGTGTTGATGGTGTTGGCGAAGGTGTGCACGGATTCGGAGTAGCCCGAGTTCCACTGCATCGCGACCTCGAGCTCGTGGCCGGTGCCCTTGGCGGTGAACGCCACCACCGTGTTGTGGATCGGCTGCTTGGTGCGGTTGATGTGCTTGACGAAGTCCTCGAGGCCGCCCGGGTAGTGATAGGTGCGGGTCTTGACCTTGTGCTCGACCGGTGCGGACTCCTCGGCGTGCTTGGGCGCCTCGGCCGTCTCGCTGACCACCTCATCGGTGATATCCGACTGAGTCACCCGCTGATCGGTGAGGGTGATGGTGAGTCCCTTGTTGAGGAACGCCATCTCCTGCAGCCGGCGGGCGACCGTCTCGAAGTTGTAGGTGGTGGACTCGAAGATCTCCGAGTCCGCCCAGAACCGGATGGTGGTACCGGTGCGCTTGGTCGCCTCGCCCTGGAACAGCTTGCCCGGCTTGGAGTCCTTGTACTCCTGGCTCCAGTGGTAACCGTCGAAGTCGATATCGGCCTCGAGCCGACTCGACAGCGCGTTCACCACCGAAATGCCCACGCCGTGCAGACCACCGGATACGGCATAGGACTCGGAGTCGAACTTGCCGCCCGCGTGCAGCTGGGTCATGACCACCTCGATGGTGGGGATGCCCTGCGAGTGCATGGTGGTGGGGATGCCGCGGCCGTCGTCGATAACCTCGACGCCACCGTCGGCCAGCAATGTGACATCGACACGCGTGGCGTACCCGGCCATCGCTTCGTCGACCGAATTGTCGACGACCTCCCAGATCAGGTGATGCAGACCACGCTCACCGGTAGAACCGATGTACATGCCGGGCCTCTTGCGTACCGCCTCGAGCCCCTCGAGAACGGTGATCGAGTCGGCGCCGTAGGTCTGCTTGCCTGACTTGGGGGTCGAACCCTCTGCGTTGGAGTCGTTGGCAGCCACTGCTCGGTAGCTCTCCTTACTTGCTGATCCCTCGGCCCGACGTCTAAAGCACAGCGCGACACACGAAGGACCCCAGATGGTGTCTGCTCGAGGTGGCGAACTGCTCGAGAGTTACGGGTCCAGCGGGCGGTTGCACGGAGCGTGTCGAGGGTATCGCCGCTAGTTACCCCACCATCCTACTGGTACACCCGGCCCAGGACCCACCTATGACACCCCTGGCGGCGTCGTGAGTGCGTTAAATCGAGCGGCGACGGGTCGGCTTGTAGGTGTGAATACCCGATGAGGCTGCGCGGCCCGTCGGATGCCCGCGCGAAGGTTTGCCGGACGGTTGAGCGAATCTCGGCACCGGTTCCACGTGAAACGACCCCACTTCAGCCATTTTCCTCCCCGCCCCGGCCGCTCGACAATCTAACCGTAGGTATCGCGGGGGCCCAGACCCTTCACATGCCGCGCACCCTTGCGCCAGCTCGGCGCGGCCGGCCCGCTGATCTTGAGTTGTTTGACAACGCCCTGGCCGACGGCCGCGTTGATCTTCGCCAGCACCTGCGCCTGCAACATGCGTAGCTGAGTCGCCCATGCGGTCGACTCGGCCTGGATGCTGAGCACCCCGTCGGTCAGCGAGATCGGGGTGGCGTGGGTGGCGATATCCTCCCCGACCACGCTCGACCAGCGGCCGAACACCGCGCCCTCGGCGACCTTTCCGGACCAGCCTCGACTCTTGGCCAGGCGACCGGCGACCGCCGACAACAGCTGGGGATCGCGTTCGTCGGGCCCGGAACCCGACCAACCGCGCCGCCGCAGCGCCCGCACTCCACCCTTACGTGGCGAGGCCCTCCCCTGCCCCACCGCCTTACCGCTGGCCTTGGCCGCGGCGCGCGCCTCCTCCAGGGCACGGCGGGCCAGATCGACACCGCGCAGTTCGGGCTCGGGACCGGGGGCCGGGGCGGATGCAGAGGGCCCTGGAGGATCCAGATCGTCCGCCATCACTACTACCTTCCCTGTACCGCCGGTGCGGCCCGGCAGCACGGGCGCGAGCCACACGCTCGCGACCGGATCCGGGCATTGCCGACCGGCCGCCGTTCACCGGCGCGTGATCGGTGTTGCACAAAGGCTAACGGGTCGAAGCCGCGATGCGTCGGCGTGGCGAGAAGTGTCACGCGGCGGAGTTGCGACATGGGAGAGGCACCGGTCACGGCCAGGACCGCATCAGGTCGTGGTCGGAACGATCGGATCCTCGATACGGGAAATGCGTTGGTCGGCCTCGCCGCTGGTCTCTACCCGCAGCGGCCGGGCCTCGAGTTCCGGCGGCACGTCCTCGGACACGGCGGCTGTGATGAGTACCTGTTCGGCCGTGGCGGCGACCGTCGCCAGCGCGGCGCGGCGACGGCGGTCGAGTTCGGCGAAGACGTCGTCGAGCATGAGGACCGGATCGGTGCCCATACTGCGCAGCAGTTCGAAGGACGACAACCGCAGCGACAATGCGAACGACCACGATTCGCCATGGCTGGCAAAGCCTTTCGCCGGTGCCGAACCCAGCATCAGGTCCAGGTCGTCGCGGTGCGGGCCGACCAGGCAGACCCCGCGCTCGAGTTCCCGCGGGCGCGCGGCGCTCAGCTCGCGCAGCATGATGTCCTGCAGGGCCTGCGCATCGCCCGGATCCGGGGCTCTGTCCGGGGCCAGAAATTCCGGCGGCAGGTAGCCGCTGCGATAGCTGATCGAGGCGGTGCGGGACTCCGGGGCGATCGAGTGGTACGCCTGCACCAGGTGCGGATGCAGCTCGTGTACCAGGCGCAACCGCTGTGCCAGCAGCTCGGCGCCGTGTTCGGCCAGATGCCCGTCCCAGACATCCAGGGTGCTCAGATCCGCGGATGAACGCGAACGTGCCTGCCTGCCAGCGGTTTTCAACAGCGCCGATCGCTGCCGCAGTACCCGGTCGTAATCGGAACGAACGCCGGCCAGACGGGGCAGCCGCGCGGTGCACAGTTCATCGAGGAAGCGACGGCGTTCGCTGGGGTCGCCGCGCACCAGCGCGAGATCCTCCGGCGCGAACAACACGGTCTGCAGGATGCCGAGAATCTCCCGGGTGCGCCGCACCGGCGAGCGGTTGATCTGTGCCCGATTGGCCGAACCCTGATTCAGCTCCATATCGATCCGCAACTCGCGCCCGGAGTTGACGACCGTCGCCCCGATCCGGGAGCGCTGCGCGCCCAGGCGAATCAGCGCTGCATCCGAGGACACCCGATGGGAGCCGAGTGTGGACAGATATCCGGCCGCCTCCACCAGATTGGTTTTGCCGTTGCCGTTGGAGCCCAGGAAAACCGTCCGCCCCGAGGACAATTCGAGGTCGACCTGATCCCAGGAGCGAAAATCACGCAGCGTCAGCGTCCGCAGGTACATCGCTCAGTCCACCGCTCCGGTCGGGAAACCTGTGGAAAACCCGGCGAGATGTTCCGAATTGCCGACCCGCTCAGGGTTTTTCACAGAGTTGTCAACATTATCCACAGGTTCCCCAGGGCTGTGGACTCAGCCCGGCAGGCGAACCGGCATCAGCAGATAGATGTAGTCGGTCGCCAGGGCGGCAAAGGCTCCGGAATCCGATACCTCGGGCTCGGACTCACCGACCGGGGTCAGCACCGCCGGGCGGCTGGGTGTGGTGAATCCGAAGGTCACCCTGTCGGTGTGCAGGGCGGCCAGGCCGTCGTTGAGATAGCCCGGATTGAAGGCGATGGTCAGCGCCTCACCGCGGAAATCGGCCTCCAACCATTCCTCGGCGCGGCCCGCATCGTCGCCGCCGGCCGACAGCAGCAGCCCCTGCTCGGAGAATTCCAGGCGCACCTGGGCGCCGCGTTCGGCAACCAGCGCAACGCGTTTGATGGCCTCGATCAGCGCGGCTACCGCAAGCGTGGCGATCGAGGTGTGCTCCTTCGGGAGCAATTGGCGGAACTTGGGGAATTCCGCATCGAGCAGCCGGGTGGTGGTGCGGCGGCCGCCGTTGACGATGCCGAGCAGTCCATCGGTGCCCGTGCCGAAGGCAAGTTGCACCGGGGAATCGGAGGCGCCGAGCGTCTTGGCGGCCTCGGACAGGGTACGCGCGGGCACCAGCACCGCGGTTTCCACATCCGGGCGGCCGGGCTGCCACTCCAGGTGCCGGACCGCAAGACGGAAGCGGTCGGTGGCGGCGAGCACCACCTTGGAACCCTCGATCTCGACCCGGATGCCGGTGAGCATCGGCAGGGTGTCGTCGCGACCCGCGGCAACGGCCACCTGACCCACGGCCGAGGCGAACAGGTCGACACCGAGTTCACCGGTCTGCGGGGGCAGTTCGGGAAGCTGGGGATAATCCTCGACCGGCATGGTCGGCAGCGAGAATTTCGCACTGCCGCAGGCGATCAGGACACGGGTGCCGTCGACCGAGACGTCGACCGGCTTGTTGGGCAGCGACTTGGTGATATCGGCAAGGAGGCGGCCGGAGACCAGAACCTGGCCGGGGCCGGCGACCTCGGCGGCCACTCGCATCTGCGCGGAGACTTCGTAGTCGAAACCGGACACCGTGAGCCCGTCTTCGCTCGCGACGAGCAGAACGCCGCCGAGGACCGGCACCGGCGGTCGCGACGGCAGACTCCGCGCCACCCAGGCGACGGATTCCGCGAAATCCTCGCGAGCGACCCGAAACTTCATGCTTGCAAGCTCCATCGCCCGGTAGTTCCTCTCCCAGTCTCGGTCGTGATCTGTTTCGGCATGTGCGCGGGGGGTTCATGCAGGAGGTACTTGGATCGGTCCCCGTATTTCGTCTCACCGCAGTGTGACATAGGCGACCGACACCAAACCGTACCCGCGAACCGGCGGATCGACTACTTCACCCCCTCCCGGTGCGTCGGAGTGCAGCCGGGACGGGGTGGGGCACCGGGAGATCCGGCCGCCGGATCGGTGGGCGTCGGCGTCGGCGTCGTTCCCGGGCCGGAGTCGCCACGACGCTCGGTGAGATGTCCAGGGGATGACCGCTCTTCTCCTTGCCGGGGTTCGAGGGTGGGGACAGAGCTCATCGCTTCGCTTCCTCCTCGAGCCGAGTTTCCACACACCCTGTTTTAAAAGAGTTCTCTCTAGAAGGAGAACTGAAGTAGTAGTAGGTCCTGTGGATTCTGTGGAGTTCGGGCGAATCCCCTGCTAGTGGGGCGTGGCGGCATGGGGATGTCCAGAGGGTGACTCGAGGATGAACGGCGGACCGCTGTGGAGTTCACGAATCTGTCCCAAGCCCATCCTCGAGTCATCCTCGAGTTCTTCTATGACTATCGCCCTGTTGTGCACACGTGTGCAGAAACCGGTGCAGAACCGGTGGATTCCTCGAGGAGCTGACAGGGATTCCCTGGGGATTCCACACCCCGAATCGGCCATCGAGACTGGTCAGCGCCTGTGGGTGAAATGACCTGTGCAATCTGTGCACTACTGCCTGTGAGTAGTCGATGCACAGATTGCTCCCCAGCACTGTGAGCAACTCGGTGGACAGCCTGGGGATTCCTCGAGGATTCCACAGGGATTCCCCAATGACTCCACAACGCAAAAAGGCCGCTTCCCCCTGGTCAGCAGGGTGAAGCGGCCTTGTGGATGGAATCAGCGGGAGCGCTGTTTAATTCGGGCTGTGAGTTCTTGAACCTGGTCGTATACGCGCCGGCGCTCGGTCATCTCCTTGCGCACCTTCTTCTCGGCGTACATGACCGTGGTGTGGTCGCGGCCGAAGGCCTGCCCGATCTTCGGCAGCGACAGATCGGTGAGTTCGCGGCACAGATACATCGCGATCTGCCGCGCCTGCGCCAGCGGCCGGGCCTTACCCGGGCCGGTCAGCTCCTCCAGCGTGGTGTTGAAGTACTCCGCGGTCACGGCCATGATCGTCGACGCGGTGATCTCCAGCGTGGTGGTGTCGGGCATCAGATCCCGCAGCACCACCTCGGCCAGCGACAGATCCAGCGGCTGCCCGTTGAGCGAGGCGAATGCCGTCACCCGGATCAGCGCGCCCTCGAGCTCGCGGATATTGCGCTCGACCCGGCTGGCGATGAGTTCGAGCACGTCATGCGGCACATCGAGCCGGTCCATCCGTGCCTTTTTGCGCAGAATGGCGATGCGAGTCTCCAGCTCGGGCGGCTGCACATCGGTGATCAGGCCCCATTCGAACCGGGTGCGCAGCCGCTCCTCCAGCGTGGCCAGCTGCTTGGGCGGCCGATCCGAGGACACGACGATCTGCTTGTTGGCGTTGTGCAGGGTGTTGAAGGTGTGGAAGAACTCCTCCTGGATACCTTCCTTACCCTCGATGAACTGAATGTCGTCGACCAGCAGGATGTCGGTCTCGCGGTAGCGGCGCTTGAAGGCCACCTTGCGGTCGTCGCGCAGGCTGTTGATGAAGTCGTTGGTGAATTCCTCGGTCGAGACGTACTTCACCCGCATCCCAGGGAACAGCCGCTGTGCATAGTGCCCGGCCGCGTGCAGCAGATGTGTCTTGCCCAAACCCGAAGCGCCCCAGACGAATAGCGGATTGTAGGCGCGGGCGGGCGCCTCGGCGATCGCCACCGCGGCCGCATGGGCGAACCGGTTGGAGGCGCCGATGACGAACGTCTCGAAGGTGTACTTGGCGTTCAGGCTGGCCGATGACGAGGAGGGGGCCGGGGGTGGCGCGGGCGGCTCGGGGGCCTTGGCGAAGTAGGTCGGCCACGAGTGCGGGGGCTGGACGACCGGTTCGTCCTCGGCCGGCTTCTCCGGATGCGACCGGCGCACCGGTATGGGTTCGGACTCCGGTGCGAAGAGCGACTCCTGTCCGTGCTGGCTGGAGGCGTTGCGTGCCGGAGGTAGCTCCATATCGCTGCGCGGCCCGGTTGCCGGACCGTGGTTGGGGATAGTTGGCAACTCTCCGGCCATCGGTACCGCCCCATACTCGGGCTGGGGATAGCCGTCGCGGCCCGGGTACTCGGGCGGGGTGTGATAGCGCGGTGCCTGATACTCCGGTGGTGCCTGATACTCCGGCTGTGCGGGGTAATTCACAGGCTCGCGGGGAGGGCGGGGATGCTCACGCAGCCGATCCGGGCGCGAGGTAAGCCGGGCATGCCGGGGCGGGCCGCCGGGCCGGTCGGCCGGCGGCGCGGCCGGGGCGGCGATCCGCACACCGAGTCCCTCCACCTGCGGGCCGAGCCGCCGGGCGAGTGAACGCAGGATCGGCTCACGCAGATCGCGTTCGATCGCCTCTTGCGCGAGGGAGGAGGGCACCGAGAGCAGGGCGAATCCCTGTGCCACCGTCAGCGGTTTGACCAGGCCCAACCATGCCTTCTGGGCGTTGGTGACCGGTGGTATGGCACCATCGGCGGAGCCCGTGGTGAGCTCGGCGACCACCTCCGGCCACAATGCGATCAACACGTTCTGCTCGTCGTCCACGTACACTTCCTCCCCGGAACTTCTCGCTTGGAGCAGACGGTCGGCATCGCCCGCAGGCCCCGGCATGATGGGCATCGAGAAGGCCGTCTTGGTGGGCTGGGGGGCCATAAGAATATGCCACTCCAGAGGTGTTTCCACACAATTATCCACAGATGTGGAAAAGTGCCGTCGGGCGAGGTGCACTGTTGATATCCCCCGTGCAGCGCCGAGACCAGGCGTTCTATAGCTAATCTTCAGCTACGCATCTTATATGCTGCGGTGACCTTCCGGCAAGGCCGTTGCGCGAGTCGTGCGCGGGCGCTGGAAGGGGACGGTGTGGACGCGAGGGATGGTGAGGCGGCGGAGCTTGCGGAGCCGCGGGGATGGGTGGATGTGGGTGGATACAGTGGCGCAGATCGCATCGGGGGCCCGAGTTTGACCCTGTACGAGCTGATCAGTACCCTCGTACAGTCACCCATTGACGCGGTGCGGAATGCCTGCTGTCTCCAAACGGCGAGGTTATTGCACCCGATGGGCGTTGTTCGGATGTGGACACTGTCCCGCATCGCGAACACAGTACGTTTTACCGACTAGCTTTGGGCGCCGCCTGGCGCCCACCAACTCGAGGAGTGTTGACCGTGGCCAAGGGAAAGCGGACGTTCCAGCCGAACAACCGTCGTCGGGCGCGGGTCCACGGGTTCCGTCTCCGGATGCGGACCCGCGCGGGCCGCGCCATCGTGTCGGCGCGCCGCGGCAAGGGCCGCGACAAGCTCACGGCCTGATCCCATCGGTACCGGTATCGGCGTGATGAACTGGTCGCCGTTCGGTCCGGGTCTTTCCCTCCGTTACGTGCTCGGACACCCAGGTGTTGCCTGAGCCGTATCGGCTGCATCATCGTGCCGATTTCTCCCGGACGGTGCGGCATGGCCGGCGAGTCGGGAGACATGATCTTGTCGTGCACGTGTTTGCGATACCCACGGAGCTCGAGGCGGAAAGGCAACAGCCGACCGTCCGTTCCGGCGGGCCGCGGTTCGGTTTGATCGTCAGCAAGGCGGTGGGCAACGCGGTGGTACGCCACCGCACCGCCCGCCGCCTGCGTCATATCTGTGCCGGCGTGGCGGATGAGTTACCCCCGGGCGTGGATATCGTCATTCGAGCGCTGCCCGGCGCGGCGTCGGCAGCCAGCGCCGAGCTGGAGCCGCAGCTGCGGTCCGCACTGCAGAAGGTTTTTCCCGATCTGGACCGGTCCCCGGAATCCGGCGGGCCCCCATGAGTCGGCTACGGCTGGTGGTCGCGCTGCCGGCGAAACTCCTGATCTTCCTCATAGAGCTGTATCGAACCTATGTCTCCCCCACTCGCATGCCGGTGTGCCGGTTCACACCCACCTGCAGCGAGTACGCGGTGACAGCGTTGCGCACCCGAGGGCTGTTCATCGGCCTCGGATTGGCGGCCGTGCGTCTGGCCAAATGTGCGCCCTGGCACCCTGGTGGGTGGGACCCCGTTCCGGAACGGAAACGGAAAGGGGCTGCTGTCACCGACCCGGTGGCCGACGAGGCAGCCGAAGAGAAGCCTTTGCAGGGGTCGCCGCCCGCGGTGACCAGCGATACGACCGACGGGAGTACATAGAGCCGTGCTCGATTTCATCTACTATCCGGTGTCCTGGATCTTTTGGTTCTGGCATCGTGTCTTCGGGTTCGCGCTAGGCCCCGACAACGGGTTCGCCTGGGCGCTGGCCGTGGTGTTCCTGGTGTTCACCCTCCGCATCGTGCTGTATTGGCCGGCCCTCAAGCAGATACGCACCACCCGGCAGATGCAGACGCTGCAGCCCAAGATCAAGGAGCTGCAGAAGAAGTACAAGAATGATCGCCAGAAGCAAGCGCTCGAGATGCAGAAGTTGCAGAAAGAGCATGGCTTCAACCCGCTGATGGGCTGCCTGCCCGTGTTGGCTCAGGTCCCGGTGTTCATCGGCCTGTACCACGTGTTGCGCTCGTTCAACCGGGTCGGTGTCACCAGCGGTATCCCGGGCATGGGGCACGGCGGCGGTATGTCCCCCTATGCGAATGCGCATACCCCGAACTACGCCTTCGGCGTCGATGACGTGCAGTCGTTCCTGCGGGCCCGTATCTTCGGGGCCCCGATATCCGCGGCCATCACCACCCCCAAGGCGCAACTGGCGGCGTTCGCGGAGTACGGCGGCATCCCGCATGTCTTGAATATGGTTGTGGTCGCCGTCCCCCTGATGATCATCGCGGGCCTGGCCACCCACCTCAACGCCCGGGCCTCGGTCGCCCGGCAGCGCAGCACCGGCATGCCGGTGGATCCGACCGGGATGGGCGCCGCTCCCTCGGCTGGCCCGATGGGCCCCAACCAGGCCGAGATGATGAATAAGCTCGCGCTGTACGTCTTCCCCGTGTTCGTGCTCATCGGTGGTCCGTTCCTGCCGATTGCCATCCTCTTCTACTGGGTGTCGAACAACATCTGGACCTTCGGTCAGCAGCACGTCGTGTTCAAGCAGATCGATAAGGAAGACCAGCAGAAGAAGACCGAGGCGAAGGAACGCCGCGTTCAGAATGCCCCCAAGCCCGGTGCCAAGCCGGACGCCCGGCGCAAGCGCGGAGCCGTGGTGACCGATGCTCCGGTGGATGCACCAGTGGACGAAGTCGTCGATGCGCCGGTCGATGCCCCGGTGGATGCCCCGGTGGATGCACCGGTGTCCGCGCAGTCGAAGAACGGGACCGCGAGATCGGGGAAGACCTCGGCCTCGTCGGGTAAATCGCCAGGGCAGGGTAATCGCAAGCGATCTGGTAATCGTGGCCGCCCGAATCAGAAGCGACGTCGCTGATAACTCACGGCTGGAGTGAAGGAAACGACAAATGACTGTTGAGACCGACGGAGGGGACGCCACTGTGGCGCTGAGCGCGAACGGAACAGAGGTCACGGCACACCCCGCCGAGACCCCGGAGCCCGGGCCTACCCCGGTTCCTGAGGCCGCCCCGGTTCCTGAGGCCGCCACAGGAGTGGATCACGATTCCGACGCCACGGATGACGAAGCCGTGGTGAATGACGACGACACAGGCGACGACGACACGGGCGATGCGGAAGACGAGTTGATCGAGGAGGGTGAAATCGCCGGCGATTACCTCGAGCAACTGCTGGACGTGCTGGACTTCGACGGCGATATCGACCTGGATGTCGAGGGCGATCGAGCCGTGGTGAGTATCGATGGCGGTCAGGATCTGACCAAGCTGGTCGGTCGCCGCGGCGAGGTTCTCGACGCACTGCAGGAGCTCACCCGGCTGGCCGTTCAGCAGGCCACGGGGGTGCGCAGTCGGCTGATGCTGGACGTGGCCGGGTGGCGGGCCAAGCGCCGCGAGGACTTGAGCGCGCTCGGTACAGAAGCGGCGCAGCGTGTGCTCGAATCGGGCAAGCCGGAGCCGCTCGCGCCGATGACTCCGTTCGAACGCAAGATCGTGCACGACGCGGTGGCGGTCGTGGACGGCGTCGACAGCGAGAGCGAGGGTGTCGAGCCCAATCGGCACGTGGTGGTCGTGCCGTCCTGAGGACTGCCGATTGTGGGTAGGGCCCCCGGTTCGTTGAACCGGGGGCCCTACCCTTGTACGGAGGTAGCGACGCGGCAGGCGCGGCCCAGTTCTGGCGGCCCGCCCGATAGTGAGTCCCATCGGTCCGGAAGGAAGTTTCACGTGGAACGAGGCACGGGCGTTACGGATTCGAACCCCTCCCCCGGGTCGGATATCGAGCCGCCGGCCGAAGCGGCTCGGATATTCGGCGATCGGCTACCGCTGGCCCGGCAGTATCACGCCGCATTGGCGTCGGCCGGTGTCGAGCGAGGTCTGATCGGACCCAGGGAGGTGCCGCGGCTATGGGATCGGCACATCCTCAACTGCGCCGTGATCGGGGAGCTTATCGCGGAGGGTGCCGCGGTGGTCGATATCGGCAGCGGCGCCGGACTTCCGGGAATTCCCCTGGCGATCGCGCGGCCCGATCTGCGGGTCACGCTCGTCGAGCCGCTGCTACGCCGGACGATCTTTCTGGCCGAGTTCATCGAATCCGCGGGGCTGGATGTGACAGTGGTGCGCGGACGCGCGGAACAACCGGGCGTGCGGAAGGAGGCCGGCGGTGCCGACGTGGTGACCTCCCGGGCGGTGGCCCCGTTGGCCAAGCTCGCGCAGTGGTCGCTGCCGCTGGTGCACGACCACGGTCGCATGCTGGCACTCAAGGGGGCGAGCGTTGCCGAGGAACTGGAACGTGATCGCGAGGAGTTGACGCGCGCCGGGGGCGGTAATGCGGAGGTGCTCGAATGTGGCGCGGGAATCATCACGCCCCCAACGGTCGTGCTGAGTGTCGAACGACTCCCCCGCTCCGAGCGGCCGGGTCGTCGGGGATCCCGAAAGCAACGCACGCGCTGAGCGTGGGGATGTTTCATGTGAAACCGTGGGCGAGGGATGTGTTTGTTTCACATGAAACGCGACCGGCAGCGCGATCCGGGCGGCGGCGATTGCAGTCTCGGACAGTCGTGGGTTATCGAATCGCGAGGCTTCCGTCACGGTGACGAAGATCGGTCGAGGTTCAGGTCGAGCCCGCGTCGTACCCTCGACGCGTTCCGGTGCCCCGATTTCAACTCGACTCGACTCGGTCGGGCGCTACCTCGGAACCGGGGCGTGAATTCCGCGGTGAGGTTTCATGTGAAACATCGTGAAATCCGCCGCGGAGAGGTTCCGTGGTCACCAATTGATCTTTTCTTTGCGTGTCGTAGAAGGATTGCCGCGGTTCAACTTCCGTATTGGGTCCGGTGCTGGCAAGCTAAGTGTCGTTGAGCGTGAGCGCAGAATCTGGGTGCCCGACAGGCTCGCCGGAAGGGCAACGGTCTCACAGTCGGCCTCACAAGAGGGTGCCGCGCTTCGCTTGCTCGAGCCGCGCGGCGCCGACGCCGCTGCGGCACGTGTCTGAAGTTTTCGGGGTTAGGAGCCTGTATGTCGAACCGTCCGGCGAAAGTTTCACGGGAAACAACGTCGCGGGTGCCCGGAATGCTGGAGGGTAGCACCTTCGATTCGGAGGAGTTTGGCCATTCGGCCTTATCGAGCATCTCCGCCGATACACCGATCGCGGCCGAAGCTCAGCGTGCGAGCCAGGTGCTGCACCCCGGCTCGATGAATATCCCGAGGCCTCGCGAACAGAGAATCATCACCATCGCGAACCAGAAGGGCGGGGTCGGCAAGACGACAACGGCCGTCAATCTTGCCGCCGCGCTCGCGCTGCAGGGGATGACCGTGCTCGTCATCGATCTCGATCCCCAGGGGAACGCCAGCACGGCCCTCGGCGTCGAACACCACTCCGGCGTGCCGTCGAGCTATGAGTTGCTTATCGGCGAGATCCCCGTCCAGGATGCGATTCAGCGGAGCCCGCATAACGAGCGCCTGCTGTGCATCCCCGCCACCATCGATCTGGCGGGCGCCGAGATCGAGCTGGTCTCGATGGTGGCCCGCGAGGGCCGCCTCAAGTCCGCGATCCAGGAAGCGAACCTGGTCGGCTACGACATCGATTACGTAATGATCGACTGCCCGCCCTCGCTCGGCCTGCTGACCGTCAACGCGATGGTGGCCGCCAAGGAGGTGCTGATCCCGATCCAGTGCGAGTACTACGCACTGGAGGGTGTGGGACAGCTGCTGCGCAATATCGGCCTCGTGCAGTCGCACCTGAATCCCGAGCTGCACGTATCGACCGTGATCCTCACGATGTACGACGGCCGCACCAAGCTGGCAGACCAGGTCGCCGAGGAGGTGCGCGGCCACTTCGGTGACGTGGTCCTGCGGGCGGTGATTCCCCGCAGTGTCAAGGTGTCCGAGGCGCCCGGCTACGGTATGACGGTTCTCGATTACGATCCCGGCTCTCGCGGTGCGATGAGCTATCTGGATGCGGGTCGGGAGATGGCGGCTCAGTCGGTCGGCGCGGGGCCCGCGCCGGATCTGGTGGCCGCGGTGCCCGTCGCCGCGGAGGGTAGCGAGGCGAGTCGAGTTAACGAGGAAAGGGGCCGATAAGCCGATGAGTCAGGCGAAGAAGGGTGGACTAGGGCGCGGCCTGGCCGCGTTGATCCCAACCGGGCCGACCGAGGTGCAGGGACTCGGAAGCGCCGCGGCGAATGCCGTTATCGGCCTCGATCCAATCGGACCGCATCCGGCCGAGGCATATCTGCATCGGGTCCCCGATCCGGTCCCCGAGACCGATGCCGGTGCGACCTACCGGGAGATCCCGGCGGAGCAGATTCGGCCCAATCCGAAACAGCCACGCCAGGTCTTCGAGCAGGATGCGCTCGAAGAGCTGGTCCATTCGATTCGCGAATTCGGTTTGATGCAGCCGATCGTGGTGCGTGCCCTATCCGGTGGCACCACGATCGGCGCGGACTCCCCCGTTCAGTACCAGATCGTCATGGGCGAGCGCCGCTGGCGGGCCTGCCAGGAGGCCGGGCTGACGGCAGTGCCGGCGATCGTCCGGGAGACCGCCGACGATGCGATGCTGCGGGATGCGCTACTGGAAAATATCCATCGGGTGCAGCTCAATCCTCTGGAGGAGGCGGCCGCCTATCAGCAGCTGCTGGAGGAATTCGACGTCACCCACGAGGAACTGGCGAACCGCATCGGCCGATCCCGACCGGTCGTCACGAATATGATCCGCCTGCTGAAGTTGCCGATTCCAGTGCAGCGCCGGGTTGCGGCCGGAGTCCTCTCGGCCGGGCACGCCCGGGCGCTGCTGGGCCTGGATGCCGGGGCGGAGGCGCAGGAGAGGCTCGCGGAGCGAATCGTCGCGGAGGGGCTTTCGGTCCGGGCCACCGAGGAGGCGGTCACGCTCGCGAACCGCTATCCGGAACAGGAGCGCAAGCCCGGACCCGAGCGCAAGCCTGTCTATGCCCCGGGGCTTGATCGTCTGGCCGAGCGGCTGGCGGATTCGTTCGATACCCGTGTCACCGTGAGTATGGGTAAGAAAAAGGGCAAGATCACCGTCGAGTTCGGTGATCTTGCCGATCTGGAACGAATCATCGGTCTGATGGAACAGCAGCAGCAGCCGTAGCCCACAAACACCCGATGACCACGACCCCGGCGCCGAAACGTCACTGTGACAGCGCCGGGGCGGCCGGGTGCGACGATGTGAAATGAGGCGGTTCGTTTTGATCGCTTATTCTTGCTGGCGAGTAGATATTGATATGACGTGAGTGTGGATGAATCCGATAGCTGGAGGCTGAGCAGAGCGGTGTCGACCAGCGTGACCGCACTGACCCTCGGCGGACTGGACAAGCTCCCGGCGCATGCACGCCGATGCGTGTTCTGGGAGATCGACCCCGCCGTGGCCGAAGACTCTCGCGAATTCAGCGATCCGGTCTTCGAAAAGGAAGCATGGCTATCCACGGTCATGCTCGAGTGGGGTTCCTGTGGGCAGGTCGCGCTCGTGAACGATCAACCCGCCGGATGTGCGTTGTACTCACCGCCCAGCGTGGTGCCACGCGCCGGACTGTTCCCCACCTCACCGGTGAGCCCGGATGCCGTCCTGCTGACCACGCTGCGAGCCGAATTCCCGCATCGCGAGACCGATGTCAGCCATCGGCTTATGCAGGCCGTGGTGGGCGATCTGATGCGGCGCGGTGTGCGTGCGATCGAGGCATTCGGTATTCGGAAGGATCCGGCGGCGACGCTGCTGCCGACCCGGACGGTCAGCTCGATGATGCTCATGGAGCGGATCGACACCCCCGCCTCCGGAGTTCCCCCGGCCGGAACCCCGTCGGCCACGCGGGCCAACGGCGCCTGCTCCCCCGAGGGTTGCATGATCGACGCGGAGTTCCTCGGGGATGTCGGGTTCACGGTGGTCGCGCCGCATCATCGATTCCCGCGGTTGCGCCTCGAGCTCGACAGCGACCATCTGTGGAAAGAAGACGTCGAGCGCGCACTGGATCAGCTGCTTGCCGCCGCCGCGATGACCCCGACCCCCACCAAGGTCGGCTGCCGGTGACGGTTCCCACTGCCCGAGCCGCAGTCACGGGCTTTCCGGGTGCCGATGTCGTTCGGATTGACAGAACATCCAGGTCGCTGCTGTATGAACGGTGAACCTCAAACTATGGATCCACTGCCCGAGCCGCAGTCACGGGCTTTCCGGGTGCCGATGTCGTTCGGATTGACAGAACATCCAGGTCGCTGCTGTATGAACGGTGAACCTCAAGCTACGGATCCACTGCCCGAGCCGCAGTCACGGGCTTTCCGGGCGCCGATGTCGTTCGGATTGACAGAACATCCAGGTCGCTGCTGTATGAACGGTGAACCTCAAACTATGGACCCACTACTCGAGCCGCAGTCACGGGCTTTTAGGTAACCCCACCATCATCTCCTCCGCCAGCAGTTCGGCGAATGTGTATGTGCCGGTGGGCTGATCGTCCTGGCCGAGCAGGTACAGCCGCTTCACCGAGACGAGGATGGCCTCGGCGACGACATCGCGCATCCGCGGGTTGGTCAGCACCGATGCATCGTATTCGTTTGTGAGGTACCCGATATCGACCTGAACGGTCGGCATCTTGGTCAGCCGCAGCAGATCCCACGTGCGCGAGTGCGTCCGGCAATCCTGTAGTGATGTGCGCGCGACGATTTCGCGCTGGATGAATCCGGCCAGCACCTGGCCGATCATCGATACCGAGCCGTGTGAATTGCCGAAGTGGAAGCTCGCGATGCCGCTGGCCAGGGGGCTGGGATTGGCCGCACAGCGCAGCGAGATCATCAGGTCCGCATCGAAGGTGTTGGAGATCTCCGCGCGCTCGGCGTCGGTCGGATTCGCTCCCCAGGGCCGGGACAGGAAGGTCTCCATGCCGGTGGCCGCCATCCGGCCCTCGAGCCGGCTGGCCAGATCCCACAGGATCTCCGATTCGTAGACATCGCCGAATTCGCTGGGCACGGCGATACCCTTATCGGGGCCGCCCATTCCCGGATCGATGACGATCCGCTTACCGGTCAGCTGCGGCCCGGCCCGGTGCACGACCTCCTCCTCCGCGATCCGGTGCGGATTGCCGCCGGTGACGCGGGCGCCGAGCAACTCCAGCGAGCGCAGCGTGTCCGGTCCGCAGATGCCGTCCGCCGACAGGCCGATCTCGCGCTGGAATGCGGTCAGCGCGTCGTGCGTGTGTGGGCCGAAATATCCGTCGATGCGATGCACGTAGAAGCCCAGGTCCTGCAGACGGCGCTGCAGGGTGGCCACATCGTCACCATAGAGCGGTGCGGACAGCTGATAGATCAGGGTGCGGGCGCCCAGCCGGTAGGACGCCTCCTTGAGGGCACGATAGGTGGCCGGGCCGACCACGCCGTCGACCAGCAGGCCGCGATGCTGCTGAAAGGCGCGTACCGCGGAATCGACATCGTGATCGAAGGCGGCGTCCGAATCCTTCCAGAACTCGCCATTTCCGTTGGAACGTTCGGTGGGGTTCACCCACGCCGACGACTCCGCAAGCTCCGTCGGCCTACCATCCCCGCGGCGCGGATGCATATGCAGGAAACCGAGACTCGCGAGGGTGCTCCGAACCTCTCCTACGGCTGGACCGGTATCGCCGCGATGAAGTCGGTGCATGCGTGAGAGCCCTTTCCTTCCGCCAACCCGGGTACCCATTCCTGGGATCGCCCACTCCGAAAATCCTTCGAGGGTGGGCAGGGACCGGACCGAATTTCGGCAATTCTGGCGAGTGCAGAGGATCCTACCCCGCCCCCGACGCCCCATTGCGCAACGACGGAGGCCCCGCTCACGGTGTGATCAGGACACACCGCCAGCAGGCGGCGCCGAAATCGTACCGCCGGGCCGCCGCCGTTGTGATGCTAATGGCTGGTGGAGATAATGCCTTCGAGTTCGCGCAGCAGCGCGGCCTTGCCCTTGGCGCCGATAATCCGTTTGGTCTCCTTGCCGCCGGAGAACAGGATCATCGTGGGCAACGACATAACCTCGTAGTCGCGCGCGGTCGTCGGGTTGGCGTCCGCGTCCAGCTTGGCGATGGTCAGTTTGTCGCCGTGGGTGGCGGCGATCTCCTCCAGCACCGGGGCGACCATCTTGCACGGACCGCACCAATCCGCCCAGAAGTCGACGAGCACGGGCTTATCGCTGCCGAGCACGTCCTGTGCGAAGGTGGCGTCGCTGACGGTCTTCGTGGATTCGGACATCGTGATGAACTCCTCGAGCTGCAGTTCAGTTGGCGGAGACGTCGACCGGTTGACCGGCGTGGTTCAGTGTTTTGCTGGTGATATCGCCCTGTTCGGCCAGCCAGCGCTCGGCGTCGATGGCCGCGCGGCAGCCCGTGCCTGCCGCGGTGATGGCCTGGCGGTAGGTGTGGTCGACCAGATCGCCCGCGGCGAAGACACCCGCGAGCGAGGTCGCGGTGCTCGGATCCTGGACCCGCACATAGCCTTCGCCATCGAGATCGACCTGGCCGCGCACCAATTCGCTGCGCGGATCGTGGCCGATCGCGACGAACAGTCCCGTCGCGGCGAGTTCGGACGTCTCGCCCGTCTGAGTGTTGCGCAGGGTCAGGCTGGTCACGCTGTTCTCGCCGTGCACCTCGAGGACCTCGGAGTTGAGCGCGAAACGGATCTTCTCGTTCGCCTTGGCCCGTTCCAGCATGATGCGCGAGGCGCGGAACTCCTCGCGGCGATGCACGATGGTGACGCTGGAGGCGAACTTTGTGAGGAAGGTCGCCTCCTCCATCGCCGAATCGCCGCCGCCGACCACGACGATGTCCTGACCCTTGAAGAAGAATCCGTCACAGGTGGCGCAGGCGCTGACGCCGCGGCCGAGGAGCCGCTGCTCCCCCGGGACGTTCAGATAGCGGGCCGCCGAGCCCATGGCCAGGATGACCGCATAGGCCTGGAACGTCTCGCCGCCGACGGTCACCTTCTTGATCGGGCCGGACAGATCCACCGCGTCCACATCCTCGGTGCGGATGTCGGCGCCGAAACGTTTTGCCTGCTCACGCATCTCGTCCATCAGGTCCGGGCCCATGATGCCCGCGCGGAAGCCGGGGAAGTTCTCCACCTCGGTGGTGGTCATCAGCGCGCCGCCGAATTGGGTGCCCTCGAACAGCAATGGTTCGAGCTCGGCGCGCGCGGCATAGACCGCGGCGGTGTAGCCGGCGGGGCCGGAGCCGACGATGATCAGGTCGCGAACTGGCGTACTCATGAGGCCCTTCCGAAGGATGTTTCTACAGGCGTGTCGGTCAACAACAGGGTAAACGCCGTTGTTCCCGGGCCTGCAAGGCGCGGTATCGGACCGCCCGAAGGACGGGGAGATCCGCTTCAGCCGATGTCCTGCATCACCAGGGTGTGCGAGTTGCCGGGCCCGCAGTCCTTCCCGACGATCAGCGCGGTGATCTTCGGCGGGTTCGGACCGGTGAGCAGTACGAGCACCGCGGGCTGGTTGTGATACGTGGCATTCATTGCGCCCAGGACGGTGCGATCCAGACCTGCCGCGGCCAGGCAGCCGTTCAGCGCGCCCGGACTGGCCAGTGGGCCGCTCAGGTCGCGGCGGCCCATGGCGCCGAGTAACTGTGCGACCGGCAGATCGTCGGACAGTTGGACGCCGTCGGATTCCTTGGCCGGCAGCGCGACCGCGGCCTGATGCCCGCGCAGGGTATCCACCCCGGCCAGGGTGCCCGCGACGACGGCGATGGCCGCGGCCGCCGCGGCGAGCCACCGCCACCGCCGCCGATCGATCCGGATGGGCGCAACGGGGGTGTCGGGCGATTCGATCGCCGGCGCGCCGACCGCCAGGGTCGCTGCGTCGATCGCGGGCAGCGGATGCGTCGCGGGTGGGCGCGCGGTGGTGCGTGCGAACGGAAGATGATGCACGGTGGCGACCTTGTCGACCGGTGCCTGCGCCTGCGGTGTTGCGCCGCGGGCGAGCTCGTCGAGCAGCCGATCCAGCCGCGCGGTGACATCCTGGGGCATCGGATGTAGCACGGCCGAATCCTGGCCCAGCGCACGCAGTTCGGCGGTGACATCGTCGAGGGAGTGCAGGAACCGAAGGGCCTCGGGGTCGCTGCGGACCTGTGGCCACAGCTGTTCGGACAGCTCGGGTGCGACATTGTCGGCATGCAGGTCTGCTAGCAAATCGGTGGAGAAGGGAGGCTGCGGAGCTGAGCGGGCTGCCTTGTCGTCCATCGCCTCTCCGGGTCGGGCCGTGTGATCGCGGTACGCGCAGATCTCCCATCAGCGATGCGGGCCCTGCGCGTATGACGAAATTTGTCCGTCACTAGTAATGACGCATCTCAACTACTTCCGGTTCCCGGGATTCCGCAGGAATTCCAACTCCTGCTGGAGTCGCTTGCGTCCGCGGGCGCACCGGCTCTTGATCGTCCCCTCGGCGACACCCAGCAACTGCGCCGCATCTGCCACGGTATACCCCTCCATATCGATGGCAACCAGCGCCGCCCGCTGATCGTCGGGCAGACGCAGCAGTGCGCCCTCGACCAGCAGCGATACCTCGAGCTGGGCGATATCGTCGCGCTCGGCCGCGGGTTCGGCGATAGCCTCGTCCGATAGTGAAACGCTATAACGCGACTTGTTGCGCCGAATCCGGTCCAGGCAGGCGTTCAGCACGATCCGATGCAGCCAGCTGCGCACTTCGGCATCGCCGCGGAATCGGGCGGCGTTGCGGTGCGCGGACCATAGGGCGTCCTGTAGCGAATCGGCGGCATCCTCCTGCACCCGGCAGGTTCGCAGGGCGAGCTGCCACAGGTGGTTGTAATGGCGGCGGAACAGCACTCCGAAGGCGTCACGATCGCCGGCGACATGGGCATCGAGGAGTTCGACGTCGGTGGCCTCGTCCAGCTCGATCGGGCGTCTGCGTTGAGCGGACGCCTCCGACGTCCCCCCACTGGATCGCTCGATCGCTTCAAACGACAACACATACCCCTTGAAAAGCGGTAACGACGGCAAACGTGCCCAGAAGCGGACACGTGCGGTGTACTTCGCTCATCCGGGACCGGCGGCGTCAGATCCCGGGAAGCTCTCGTGGCCTGAGAGCGCGCTGAGAATCATATCGGCTGGTTCGAATCGCAGGCAACCAGAGCGGATGAACCCGCGGATTCCGTTGGTCGCGCGATGCGGGCAGATCGGCGAAAACGCCTGATCAGGGTGCCGCCTGGTATCGGACATCGCCGATCGCGGACTGGAACTGGCCGCCCGACTGCCCCAGCGAGGTGATCCAGATGAGCACATAGCCGACCGGTTGATCGGCGGTCACGGGAATCTCGGTGGGGCCGTTGCCGAGCGTGACCTGGCCGATCATCTGGGTCTGATCGAGGGTGGGCGAGGCGGTCGGTGAGGTCCGGATCTCCACCACGGTGCCCGGGCTGGGCGAGGTGATGATCACCTTGGTCAGCTTGCTGGGGCTGCCCAAGGTGGTCATGATCCCCACGCCCTTCTTGAGCGCGGGGAACTGCTGGAAGTACTGGTCGGTGCGCCACACGGTGGTCGGATTGCCGTCCAGCACCGCCGAGACGTGACTCGGATCGTCGGGGGTGCCCTCGGGCGAGAACACCGTGGCCGCGGTGATCGGCACCGGGACACCACCCGCGACGGAGGTCGCGGGTGCGGACGTGCCCGCCCCCGGACTCGCCGGCGCCACCGCCGCCGTGGTGAGCCCGAGCTTGCGCTGATCGTCCAGCGGTGCATTGGAGCTGGTCGGCGCGAACACGCTCAGCAGCCACCAGATGATTACACCGACCACCAGCGCCGCCAGCACACCGAGCCCGACCAGGATCCACATCATCCGCTGCGAGCGTTCCTTCTCTGCCGCCAGCAGTTCCGGATCGGCCAGGGACTCGTCGGGCACCGCCGTATTCGCGCGCTGGCCCAGTCGAAGCACCGGGATGAAATCGGTCTTCTGATCCACCACCGAGGCCTGCTCGAGGACGTGCTGCACGGTCGCGGCGGTGCGGACGCCCTTATTCGACTCCAACGAGCGCACCGCGACCGCGGAGATCTCGAACGGCGTCTCCGGCCGGATCTGCCGCGGTTCGACGGGGGTGCCGTCGGGGCCGAAATCGGCCAGTCGCAGCCCGCCGATGGTGGCCGCGGCGCCGGAAACCCCGCCGGTGCGGATCGGCCAGCGAGCGGTGATCAGCGCATACAGCATCGCTCCCAGGCCGCGCACATCCGATTGGGCATCCGAATCGGCCAGGGTGCCGGGGAAGGCCAGGACCGCATCGCCGGTGGCGCTGATGCGTATCCGGTCCGGATGATCGATCGACAGCGAACCGCCGCCGCGATGGGCGAGTTCGGCCGCGGCCGCCAGCGCTCGGACCGCACGCGCGGCGCCGATCGGCGAGGGCACGGTCTCGGCCATCTCACGGAGCGAACGCCCGGGCGTCCACTCGGCCACCACGATGCCGCCGGAACTGCCGCGGACCACATCCAGCACCCGAGCCAGGCCCGGGGAGTTGATGCGGCCCAGCCGCAGGGTGCGCGACAGGATCGCCTGCGGACCGTCGTGACCGGCGTTCTCGGCGGCCGTCTGATCCGCATCGACGAAGGTCAGCGCGACCTCACGGTCCAGCTTCACATCCAGCGCCTGCCAGAACTGCAGCCCACGTGCGCCGCCGTGGCCGGCCAGCAGCCGGTAGCGACCGCCGGCGACCGAGGCCCCCGGCATCAGCTTGGGCCCGCGCTGGGCCCGCCGCGTGGGCGATTCCACCCGCATCGGCGGCATCTCCGGCGCCCCGACCGGCAGCATGCCGGTGTCGTAGGTCGTATCGCGAGGTGGCAGATCCTCGTCGTCGGCCGGCCCCATCTGGGCATCGGCCAAGTCCCTGTCGGCGCCGGGCTCGTCCGGCGGAACCCTGCCGGATACGGCGTCATCGGTGCGCACTGCGCCTGCCGCGCTTTCGGCAGCCTCAGCAGCAGGGACGCCGCCCGCCGCGTCGTCGCTCACCCTCGTTCCTCCTTCACCTTGATGTGTCGAGGTCCGATACGCCGACGGCGCACCCGGCCCGTCGTCGACCCCGCCGAACCCCTGCTCCATACGGGAAGCGATATCGGCCTGCCCGCGGTCGCCGGGACCGGCATTTGCGTTTCTCTGCCGGACAGGGTACGGGAACTCACCCCCGCCGGTACGGTCAACCGCTCCAGGTCGGATAACGGGTAGAACCATGGTTTGTGCATCGGTGTATGGGTCGTACCGGTAGTAGTACGGCGAGGTGAGCTCGGGGCGCGGCAGCAGTGTGGTCTCGTGGCCGCCCTCGGCAGGACCCTCGAGATCTAGATCGGGCGCCGGAGGGGTGAGGCCGAGCCTACGGGAGATCGCGACCGTGATGGCGACGATTTCGGGGATACCCACCAGGCGCATGAGGCCGAAGGCGACACCGAACATCACGATGCCGTCGATCCCGACCCGGAACAGCGAGCCGATGCCGTGGTGCAGGCGCGGCAGTCCCAGCAGTTGGTCGGCGATCAGGGTGACCGCGGCCCCGGCGACCGCGGCGAGTACCACGCGGGTCACCGTGCGCCCGACGTTGGACATGCGCAGATCGCCCATGCTGCGGTGCAGCAACCAGCCGCCGATCAGCGCGCCGGCCACGAAGCCCAGGCCGTTGGCGACGCCCAGCGCGATGACCACGTGGTCGTCGTCGACCACCAGCGGTACCAGCGCCGACAGGCTGATCTTGACCGCGGTGATGCCGAGGATGATCCAGGTCGGTGTCCAGGCCTGTTCGCGGGCATAGAACACCCGCAGGTGGATCAGCACCAGCGCGTACGGGATCAGGGTGAACGCGGACCAGCTCACGGCCTCGCCCAGCCGACCGGCCTCGTGATGGCCGAAATGCCCGTAGCCGTAGAGGGCCTGGCCGACCTGGGGGCCCGCGATGGTCAGGAACAGCACCACCGGCACCAGCGTGATCATGGTCAGCCGGGTCGCGGCGGACAGATCGTCGACCACGGCGGGCGTGTCGTCGGCGGCCGCGTTGCGGCTCAGCCGCGGCATGATCGCGGTCAGCACGGTCACGCCCAGGACGCCGTACGGCAGCTGCAGCAGCAGCCAGGCATTGTTGTAGATCGCCGGACCGGCCTCGTCGGCATGGGAGGACACCCGCGTGCCGAAGACGAATCCGGCCTGGCTGATCAGCACGTAGAGAATGACAGCGGCGCCCATCCCGCCGAACTGCCTGAGCCGCTCGTCGATGCCCCACAGCGGCCGCAGGTCGATACCGGCGCGGCGGATCGGCGGCAGCAGGCTCGCGGCCTGCACGAGCACGCCCAGCGTCACGCCGATGCCCAGGATCAGCAGTTTGGGCTGGCCCATCCGGACCGGGTCGAGGCTGATCTCCCCGGGCGACAGCGCATAGAGGCCGAGCACGACCAGGACCACGACGTTGTTCAGCACCGGGGCCCAGACGCCAGGCTTGAAGATCTCGTGGGTGTTCAGGATCGCCATCAGCAGTGAGGACAACCCGTAGAACAGGATCGCCGGCAGCAGCATGAAGGCCAGCGCGGTGGTCAACCCGGGACTGACCTTGCCGCCGTCGGACAGGAATACGTATTTGATCAGTAGCGGCGCGGAGGCGGTACACAGCAGCGCCGCCGTGGCAAGCACCGTGAACGCCGCGGTGACCAGGCGCCGGACGAATGCCACGCCGCCGTCGGCGTCCTCTTTCTCCGCACGGACCAGCGTCGGCACGACGAAGGCGGTCAGCACCGCGCCGAGCACCAGCTGTTCCACCATGGTCGGGATCTGGCTGGCGACGGTGAACGCGCTGGCGATCGCCGGACCAAGCACGGTCAGCAGCAGCAGCTGTTTGCCGAATCCGGTGATGCGGCTGGCCAGCGTCGCGATCGCCATCGATCCGGTGGCGCTCATCAACCGCGAGTTCGCGCCCGCGGGTTTGACCGCCGTCTGCTGGACGGTCGAGGGCGAGCGTCCGGCGCCGGTCGGCTCGCCCGCGGGCCTGCGCCGCTCGCCCGCGCGGATGCGTTGCGGCATCGCCCGGGACTCGGGAGGAACCTGCGAACCGGGCCTGTGCTGCGGCTGCGGACCGCTGGGCGGCCCCGCCGGATGCGCCCGCCTGCCCGGTTGCGGCGGTCGTCCCGGGATCTCGCCATCGGGTCCGGCGGCCGGTGGTTGGCGGACCGGTCCGCCGGGGGGACCCGGCGGCATCCGGCGCGGGGCGCCGCCGGGGGGGATGGGGCCGCTCGGGGGCCGTTGGTCCGGCCGCGGCGGTAGTTGGTCCGGCCGCGGGCGGCCGTCCACCGGCCGGTCTGGCATCCGGCGTGCCGGCCCGTCGGGCGGTGCCTGCCGCATAGTGCTGCCAGGGGATGTGGGGCCGTTGGGCGGCATCTGATCCGGTCTCCGCCGATCCGGCGGCATCCGGCGCGGGGCGCCGCTCGGGGGCATCGGATCGGGCGGGGGCCGGTGGTCCGGTCCGCCCGGTGATGCCTGTCGCATGGGGCCGCTGGGCGGCATCTGATCCGGTGTCCGCCGGTCCGGTGGCATGCGTCGCATGGTGCCGCTGGGCGGTGCCTGGTCCGGCGGGATTCGATCGTCCGGTCGGCCGGATGGCGCCTGTCGCATGGTGCCGCTGGGCGGCATGGGGTCCGGTCCCCGCCGGTCCGGCGGCATCCGGTGGTCCGGTCCGCCCGGCGGCACTCGGCGCATGGTGCCGCTGGGCGGCATCTGGTCCGGTCGAGCGCGACCGCCCGGCGGCGTCTGGTCGGCCGGCAACCGGCGATCCGGGCCATTCGGCGGCCCCTGCCGCACGGCCCCGTTGGGCGGCGGCTGGCGGACCGGTCCGCCGGGTGGGCCCGGTCGGCGCATATCGGCGGGCGGTATCCGGGGAATGGGACCGGTCAGTGGCACCCGCGGCGCTGCGCCGGGGGGATCCTGCTCGACGGGCGCGCCGTTGCCGCGTTCCCAGGGCGCGGCCGGATGCCGACGCAGGACGGGATCGCCCTCGGCGGGGTCGGTGTGGCGGGGGTCCTGGTATTCAGTCATCGGGACCCCGGCGCTAGGAAGGCGGGCCCGAATGCGACGGAGCATGACAGCACACCCGGCGACGGCTGGGCCGTGCCTATGGATCGTTGGCTCACGGTGGTGTCTCCTGTCGCTGCAGGACCCGCTTGCGCGCACGCAGGTACCTGTTGAGCCTGCGCCGCTTCCCCGGGTCCAGCCCCTCGTCGGCCGGATCGGGTTGTCCCCGGAACCTGCGCCACAAGCGGCGACCGGCCAACAGGAACAGCAGCACACCGGCACATGCGGTAATTATCGCCAATGCTGAACCGTATGCGTTGGACCGAACCTTGACCGAGGCGGCGTTGCCGAGCGGGACTCCGTCCGGTGTGGTAATGGAGATCGGAATTGTCAGATTACGGCTGTCACTGACTTTTGTCGGGATCTGGAAGGAACGCGTGCCCTCCGCCGGCAGCGTCTGATCACCGATATCGGTGATATCGGCACCGGACGGCGCGTCGATCCGGAATCGGATCCGGACAGCGACGGGCAGTTCGTTGCGCGCGACCAGCAGCAGCGGACTCTGCTCCGAGGCGAGCGTGTACACCCCGCCGGGCGGCAGCACCGTGACCGAGCGGTAGAGCCCGTCGAGGGCCTGTGTGGTCTGATCGAGACGGCGTTGCGCGGCGGTATCGGCCTGCGAGCCGGGGCTGGTGCGGTCCGAGAGCGAGAGCACCCGCAGCAGGTCATCGCGCAGCGGGGTGAGGAAGGTGTGCGGAGTCGGCTCCTGCTGTGGCACCTCGACCAGCGCGTTCATCAGGCCGGTGATCCGCCCCGACTGCTGTTGGACCGGACCGATGTACTGGCCCGGCACCGCGGTCGCGGCCGCATCGGGCAGATAGTCCACCTGGTACGGCCGCGGATTCGGCGGGACCGCGAGCAGATCCTGGAACGATCGCGGCGTCGCCAGGCCATTGCGGAACATCGCATCCAGCTGTCCGAGCAGGGCGGTCGCCTCGTCGCGATTGGCGCTCCACTGCTGCGGTGGCATCAGCAGTAGCGAGCGCGGCCGGTTCGGCTGCGGATTGAGCGCGGTCCACGACACCGCCCCGAGCGCGTCCTGCAGCCGCGCCGCCCGTGAGTCCTTGGCGAGTTCGTACCGCACCTTCTCGGGGGTGAACGCGGGGGTCGGCGGATTCGAGCCGACCGCGGCCAGCGCGGTGGCCGACCAGATGTCGTAGGTGGCGGCCTTCAAACCCGGATCGGGCGCGGGTGTGCTGCGATCGGGCGCACCGTTCGCCGGTGGTGTGGCAGGCGTCGTGCCGGGTATGCGGACTATTTCCGGGGTCCCCAGGGGCGAATTCGCCGACACCGTCGTCGCATTGTGCGCGGCCGGTTCCGAATCCGTTGCGGTACTTCCGGAATCGGAGGCGGCGACGGCGTTGTCGGCCAGTACGGCGCTGGTGAATTCGTGACCGGCGACCATGGTCGCGGCAGCGGCGTCGAGACTGCCGGATTCGGGCAGGCTGACCCCGCGCAGCGATCTGATCGACAGGAGCTGATCGACGATATCGGCGGGCGATTCGATCGCACGCGCCGTCAGTGCCGGGTCGTGCACGGCGGCCAGCGCGGCGAGATCCACCTGTGCGAACGGCATGGCCACGGTGCACATCGAGGAGGACAGCGTCCGCAGCCGGTCCAGCCACGCCTTCGCGGCCTGTGTGCCGGTGCCGTCCCGGGTCGGGCCGTCCGGATCGGACGGGCTGGCCAGCACCCGGTACCCCGTTGTCATATCCGACACGGTGACAAGCAGATCCGGATCGATGGCCAGGCACAGGGCATTCCCGACGTTCGGCCCGGTCCGGGCAGTATCGGGTCGTACCGCCGATTCCAGGGCGCCCAGTAGCTGATCCAGTCGTCCGCCGGTGGCCAGCTCACCGGCCAGTTCGTCGTCGGTCAGCAGCGCCTGGCCGGTCACCGAGCCGGGGATGCCGGCGACCAGTCGCGGCCGGTCTGCCAGCGGCCACAGCATCGTGGTCGCCACCGGGGCATCGGTCGGTGCCGGAACGGGTTGCGACCCACTGGGTTTCTGGTCCGAGTCGTTCGGCAGCGGGGGCAGCCCGAGCACCGGCAGCAGGAAGCGCGCATCGTCCAGGCGGGCCTGACCACCGTAGGCGGGGGTGCCGTTGACGTTCAGCAGCAGCGGATAGATGCCGGGCTGGGTGATGTCGAGAGATGCGGTGACCGGCGCGCTGCCCGCGCCGCCCCGGCTACCGGCGCGCACCCCGACGTGCAGGGTGAACTGCTGGCGCTGTCCCGGGTTCAGCCGGTCGGCGATATCCACGAACGGGGTGGTGACGGTGTAATCGGCCTGGTCCAGCCGCAGCGCCGAGCGCAGGTCCCGCGGGTCGTTGATCGCGGCCGTGCGTTGGGTGCGCACCGCGATATCGTCCACCACCCGGTCGCCGATATTGGTCACCGTCCCGGAGACCGTCAGGATCGAATCACTGCTGGTGGTAACGGAATTCGGCGTGACCGAATCGAGGGTGAGCTTGAGGAATTTGGGGGTTGTCGAGGTTCCGGACCCCGATGCGGGGTCCGCCGCGGCCGGACCGGTCAGCGGCAGGCACAGTGCGGCGAGCGCCAGCACAATGAGCAACGGCACCCAGCGGCGCCGTTGACGTATTGCGCGCGGCCGCGCCTGCGGGACGCCGATGAGCTGACTCATTGACGCCTCCGACCCGCTTGCGTCATCAGGTGTTCGGCGCGGATACCCTCTCGTTCATGAGGGGGAGGTAGCGCCGTCTCCTTTCTGTGTCAGTGGTTGCGGCTAGGATGTTGGGTATGGATGAGGTGGTGCGGTACGCCGCTCACCAACTCCGCCAGAGTAATTCTGGTTGTGGCAGAACGCGGCCACGTACGCGTTGAGGATGTAAGACGTTCGGATCACCTCCTTCGGGTGGTTGGTTCGGTCGCGGTCGGAGCGTGAAATCCCCTGCCTTCGGGCAGGAGAAGCGTTAATGTTTGCCGTTCTCCATCCGGTCGATCAGGCGGTTCGCGACCTCCGCGAGCCGCCGCTCATCGGCGTAGGCGAGGCGGGAATCCAAGTCGGTGAGCGGAACCCAGGCGACCTGGGTCACCTCCACGTCGGCGTCGGACAGCTCGCCGCCCATCGAGCGCATCAAATAGTGATGCACGGTCTTGTGTACCCGACGGCCTTCGGTGACGAACCAGTAGTCGATGCTGCCCAGCTCCGCCACGACCAGGCCGTTGATCCCGGTCTCCTCGGCGACCTCGCGCACCGCGGTCTGTTCGGCGGTCTCGCCCGCCTCGATGTGGCCCTTGGGCAGCGACCACAGCAGCCGCCCACGCCGGTCGGTGCGCCCGATCAGGGCCGCGCAGCGTTTATCCCGCGGCCCGTCCAGGCCGTCGACGACCAGGCCGCCCGCGGAGGTTTCCCGCACAGTGCGCATCCTCGGCTTGGCCGCATTGCCGGCCGAACCGCGGCGCCGGGGCTGGCGGCGTCGACTGTTCGCGCGATCGGCCGGAGACACCCGGTCAGTCTAGCTGCGTGGGAGGGCCCGACTTCCCGGCCAGCCTCCGGCGCGGCGCAGGGAGGTGGACGCGGTTTACCTGATGGCAGCGGGCCCGGTGCGCAGGCGCCCCAGTAAGCTGCGTCTCTGTGGTTTCGTCGAAGTCCGAGGATGTAGTTGTGCCGGCCCCGCTGTCGCCGGAGGATCGTCGTACCCGCCTGCTCGCGTCGGCGGCGATCACGCTCGGGCGGGTGTCGAATGTGCTGAATCCGCTGGGTGAGATGTTTGCCGCGCGGGGGCATCAGCTGTACCTGGTGGGCGGCAGCGTGCGCGATGCGGTGCTGGGGCGCCTCGGCACCGATCTGGACTTCACCACCGATGCCCGGCCCGAGGTGGTGCAGGAGATCCTGCGCGGCTGGGCCGACAATCTCTGGGATACCGGCGGTTTGGCGTTCGGCACGGTGAGCGGGTCGAAGGCGGGCTGGCAGCTCGAGATCACCACTTTCCGCAGCGACAGCTACGACCGGGTCACGCGCAATCCGGAGGTGACCTTCGGAGATACCCTCGAGGCCGATCTGATCCGGCGCGACTTCACCGTGAATTCGATGGCCGTGCGGATCGGCGTCGATGGGGCGCTGGAATTCCTCGACCCGCTCGACGGCATGTCGGCGCTGCTGGCCGGTGTGCTGGATACCCCTGCCGCACCGGAGGATTCGTTCAACGACGATCCGCTGCGCATGCTGCGGGCCGCGCGGTTCGTCTCGCAACTGGGCTTCGAACTCGCGCCCCGGGTCCGCGCCGCGATCACCGCGATGGCGCAGGAGATCGACCGGATCACCGCCGAACGGGTGCACACCGAGCTGGATAAGTTGATCGCCGGTGAGTATCCGACCGAGGGCATCGACATCATGTGCGGGACGGGGCTGGCCGAGCGGATTCTGCCGGAGGTGCCCGCCATGCAGCTCGAGATCGACGAGCACCACCAGCACAAGGACGTCTACCAGCATTCGCTGACGGTGCTGCGCCAGGCCATCGAGCAGGAGCAGGGCGATCCGGACCTGGTGCTGCGCTGGGCCGCGCTGCTGCACGACATCGGCAAGCCGCCGACCAAGCGCAACGAGCCCGGCGGCGGGGTGAGCTTCCACCATCACGAGGTGGTCGGGGCGAAAATGGTGCGAAAGCGCATGCGCGCCTTGAAATATCCCAAGCAGTTCACCGAGGATGTAGCCCGGCTGGTGTATCTGCACCTGCGCTTCCACGGCTACGGCAAGGGGCAGTGGACCGATTCGGCCGTGCGTCGCTACGTCACCGACGGCGGCGAGCTGCTGCCGCGGCTGCATAAATTGGTGCGCGCGGACTGCACGACCCGCAATAAGCGCCGGGCCGCCGCGCTGCGCGCCACCTATGACGATCTGGAGACGCGCATCGGGCTCCTGCAGGAGCAGGAGGATCTGGCCCGGGTGCGCCCGGACCTGGACGGCAACGCCATCATGGAGCTGCTCGGCCTCGAGCCGGGGCCCCAGATCGGCCGGGCGTGGCGGTATCTGAAGGAATTGCGGCTGGACCGCGGCCCGATGTCGCGCGAGGAGGCCGAGGAGGCCCTGCACCAGTGGTGGGATGCCGGCGGGCAGTGATGGTCGTGCGCTAGAAGATGATCAGCGTGGTCCCCGCGACGATGGCCGAGCGAATCTGCGCCAGATCGAACGATCCCGTCACTTCGGGGAGTTCCACGTGGAACCGGACCAGATCGCCGTCGCGATCGGCGCGTAGCACCCGGGTGCTCTTCGGCAGATCCGCCAGCGCGATCGGCGCCACGGCAATCCACCGCCGCGGAATTCGCACCCCGAACCAGCTCGCCCGGTGTGCGGCGATCGTGACCGTGTTGTCCGCGACCGACGCATCGACCAGCGCACGCACCCGCAGGCGCCGGTGCCGGGCGGTGATCAGCCCGCTTGCATCGACGCCGAGCTCCCAATCCAGTTCCCAGGTATTCAGCCAGCCCGCCAGCGCCGCGACCGTGACCGTGCCGGTGATGTCGAGATTCGTGGTGCGCACCTTCGTCGGCACGCCCGGAATCAACCGGACACCGTGCGCGACGACGGACATCTGCTCGATCGGGTGACCGTTCCATCGCAGCTCGTTCAGCACGGCCTTGGTCTGGAAGTGGGCGCCGCGGCGGCGCACCTTCAGCGTCTCCAGCGTGGCTCGCAGGTCGTGTCCGAGCAGCGCGGCGCTGACCTCCTGGCCGCCGAACTGGCTCAGGATCCCCTCGCTGAGCAGCGTCATCAGTACATCCGGCACGAGCGCGGTGACGGTGCCCGCACCCAGATCCGCCACCGGGTCGAGCCAGGCGGTGGTGAAGCTGCTCCATTGATCCAGCCAGCCCGGGTCGAGCAACCGCCTGCCGATATCGACCGCCCGCATCGGAGACCAGGACTTGGGATCGAAGTACGTGGCCATTATTTTCTTCAGCGTACCGGCCGGGGGTGTCATGTAGCTGTCGTCCGTGGTGTGATCCGGCGAACTTCGCCGCCATTTTATCCGCAGATTCGGAGAATCACACGCTGTTTCCTCCGTGCCTGCGGAACTATGCTGCTTCCATGCCCAACCTGCGGATTCGTGACGCCGCCGAACTACTCGGCGTCAGCGACGACACCGTGCGCCGGTGGATAGACACCGGCGTGCTCGGGGCGCATAAGGATGCGTCCGGACGGCTGGTGATCGACGGTAAGGATCTCGCGGCATGGGCGGTCGCGCAGGCGCGGCCGCCGCAGGTGACGCTCGGCGGCGCCAGCTCGGCCCGCAATCGATTTCCCGGACTGGTCACCAATGTGGTGGCGGACGGGGTGATGGCACAGGTGGAGATGCAATGCGGACCGTTCACGGTGATATCGCTGATGAGCAGCGAATCGGTACGAATGCTGGGACTCGAGCCCGGCAGTGTGGCGGTAGCGAGCGTGAAGGCCACCACGGTGGTGGTCGAAACGCCCCCGGCATGAGTGGTCAGGGCCGGAGGCGGCAGCGGAGCGTTACCACGCAGGCCCCCACTCGTGCCGGCAAGAGACTCCGGTTTGCCGGTGTGCTGATCACGGCCGGCGCGGTGGCCGCGACGTTGGCGGGCTGTAGCTCGGGAAGTGGAGGCGGTGCAGGTAATTCCGTGACCACCCTGACCGTCTATGCCGCGGCGTCGCTGAACCAGGTGTTCGCCGACATCGGCAAGAAGTTCGAGTCCGAGCATCCGGACACGAAGGTGAGCTTCTCCTTCGCCGGTTCCTCGGATCTGGCCGCCCAGCTGAATCAGGGCGCGCCGGCGGACGTCTTCGCCTCCGCCGACACCGCGAACATGGCCAAGGTCGTCAAGACCAAGCGGATCACCGAAAAGCCGCAGAATTTCACGACCAATGTGCTGACCATCGTCACTCCCCCGGGCAATCCGAAGCACGTTGCCAGCCTGGCCGACCTGGCAAAGCCGGGGGTCAAGCTGGTCGTCTGTGCGCCTCAGGTGCCGTGCGGTTCGGCGACCAAGAAGGTCGAATCGACCTCGCATATCACGCTGTCCCCGGTCAGCGAGGAGTCCGATGTGACGGATGTGCTGGCCAAGGTGACCTCCGGCGACGCCGATGCCGGGCTGGTCTATGTGACCGATGCGGCCGGCGCCGGAAATAAGGTCACCACCGTCTCGTTCCCCGAGTCCTCCGGTGCGGTCAATACGTATCCCATTGCCGCGGTCGCCGATTCGAAGCATGCCGAGCTGGCCAAGCAATTCGACGAGCTGGTCACCGGGCCCGACGGGCAGGCTGTTCTGAAGAAGGCGGGATTCGGCGCGCCGTGAGAAATACTCGACGAGTATGCCGCGTCCGATCCGGCGCGCGGCGGGCTCTGTCGAGGGCCGGGGAGATCCGGTGGGAGGCAATGTCGCGATGACCGTCGATGCTGTGCCGGACCGGACGGGGCCTCGCGGTAAAGGTGTGCGCGCGGTCGGCGGTAATGGCCCGAATCGATTGCGGCGTGGTGCGCGGGTGCTGCTGCGCGGGCCCGGGCCCGCGGTACCGCGTTGGCTGCTGCTCCCGGCGTTCCTGGGATTCGCCTTCGTCATCATGCCGCTGGTGGCGTTGGCCGATGCGGTGGACTGGTCACATTTCTTCACGCTGGTGACCAGTCAGTCGTCGCGGGATGCGTTGTGGCTCAGCATGAAGACCGCGCTGGCCAGCACGGTGCTCTGCGTCGTGTTCGGGGTGCCGATGGCCGTGCTGCTGGCCCGGGTGCGCTGGCGGGTGCTGCCATTGTTCCGGGCGATGGTATTGCTGCCCTTGGTATTACCGCCGGTCGTGGGCGGCCTGGCGCTGCTGTATCTGTTCGGCCGGTACGGGTTGTTGGGGCGCAGGCTGGAGGCGATGGGCATCGACATCGCCTTCAGCACCACCGCGGTCGTGCTGGCGGAGACGTTCGTGGCCCTGCCGTTTCTGGTGATCACGCTCGAGGGCGCAATGCGCACCGCCGGGGAACGGTACGAGCGCATCGCGGCGACCCTCGGCGCCGCGCCCACGACGGTGTGGCTGCGAATCACCCTGCCGCTGCTGCGTCCGGCGTTGGTCTCCGGCGCCGTCCTCGCCTTCGCGCGGGCGCTCGGCGAATTCGGCGCCACCATCACCTTCGCAGGGAGTCTGCAGGGCCGCACCCGCACGCTGCCGCTCGAGATCTACCTGCAGCGCGAGAACGATCCGGGTGCCGCCGTGGCTCTTTCGCTGCTGCTCGTGGTGATTGCGGTGCTGATCGTGCTGGTTGCGTACCGCCGGGTCGGGGTTCCTGAGGGCCGGGATCCGGCGGGCGGACTCTGGCGCTGGGGCGCCTCGGGCCGAGCGCAAGCGCAGGCGGGGTCATGACCGATCATGATCATGCCGGACTGGAGATTTCGGTCCGGCTGGCCGAGCGCGGGCTGGACGTGGAGTTGGCGGTGGCACCCGGTGAGGTCCTAGCGGTGCTGGGTCCGAACGGGGCGGGCAAGTCGACGCTGCTGGAGATCGTCGCGGGGCTGGTGCGACCCGATGCCGGGTACGTCCGGATGGATGGGCGCGCGCTGACCGATATCGCGACCGGCGTTGCGGTGCCGGCACATCGGCGCGAGGTATCGCTGCTGGCACAGGATCCGCTGCTGTTCCCGCATCTGACCGCGGCCGCGAATGTCGCGTTCGGTCCGCGCAGCCGGGGCATGCGCCGTCGCGCTGCGGCCGCCGTCGCGCGGGAATGGCTGCAGGCGGTCGACGCCACCGCGCTGGCCGGCCGGCGTCCGGGCGAGCTGTCGGGCGGACAGGCCCAGCGGGTCGCGCTGGCGCGGGCGCTGGCGGTGGAGCCGCGGGTGGTGCTGCTGGACGAGCCGATGGCCGCCCTGGACGTGGCCGCGGCCCCGGCCATGCGCATTCTGCTGCGCCGCGCGCTGCGCGATACAAAGGGCAGGTCCGCGCAGCGAACCGCGCACGCCCCCAGCGCAATTCTGGTCACCCACGATATTGTCGACGCCCTGACACTCGCGGATCGTGTCGTGGTCGTCGAATCGGGGCAGATCGCCGAACAGGGGTCCGTCGCCGAGGTGCTGTCCCGTCCGCGCAGCGCGTTCGCCGCCCGCATAGCGGGGGTGAATCTCATGATCGGCAGCGCCGTCGCGCCGTCGTCCGCGGCCGAGTTCGTCGATGCGGATCGGACGAACGAGGGCCGAGCGCAGCGTGATTCGTACCAGGGGACGATCTCGGCGCGCACCGGTTCGACCGAGATGGGCGCGGTGCACTGCGGCGCGGACACGGTGTACGGGAGGTGTGCGGGCCCCTGGGAGCCTGGGACGCGCGCGGCGGCGGTGTTCTCCCCCGCCGCCGTGGCGGTGTACCGGGAGCGACCGGCGGGTAGCCCGCGCAACGTCTTTCGGGTCCGGGTCGCCGAACTCACCGATCGTGGCGGCGTCGTGCGGGTGCATGCCGCGGAGCGGGGCGACGGCGCGGCGGGTGTGGTCGCCGATCTGACGCCCGCGGCGGTCGCCGAACTGGGCATCGTGTCCGGGGACGAGGTGTACTTCACGGTGAAAGCCGGTGAGGTGCAGGTCTATCGGTGTTAATGCGGATCGTTCAGGGTCGCGTGCATCAGGTACACGTTGTAGCTGTCCCAGGCCGACATGGTGAAGTACAGATCCTTCCCGGTCGACCAGGGATGGATGAAACCGCCGTAGGCCTTGGGATAGTCGTTGGTGTCCACCAGCGGCACATCGTCGGTCCAGGTTCCCTGTGGCTCGGTGGCGGTGCGCAGCACGATGGCCTGGCGCAGCGGATCGAGGTACACCATCTGCCACTGATGGCTGGAATCGTCGTAGCGGACCGATAGTTCGCCCGCGAGGCCGGGAACCAGTGGGGTGGCGGCATTTTCCTGCGCCGGGGCCCAGGTTCCGTTGACCCAGTACTGATATGCGGATTTATTCAGCACCTGAGCGGTGGGCACCCGGGCCAGTCCGATCACCCCGACGCGCCCGTTGGGTGTGCCGAACATGTAGACGTATTTGCCGTGCGGCACCATCGTCGCGACCTGGAAGCGATCGACTCCGAACATGTTGTCCCACTTGGCATACTGGTCCTTGACCCAGGTCTGGCCGTCGTCGTCGGAGTAGGCCAGCCCGCCGTCGTTGGTCCACCACATGCCCGGAATCTTGCTCCAGTGATTCACCGACATGTAGCTCAGGTACTGCCGCGTGCCGATGGCGAATCCCGAGGTCGGGATGACGGTGGTCTCGAAGTTGTGAATCTTGCGGCTGTCCAGCAGTTCCGCGGCGTGGCAGCGGCTGTCCTGCACCATGGTGTCGATCTTCAGGCCCTTGGACAGATCGTGGTCGGTGCTGTAGCCGAGCACATTGCTGCGCCAATCCTGGTCGTCCTGGCCGGCCCCGCCGGGCTTCCAGCCCTTGCCGAAGGTGTCGCCGAAGATGACGGCGATCTGCCCGGGTTTGGTCTGCCACATGATGCCGAGATCGGTGCCGTCGAGCTGCCAGCGCATATCGGTGCGGTTGGCCGATCCGTGCCCGGTCACCTGATCGACCAGATTCACCGAGGTGACGCTGCGTGGCGCGGGCGGCGCGGCGATAGGTCCGGGTTCGGCCGGATGTGTCACCGGCGGCGGCGGGGTCTCGGGTTTGGGCGCCGGGCCGCCCGGCACCGGAATCGGGATCGGCTCGATATCGGGCGTGATCTGGATATTCGGCAGGTTGAACTGCCCGGACCCGGTGCCCGAGCCCGTAGCGGAACCGGGGCCCGACCCGGAGGCCGACCCGGAATTGCCTGGCGCGGCGGGTCCCTCGGATTCCCTGGGGGGCGACGGCACGGGTTTGGGGCTGTCGCGGATATCCGGGCACGGATTCTGGCACGGATTCCGCGGCAGCGGCGCCGGAGTGATCCGGGTGTTGTTCGGCGGCGGCCCGGGCACCGGCACCGGCGTGATCTTCGGTACGGGAATGGGGATTTGTATGGTGGGCGGGAACAGCGGCGGCGGTGGCGCCTGCGGATCGGGCTGACGGGCCCGCGGGTCGAAACTCGTTTCACCACAGGCATTTACCGGTGGCGGCGCCCAGGGCGCGGGTGCAGCCAGCGCGGGTGCGGGTACCAGTGTCGCTCCGGTCAGGAGAACTCCGAACAGCGCAGGCACAACGGCCTTGTCGAGCCGAGCCAGCAAGCCCATGGCCTCTCTATGACAACGCACAGTCGCACCGCTACCGGATGTAGGGGCCGACACAGCGGTGTTCAATCTAACCGACCGAATCGTCCCGATGCCGGGTGAACCCCGGCGCGGCGGGGAAATCCGACCGATTCGCCGGGAACCCGCAGGCAAACCGATCCGTCGAAATCCATATGACCGATATCGATTACGTCTTCGGCACCGGCGACGGAGACGTCCACGCCTGGTCGTCGCCGGCGGATCTGGACCTGTCCGGCACCGGGGTGTGCGATGCGGTCCGGCTCGATTTCGACGGTTCCGGCAGCCCCGACGACGCCCTGTGGGATTCCGATGGCGACGGCGTCGCCGATGTGGCCGCCCTCGACCTGGACGGCGACGGCGTGCTCGACCACTTCTTCACCGATCCCAGCGGCCTGGGCACCTGGGACCAGCAGATCTGGCCGACGGATATCGAGCCCGGCGACCAGGCCACCGTCGGATGACGACGACGGCGGCGATCCCCAGTGCATAACATCCGGCTCCACCCAGCACTATCGCGAGGGAGCGTCCGTCCGCCGGTATCACCGCCGCCGCCACCGCGATTGCCAGGACGAAGGCGATATTGAACACGGTGTCCTGCAGGGCGAATACCTGGCCGCGCCGCGCGTCGTCGATATCGATCTGCAGGGCGGCGTCACCGGTCAGCTTGATGGTCTGCCCGGCGAGTCCGAGCAGGAAGGCGCCGGCCAGCAACAGGTGATGGGCCCGTCGGTCGTCGGTGAGCGTGCTGGGCGCGACCAGGCCCAGCTGCACCACCAGGGCGGTCAGCAGGCCCGCCACCACGGTCCGCGCCCGGCCCAGGCGCGGGATCAGCAGCGGCGCCACGGCGGCGGCGACCAGCATTCCGGATGCGGTGGCGGCGATCGCCACCCCGAATCCGACCAGTCCCCCGCTGAGCGAGCGCCCGCCGCCCGCCGCTTGGCGCAGCACCAGCACCATCAGCAGCGTGTCCGCGCCGAACACGATCCGGTGCGCGCCGATGCCGATCATCGCGGTCGTACATTCCATGGACTCCCACACCGCCCCCGCGCCGGTGCGCAGTCCGGTCAGTACCGCCCGGACCGAGCTGATCGGTTGCCCGCCCTCCGCCGCCGCGGGCCCCAGCGTCCTGGCGCCGAATCCGGCCGCGCAGACCGCACCGACGACGGATCCGCTCGCGCTGATCGCCACCGCGATCGCGCCGGCCAGGTTCCCGGCGCCGACGGCCCCGATGATCGCGACCGCCGCTGCGGCCCCGGCTGCGGCGCAGCCGGACGACACCGTCGCAAGGACAGAGTTCATCGGCACCAGCCTCCGCTGCTCCAGCACCCGCGGCAGCGCCGCGGACACCCCGGCCAGCACGAATCGGCTGATCCCGACCACCGACAGCGCGAGCAACAACAGCATCAGCGTCGGTGCGCCCGCGAGCAGGCATGCGCCCGTCACGCCGATAAGCAATGCGCGCAACGTATTTGCCACCAGCAGCACCAGCCGCCGATCCCAGCGGTCCAACAGCGCACCGGCGTACGGTCCGATCACCGAATACGGCAGCAGCAACACCGCGAATCCGGCCGCGATCGCCAGCGGGTCGGTCTGCCGCTCGGGATTGAACAAGATCGCTCCGGACAACGCCGCCTGGAACATCCCGTCCCCGAACTGCCCGGCGAACCGGACCAGCGCCAGCCGCGGCAGGCCCGGAACGCCGCAGGGGATGGTGAGGCGGCGGAGCGGCCGGGGTGGGTCGTCATCGGGGTCACCGGGCACCTCGCGAGGTTAATGGATAGCGGTCCGACGCTGGACATTTGCCGCGCGCGATGTATGCGGTGTTGTTGCTGTGGATACCGCGCCACCATGGGCAATGCTGTGGCACGCTAGAATTGCTCCTAACACTGAAGGGTGATCGGTGCTCGGCCCGAGAGGAGGACCGCGGTGTCCACACTCACGACCCCTCACATCGATGTCCATCGTGGCGGCGACCGCATGAAAACCCGTGTGGCGTGGTTGGATTCGAAGCATTCGTTCTCCTTCGGCGAACACTATGATCCCGAAAACACCCACCACGGACTGTTGCTCGTCAATAACGAGGATGTCGTTCGTCCGGGCGAGGGCTTCGAGACCCATCCGCACCGGGATATGGAGATCGTGACCTGGGTACTCAGCGGCTCGCTGGTGCATCAGGATTCGCTCGGGCACAGCGGTATCGTGTATCCCGGGCTGGCGCAGCGGATGAGCGCCGGCACCGGAATCCTGCACTCGGAGAAGAACGATTCGTGGCATCTGGCGCCCGAACAGGGCGGCACCGGTGAGCACAGCGATCCGGTGCATTTCGTGCAGATGTGGGTGGTCCCCGACGAGCCCGGCCTCGAACCTGGCTATCAGCAGCTCGAGATCGATGGCGAACTGGCCGGTGGCGGCATGGTGACCGTGGCCTCGGGCCTGCCTCGCTACCGCGATCGCACCGCGATCGCCATCAACAGCAGCCATTCGGCGATGCACGTCGCGCGCCTGGGGTTGCCCGGCCAGCCCACGGCTGCCGACCTGCCCGAGGCGCCCTACCTGCACCTGTTCGTGACAAGCGGCGAGGTTGAGATGGAGGGCATCGGCACCCTCGACGCGGGCGATGCGGTGCGCCTGGCGCGCAGCGGCGGTCAGCGGATCACGGCGAATCTTCCGTCCGAGATACTGGTGTGGGAAATGCACGCGCGACTGGGAGGACAGGCATGACGGAGTATCCCCCGCCGGGTCAGTATCCGCCGTCCTCGAACGACTATCCGGTTCCGCCCGGTGCGCCGTACCGGCCGCAGGGGCAGGGCCGGGGTCTGGCGATCGCCGCGCTGGTACTGGGCATTCTGGCGCTGCTGAGCACCCCGACGGTCCTGGGCGGGGTGCTGTTCGGGCTGCTCGGCCTGGTCTTCGGCATCATCGCCACGGTCAAGGCGCGGCGGGGCACCGCCGCCGGTGGCGGGATGGCGATTACCGGCCTGATCCTGGCCGTGCTCGGCCTGGCCGGCGGCATCGTGGTCGGCGTCGTGGCGGGCAACTGGCTCGCCGATCATGGCGGCAGCGACTATATGGACTGCGTGAAACAGGCGAACAACAATCAGTCTCAGGTCCAGAAGTGTGCCGACGAGTGGAAATCGAGCCTGCAGAACACCCCGACACCGGTTCGCTGAATTCAGTCATCGCAACTGAAATGACAATAGTCACACATCGGGGATTTCGGCGGCGTACCATCAGCGAGCATGGCACCCCCCTCACCCACGGTGGCCCGGTGGGAACTGGTTTTGCGCCTGCGGGAACTGCGTGAGCAACGAGGATTCGATTCGGCGACCTTTGCCAAGCGGGTCGGATTCACCGCGGCCAACTGGTCGCACGTCGAGAAGGGCCGCCGGGTACTCACCCCGCACACCGTCGGCCCGGTGCTGAACCTGCTGGATGTGTCCGACAAGGAGCGCTCGGAGCTGCTGGCCCTGCTGCAGGCCAGTAAGGAGCGCGGCTGGTGGGCCAAATCGTCGGCGCTGATCGGTGCGGACCTGCAGCGCTACTACGGCATGGAGTACGGCGCGGCCAGCATCCGCAGCTACGACAGCCTGGTGGTACCCGGCCTGCTTCAGACGCAGGACTACGCGCGTGCGCTGATCAGCGCCGATGTGATGATCCGGCCGGTGCAGGTGGAACAGCTGGTGGCGGTGCGGATGAGAAGACAGCAGCGGTTGCGCGGCCCCGATCCGGTGAATCTGACCGCGGTGGTCGGGGAGGCGACGCTGCTACAGCAGATCGGCGGGCCGAACGTGCTGCGCGGGCAGCTGGAGTACCTGGCGAATCTGCTCGAGGAGGTCGACACCGTGGAGGTGCGGGTGATCCCGTTCAGCGCCACCGCGGGCGCGATCCTGGGTGCGGCCAGTTTCCATCTGCTCGATTTCGCCGGGGAAACCCTGCCGGCCTTCGGCTGGGCAGAGAGCGTGGTCTTCGGCGGGGCGGTGGACAATTCGGAACAGGTTCGCGACCTGGCATTCGCTTATGCGCGAGCGACGGAGCAATCCCTCGGCCGCACCGACTCCTTGACGATGATTCGAAAATACGCTCGCGTGTGAAATCCTGCCCGTGCCCTATGCGCGGGCCATGTGCGATGGCCGCGGCGGAGCTTGGTCGCGGCGGTCCTCGGCGCGCATCGGCATACTGGACAGCGTGACTGCAGACCTGACGAGTTCCTCCGGCCTTGATCTGACCTTCCGTGACGATGCCGTACGGGTGCAGGACGACCTGTTCGCGCACGTCAACGGCCAATGGCTGGATAAGTATGAGATCCCCGCGGACCGTGCGGTCGACGGCGCCTTTCGCACGCTGTACGACCAGGCGGAGCTGGATGTGCAGAAGATCATCCAGGCCGCCTCGGCCTCGGATGCCGCGCTCGGCTCCGATGAGCGCAAGATCGGCGATCTGTACAACAGCTTCCTGGACGAGGCCGCGGCCGAGGCGGCGGGGCTGAACCCGATCGCCGCCGAGCTGGCGGCGGTGGCGCAGGTCGTTGACCGCAGCGAGTTCGCGGCCCTACTCGGCCGGTTGCAGCGCACCGGTATCGGCGGCGCGCTGATGTGCTACGTGGATACCGACGACAAGAACTCCCAGCGTTATCTGGTGCACGCCAGCCAGGCCGGCATCGGCCTGCCCGACGAGTCCTACTATCGCAGCGACGACTACGCCGAGATCCGCACCAAGTACGTCGCGCATATCGGGCGCATGTTCGCCCTGGCCGGTCTGGATTTCGATGCGCAGCGAGTGTTCGAGCTGGAGACCAAGCTGGCCGCCGGGCACTGGGATGTGGTGCGCCGCCGCGATGCCGAATTAAGTTATAACCTCACCACATTCGCGGACCTGTCCGCCGAGAATCCCGAATTCGATTGGGCCGCATGGACCGGCGCCCTGGCCGAGGGTGTGGGGTCGGCGGGTCCGGAGCTGTTCGCCGAGCTCGTTGTGCGCCAGCCGGACTATGTGCGCACCTTCGCCGGGCTGTGGGCCTCGGAGTCGCTGGCGGACTGGCAGGCGTGGGCGAGCTGGCGCGTCGTGCGGGCGCGCGCGCCGTATCTCACCGCCGCGATTGTCGAGGAGGCGTTCGACTTCAACGGCCGCACCATGTCCGGCACCCAGGAGAACCGGGACCGCTGGAAGCGCGGGGTGTCGCTGGTGCAGGACCTGCTCGGCGAGGTGGTTGGCAAACTCTATGTGGCGCAGCATTTCCCGCCCGAGGCCAAGCAGCGCATGCAGGTGCTGGTTGCCAATCTCCAGGAGGCCTACCGCCGCAACATCTCCGAGCTCGAGTGGATGAGCCCCGACACCCGCCGGGCCGCGCTGGCCAAGCTGGACAAGTTCACTCCGAAGATCGGCTACCCGGATCGCTGGCGCGACTACTCGGATGTGCAGATCGATCCCGCGGATGTGGTCGGCAACTACCGCCGCGGTTACGCCGCCGATCACGACCGTGATCTGAACAAGCTCGGCGGCCCGGTCGACCGCGACGAGTGGTTCATGACCCCGCAGACGGTCAACGCCTACTACAACCCGGGCATGAACGAGATCGTGTTCCCCGCCGCGATCCTGCAGCCGCCGTTCTTCGATATGAACGCCGACGACGCCGCCAACTACGGCGGTATCGGCGCGGTCATCGGCCACGAGATCGGCCACGGCTTCGACGATCAGGGCAGCAAATACGACGGCGACGGCAACATGATCGACTGGTGGACCGATGCCGACCGCACCGAATTCGGTAAGCGCACCAAGGCCCTGATCGAGCAGTACAACCAGTTCTCCCCCCAGGATCTCGCCGATAACCACAAGGTCAACGGCGAGTTCACGATCGGTGAGAACATCGGCGATCTCGGCGGCCTCTCGATCGCCCTGGTGGCGTACCAGATCGCCCTGGGCGCCGCCCAGGCCCCCGTCATCGACGGCCTCACCGGCCTGCAGCGGGTTTTCTACGGCTGGGCGCAGGTCTGGCGCACCAAGGCCCGCGCCGAGGAGGCGATCCGCCGCCTCGCGGTCGACCCGCACTCCCCGCCGGAGTTCCGCTGCAACGGCGTCGTGCGCAACCTCGACGTCTTCCACGAGGCATTCGAGGTCGAGCCCGGGGATGCGCTGTACCTCGATCCCGCTGAGCGCGTGCGCATCTGGTAGAACGGCCGGACCTTTCCCGCTGCCGAGGGCGCTGTGCTTCCAAGAGGTACGGCTCCCTCGGGGCCGGTCCTGACGCTCAGGTAATCCGTCATTCCGGCGTGCGGCCGTCATGCCGGGATGACAAGGACATCTCACCGGGGTTAGGGCGCATAGGGGTCGGACAGTGTCGTAGGAGTCTGCGCGACCTCGAGGACGTCGGCGGGGAACTGTGGCCCGGCGACGTAGTACCGAGCGCGGGTGCGGCCGACCGGTTCGAGGATGCCCAGCGTGACCAGGTCCCGCAGATCGCGTTGGGCCTGTTGGAGACTCAACCCCTCCGACTGTTCGTACCGGGTGCGCCGCACCCGGCCGGACATCGCCACATCGTGCAGGGCCGCGACGATCCGCTCGTCCAGCTTGGCATCTGCGACGAACTCGTCCAGCAGTGCCCATACTTGCCCGGATTGCTTCCACCGGGCATGCACGGACTGCGCTTGTTGGTGGTAAGCGAGCAGATTGAACCGGATCCATTCGGATACATCCTGCTCGGGCTGGTATGTGCTGCCGCGTCGACTGAGTACCTGGTAGTACTCCCAGGTGTTGCCGGGCTCGCCCAACCATGCCTCGATAGACGAAAACTCAGGAGCCAGCACCCCTTCTCGGGAGATCAGCAAGGTTTGCAGGGAGCGTGACATCCGGCCATTGCCGTCGGGCCACGGATGGATCGAGACCAGGTGCAGATGCGCCATCGAGGCCCGGATCAATGGATGGGTGTCATCAGGAGTATTCAGCCAGTCGACGAGTTCGGCCATCAGGGCGGGAACGCCGTCGGCATCGGGTGCGGTGTACGCGGCGGTTCTCGGATTGCGGGCGCTGGTCACATAGACCGGGCCACGCCGCCACTGTCCAGCGAGTTTGTTCGGTGTGTGCCTGTGCCCCTGCAACATCCAGTGCAAGGCGTTGAGTTGACCTTTGCTGTAGGCGAAGTCGTCCGCATCGTGCAGGGTCTGAATGTAGGTCATCATCCGCTCGTATGCGAGCGTCTCGGCGCGGTTTTCTTCGGAGACTTCGACGTCACGTTCGCCCGACATCAGGTCCTCCACGTCGATCGTGGAGACCTTGAAACCCTCGATCGAATTGGAGGCTGCTACGACGTCCGCGGTGAGGAACTTACGCAGGCCACCAATCCACTTTCCCGGGTGAGCCTGAAGTTGATGGCGCAGCTCATCGCGCATCCGGTCCACTTCGGCCAGAACGCGGGCGTCAGCTGCGGTCAGCGCGGGGGTTGGATATAGCATATGTCAATAATATATTGACATATTGATTGCGTCAATAAATCGAAAAGTGTGTCATTGCCGGCCAATGCACATGGCATCCTCGTTCGCTCCGATGCACACTGGCGCCCCCTTCGCGCCAGTGCACGTGAAACGCCATCGCATGTACCCGTGTAGACGCTCTTGACCGTGCCATGAACGCTGGTACATGTCAATCGGTGCGTGATGTACTGTCGTAGCGAGCCGTCGCGACAACGGACGGAGGGCAATGGACGACGAAAACGTGGCATCCGGCCCCCCCGAGCGGGCCCCGACCGAGTTGTCGGTGAAGATCAATCGGCTGTTCGAGGTCATGCACAAGCCGTCCGAGCCTTCGCTGTCGAATGTTGCTGCCGCCGAGGCGATCACGCAGGCGACCGGAACCTCGATAAGCCCGGCCTACCTGTGGCAGTTACGCTCCGGACTGAAGAGCAACCCCACGGTCCAGCACCTGCGGGCGATTGCGCAGTTCTTCGGTGTTCCCGCCTCTTATCTACTCGACAGCGGAGCAGACGAGGCGGTCGATTCGCAGCTGAGCCTGCTGCAGGCTATGAAGGATGCGGGCGTGCGAAACCTGGCCTTGCGTGCGGCGGGACTGACTCCCCGCACCCTGGGCAGTATCGCGGCGATCGTCGACCGTGCCCGCGAGTTGGAAAACTTGCCTCCGGTCGGTTCGCAGGGCGATCAGCACCGACCAGCGAACGAGGAAGAGGCTAGGGAGGGACCTTGATGGGGACATCGGCCAGACGAATCAAGAAGGTTCTCGCCCAGGTACCGATACCGGACCCCTGGGACCGCAGCCGGTTCGTCGCGAATGTGGCCGAGCTTCGCGGGCGCCCCATCACCCTGGTTCCGACGGGAATGCTCGGTGCGATCGATAGTCCGTGCGGGCTGTGGCTGGTGCGCGAACACGACGATCTGATCATCCACGAAGAGTCCACCTCGGAATATCACATCGACCAGATCGTCTGCCACGAGATCGGGACAGCATGACCGATGCGCTTTCCGTCTCCCCTTCGATCCGGCCGCGGGCTCTGCCGCACCCGCCGCGGCGGGTGCCGTGGCTCGGGGACGTGCTGACGACCGACTTCGCCAAGCCGTGTCAGCGACTGGTTCAACAGGCGCGCGAGCTGGGGCCGGTGTTCGAGCAGAAGTTGTTCGGCTATCCGGCGGTGATCGTGACCGGGCCGCGGGCAATCGACGAGGTGAACAATGAAGAACTGTGGGAGAAGCATATTGGGCATTCCCTGATGAAGCTGCGCCCGCTCGCCGGCGACGGCCTGTTCACCGCGTTCAACCGAGAACCCAACTGGGCCAAGGCACACAACATTCTCCTGGGCGCCTTCACCAAGACGGCGATGGCCGACTATCACGCCGCGATCACCGGCACTGTCCGCGAGCTGACCGACGTGTGGTCCGCGGGATCGGGGCAGTCCTGGATCGACATCCCCGCGGACTCGAACACGCTGACCTTCGAAATCATGTCGCGTGCGGGGTTTTCCCACTCGTTCGGCGCCATGAGCGACCCGAACGGGAACCCCTTCGTGGAGACCATGGTTCGGGAACTCACCTATGCCAACCGGCGCACCGACGTGCTCCCGTGGTTCGAGCGGATCTTCCGCAAGGCCGAATATCGGCGGCATCTGGCGGACCTGACGCACGCCCAGGACGCGGTGGATGGCCTCATCGAGGATCGAAAGGCGCAGCCCGGCGGGGATACCCGCGACATACTCGACCGCATGCTCAACGATGTCGATCCGGATTCCGGTGAATCGCTCGACGCCACCAACATTCGCAACCAGATCCTGACCTTCCTCGTTGCCGGCAGCGAACCTCTGCCAACCCCCGGCTACTTCCGGCGCGCCAGGCAGGACACCACACTCTGCGACGGCCGATACTCGTTCAAACAGAAGGACTGGGTTCTGGTCCTATTGCAGGCCGCGCACCGGGACCCGGCATGGGGCCCGGACGCCGAGGAATTCAACCCCGATCGTTTCCTGCCCGACAACATCCGCACGCTGCCGCCGCGCACCTACAAGCCGTTCGGCACCGGTCCGCGCGCCTGTATCGGACGCCAATTCGCCTACCACGAAATCGCGGTCACCCTCGCCGCGATCCTGCACCAGTTCGATCTGGAGCCGGACCCCGGCTACCGGCTCGATGTGCGGGAAACCCTCACTCTCAAACCCGCCGGTCTACGGTTGCGCGCACACCGGCGGAGCGGGAGCGCCTCGACATAGCGTCGGGCCTACTTCGGTAGCTTAGGGGCGATCTGGCGGGTGTAGATGGCGTGGAGTTGGTTCTCGACGCTCGCCAGCACCTTGGCCGGATCCTTGTTCTGCAGGCCGATCTGTTCGAGGCCGGTGCCGATGAGCTGGTCGGCGCCGGGGAGGAAGACGCGGCCGTAGTCCTGCGATTTGGTCAGGGGGAGCTGGTTCATTGCGGTCTGGAAGTTGGGGTTCTTCGCCAGGAAGGCTACCTCGGACGGGTCCTGCTGGGCCGATTTGCGTACCGGGATGTATCCGGTGGCCTGCGCGAAGTAGGTCGTGTTGGTGGAGTTGGTGATGAACTCGATGAACTTGAGCGCATTCACCTTTCGCTCATCGGAGATGCGCGCGGGAATGGCAAGGCCCGCGCCGCCGGTGGTGCAGCCGGACCCGTGGGGATGCGGCAGGAAGTCCGTGGTGAACGACAGCTTGCCCTTGGCATTGGCGTTGATGCCGTTGAGATCTCCGGTCGAGGCGACCGCGGAGGCAATGATGCCGGTGCCGAAGTCGGTGGCGACCGCGGGACGGATATTGGCGTACTTCTTGACATTGATCATCTCGCGCAACGCGTTTCCCGCGGCGATCGTGCCCGGATCGGTGAATTTCAGTGTCCAGCCGTCGGAGTAGGCGCCGCCGAAGGTCCACATCGGCCCCTCGAAGGACCACGCCAGATAGTTCGCCGCATTGCTCCAGCCGTGCGCCCACTTGTTCCGGCCCATAATGCTCTGAATCTTCGGGCCCCACTCGTCGAATTCCTGCCAGCTGACCGGACCTCGTTGCGGTAGACCGGCTTTGGCCCAGATGTCCTGGTTGTAGCAGAAGATCTGGGTGGAGCGGGCATAGGGCATCGCGTAGTGCCTGTTGTCGAACCGATAGTCGTTGACGAAGGTGTCGACGTAGTCGTCCAGGCGCACACCGGCATCGCCGAAATACGAATCCAACGGCGCGATCGCCTTGTTGATCGCGAAATTGAACCACCAAACATCGGACAGCACCACGATATCCGGCAGCTGACCGCCGATCAGCGCGGCATTGAACTTCTGCGACACCTCCTCGTAGTCCTTGCCCGCGTCCACCAGCGTGACCCGCAGGCCCGGATGCGCGGCCTGGAACCGGTTGATCAGCTCGCGTTCCTGGGGCTTGGAGGTGCCGGGATGGCTCGACCAGAAGGTGATGACATTCGGGTCGCCGCCCTGCACCCCGCCCCCGCCCATCCCGGCGCAGGCCGCGGCGCTCAGGCCCGCCGCGGCGGCGGACAGGCCGAGGAACCCGCGACGCGAGAGCGACGCGGCATTCACGCCACGGGAAACAGCATCGGACACGGAGGTCTCCTTATCTATTCGCCAATGCGGTGCGGGACGATGCGCTGCGGGACCTAGCCTTTGATGGCACCGGAGGTCAGGCCCTTGATCATCTGGCGTTGCAGAATCAGAAACACCACGAGGATCGGCACCATAGTCAGCAGCGTGCCGGCCATCACCGGACCCCAGTTCGTGACGCTGGGATTCTCGGTGTTCTGCAGCAGCGTCAGGCCCACCGGCAGGGTGGCCACGCGCGAATCGTCCGCCATCAGGAACGGCCACAGATATTCGTTCCACTCGTTGACCAGCGTGACGACCGCGAAGGCCACCATGGTCGGGCCCGACATCGGCAGCACGATCCGGGTCAGCAGCCGCCACCAGCCCGCGCCGTCCATGCGCGCGGCCTCGATGATCTCGGCGGGCAGCGACAGGAAGTGATTGCGCATCAGGAACGTACCGAACGCGACGCCGCAGAGCGGAATAATGATGCCCTGAAAGGTATTTCGCCAGCCGATCTCGGCGATGATCGCATAGTTGGAGATCACCGTGATCTGGTTCGGCACCATCAGCGCCGCGATGATCGCCAGGAACACCAGATTCTTGCCCGGAAAGCGCAGGAACACCAGCCCGTACGCGCTGACGATGCCCAGCACGAATTTCACCCCGGCCACGACCGCGGTGACGATCAGTGAGTTGCGCAGGAACTGCCAGAACGGCAGCGTGGTCGTGGCCTCGCGGTAGTTCCCCGGATGCCAGCTGTGCGGCCAATACGTCGCCGGTTGGGTGTAGATGTCCGGCCGCGCCTTGAACGAGGTGATCAGGATCCAGAACAGCGGCACCCCGACGATGATCAGCACGCACGCCATCGCGGCGTAGCCGAGCAGTGTGGCGGCGAACTTTCGGCGTTGGTAGGTCATCACCGGTCCCCCCGATCCATGATGCGGACCTGCACGAGCGTGACGATCAGCAGCACAACGAACATGATGGTGGCGACCGTCGCGCCGTATCCGGCCCGGAAGTTGCGGAAGGACTCCAGGTAGACCTGGTAGACCATGGTCGTGGTGCCGGTGCCCAGCGGCCCGCCGCGGGTCATCACGTTGATGATGTCGAAGACCTGCAACGAATTCAGCATCACCGTGATCGACAGGAAGAACGTGGTCGGGCGCAGCTGCGGCAGCAGCACGTGCCAGAAGGCGCGCACCGGACCCGCGCCGTCAATCTTGGCGGCCTCGGTCAGCTCGGCCCGAACCCCTTGCAGCGCGGCCAGATAGATGACGAAGCTGTAGCCGAGGTTCTTCCAGATATAGGTGACGGTCACCATGAACAGCGCCCAGTGCGGATTCTGGTAGAAGTCCGGCACATTCGTCACCCCGAGCCGATGTAGCACGTCCTGCACCAGGCCGAAACTGGGATCGAAGATGAATTGGAATGCCACCCCGATGGCGGCGCCGGAGATGACGAACGGCGCGAAGACCACCGAGCGAACCGCATTGCGGCCGAAAAGCTTCCGGTCCAGCAGCAGCGCCAGCGCCAGGCCGAGGACCATGCTGCCGGCCACCGCGGCCACGGTGAAGATCACCGTATTGCCCACGATCTGCCAGGAATCGCTGCGGCCCAGCCATTCCCGATAGTTGCTCAGGCCGATGTAGTGCGCGAGCGGATCGGCCAGATTCCAGTCGGTGAACGACAGGCGGATATCGTCGATCAGCGGCCGGTAGACGAACACCCCGAGCAACACCAGATTCGGCAATACGAGCACCAGGAACAGCCCGTAATCACTCCAGGGTCGTCCCCGCAGGCCACGGCCCCGGGCCTGCGGCAACACTCGTTCGGTTCGTGGTCGCACCGCGGCAGCCTTGCGGCCTCGGGCAACTGTGCGGTTAACCGCAGTAGCCCGCCCGCTGAACTGTTCGTGCGCGGAATCGGCGGGAACCGTCGCATCCTCGGGCAAACCGGACATGCGCCGAATCGTAAGGGCACGGACCCGGATTGGACGGTAAATCGCCGATGAACTTCAGCCGGGGAATAGACAACACGGCCCCGGACGCTTCGCCTGGATTCCAGGAGTCGTCCGGGGCCGTGCTCTCCAGTCATCCCGGCACGCTCTCGGCCGGGATCTCGTGCGCCTGGATCCCGGCCACAAACACGCCGGGATGACTGGGACTAGCTAGCTAGCTAGTCCCAGTCGCCCATGCCGTCACTGTGGCTGGCGGTTCCGCCGGTGGTGTTCTTCACGACCACCGGATCGCCCTTCTGGGCGTTGTCGAAGAACCACTTGGCGTCGTCGGTACTGACGTTCAGGCAGCCGTGGCTGACGTCCGAGTTGCCCTGCTGGGACACCGACCAGGGCGCGGCGTGCAGGAAGATGCCGTTGTTCGCCAGCCGGGTGGCGTACTCGACCGGGACCTTGTACCCCTCGGGCGAGGTATCCGGCACGCCGAAGGTGGCCGAATCCATGATCATCTTCCGGTTCTTCTCGCCCACGTAGTAGATGCCGTTGGGCGTCGGGTGGGCGGTCTTGCCCATCGAGGTCGCCATGGTCTTGATGACCTGGCCGTTCTTGGTGATGGTGATCTGGTGGGTGGTGTCGTCCGCGGTGGTGATGACCTCGTCGCCGGTCTTGTAGGCGACCTTGGTGCCGGCGGCCTCGACGGTGATGGAGTCGTGGGCGGGCCAGTAGCTCTCCGGCCGCCAGCGCGCCTGCTTATCGCCGTACCAGTAGAAGTGGCCCTTCACCGGGCTGGAGGAGGTGATCCGGATGGCCTTCTCCGCGGTCGCGTGATCGGTGACCGGATCCTTGAAGTTGAGGAAGATCGGCTCGGCCACGCCGACGACATCGCCGTCGCCGGGGCTGAGGGTGGGCGCGGTGAAGTTGGCCCGCGGGATCGGCGGCGGGCTCTGCATCGGCGCGGCGCCGGGATCGGGCTGCGGGCTCTGCACCAGGGCGGGCGCGCCCGGAATATCGGGGCCGCCCGGCCACAACGGCGCGGCGGCGGCCGAGCCCATGGCCAGTGCACCGGCGGCGGCAACCGCGAGGGATAGGACCCCGATCCGCATTGTCCGGGTTGTCTTGTCTCGCAGTGTTCTCCGACAGATAGTGGTGCGCAAAGCCGTTCGTCCTCTCAACCTTTTACTCACGCGCAAACGCGCGGAAGATCTCGCTCACGATTCACAGCGAAATGTGTATCGCCCCCGGCCCGGATTCCATTACTACATCTCCGGGCGGCTCGATCCAATCGTCTATTGCCGGTTATGAACTCGCTGTGGACGATGTGTTACCGGTCACCATGGGCGGCGCACGGCATCGTTTCGGGGCGTCTTCGCCGCTAGCGGCGGTACGCGGACCACCGCGCGCCGGCGATCGGCGACATGAGAAACAATGCCTGCTCAAACGGCATTGTGAGACAACTCACGGCCCCTGCCGAGCGCCGGAGACGACGTTGAAGGTAATACCGGCCCGCGGCCCGGTGGCAATGTTATGCGGCACCGACAGCGGCATCGACCCGCGCGCGTAACCGGGCGTGAGCGCCAGTTGGGTCCGGGCAATGAGGGTGGCCAGCACGATGCGCAGTTCATAATCCGCCAGCGCGGCCCCCAGGCAGCGACGGTGCCCGCCCCCGTACGGGGCGAATTCGAAGGGGCTGTAACGGCGTTCGAGGAAACGCTCGGGCCGGAACTGCGTCGCATCCTGCCAGAGCGCGGGATCCGAATGCAGCAGCGGCACCGCGATACCCATGGTGTCCCCCGCGCCCAACTCGACGCCGCGCAGCGTGAACGGGCCGGTCAGCCGCCGCAATACGATCGGGACGGGCGGATGCAGGCGCAGCGTCTCCTGGCAGACCGCGTCCAGATAGGGCAGCCGGACCAGATCGTGCGGCGGCGTGGCCTGGTCCAGCTGCGCCAATTCCGCGCGCAGCCGCCGCAGCGCCTCGGGGTGCCGGTGCAGCCGGTACAGCGCCCAGACCAGGGTGGTCGCGGTCGTCTCGTGGCCGGCGACCAGCAGGGTGCGCAACTGTTCGAGCAGTTCGGCGTCGGATATCGCGCCGCCGTCCTCGTAACGGGCCTCGAGCAGCATGGCCAGGATGTCGTCACCGGATGTGCCTGCCGCGCGGCGAGTGTCGATATCGGCGGCGACGAGCGCATCGAGGCGTTCGCGCGCGGCCAGGAAACGATCCCACGGCGAATATCCGAATGCACTGTGCCGCAGCGCCGGAACCAGCATCAGCGGGCCGTTGAAGGCATCCAGGAATTGCATCACCGCGGCGGTGTATTCGGCCCGTCGGGCGGGGCTTTCGATGCCGAATACGGCCTGCAGGATCACGCGCAGGGTGATCGCCCGGGCCGCGGCCCGCGCGTCGACCCGCCTGCCCGGCCGCCAGGCCGGTCCGGCGCCGCGCCCGTCCAGTTCATCGCGGGCGGAATCGCGAATCATGGTGGTGTATCGAATCATTCGTGATCGGTGAAACGCCGGTGCCAGCAGGGTGCGCTCGCGATGATGCTGCTGTCCCCGGGCCAGGATCACCGAGGCCGAACCGACCAGCGGTTCAATGGGATTCGGCAGCGGCGGGACCAGTAGCTCGACCGGTGCGCGCAGCATTTCCCGCGTCCCGGCGGGCGATCCGGTGAACAGGGCGCCGCCGAAACCGGGAAATCGGACCAGGAACGGATCCCCGTCGCGGGCGCGGCGCCAGCGGAAATACCGCTCGAAGTCGATGCCCGCGGCCAGCGCATGCGCCAGCACGGGCCGCGGCGCCCGCAGTCCGCCGTTCCCTCGCGCCCCGGCGTTCATACCTGAGAGCACGAACCGGGGGCCGATGCGGTTCGATAGCTGCATCTCACGGTTACGACGGTAGCCGCACGGCGGTAGGTTCGCCGGTCTGCCAGTTCCCCAGCGGCGTGGCCAGGCAGGCCGCGCCGCTGTGCGAATCCCACGCCAGGGCGGCCGCGCCGAGGCACAGGACGGTGTGGCTGTCCGAAACCACCTGTGCCTGCGAGCCGTTCATCGCGATCGTCACCCCGACCCGGCCGCTGCCCGGTTCGGCCCGCAGTGAGGTGTAGGCGAACGCGTCGGGGCCCAGGCCGATCGCGATCGGCATCCCCGAGGTGCCCTCGCTGGCCCCGATGCCGCCCGACGCGCCGAATCCGATGGCGATCGCGCCCGCGCTGGCCCTGGCGTATCCCACCCCGTCGTAGCCGGCGGCGCGGGCGTATCCGGAATCCTCGACCGCGGCCCGGCAGGCGGTGTGCCCGGTGACGACCGTGATGTCCTGCCGCTCGTCGGAGCCGCAGTTCACCTCTGTTGCTGATGCATTGCCAGATGCGCTCAGATAGGTGCCGACCGCCGCGGCCGAACACACAATCATGCTGATCAGCTTCACGGTTCACTCCCTCCTAGCGTCCAGATCACCTTACCCAGATGGGTTGCTGTGATCTCGAATCCGGCACGCGAGCGTTTCACGTGGCGGATTTCCGCGCGCCGGGAGAGCTGTGGTGAACGCGTCGGAATCCGGCATAGATCCTGGTCGCGGCCCGTAGCGTGGGACCGATGAGCACAACGGATCTGCCGCGGCTGCGTTCGGCGACCGGACGCTGGATCCTGCTGGGCACCGTGCTGGGTTCCGCGGTGGCCGCCCTGGATGCCACGGTCGTCAATATCGCGCTGCCCAGCATCGGCGATCACCTGCACACCGGGGTATCCGGCCTGCAGTGGACGCTGAGCGGCTACACGCTGACGCTGGCCTCCTTCATCCTGCTCGGCGGATCGCTCGGCGACAGGCTCGGTCGTCGGAAGATATTCGTCTGGGGCACAATAGGATTCGCCGCCGCCTCGGTGTTGTGCGGCGCGGCGGTGAATATCGAGATGCTGATCGCGGCGCGGATCGCGCAGGGCGTGGCCGGGGCGCTACTGACCCCCGGCAGCCTGGCGCTGATCTCCGCATCCATCGACCCACGCGATCAGGGTTCGGCGATCGGCCTGTGGTCCGGATTCGGCGGCATCGCGGGGGCGGTGGGGCCTTTCCTGGGCGGATGGCTCATCGAGGTGGGCTCCTGGCGGTCGATCTTCCTGATCAACGTGCCGCTGGCCGCGGTGGTCGTGGCGGTCTCGCTGCGGCACGTGCCCGAGAGCCGCGACCCGCACGCCGAGCCCGGCCGCGTCAGGCCCGGAGGCGGCAGCGGAGCGTCACCACGCAGGGCCCGCGGCCGGGCTCCATCGACACAGCCCCGGCTGGATGTTCCGGGCGCGCTGGTGGTGGCCCTGGCGCTGGGGGCGCTCACCTTCGGGCTGATCGAGAGGATGCCGCTGCTCGCGGTCGCGGGTGTGGTGCTGATGGGCGTCTTCGTGGCGATCGAGCTGCGCAGCGATCATCCGCTGGTGCCGCCGTCGCTGTTCCGCTCCCGCGTGTTCACCGCGGCCAACCTGGTGACGCTCGCGGTCTACGCCGCCCTGGGCGGGGTGTTCTTCCTGCTGGTGCTGCAGCTGCAGCAGGTCGCGCACTTCTCACCGCTGATGTCGGGCGTGGCGACCCTGCCGATCACCCTGCTCATGCTGATGCTGTCCGCGCGCGCCGGGCGCTGGGCCCAGCAGCACGGTCCGCGACTGCCGATGACGATCGGGCCGCTGCTGGCCGCGGGCGGGCTGATCCTGCTGCTGCGCATCGGATCCGGTTCGGGGAACGTGACCGGATACCTGCGTGATGTGCTGCCCGGTGTGGTCGTGTTCGGGCTGGGTCTCTCGGCGCTGGTTGCCCCGCTGACCGGAGCGGTGCTCGGCGCGGCTCCGGCGGGCGAGGCCGGGATCGCCTCGGGGGTCAACAATGCCGTCGCCCGCACCGCGCAACTCCTCGCGGTGGCGGCATTGCCGGGGCTGGCGGGGATTTCGGGTTCGATCCGGGATGCGGCCGTGATCGATCACGGCTTCACGGTGGCGATGTGGATCTGCGTGGGTCTGCTGCTGCTGGGCGCGGCGATAGCGGCCGTATTGCTGGGCAGTTCGCGCGATCGCGGGCAGCCGACCGACGTGGACTGCCTGCCGAACTGCGGTGTGACCGGTCCGGCCGTGCAGCCGAACCTCTGACGAACGTGCCGCGGGGCGGTGATTCGAGCCCGAACTCGAATCACCGCCCCGCGGTTCTGTTTCCGTCATCCCGGCGTGCTTGTGGCCGGGATCGCGCCGCTGGATTCCGGCCAAAGCCATGCCGGAATGACCAAGGGAGATCAGATCGGGTGATAGCCCGAGCCGGCGCCGCCGCGCACGTTGAGATCGTGCATGATCGCGCTCATATTGGTGCCGACCTCGGGACCGAAGCAGGCCACGGCGAGATAGGCGTTGACCATGCCGACCAGCGTCGTGCCGATGACGACCGGCGCGCCGGAATCGCCCTCCACCACGCACATCTGGGACCAGGTCTCGTCGGTCTGGAAGACATCGCCCCAGGCGATGCCGCAGGTGTTGCCGGTGGTGCGGCCCTCCTTGCAGACCACGTTGGGGAACTGCGCGGGGGCGCCCAGGCCGGTGATCGCGAGGTTGCCGACCCGATTGACCGGGGTGACCTTGCCCGGATCGAACTGGATGACCGCATAGTCCAGATCGTGGTTCGAGTACACGAAGTGACCGATGACTCCGGCGCCGCGGTTCTGCTCGGCCCACACCTGCGCGCCCGCCTCGCCGCAGTGTCCGGCGGTCAGGCCGACCAGGCGTCCGGCGCCGTCGTGGCCGATCGTGGTGACCGTGCATTCGAACTGGTTGTCGATGATGATTCCGGAACCGCCGCCGATGACCGCCGGTCCACCGGCTGCCTGCGCGACTCCCGCGCCCGTCCCGAGCAGCGCCGCACCGATGGCGACTGCGAAGACGGAACGCGCCGCCTTGGCGAGTGTGTTGAACATGTCCCTCCAGAGACGTCGGAAGTCCGCACGATATCAACCCATGTAGTACTACATCCTGTCAGTATTCGCGCCGCGACGGGGCGTGTGCGATTCCGCGGTTTGCCGAGCGGCTGCCGGGGATCGGGAGGTCGGGCCCGGGTGCCGGGCGACGCTAATGCGGGCCGTGACCGGCGCGTCGTCGGGGCGACACGGCTCTTACCGGCGCGAGATCCGGCGGTCCGGGCGATACGCTCGCAGTATTACGACGCGAGTCATCAATTTAGATAAACTCACTCCGGCTTATTTCGCGGCATGACCGATACGAAGTGGACACTTGTTCAAGATTGTAGAACTTGTGCCAGCGAACCGCTGAACATTTTGTGGCTTTTCCCAACCGGTTGTCCCAGTTCACGGCCCCGGACCTGCTGTGATCTGGCTCTATGACCGGCGTCACTGATGCTCGTGTGTTTTTCCTAACTCCGTAGTAAGGTGCGTCAAGCAAACAGTCGCCGGGGCGCGTAACCGGCGTCGAGAGGGGTTAGCCAGTGCAGTTCACCACCGACAGTCCGGGCGGGCCGGGGGTCGTCCGCCCAGCCTCACGAATGAGTGGTGCGCTCGACTGGACCCGGGGGTATTGGGAGGATCATCCCAAACGCTCGGTCGAGACCTTCGGCCGCCAGATCACCATGGGCATCGCGGCCGTTGCCGAACTCTTCGTCAGCATCTTCCGCCGCCGCTTCCCATTTCGCGAATTCGTTCGCCAGTGCGCGTTCATGGCGAGTGTCGCCGCCGCGCCGACCCTGCTGGTGGCCATCCCCATCGGCGTCATCGTCTCGATTCAGGTCGGCTCGGTCGCCGGTCAGGTCGGCGCGACCTCGTTCATCGGCGCGGCCAACGGCCTGGGCATCATTCAACAGGGCGCCCCGCTGGTCACCTCGCTGATGATCGCCGGCGCGGTCGGCTCGGCCGTCTGTGCCGACCTCGGCTCGCGCACCATCCGCGAGGAGATCGACGCGATGAAGGTGATGGGAGTCGACCCGCTGCGCCGCCTGGTTGCGCCCCGTCTCGGTGCCGCTATGTTAGTGTCGGTTCTGCTGTGTGGCTTCGTGGTTTTCGTCGGCTTCCTGACCGGCTACATCTTCAACATCTTCGCCCAGGGTGGCACCCCGGGTTCCTACATCGGCACCTTCGCCTCCTTCGCGGTGACCACGGACCTTTTTGTCGCACTGCTGAAGTCGTTGATCTTCGGACTGCTGGCGGCGATCATCGCCTGCGATGCCGGACTCACCACCCGGGGCGGCCCGGGCGGAGTCGCGAATTCGGTCAACACGGCCGTGGTGCTGTCCGCGGTGATGCTGTTCGGCGTGAACCTGATCATCACGCAGATTTACAACACCCTGTTCCCCGCACAGATGGTCTGAGCCGGTGTCGTCAACCTATGTACCGCCGCTGCTGCGGCCCTTCGAGCGGATCAAGACGTTCGCGGGCGCACCCCGCGACTGGCTGGCCCGCATCGGCCACCAGGTGTTCTTCTTCCTGCGGTCGCTCGCCTCGATCCCCTTGGCGCTCAAGCATTACCCGAAGGAGGTCTGGCGTCTGCTCTCGGACGTCACCTGGGGTAACGGCAGCCTGATCGTCGGCGGCGGGACCATCGGGGTGGTGCTGATCCTGAGCGCCTTCGGCGGTATCACCGTCGGAATTCAGGGCTACACCTCGCTGAATCTGCTGGGGCTGAGCCCGATCACCGGTGCCATCTCGGCGTTCGCGACCACCCGTGAGCTGGGCCCGATGCTGGCCACGGTGGCCTTCGCGGCGCAGGCCGGCTGCCGGTTCACCGCCCAGCTCGGCTCGATGCGGATCGCCGAGGAGATCGACGCCCTCGAATCCCAGGCCATCCAGCCGCTGCCCTATCTGGTCAGCACCCGGATGATCGCGGCGATGATCGCGATCATCCCGCTGTACTGCCTGGCGCTGCCGTTCGCCTACATCTCCTGCGCGCTGACGGTCGGGCTCTACGGCGGCACCGCCAGCGGTACCTTCCAGCACTACTTCTACCAATTCCTGGTGCCGCACGACGTGCTGTGGTCGCTGCTGAAGGCCATCGTGTTCGTGGCGATCACCACCTTCATCCAGTGCTACTACGGATTCTTCGCCTCCGGTGGCCCCGAGGGTGTTGGTGTCGCGGCCGGGCGGGCGATCAAGTACTGCATCATCGCGGTGGTCTTCGCCGACCTGTTCATCACGCTGGCCGTCTGGGGAGTCAACCCCGGCATCAGGATCTCGGGATAGGCGCGGGAATGATCATTGATCCGAGTGGGCGCGGGCCGACCATGCGGCAGCTGCTCATCGCGGGTGTGGCCGGGCTGGTCGTCTTCGCGCTGATCCTGACCTTCCTGATGGCCCGCTACAAGGGCTACATCATGCATCCCAAGGTGGATGTCACCGCGAGTCTGAGCACCACCGGCGACGGGCTGCCCGCGAACGCCGACGTCAAGTTCCGCGGCGTTCTGGTCGGCGCGGTCAAGGATGTTGCGGTCGCGGACCAGGGCACCGTGCAGCAGGTCCACATCGAGATGAAGCCGGAGTACACCAGCGGCGTCCCGGCCAACGTCACCGCGCGGGTGGTGCCGAGCAACCTGTTCGCCGTGACCTCCGTCGAACTGGTTTACAACGGGCCCGATCAGGCCGCCCTGCACCAGGGTTCGCAGATCGCCGAGGATCACAGCCAGGGCACCATTGCGCTGCAGGACACCCTGACCACGGTCCGCACCATCCTGAGCAAGATCGATCCGGTGCAGCTGGGACGGGTGGTCAGCACGCTGTCCTATGCGCTCGAGAGCGGCAGCCGGGTGCCCGGCTCGACCGTGGAACGGCTGAACGACTGGCTGGCCAAGGTGCGCGCGGCGGTCCCGAACGTGGGCCAGACCCTGGACGACTTCTCCTCCTCCTTCCACGCCCTGAACCAGTCCGCGCCGGAATTGGTGCAGTCCCTGGCGGATTCGGTGAAGACCGCGCAGACCATCAGCGATAAGCGCGCCCAGGTCGCGGCGCTGATCACCGGCAGCGAGAGCACGGTCGACAAGGTCAATGCACTGTTCGCAGCCAACGGCGACGCCGGGGAGCGGCTGACGGTCGGAACCAGCGATCTGTTCGGCGCCATGGCCGCCAACCCGCAGGCCATCCCGCTGGCCATCGCCAGCCTGAATACCTCGATTCGCGCGCTGGGCACCACGTTCCGTTGGGGTCCGCAGAAGCAGATGGTGTGGAACCTGGGCATCACCTTCACCCCGTACAAGCCGTACGACCGCAGCGATTGCCCGCGTTACGGAGCCCTGTCGGGGCCGAGTTGCGGGACCGCGCCGGTGGTTTCGGATCCCGGACCGCCGACACCCGCGCTGGCGCCGCGCGCGCTCGATTCCGCGAAGGGGCTGCCGCCGATGGCCGCGATTCCCGGCCTGCCCGGGATGCCGGGCCTGCCCGCGGCCGCCCCGGGTGCGCACCAGAATGCGCCCGGCCCGGTCATCCCGTTCGCCGGGACCCCGCTGGAAAACCTGTTCCCGCAAGGCATTCCGGCTATCCCGGGACTGCCGTTCCCGGTCGCGCCGAAGCCGCCTGCCGGGCCGAATGCCCCTGCCGCACTGCCGCTCTCGCCGAAACCGGCCGCCGCTCCCATCGCGGAGCCGATCGACTACACCGGTGACGCGGCCATCACCGCGCTGCTGGGCCGCCAACCGACCGCCGCCGAATACCTGCTGCTGAGCTCGATCCTGAGGGGTGGAACCTTGCAAGTGACCGAAAACGGTGCGGACCGATGAGTATTCGCAAACCCCTGATCGGCTTCGGCATCTTCGCGATAATCTCGGTGCTGGTGACGGTGGTCATCTGGAATACGCTCGCGCGCAGCGTCTCCGGCTCCACCAACACCTACTCCGCGACCTTCAGCGATGTACTGGGCCTGCGTACGGGCGACGACGTCCGGATGGCCGGGGTGCGGGTGGGCAAGGTCAGCAAGATCGGCCTGGACTCCCAGCATCACGCCGTCGTGACGTTCATCGTGCAGAGCGATCAGACCCTGTTCGGTACCTCCAAGGCCCTGATCCGCTACCAGAATCTGATCGGCCAGCGGTACGTGTCCCTGGCGCCCGGCACCCAGGGCGATCCGAACCCGCTGCGGAACGGCGCGACGATCCCGCTCGCGCAGACCGAGCCGTCCTTCGATATCTCCGGACTGCTCAACGGATTCCAGCCGCTGTTCCAAACGTTGAACCCGCAGCAGGTGAACGACCTGTCCAACACCTTCATTCAGGCGATGCAGGGTGACGGCGTCTCGCTGAGCGCATTCATCACCCAGGCCGCCGCGCTGGCGGGCGACTTCCAGCGCCGCGACGCGATCCTGTCCGATGTGATCGTCAACCTCTCCGGTGTCATGCAGGGGCTGGCGAAACGTGGCGATGAATTGGAGACGCTGGTGACCCAGACCCGCGCGCTGATCGGCGGGCTGTACGACCAGGGCCAGTCCCTGCAGAAATCGACGGTCCAGATCGCCGACGCCACCACCGCGATGGTGAACATGATCAGCGGTGTGCAGCCCAAGATCGCGGCCGCGCAGAATGCCACCACCGACGCGCTGACGATGCTGATCGCCAACGGCTCCAAGCTCGATCAGACCGCGATCGACCTGCCGAACATCCTGGCCGATGTCGGTAAATTCACCCAGGACGGCGCCTACGCCGCTGCGTACATCTGCAGCCTGGATATCTCGCTGTACGGCATTCTGTTGCCGCGCGGGCTGTTCAATCAGATCGGCGGCCATTCGCAATCGGCGGTGTGCCGCCCATGACCTCACTGAAGACACGTTTTAATACCAACCGCTATTTCTGGCTCGGCATCATCGGTGCCGTCCTGGTCGTGCTGCTGCTGGTGGTCTCCACCGGTTTCAACCGGCTGGGCGTCGGAAAGCAGGACATCGCCGCCGAATTCGCGCAGACCGCCGGTGTGCGGGTCGGCGATAAGGTCGATGTGGCGGGCGTTCCGGTGGGATCGGTCTCGTCGGAGAAGCTCGAGGGTGATCATGTGCTGATCACCCTGCAGGTCAACAGCGATATGAAGCTCGGCCCGGACGCGAAGGCATCGATCAAGATGGCCACGCTGCTCGGCGCCCGCTACATCAGCATGGATCCGGGCGACGGATCCGGCCTGCCGGGCAACCGAATCCACAAGAGCAACACCACCGTTCCCTATGACCTGAATGCCGTGATCCAGGTCGGCACGCCCAAGTTCGAGGCCCTGAACACCCAGCAGCTGGTCAAATCGTTCCAGGCCATCGGCGACCAGCTGGACGGTTCCCCGCAGCTGACCGCGCAGGCGCTGGACAGCGTCGGCGCGCTGGCCAAGACCATCAACGACCGCAAGGATCAGGTCGACGGCCTGCTCAAGAATCTGGACCGGGTCACCAAGATCCTCGGCGACAACCGCAACAGCCTGCTGCTGGTGATCACCCAGGGCGAGGCCATCGCCAACCGGGTGATGGAACGCCAGGCGCTGCTGCGCCAGCTGCTGAACAATGTGGCCGCGCTGACCAGGCAGTTGCAGCAGATCGGCGCGGAGAACAACAACCAGATCGGCCCGACCATCGATCAGCTGAACACGATGTCCGCGGGTCTGCAGAAGAATAAGGACAACCTCGATCGACTGCTGTCGATCATGCCGACGTCGTTGCGGCAGTTCAACAATGTCCTCGGCGACGGCCCCTATGGTGAGGTCGGCCTGCCGTGGCTGTTCCCGGACAACTGGTTGTGCTTCGCCCGAGTGATCGAGGGGTGCCAGGGATGAGGGTGAAAGCGATCACCCGTGCCGCCAAGGCGATGGCGATCGGCGCGGTCGCCATCGCGGTGGGCAGCTGTTCCTCGCTGCCGACCTCGGTGCAGAACACCGTCGGCGCCACCACCCACATCACCGCCGAATTCCGCAATATCGCGGGCATGTTCGTGGGCAACCCGGTCACCGTGCTGGGACTGACGGTCGGCAAGGTCGATCAGATCGTGCCGCACGACGAGTACGCCGAGGTCCACCTGACCATCGACGACGGCGTGAAGATCCCGAAAAACGTGACGGCCGCGCTGATCTCGCCGTCGATCGTGACCGATCGCCATATCGAGCTGAGCCCGGTCTATACGGGCGGCCCGGCGCTGCCGGACAACGCGTACCTCACCGTCGAGTCCACCCGCACCCCGGTCGAACTGGATACGCTGATCAAGACCATCGATCAGTTCACCGCGGCGCTCTCGCCCCCCAAGGGCAGCACCCAGGGCCCGCTGGACGGCACCCTGCTCTACGACATGGTGAACGGCCAGGGCACCAAGATCCGCGACACCCTCAACGCCCTGTCCGGCGCGCTGAAGGTCGGCGTGGACAACAAGAACGCGGTCGCGGAGATCATCACCAAGCTCAACGAGCTCACCACGATGCTGGCCGATAACGATCAATCGGTGCGGGACTTCAGCAATAAGATCACCCAGATGTCCACGCTGCTCGCGCAGCAGGCGCCGGGCCTGCAGGGCACGCTCGATCAGATCAACGCCTTCCTGTCCAATACCAGCGGGGTGTTCGGCCAGTATCAGAATCAGCTGGCCTCGAGCCTGACCGGGCTGACCAACGTGACAAATCAGTTGCGCGCCAACGCCGCCAACGTCACCGAGGTCGTCGATGTGGCGCCGCTGCTGCTGCAGAATATAGACCGGTCGATGGATCGCAACCGGCACTTCATCCGGCTGCGCGGGATAATCGGCACCGCCCTGGACGGCGAGATCATCAGCACGTTCTGCGAGAAGATCCAGATGCGCGCCGATGGCTGCCGGACCGGCAAGGTGCAGGATCTGGGACCCGACTTCGGATTGACCGCGGCGATGCTGGGAATTACGAAATGATCCGAAATCGTATGGGACGTAACGTAATCACCGCAGTACTGGCGGCGGGAATGCTGACGGTGGCCTCGGGCTGCGGGCTCACGGTGGATAGTCTGCCGCTGCCCAAACCGGGCATGCAGGGCGACACCTTCACCGTGCACGCGGTATTCGCCAACGCGCTGAACCTGCCCGATCAGGCCAAGGTCAAGATCGGCGGCTCGGATGTCGGCACCGTCTCGCACATCACGACCAAGAATTTCCAGGCCGTGGTCGATCTGACCGTCCGCAAGGATATCGATCTGCCCGTCAACGCCACCGCCGAACTGCGCCAGGCCACCCCGCTCGGCGATGTCTTCGTCGCGGTGTCCCGGCCGCCGAACTCCTCCGATCAGCCGCTGCTGAAGGCCGGCGATACCATCGGCATCGACCACACCGCGGCCGGCGCCTCGGTCGAGGAGCTGCTGCTGTCGATCTCGATGCTGTTCAACGGCGGCGGCGTCGCCGCGCTGACCAACCTGACCTCGGAACTGGATTCGGTGGTGGGCGGGCGGCCCCAGCAGCTGGCCGATCTGCTGAAGCAGATGACCAGCGTGACAACGACTCTGCACGCCGACAGCGCCCGCATCGACAACGTGCTCAACGGATTCGACGCGATGGCCAACACCCTCCAGTCGCACCGCGACGAGCTGGGGCAGGTGGCCAATACGCTGCCCTCGATGATCGGCACCATCGCCGAGAACAACCAGGCCCTGGGCGATCTGCTCACCAAGGTGTCCGTCACCAGCTCCGCGCTCGGCGATTACGCCAACTCCACCTCGGCCCAGCTGTCCGCCCTGCTCGATAACGTGCACAAGCTGATGTCGGCACTATCGCAGTCGCAGCAGGATTTCGGACCGCTGCTGGATGCCATGCACAACATACGGCCCGGTGTGGATGCCTCCTTCAAGGGCAACACCCTCGCGGTGGGGGCGACCCTCACCCAGCTCGATGTCGGCCTGATCACCGATCCGGCGCACAGCAAATTCTTCGATCTGCGTGACGCGCAGGACTTTACGGGCAGTCTGATTCAGGTCCTGCAGGTCGTCCAGGGCCGTTTGCTGGGGGGCCATCGATGAGCTGGATCAAGCGGCACAAGTTGCTGGCGTCGAATCTCGGTCTGGTGCTGGTGCTGGTGGTCGGCGCGTCCTACCTGGCGATCAGCGTGATGCGGGTGAACCCGCTGCGCAGCACCTATGCGGTCACCGTCGATCTGGACCAGTCCGGCGGTCTGCAACCCGGCAACGACGTCACACTGCGGGGCTTCCGGATCGGCAAGGTGGACAACATCACGCTGGTCGATCACGGCGCCGGGATCGCGGCCGACGTCTCGATCGATTCCCGCTACCGCATCCCGAAGGACACCCTGGTTGCGGTGCAGGCGCTGTCGGGTGCGGGCGAGCAGTACATCGACTTCCGCCCGAATACCGATCAGGCGCCCTATCTGGGCAACGGCTCGGTGGTTCAGTTCGATCCGCAGCGGGTGAGCACCCCGACCCCGGTGTGGGCGGTGCTGGACAACTCCAGCGCCTTCTTCTCCCAGATCGATCCGACCCGGTTCGGCACCATCCTGAACGAACTGGATACCGCGCTGAGCGGCGGGCCCGATCAGATGCGTAGCCTGATCGACGCGCTGAGCCTGGTCACCGCGGGCCTGGACAATCTGGCGCCGCAGACGACCAACCTGCTAGCGAATCTGCGCACGATCGCGTCCACCACCTCCGACGCACAGCCGGATCTGAGCACCCTGGTGCGGAATTCGTCCACGCTGTTCAACCAGTTCAACCGGGCCAACGGCGAACTGAGCAGGATCCTGGACTCCGCGCCCGCCCAGATGCAGCAGCTGGGCGCGGTGCTGGACAAGACCGCGGATCCGATCACCAAGCTCGCGACCAACTTCGCGGCCATCACCAAGGCCGCGGAGCTGCACATCCCGGCGCTGCGGGCCCTGTTCCCGGCACTGGTGGTGGGTAGTACCGCCCTGGGCGTCCCGGCACACGATGGTGAGTTCTATACCATCTTGGATATCTGGCCGCGGCCGTACTGCGCGTACAACCATCCGACCAGCGCCCCCTGGAAGGTCGGCGACGGCACGTTCAACAGGTACAACTACTGCACCAATCCCCCGCCTGACCAGCAGATTCGTGGTTCGGCGAACGCACCGCGGCCCGATGTACCCAATAACGGCGCCCAGATGCCGGCGGGGGCCGATCCGAACGCTCGGACCCTGCCACCGGTGCGGTGATGTATGCGACTCGACGGCAACCCCGCCGGGCGGGCATACTCGCCGACAGAATCCGTGGGGACCGGGCCGCTGGCCTGATCCGATCCGGCAATGCGGTGCGCGGCTGTGCACCGAGAAAGTGAAACCTTCATTCATGTCCGATGACGCTGCAGACAAGACGAATACCGGTGCCGACGATGCCGTCGCACCGGGCGATCGGCCGCACGACAGCACCGACGCGGACGTGAGCGCCCCGCAGGACGCGGACACGGCCGCCGCTCCCGCGGGTGAGGGTGCGAAGGATGTCCCCGCGAAGGACGATGCCACGGTCAAGCTCGAGTCCGCGCCCACGGATCAGGACGCGACCGTGAAACTGCCCACCGCCGAGTCGAAGTCCGCACCGACCGGCGACGCTCCCGCATATTCTCCGGCGGCCCAGCAGTATCCGCAGGGCGATAAGCGTGGCTGGGTCCCGATCGCGACCGCCTTCGCCGCGGGCGTCGTGGTGGTCGCCGCGGCCGCCGCGGTGGCGCTGTTCTGGACGCAGGACCACGATCGCGGCAAGGAGCTCTCCCAACGCGCCGGCGCCGTGGCCGCGGCCTGCGATTTCGGCCATCAGGTCAGTACCTATGATTCCGCGAAATTCGACGACTACATCCAGCGGGTCAAGGATCGCTCCGCCGGCGACTGGCTGACCCAGTTCGACGGCGCGTCGACCGCGCTGAAGCAGATCACTCAGCAGGCCCAGGCCCGCTCGACGGTCGCCGAGATCCATTGCGCCTGGGAGTCGTCCGGCGGTTCGGACAAGGCGTCGGTGGTCATGCTGATCACCCAGCTGCAGTCGAAGGCGGCCACCCCGCAACCACAGCGCGTGAGCATCGGCGTGATCGCCTCGCTGGAGAAGAAGAATGGCAGGTGGCTCGTCGACAACTTCCAGTCGCCGATGACCAATGACCTGCAGAGCGATGCATCGGCCGCCCCGGGCGCCGATGCGCCGCCGCCGGCCCCGGGCGCAAACCCGCCGGGACCGGGCAACTGATACATCGATAGCGATACGGCCGCGGTGGGCGAATCCGGTGCCTCCGCGGGTCCTTACGGGTGCGTCCGGTCCGGGAACAGTACGTTCCCGGACCGGACGGCTTCCCTCGTACGCGCTGTGATCTTGACCCCATCAACCCGATGAGGTACCTCACGGCGCAGTAACCTGGACGTGCGTCCGATTTTCAACGGTGTGGGTCGGCGTCGCAGGGAGACCAGGGAGAGGGAGACGCACCGTGTCGCAGCAGATCGTTCGGCATACCGCCGTAGTGCTTGCCGGAATGGCCAGCATCGGGTTCACCGTCGCGGCCGGCACCTACATCGTCAATCAGATGTCGTCGGGTCAGGGCGAGGATACGGTGCGCCGGGCCCAGGTGGCATCCGACCCGGCCGGACCGCTGACACGGCAGGCGGTCGGCCCGATCGGCGCGCCCACCGTAACCGTTAGATTCGCCGCCGAGACTCGCGTACTGTCCTGGGTCGCGGATATCCCGGAGCCCGTCGCGCCCGTGGCTCCGCCGGTTCGCCCCGTGCCGCCTGTCGTCGCGGCCGTGCACACCAACACCGGCGTCGGCGGGCGGCTACCGCTGCTCGGCGACGCCTATGTGGGCGCGAATCTGACGCGCACCCAACCGGATTCGTTGTCGATGACGGTGGACACCAACCTGCTCGCGGCGCTGATCGGCCGTACCGACGTCCTCGGCGCCCAGATCGGCGATACCCGGGTCCGCACCGACCTGGACGTCGCAAACGGCGAGATCACCCTGGCTGTCGCCGTCGTCTAGTACCGGCTCGCGTGTGAGACTTTCCGGGTGTACGACTACTGCGTGATCGGCGGCGGCATTGTCGGAGTGGCGACCGCATACCGGATCCTCGAGCAGCGCCCCGGGGCGAGCCTGCTACTCGTGGACAAGGCCGCGGCGCTGGCCGCCCATCAGACCGGGCATAACAGCGGGGTGATTCATTCCGGGATCTACTATGCGCCGGGCAGTCTCAAGGCGCAGATGTGCCGCCGCGGCGCGGAGTGGACCAAGGAATTCGCCGCGGCACAAGACATTCCGTATCGCGTATGCGGAAAGTTGCTGGTAGCTACCGATTCCGCGGAACATGCCCGGATGCTCGACCTGTATGACCGCTCGATCAGCAATGGTGTCGAGGTGGAGCTGATCGACGCCGCCGAGCTGGTACGGCGCGAGCCGCGGGTGCGCGGCACCGGCGCGTTATTCGTGCCCGGCACCGGCATCATCGATTACACCCGGGTCACCGAGGTGCTCGCCGGGCAGGTGCGGGCGCGTGGCGGGCAGATCGTGCTCGGCGCCGAGATCACCGCGATCGACGAAGGCTCCGAGGCGGTCACGATTTCCGGCCCGGCGGGGTCCTGGCGTGCGCGGCGGCTGGTGGTCTGCGGTGGCCTGCAGTCCGACCGCCTGGCGCGGCTGGCCGGGCTGCCGATCACGCTGCGCATCGTGCCGTTTCGCGGCGAGTACTACCAATTGCCGGCTGCGCGAGCGGATCTGGTGAAGACCCTCATCTACCCGATTCCGGATCCGGAACTGCCCTTCCTCGGCGTGCACCTCAGCCCGACCATCGACGGTGAGCTGACCGTAGGGCCCAATGCGGTGCTCGGCCTGTCCAGGGAGGGCTATCGCAAGGGCAGCGTCGACCTGCGCGATGCCCGGGAGATGCTGGGCTATCCGGGATTTCACCGGGTCGCGGCCGCCAACGTGCGCACCGGTCTGCGGGAGATGCGCGATTCGCTGTTCAGGCGCGGATATCTGGCGCAGTGCCGTCGATACTGCCCGGAGCTGACCCTGGCGGATCTGCTCCCCCGCGAATGCGGTATCCGCGCCCAGGCGGTGCTGCGCGACGGCACCCTGGCGCACGATTTCCTGATCGAGCGCACCGAGCGCTCGGTACACGTGCTCAACGCGCCCTCCCCGGCCGCCACGTCGGCGTACCCGATCGCCGAACACATCGTCGCCCAGCTGCCTGAATAGTCCTATCAGCCCCCGGTTCAGAGCTCAATCACGCTCCCGGTTTGCCGATAACCGTTCAATAAAGAGGATCCTTGTAGTACTTTTATCGGCAGCCGTGGAACAGAAAGTCAGCACACCTATGGGCCACATCAGATACGCGAGCGACGTCGGCGCGCCGGTGGAGATCGCGTTCACGTACACGGACAATGCCGCGTTCGTGCCGGAGTGGATGGTCGGCATCGCAGCGTTCGAACCGGCCGGTGAGACCGGTTACGGTGCGGGCGCTGTCTATGACACGACCCTCCGCCTCGGGGTGTGGCGTCCCACGGTCGAGTGTGAGATTACGCAGTACCGCCCCAATGCGGTCATCGGATACACGCTGCGCAGGCGCCGGCCGGGGAAGGTGGCGCCTGCGCAATCCAATCCCACGCAGACGTGGGGCACGCTGACGCTGAGGTTCGACCCACTCGGTTACGGCCGCGCCGCGCTGACCTCGGAGATCGACTATCCGACGGCACACCGGCTACCGGGGCGTCTGTACGCCACGCTGGTCCACTCGACCCTGCGATGGATGCTGCGCCGCAGTGAATCGCAATTACGAAGAGCTATAGAGGAATTCCACGGCACGGACGTTGTCGGCCGGATTGCGTAGGGTACCGGTCATGATCATCGTGAGCACCGACGGATCCTGCCTCCGCAATCCCGGGGGCGCCATCGGCTGGGCCTGGGTCAATCATCAGGGCACCTCCGCCAGCGGGGGTGCCGCCTCCGGCACGAATCAGGTGGCCGAACTACGCGCGGTGTTCGAGGCGGTGCGTGCGCACCCGGGCGCGGAGCCGCTGTTCATCGAGAGTGATTCGCTGTATGCGATCAAATGCGCGTCGGAATGGATCTCGGGCTGGCGCCGCAACGGCTGGCGCACCTCCACCGGCGGCGCGGTCAAGAACGTGGAGTTGGTCCGCCATATCGACCGGGCCATCGCCGCCCGACCGGGCCCGGTCCGATTCCGCTGGGTCCGCGGCCATGTCGGCAACTACTTCAACGAGCAGGCCGATCAGCTCGCCGGCGCCGCCGCCCGCGAGGCCGCCGCCGCGCCCGATCCCGTCGCGACCGGCATCAGCGACCTACCGTCGCTATCGGCGACCGACCCCGCCCCGCCCACCGACCCGTTCCCGGTGATCGACCCGGCCCCGGCCACCGATCCTTTCCCGGTCGTCGAGCCCAACCCCGGTCCGGCACCGATCGAACCGCCCGCGCCGGCGCCCCTGTCCACAGCAGGCGCGAAAAAGGTTGCCGTGCACACCAAGCCCGCACAATCCAAGGCCGAACCGGTCAGTGCGTTGACCCTGTTCTGAGCGCGACCGCCTGAATAGCCTGGCGGCAGTGGTGAAGCGCCCCACTGCCGTCAGGCGCCCCTTATAGCAGGATGCTCGGGCTCCGCCGGTGTCAAATTTCCGTTAGTTTCGTATGTTTCCGGTTTCTAACGATGGGGTAAACAGTCACTAGCTGGCGAGCGCCTGCTTCGACTGCCAACCACTACGCTTCCGGCCAACGGCGTCCGGTCGGCATCAGGCACGGCGCAACCCTTAGTTGGCGCTCGCCCGCTGCTTCTGCGGCGGTTCGGGCCTCACGTTCGGTGATCTGCCCCGCATCAGGCGAATTGACCCGCGGCCCGCCCGGTTCCGGCGGGTCCCGCGAATGCCTGCGCAATTTCCAGCCACTCCTGCGCCTCCGCGCCGATCGCGACGACGGCCAGGTCGTCCCGGTGCCGCCGCTGTGTCACCAGCAGACAGAAATCCAGCGCCGGGGCGGCGACGCGCTGCCGCGCCGATTCCGGGCCCCACGCCCAGAGTGCGCCGTCCGGCGCGGTCAACTCGATCCGGAATTCCTCGGCGGGCGCGGGTCGCTCGTGTACCAGGTAGGCGAAATTCCGTGTGCGGATGCCGATATGGGCGATATTGCGCAGCCGCGCGGTCGGCGTGCGGGTGATCGCCAGCGCATCGGCGACATCCTGCCCGTGCGCCCAGGTTTCCATCAGCCGTGCGCTGACCATCGATGCCGGGCTCATCGGCGGGCCGAACCATGCCAGCTTGGTGCCCGTCGGAACCTCGAGCAGCGCCTCGATGAGTTCGGAACGGCCGCGCCGCCAGCGTTCGAGCAGTTCGGCGGGCGGGATGGCGGCCGCTTCCTGCGCGGCCTCGTCGACGAAGGTCAACGCCTTGGGCAATGCATCCTGCACCACCTGTGCGAACGCGTCGTCATCAGTCGCCGAGAGCGTGGCGATCTCGTCGGTCCACATCAGGTGGCCGATCTGATGCGCGATCGTCCAGCCGGGAGCGGGGGTGGGCCCGGCCCACTCCTGCGCGGACAGTGCCGCGACCATCCGGTCCAGGTCGGCGCATTCGGCCGCGAAGTCGTTGAGCAGTGCCGCCAAATCGGCCATCGAGTTCCCTACCGCCGTGCCGGGCGATCCGCACATCGTCGTGCGCACCGGTATCGCGTCATCCCGGCGCGCTTGTGGCCGGGATCCACCGCCTCAGCATCGCAAACGGGCCGGGAAAAATGCAAGCATGCGTGCTTGTTTGTCGCCTACCAGCCGAACAAGACCATATGGACCGCCCCTACGACCAGCCCCAGGGCCGCGCCGTGCAAATACAGCAGCCAGGCATCCTGTTCGACCGAGGCATAGAACATCTCCATGAACTCGCCCGGGGTGAGCTGCTGCAGCTTGCGTGCGGCGAACTCGTCGATGTTCTTGGCCTGTTCCATCGTGAAGGCTACGTCCGAGACCAGCGACGGTGCCAGGCCCACCGCCGCCCCGGCCGCACCCACCTTGAGATTGTCGAACTGCCGCCGTCCGAAGGCCGCCCGGACCATGCCCGTGGTGGGGCCGAGTTGGCGGTGAATCTCCTCGGAGATCAGGGTTTCCACGATCTGATAGGTCTTATCCCCGTTGGGCCCGTCGAGCAGTTCATGGGCGAGATTGGGCAGCGTCAGCACCTCGTAGGCGAGGATATGCGCCAGATCGCCCGCCGCCTTCGGCTGCCGCTTGGCCAGCAGCGCCTGCTTCCACAGGTATTTGTAGCGCGGCTGCGGATCCCCCGGTTCGAACACCATCTTGATCGCAATCACGTTGACCAGCACGCCGATTGCGGCCGCCGCGGCCAGCACCACCACCCAGCCGGGGATCCATCCGATCACCGGAATGTGTTTGTGCACATTCATATACAGCGCCAAAAGGAATCCGAACGGCGCACCCAACAGGCCGACGCGCACCATGAATTTCAGCTCCGGCGCGGCGATCGTGGTGGTGAGATCCTTGAGAATGTAAGGGTTTTCGCGCAGATAGCGGATGACGAAGAGCTTGATGTCGATGAGCTGATCCACGTTGTCGCCGAGCTGTTCGAAGGCCCGCCCGCACAGTGTCGGCAGTTCGCGCTCCACCCGCTGATACAGCAGCTGGCGGGCCGCCCGGGGCACCGCGCGCCACAGGTCCGGATTCTCCCGGTACATCACGCTGTTGACCAGCTCGGGCACCTGCGGCCGCGCAACCTCGGCGATGAAATCGGCGATGCCCTGCAGATCCAGTTCGTGAATGAAGTCCTTCGGGCTGCCGATCCGCATGATCGCCATATCCACGCAGATGCTGGCCATCTTCTCGGCGCGGGCGGGAATGAATCCCTGGAAGCCGATCCGGGTGCCGTCCCCGGAGAAGGTCGGCAGCACCTGCACCCGCCGCGGGAAGTACGGATACAGCACCTTGAGCCCGGGAATCCGGATGCCGCGGAACTGTAACGGCCAGAACAACATCAGCACGCCGGTCCAGTTGGTGAGCCAGCCCGCGGCGGCACTGAAGATCGGAAAGCTGACCAGGTCGACGACGAGCTTGGTCTGATGGGTGAGATTCTCCCAGTCGATGAAGACCCCGCCGGCGACTGTGGTCATCGTCTGGGTCCCCTCCTGTTCGAATGCGGTGCCGAGTCGGCGCTCAGAGTGAGATATCGAGGCACCAACAGCCTCACCTTACGGCTTCAGGATAATCCGTATCGGGTTGCCCTCTTTGGATTCCAGGGCGTGCACCGCCTTGTGCGCATCGGCCAGGGGCACCACGGCACTGACCGACCGGGAGAAGTCGATGCGGTGCAGCCGTTGCAGTTTCACCAACTCGGCGACGTGTTCGGGCGAGGAGCCGTAATGCCCGCGCAGCTGCTGCTTGAAGAAACTGAATGCGGTGCCGCCGGTTATGGTGATCGGCTTGTTGGTCAGGCCGACCAGCGTCAGCCGTCCCTCGGCACCGAGACAGACGATGGCCTGCTCGCGCACCGCGGCGACCCCGGCGAAGTCGAAGGCCGCGGCCAGGCCGGTTCCGCCGGTCGCGGCGAAAACCTTTGTGCGTAGATCGGAGTCGGCCGAATCGAAGGCCAGGTCCGCACCGAATTCGAGCGCGCGCTCGCGGGCGCCGGGCAGCGGATCGACCGCGATGATCGGCGCCGCGCCCATCATGCGCAGCAGCTGCACCCCGTGCGCGCCGAGCCCGCCCACACCCCAGACGCCGACCGGCTCACCCGCCCGGACCTGCGCCGTCGCGGTGATCGCACCCCACGGTGTCGACACCGCGTCCGGGATGAAACAGGCCTGCTCGAAGGGTAGATCGTCCGGAATCGGGACTAGGGTGTCCACGCGCGCCAAGGCGTACTCGGCCCAGCCGCCGTCGTAGTCGACGCCGCGGGTGAATACCTGCTCATTGCGGAGCTCACCGGCCTGCAGCAGCACCCGGTCGCCCACCTTCGCCTTCGTGACGCCCGGCCCCAGCGTGTGCACCGTGCCCGCGACCTCGTGGCCCAGGGTGACCACGCCGCCCTGCAGGAACAGCGGGGTCAGCGTGCCGTCGATCAGGTGCACATCCGACAGGCAGACGCCGGCGGCCTCGACCTTGATCAACACATGGTCCGGTCCGGGCTCGGGTACGGGCACCTCGTCGAGCTCCAGTCGGCGTTCCGGTCCCAGGTGCAGGCGTGCGGCCAGCATGGTCATGTGCTCCTCACGGTAGGGCGGTCGGGCGGTGAGCTCAGCCGGTGCGGTGGTCGCCGCACCGGGAGACCCTGTCGAGTATTACACCGAGCCGCCGGTGCGGTGGGCGTCCACCGTCTGCACCCAGTCGAGCAGTTCGTGCCGCCGCAGCCGCGCGATCCGGTGCGGCACGCGTTGCGCCCGCCGGGCCCGGCGCCGCTCTCGGCGCGAAATCAACGTGTTCAATTCGTACGGCGGGGCGATCCGCTGCGCCACCACCCAATCCACCGCGCCGCGGAACCAGCGCTGCTCGGAGCGGACCACCCACAGGTAGACCACGATGAAGATGACGATGTAGATCAGGCTGCGCAGCGCGGTGCTGCCCAGGCCCGAATCCCCGGGCATCGGTGCATCCCAGCCGAAATGCATTGCGGCGCCGAGTAAATAGAAGACGGCGAAGGTGCCCAAGCGCCGCGCGCGCGACCATCCCGGCGCGCCCAGGGCGGTGACGATACCGATCCCGGCGATGCCGGTGAGCATCCAATGCGAGACGAATCCGGTGAACAGCCGCAGCACCCCGACGAGCAGCGCGCTGGCGATATCCCCCTGTGCGGAAAGCAATCCCGCGTTGGCCGAGTAGGTGACATCCTCGACGACCTGGAATCCGAGTCCGGTGAATCCGCCGAGCAGCAGCCCGTGCATCGGCCGGGTCAGCAGCGGGCGGGCGAGCCACGCGACCGTGAATACCCCGAGCCCCTTGATGCCCTCCTCGACGATCGCGGCCGAGATCGGGGCCTGCCAGTCGACCGCGAATCGGTCCCCGGCCAGATTCTGGATGACGCGAGTGATGTTGTCGTTGGCGAACATTGCGATTCCGGTGCCGCCCGCCGCGCCCCACACGAAGCCCATCGCGAGCACACGCGCGATCCGCACATGCGCGCGAAACAGATCGAGCCACAGGATCAGCGTGGCGATCACCAACAGGGTGACGATCGTGAACGGCAGGCCAACCAGAATCCCGGACCAGGTGATCACCGCGACCGGCAGCAGCTGAATCACCAGCGCGATAAGGCCGCCGAGGCAGACCAGGCAGTAGACCCACCACAGCGCGGAGCGCGGCTGGAACCAGATCGGGTGCTGCCTGCCGGGCGGAATCCCGGGCGCTGCGTGCTGGTATTGCGGCGTTTGCAGCCCGGTAGTCATCCCGGGCGGCGGCGATTGCCCTGGTCCCTGGGGGGTCTGCCCCCATGGCCCGGTTGCTGCGGCCGGCTGGATCCACGGCCCGGTTGCCGGGGTGGGCTGCACCGGCGGCCCGATTCCGGGGGTGGGCTGCGACCAGGGTCCACTCATGGCTTTACCTGTAAGGAGTAGATGACCGGCAGCAGATCCGGCATGCTCGCATTCCCGCTGAGCAGCACCGATACCGCCAGATTGCGATTGCCCAGAATCGCGCACACCCCCCGATGAGTCTTCCCGTGACAGGTGGGTCCGGAGAATCCGTGCGTATTACCGATCCGCTCGTTATCGGCGACCACCTCGAATGCCTGCACCCCCAGCACCTGCTGCCGCCACTGAGCCGCCCCATCGAAATCGGTGACCCCGTTGACGACGTTCACCAGCAGCACCAACCCCCGCGGCCCGTCCAGCACCGCGGTGGTGTCATCCCCCGTCGCCCGCCGACTCCATCCGTCCACCCCGGAGAATTCGATCGTGTCCGGCGACTCCCCCGGCGCGTTGAGACTGATCTCCTCCCCCTTCGCCACCGTCCTGTCCCGCGCCGGAACCACCGCCGCCAGCGCCGTAGGCACCGCAATCAGCGCCCCCACGATGGCAAGCACCAACCCGGCCTGCCGCCAGTCATGCCCCCGGCTCATGCTGCCCACCCCGGCGGTTGTGTCCACCGCTCACAGCGCTCGCTCACCCATAACTCCTCTCCGCGGCCCACCGCGATTCCGGCAAACTGCCCGGTGCGGTCCACGATAGAAGTAACCCCACCCCGCCACCGGCAGCAACACGATTTCCGCGCGCAGTGTGGTGCTCGCGACCGTCCTGCTCATCCGCCAGTTCGGCGATCCTCACCGTGACTGCACCCCCAGTCGACACCGCACAGCCGCTCTAGCCCGCGATAACCGCTGCGCACCAGCGACAAGGGGTGTGCGGTGTCGAACCCACCATCTACAGGTTGGTCACCGAGTACCCAGGGTGCAACTGCTCAGCTCGTTTGCGGGAAGTGCACGACCTCCCACAGGTGCCCATCTGGGTCGCCGAAATATCCGGCATAGATTCCCCAGGGACGCTCGCGGGCCGACTGCACGATCGTGCCGCCCGCCCGCTCTGCCTGGGTCAGGATCTCCTCCACCTGGTCCTGTTGGTCGACAAAGTAGCCGATGCTGAATCCGGAGCGGCCGAATGCACCGGGTTGCAGCCCGGCGTCCATGGCCAGGTCGGTGCTGTCGTAGAGGGAGAGCATGAGGCCGTTGTCGAGGGTGAACATCGCGACGGCGCCGCCCGGATTGTGCTCGTCGCGGACGAATTCGGTGCCGATGATGCCCTCGGTCGGCAGTCCGAGCCCATCCCGATAGAACTTCACCGACCGTTCGAGATCGCTCACCCCGAGGGTGATGGCGTTGATGGCGGGTTTCATGGTCTCCAGTCAACACCCGGGGGCCGACAAGTAAACGCGTGTCCGCGCGCTGTCAGCTGGAGAGTTTGGTGAGGAAGGCGCCGATGTTGGTGACTATCCGCTCGGCCTTCTGTTCGTTCGTGAGGTCTTCCCGATAGCGGGCCCCGAGCGCAGGCCGGATCTTGTTGCGCGCGTATAGCGAACAGGCCAGGTCGGTACACATGTAGGTGCCGATCGAGTTGCCTTGGCGGCCCGCCGCTCCGGTCTTGTGTGCGGTCATCAGGGACACCCCGGAGCCGGTGTGTGTGGTCAGGCAGATGGTGCACATCTGCGCGCGACCCGTTCCGCTGGTTTCGTACCGCATTGCGATACCGATGAGCCGATCATCCTGCGGGACAACGACATAGCAGCGCCCAGCCAGTGAGGGATCATTCCAGCCCAGAAAATCCAGGTCGGCCCAGGGCTTTTTGCTCAGGTCGCGCGGTACGTGCAGGCGGTGGGCATCGCCCTTGGAACAGTTGACGAACGATGATCTGATCTCACGTTCGGTGACGGGCAGCACGGTGGAATTCCCTTCCGGGATCATTCGGGCGCGCGAAAGCCCGCGGCCCGCAGCACTTTCAGCCGCTGGCCGACGGAAATTCGGCGAATTATGTGTAGGAAGGCCAGTTCGACAGCGTGAGATGTAGTGCGTCGACGATGTGTGGCCAGGAGCTGCCGGGGGCACGGGAGTGGGCGAAACCCCCTGCGGCCTCGAGGGTGGCGAATCCGTGAAAGGTGCTGCGCAGCAGGCGAGCCGCGTCCAGCCCCTCGGGCTCCTCCAGCTCGTAGCCGCGCAGCACGGCGGTGGTGAGCTCGATGCTGCGCAGCAGCGCGGGCTCGTTGCCCACTTCGGCCGGATCCATCCGGATCTGTGTCGCCGCATACCGTTCCGGATGGTCCAGCACGTAGGACCGGTACGCATCGGCGAAGGCGACCAGCGCGTCCTTGCCGGACCGCCCCTCGAGAGCGGTGCCGATCCGGTCGTTCAGCTCGTCGCTGGCCAGCAGCGCCACCCGCACGCGCAGGTCGTGAAGGTTGCGCACATGCACATAGAGGCTGGGGTCCTTCACCCCGAATTTCCGCGCGACCGCCGATAGCGTGAGCTTCTCGAAGCCGATCTCGTCGGCAATCTCCGCCGCGGCACGAACCACACGCTCGGTAGTCAGACCTGACCGAGGTGACATGACCCTCCTTCCTATTGATATTAGGATAGAAACTAATCTACACAGGGTCAAGTGAGTTCGGCTGAACCGATCGGCAGGGCTGGCTCGCAGGGGAGGTGCGTGGACCTCTTCGCTCGGATCGGAACAATTGCGAAGCGCGCATAGTTGAGTAAGTTGGACTCAACCTTGGGGTGGCCGGCGTGTTCGCGGGCAGTGAACGCAGGTTCGGAACAGAACCGGAAGGCCCGAGGTTGAGTAGGTATCGCTCAACTTTGGAAAGGGTCGAACGTGACTACACCACAGAATTTGCCGGTGCTGTTCCTGACCGATCCGATCGTGCTGCCGGGCATGGTTGTGCCCATCGAGCTCGACGAGTCGGCGCAGGCCGCCATCGATGCCGCCCGGGCCGCGGGGCTGGATGCCGTGCTGCTCGCCCCCCGCCTGGCCGAGGGCTACGCCTCGTTCGGTGTGGTCGCGACGATCGAACAGGTCGGCCGGATGCGCGGCGGCGCCCCGGCCGCGGTCTTGAAGGCCGAGCGCCGGGCCAGGATCGGCCACGGGGTCACCGGGCCCGGGGCCGCGCTCTGGGTCGAGGCCGAGCCGGTCGAGATCCCCGCCGCTGACGCCTCCGCGAAAGAGCTTGCGGCCGAATACAAGAAGCTCGTCGTCTCGGTCCTGCAGCGCCGCGAGGCCTGGCAGGTCATCGACGCGGTGAACCGGCTGACCGATCCGTCGGCCCTGGCCGATACCGCGGGCTACGCGCCGTACCTGACCGATGAGCAGAAGCGCGAAATGCTCGAAACCCCGGACGTGACCGCGCGCCTGACCACGCTGATCGCCTGGACCAAGGATCACATCGCCGAGGTCGAGGTCAGCGAGAAGATCAGCGAGGATGTGCGCGAGGGGATGGAGAAGTCCCAGCGCGAATTCCTGCTTCGCCAGCAGCTCAACGCGATTCGCAAGGAGCTGGGCGAGGGTGAGCCCGACGGCGCCGACGACTACCGCACCCGCGTCGAGAATGCCGACCTTCCCGAGGCCGTTCGCACGGCCGCCCTGCGCGAGGTCGACCGGCTCGAGCACGGCAGCGATCAGAGCCCCGAGGCGGGCTGGATCCGCACCTGGCTCGACACCGTGCTGGAACTGCCGTGGGCAGTGAAAACCACCGATTCGACCGATGTGTCGGCCGCCCGCGCGGTGCTGGACGCCGATCACCACGGCCTCGACGAGGTCAAGGACCGCATGGTCGAGTACCTGGCGGTGCGGGCCCGGCGGGCCTCGCGTGGCCTGGAGGTCGTCGGCGGACGTGGCTCCGGCGCGGTCATGGTGCTGGTCGGTCCGCCCGGTGTGGGTAAGACCTCGCTCGGTGAGAGCGTGGCACGGGCGCTGGGCCGCAAGTTCGTTCGCGTCGCCCTGGGCGGCGTGCGCGACGAGGCGGAGATCCGCGGGCACCGGCGCACCTACGTCGGCGCGCTGCCCGGTCGCATTGTGCGTGCGGTCAAGGAGGCAGGATCGATGAATCCCGTTGTGCTGCTGGACGAGATCGACAAGGTCGGCTCCGACTTCCGGGGCGATCCGGCCGCCGCGCTGCTCGAGGTGCTGGATCCGGCGCAGAACCACACGTTCCGCGACCACTACCTGGACCTGGATCTGGACCTGTCCGATGTGCTGTTCATCGCGACCGCCAATGTCATGGACACCATCCCGGGCCCGCTGCTGGACCGCATGGAGCTGATCACGGTCGACGGCTACACCGAGGACGACAAGGTCGCGATCGCACGCGACTTCCTGGTGTCGCGCCAGCTCGAGCGCAATGCGCTGACCGCACAGGAGGTGTCGATCACCGACGAGGCGTTGCGCGAGGTCGCGGCGAACTACACCCGGGAGGCCGGGGTGCGGCAGATGGAGCGCCTGATCGCAAAGGCACTGCGCAAGGCCGCGACCAAGCTGTCCGAGCGCGATCGCGTCGCGGTCGAGTCCACGGGGGCGCAAGCCGTTACGGTGGATTCCGATTCGGCCGATCCGCTGACGGCCGGGGACCAGAACCCCGGCGAGACACTGGGTTACGACCCGCAGCTCGGCTACGAGTCGCTGCTGCGGGACGGCTCCACGGCCTCCGAGCCGCTGGTGATCGGCCTGGACGACCTGAAGGAATACCTGGGCCGCCCCCGCTTCACCCCGGATTCGGTGGAGCGCACCGCGGTTCCGGGCGTGGCGACGGGTCTGGCGGTCACCGGCGCGGGTGGCGACGTCCTCTATATCGAGGCCAACGCCGCCGAGGGCGAGCGTTCGCTGACCCTGACCGGCCAGCTGGGCGACGTGATGAAGGAGTCCGCGCAGATCGCGCTGACCTACGTTCGCTCGCACCTGGAGGAGATCGGCATCGAACCCAAGGTGCTCGATCGCAACCTCCACATCCACTTCCCGGCGGGTGCGGTGCCCAAGGACGGCCCGTCCGCGGGCGTCACCATGGTCACCGCCCTGGTGTCCCTGGCGCTGGGCAGGCAGGTGCGCGCGGATGTCGGCATGACCGGTGAGGTCACGCTGAACGGCAGTGTGCTGCCGATCGGCGGGGTGAAGCAGAAGCTGCTCGCCGCCCAGCGTGCGGGTCTGAAGACGGTGTTCATCCCGGCCCGCAACTCCCCGGACCTGGACGATGTCCCCGCGGAAGTGCTTGCCGCGCTGAATGTCCGGCCGGTCGCCGACGTGGCGGACATCCTGGCCTACGCCATCGAACCGGTCGCCGAACCGGCCTACCAGGCCCTGGCAACCTCGGCCTGATCGGCCATCGAGGGCCGTGCGCAATTCTCCGGAAGGCGCACGGCCCTCGGACCGGTGTGCATGCATACCGTGACCGTCGTGCAAGCGTCGTGCAAGTGCGGCTGCGCACCATTTCCCTATGACTTCCGTACAGCACGTTCCGGTATTGATAGTCGGCGGCGGCATGGTCGGCCTCTCCGCCGCGCTGTTCCTCGAATATCACGGTATTCCCTATGTTCTCGTCGAACGCCGCACCGCCATGTCGGTGCTTCCCCGCTCCCGCGGCATGCACACCCGCACCGCGGAGATCTACCGGCAGGTCGGCGTCGAGAATCGGATCCAGCAGGTGGGCGCGACCGCCTTGGCAGCGGGGCGATTCGGCGGGGCTCGGCACGGCAGTTCGCTGGTGACCGCAAAGGCTCTGGATCTGAGCGGGTTCGGCGGGAATCCGCTGGGCGCGGACCCGAGCCCGTCGCGGTTCCAATTCATCCCGCAAGTACTGCTGGAGCCCGTACTGGCCGATCTGGCGCGGCAGCGGGGCGGCGATCTGCGGTTCGGCGTCGAACTCGTCGAATTCCACGATGACGGGGACGCCCTCTGCGCGAGTCTGCGCGACAACACCACCGGCGCAAGCACATTCCTGCGGGCCGACTATCTCATCGCGGCCGACGGCGCCGGTAGTCCGGTGCGCCGGTCGCTCGGCATCACCGGCTGGGAACTGCCGCCGACGACCCACCTCATCAACGTTTTCACCAGGACCGATCTGACGGAGATACTCGGCGGGCAGAGCTTCAGCCAGTGCGAGATCACCGGGGAACGGGTGCGCGGGCTGGTGCTGTCGAAGAACAACACCGACGAGTGGTCGTTCCACATCGAATACGATCCGCACACCGAGACCCCCGCGGACTATCCGGCCGCGCGCTGCGCCGAACTCGTACGGGAGATGATCGGCGTGCCCGATATCGAGGTCGAGGTGCTGGCCCACAGCGCCTGGGACACGGGCGTTTTCGTGGCCGACGACTACCGTCGCGGCCGGGTGTTCCTCGTGGGCGATGCGGCGCATCGGCATGCGCCCTGGGGCGGTTTCGGCGGCAACACCGGCGTCGCCGACGCACATAATCTGGTATGGAAGCTGGCGGCGGTGCTGCGCGGTACCGCCGGTTCCGCGCTACTGGATTCCTACGGGGCCGAGCGCCGCCCGCAGGCGGTGGTTGCCGCCGAGCAGGTTGGGCTATTGACCGACTTCCTGACCCGCTACGGCATCGAGACCCCGGATAACGCGGACGAACTGGCGAGGCGGCTGGATGCGGGGGCGGTAATGATGCGCTACCGCTACTCCTCGGCCGCGGTATTCGGCGCTGCGCCCGAGGACCCGCATGTCCAGGAGCTGACCGGTCAGGTAGGAACCCGGTTGCCGCACGTGTGGATCGATATCGCCCACAACGTCTCGACCTTGGATATGTGTGGTCCGGGCTTCTCGCTACTGGTCGCGGGCACCTCGGCGGCCTGGCGCGATGCGGCCGCCCGGGCCCAGCGCGAGACCGGCATCGATCTCGCCGTGCACGCCCTGCCGATGCCCGAATGGTCCGCCCGCACCGGGCTTCCCGACGGCGGCGCACTGCTGGTACGTCCCGATATGCACGTGGGCGCCCGCTCCGATGCGGGCCTGACCCCGTCCGCACTGACCGCCGTGCTGCGATCGATCACCGGGGTTGGGCAGAAACACGCGGCGGCAGCCGATCAATCTGTACCTGCCACCGCGGTCTGAGGCGGGCCACGCTGCGGTCAGACCTGCGGTAATACTGAACATATGCCCCGGTGGCTGCTACACGTCGATCTCGATCAGTTCCAGGCCGCGGTGGAATTCCGCCGGCACCCGGAACTGCGGGGTCGTGCGGTCATTGTCGGTGGCAACGGCGATCCGGATGAGCCCCGCAAGGTGGTGACCTGCGCGTCGTATCCGGCCCGCGGCTGCGGGGTGCGGGCCGGGATGCCGCTGCGAACCGCGGCCCGCAGATGCCCCGATGCGGTATTCCTCCCGCTGGATATCCCCGCCTACGAGGAGGCCTCCGAGGAGGTCATGGATCTGCTGCGCACCTTCCCGGTCCGGGTCGAGGTGATCGGCTGGGACGAGGCGTTCCTGGCGGCCGACACCGACGATCCGGAACGGTTGGCCGGCGAAATCCGCGGCGCCATCGCCGAGTTGGATCTGACATGTGCGGTAGGCGTCGGGGACAACAAACTTCGAGCCAAACTGGCCACCGGATTCGCCAAGTCCGTCGGCAAGGGGGGCGAGGCTGCTCCGGCCGATGCGCGGACCGGTACCGGCATCTTCCGGCTCACCGCCGACAATTGGTCCGAACTCATGGCTCACCGCCCGACAAGCGCCCTGTGGGGCGTGGGCGCCCGCATCGCCAAACGCATGGAGGGTCTGGGGATAACTACGGTGGCCCAGCTCGCGGCCGCCGACCGGCAGGTACTGGCCGCCGAGTTCGGCCCCAATACCGGGCCGTACCTGTGGGTTCTGGGGCATGGCGCGGGCGATACCGATGTGGTCACCGAGCCGCGAATTCCGTTGGGCCACAGCAAGTCCGAAACATTTCCCGTCGATCTCACCGAACGCGCCGATATCGACGCCGCGGTGGCGCGGCTGGCGACGGCGGTCGCCGAGGAGGTGGCCGCCACCGGCCGCATCACCCAGCGCGTCGGAGTCACGGTGCGCACCAGCACCTTCTATACCCGCACCAAGCAGCGCAAGCTGCCCGCCCCGACCACCGATGTCGCCGAGATCGCGCAGGCCGCCCTCGAGGTCCTGGGCCGCTTCGAGTTGGACCGCCCCGTCCGCCTGCTCGGCGTGTGCCTGGAGCTGGTCCCGGAATAAGTCATGTCGCACGCCGAGTCGTTCATATGCGAGCCTGATGACGGGACATCACGCCGCCGGTCTCGGTAATCGACTTCTCCGATGCGCACACCGGACTGCGCACCTGATAAATTGCCCGCGCCGGATCGAATATTCACACAATCGAGCCCGTAGCCCGCGTCGGCATCGAGGAGATGTCAGCGGCAAGATCACATGCACGCGACGGGCGGTTCAGGGCATTTGTCATGCTGGTATGCCGACGCAACGACATTAGGGAGTCGTAATGAGCCAGTACGAGACGATCGGTTTCGAGCGGACCGGGGAGATCGCCCGGATCACGCTGAATCGGCCGACCGCCGCCAACGGGATCGATCATGTGCTCGCCCGGGAGCTGGCGCAGGTGGCGGCCCTGTGTGCCGATGATCCGGCGCTGAAGGTGGTCACGCTGACCGGTTCCGGCCGGTTCTTCTCCGCGGGCGGCGATCTGAAGGCGATGGCGGCGCAGGACGGCGGCGCGGGAGCCTACGTCAAGGGCCTGGCCCTCGATCTGCACGAGGCGGTCTCGTCGTTCGCCCGGATGGATGCGCTGCTGATCGTCGCGGTGAACGGTACGGCCGCGGGCGCGGGCTTCAGTCTCGCGATGGCCGGTGACCTGGTGCTCGCCGCCGAATCGGCCGCGTTCACCATGGCGTACACCCGGGCCGGGCTCAGCCCCGACGGCGGCGCCTCCTACTACCTGCCGCGACTGATCGGCCTGCGCCGCACCCAGGAGCTGATGCTGAACAACCGCACCCTCACCGCCGCCGAGGCCCTCGACTGGGGCCTGCTGCACCGCGTCGTCCCCGATGCCGAGCTTGCCGCCGCGGCGCAGGAACTGGCCGCGCGGTTCGCCGCCGGCCCGCGCCACGCCAACGCGAACGCGAAGAAACTCCTGCTGGTCAGCTCCGATCACACCCTCGAGGAGCAGCTGACCCGCGAGGCCGCGTTCATCTCCGAGGCCGCCGACGACGGGGACGGTCAGGAGGGCATCTCCGCCTTCTTGGGCAAGCGAACCCCGGCGTTCAAGTAGCCGCCGCCCACTAGGGTGGGGTGCCATGCATACCGTGGCTGCACCGCCGGAGCCGGTGCCCACCCCGGGTCCGTCGTCGAATGTGGTGCGCCGGTATGCGAATCCGCTTGTCGTGGCCGTTGCGCTGATCGTGGTGCAGCTGGCGGTCCGGGGCTGGGTGGCCGGGCGGGGCTACTTCTATTGGGACGACCTGATTCTCGCCGGCCGCGCGGGCCGATATCCGCTGCTGTCCACGGACCTGCTGCTGTACAACCACGACGGGCATTTCATGCCCGCCGCCTTCGCCCTGGCCTGGGTCATCACCCGGCTGGCCCCCTATGCCTGGGCCGGGCCGGTGATCTCGATGCTGATCCTGCAGCTCGCCGCGTCGGCCGCGGTCCTGCGCATGCTGCTCGTGCTCGAGGTTCCGGCCTACGGATCGCAGCTGGTAGCGCGGGACGGCAATGGATGCGCCGACTGGCGCTCGCGGTGTGGGGCGCTCGCCGGTGGTGTCCGGTGGACGATTCTGCTCCCCCTCGTGTTCTACCTGTTCTGCCCGTTGACGCTGCCCGCCTTCGCCTGGTGGTCCGCGGCCCTGAATGCGCTGCCGCTGCAGTTCGCGCTGGCCTGGATGGTGGGGGATGCACTGCTATTGGTGCGGACCGGACGGCGCCGGTACGCGGCGTCCGGGTGCGGTGTGCTGCTGGTGGCGCTGCTGTTCTTCGAGAAGTCGGTGATCGTGCCGTTCGTCGCCTTCGCCGCGGCCGCCCTCGTCCGATATGTGGACGGCCGGGACCGGCCGATCCGGGTGGTGCTGCGGCGCGGCGCCGGGCTGTGGATCGGATCCACGGGGGTGCTGCTCTGCTGGCTCGCGGCCTATCTGACTGTGGTGCACAACATTTCGGTGGTTCGAAGTTCTTGGGCGGGGGTGCGTGCGCTGCTGCACCATGCGATCTCGCGCGGCATCGTGCCCGCGTTGCTGGGCGGACCGTGGGAGTGGGAGCGGTGGCTACCCTCGACGCCATGGGCCGCGCCGCCGGGGTGGGCGGTGGTGGGGGCGTGGATAGTCGTCTGCCTCATTGCGGCGCAATCTATTCGGGCCAGGCGTCGGGTGTGGCCGGTCTGGATTGCCGTGGCGGTCTACGTGGTGGCGGCGCAGCTGCCGGTGGCGCTGATCCGGGGCGGGCCGAATACCACCGCGGAGTTGTCCCAATCCCTGCGCTACCTCGCGGACCTGGCCGTGCCGCTGGCCGTCGCCGGGGCGCTGCTGCTGCGGGCCGATCCGCGGCGGCCGGGCTGTGCCGATCGGGCCTGGCCGCGGGCCCTGCGTGGTGATGCTTCGCTGCCGCCTCCGGGCCTGACGCGGCCAGGCCGCTCCGTAGTGGCTCCGGTCGCGGTGACCGCGCTGGTGGTGGCGTTCCTGGCAAGCAGCCTGTGGTCCACCTGGAGCTTCAGCCGATCCTGGTCGATCAGCCCGACCAGGATCTATCTGACGAACGTGAAATCCGCGCTCGCGGCCGGAGGTGCGCCCCTGCTGGAGCAGGATATGCCCTGGAATGTGCTGAGCCCGTTGATATATCCGCAGAACCGGATCGGCGCGGCGCTCGCCCCCCTCGTGGCCCCGGGCATGGTCGCCCACTCCACCGGGCACCTGCGAATGATCACCGACGCCGGCCGCATCGTCGACGCCACGGTCTGGTGGAACCGGGGCATCCTGCCGGGGCCCGATCCCGGCTGCGGCTATCGCATCACGGGGGCCGTACCGGCGCCCGTACCGCTCAATGGCCCGATGCTGGACAACGCCTGGACGGCCCAGCTCAACTACCTTGCCGACCGCGACGGGCACATCACGGTCGGCCTCGAACACGGCGAAACCGTGCTCGCCCCGGTCCGCGCGGGCCTGCACACGGTCTACGTCCGCATCATCGGCGGCGGATCCCTCCTGCGAATCGGCTCCCCCACACCGGGATTGAACCTGTGTCTCGGTGTCGGCCCGGTCGGCGTCGCCTCATACGAACGCTGAAAGCTTGCAGTGGTGGTTATCGGGCCGGCGACGCGAATCTCGGCAGCGGGTGCCCCGGCGAGGTCGCACAGTGGATCGGCCCGGCGAGAGCGGATCCGACACGGGGCCGGTGCTGGTCCTGTTCGGCGCGGCGAGTGGCGTGACGCGGGGACGGTGGTGCCTCGCCTGCCGGGTGGCCCGCACCTATGCTCGAACGCATGGCGTTCTGGGCGATGGTGGCACGTGAGACGGATGACGGCGTGGCGTTGGCGCGCGAGGAGGTCGGCGACGATTTCCTCGGGCCGGGCACGGTGACGATCAAGGTGCACTACTCGAGTGCGAACTTCAAGGACGGATTGGCGATCACGCCGCGCGGCGGGGTGGTGCGCAACTACCCGATCATTCCGGGTATCGACATCGCCGGAGAGGTGGTCGCCTCGCAGGACGCGGAGTTCGTGCCCGGTGACCACGTCGTTGCGCACGGCTACGGCATCGGGGTCTCGCAGAACGGCGGATTCGCCGAATACGCGCGGGTTCCGGCCGAATGGGCGGTGAAGCTGGACGGGCTGACCACGCGCGAGGCCGCCGCCCTCGGCACGGCCGGCTACACCGCCGCGATGAGCGTGCAGGCGCTGCTGGACCACGGCCTCGCCCCGGACGCCGGTCCGGTGCTGGTCACCGGCGCGACGGGCGGCGTCGGCAGCGTCGCGGTCGACATCCTCGCGGGCCTCGGTTTCGAGGTGATCGCCTCCACCGGTAAGACCGATGCGGGCGAGCGGCTTGCGGCCCTGGGCGCGAAGTCCGTGATCGGCCGCCTGCCCGAGGATCCCGAGGCAAAGGTGCGCCCGCTGGGTAAGGCGCAGTGGGCAGGCGCGGTCGACAGCGTCGGCGGTAAATCCCTTGCCTACGTGCTCAGTACGATCGAATACGGCGGCGCGGCCGCGATCAGCGGGCTGACCGGCGGCGCCGAACTCCCCACCACCGTCCTGCCTTTCATCCTGCGCGGCGTCGCCCTGCTCGGCATCGACTCGGTCCAGTTCCCGATCGACAGGCGCCGCAAGCTGTGGACCCGACTGGGCAACGACCTGAAACCGCAACACCTTTCGGAGGTCGAGAACTACGCCCCGATCACCGAGGCCGAATCCGTGCTCCACGCGATCCTCGAGGGTAGGCATTCGGGCCGTACGGTGCTGGGCGTGGTCGGCGAGTTCTGAGAATCGGCGCGAGCGCGGACGACCTCTATTTTAGACTGAAGTATCCAAAACATGTTACGGTTGACGCATGGCGCGACCCAGGCAATTCGACGAGGAGCAGGCCGTGGATGCGGCGATGCGTGCGTTCTGGGCCGCGGGCTACGAGGGCACGTCGACGCAGGAACTCTGTACCGCAACGGGTTTGGGGCGCAGCAGCATCTACAACACCTTCAGTAGCAAGCGGGACCTGTTCGAGCGGGCGCTGCGGCGGTACATGCGGGAGAAGAACTCCGGCATCAGCGCGGTGCTCGACGGCAACGGATCGGCGAAGGACAAGGTGCGGGCGCTGCTGTGGCAGGTCGTCGACTCGCCGCAGGATGATCCGCTCGGTTGCCTGGTGGTGAACGCGACGGTCGAGTTGGGGCCGCATGATGCGGAGCTGGCGGGGCTCCTGCGTGCCGATCTGGATGCCCGGCTGTCCGCGCTGGCCATGACAATCGTTGCCGGGCAGCGCGCCGATGATATCGATAAGTCAAGGGATGCAACCGATCTCGCGCAGTTCGTCATCGCCACGATCGGCGGTATGCGGGTCGCCGCGCGCGGGGGTGCGAGCCGGGAAACGCTGGAAGCTATCGCGTGCGTCGCGCTCGACTGTTTGTGATCGGTCGGCTCCGGCGTGATTGACCACCGCTGATTCAACCGACTCTGAGCCGGTTCTTCGCTGTCCGGGTTTTGAACTAAATAATCCAAAACTAGAGAGGTTCACCCCGATGCCCCTGGCCGTCTACATCCTGGGCCTGTCCATCTTCGCCCAGGGCACCTCGGAGCTCATGCTCGCCGGGTTGCTCACCGAAATATCAAGCGATCTAGGCGTTTCCGTGCCCAGGGCCGGTCTGCTGATCTCGGCGTTCGCGGTGGGAATGCTGATCGGCGCGCCCATCCTGGCGGTCGTCACCCAGCGCTGGTCGCGGCGCAATGCTCTGCTCATCTTCCTGGTGATATTCGTCCTGGCACATGCGGCCGCCGCGCTGACCTCCGACTACTGGGTACTGTTCGGTACCCGCGTGGTCGCGGCCTTCGTCTATGCGGGGTTCTGGGCGGTGGCCGCGTCGACCGCGGTCGACCTGGTGGCCGCCGACGCGCGCGGGCGGGCTATGGGTATCATCGCGGGCGGGCTGACGCTGGCGACGGTCATCGGGCTGCCTGCGGGCACCCTCATCGGTCAGCATTTCGGGTGGCGGGCCTCGTTCTGGGCCGTGGCCGTGCTGTCGGTGTTCGCCATGGCGGGCGTGATCGCGAAGGTGCCCCGGAGCCGTCCGCATGAGGTGCCGCAGGTCCGAAAGGAGCTGCGCGCCTTAGCGACCGGACCGGTTCTCATGCTCTACTGCACCATCATGCTGTCGACCGCCGCACTGCTGGTCACCTTCGGATATCTCGGCGCCCTGCTGATCGGGACGACGCGGCTGTCCCCCGGCTGGGTGCCGGTCGTGCTGGCGCTCTACGGCCTCGGCTCGCTCGGCGGCATCGTCATCGGCGGCCGGACCGCAGACATTCACCCGATGGGCAGCCTCGCCGTCGGCATCACCGGGGTGGCTGTCACGTCGGCGCTGCTGGCCTTGACCGCGCGCCAGCCCATCGCTGTTGGCGTCCTGGTATTTCTTCTGGGCGCCTTCGGTTTCGGCAGCAATCCGACGCTCAACAGTAGGGTCTTCACCCTGGCCCCCGCGGCCTCGACCCTCGGCGCCGCGGGGAACGTCGTCTCCTTCAATGTCGGCATCACCATCGGTCCCTGGCTCGGCGGCCTGGCCATCGGCGCGGGCATGGGCTATCCGTCGGTCGCGTGGATCGGGGCCGCGCTGGGTGTCCTCGCCGCGGTGGCGGTCGCCTGGTCGTATCTGCTCGAGCGTGGGAGTCGAGCTGCCGATTTCCCGAGCGGTCCGACACGGCCGGGAACCCATCGAGAGCTGAACGAGTCGATTACAAACGTTTGATTTCGACGGTTTGCGTTGTGGCGCAATTACTTTCATCTCGTGTACGGTCGCTGGCATGCCGACGCACCAGCACGAGGGCTTGGTCGAGTTGTTCAAGTCGCGACCCCAGCTAGCGACGTGGTTTCTTACCGAGATCTTCGATGTTCCACTGCCCGACTTTCAGGAAATTCACACCGAGCCATGCGATTTCACCGATATCGGGCCGAAGGAGTTCCGCGGCGACGTCGCGCTGGCGCTGAAGGATCCCTCCGGAAAGGAATTGGCGGGGATCTCGGTGGAGGTCCAGCTGGGTCGTGACGATACGCGGTCTTTTGCCTGGCCCGTATACGTGGCGACCTTGCGGGCAAGGCTGAGCTGTCCGGCGTATTTGCTGGTCATCGCCCCGCAAGCCAACATCGCACAGTGGTGCCGCCGTCCGATTAAGCTAGGTCATCCCGGACTGGTACTTCACCCGCTGGTGCTCGGGCCCGAGCTGATCCCGCAGCTGACCGACCCCGCAGAGGCCGTTGCCGAGCCCGAACGGGCGGTCCTGTCGGGCATGGCCCACGGCGATGGACCTAACGCCGAAGTCGTGCTCCGCGCGGTCCTGGCGGGCCTGAGCAAGACCGATGACGAACGCCGAGCCTTGTACACTGACCTGGTAGCTACCGGTCTGTCCCTTGCTGGTCAGCACCGTTTGGAGGAGATCATGGCGACTACATACAAGTACCAGAGCAACTTCGCCCGCCGATACGTCGAGCAGGGGCGCGCACAGGGAGAAGCAGAGATGCTGCTGACGATGCTCCAGACGTTCGGGGTCACAGTTACCGACGCAGCGCAGGATCGCATCACGGCGTGCACCGATGTTGAACAGCTCCAACGCTGGGCAGGGCAGGCCAAAGAAATCACCTCGGCAGACGAACTTTTCGTATAAGGATCGTCCGTCTCACTCGCGCTGGCCAGCGCGGTTTGGAGGTGATCATGCCGTCTACATACAAATACGCGAGCAACTTCGCTCGCTCTGATGTCGCATTTGATGAGGTACTTGGTGTCGGGCTGCGTGTGGCACGCAATTTGGCACTCGATGAGGCACGGAAGCTTATCCGGGCCATGCGGCACCTTGGGATTGCTGTGCAATACGAGTCGTATGACCAAATACTGTCCTGCACCGATGTCGAACAGTTCAAACGTTGGGCAGAACGGGCGACCGCCATCAGCTCGGCAGACGAACTATTCGACTGACCTTTGTCGAACTACCTGTCGCTGTCCGCCGCAGGACAGCGACAGGTAGTTCACGCCGCGACGGGGGCGGGGTCGTCGGCGAACTGGGTGCGGTACAGGTCTTCGTAGCGGCCGCCGGCGGCGAGGAGTTCGGTGTGGGTGCCGCGTTCGATGATGTGGCCGTCCTCGATGACCAGGATTTGGTCCGCGTTGCGGATGGTGGACAGGCGGTGGGCGATGACCAGGGCCGTTCGGCCGTGCAGCGCCGCGGTCAGTGCCTCCTGGACCGCCGCCTCCGAGGTGGAGTCCAGCGAGGCGGTTGCCTCGTCGAGGATCACCACCTGCGGCTGCTTGAGCAGCAGGCGGGCGATGGTCAGGCGCTGGCGCTCACCGCCGGACAGGCGGTAGCCGCGCTCGCCGACCATCGTGTCCAGCCCGTCCGGCAGCGAGGCGATCAGATCGTGTAACCGGGCCTGGCTCAGCGCGTCCCACAGCTGCTCGTCGGTGGATTCGGGGCGGGCCAGCAACAGGTTGGCGCGGATCGTGTCGTGGAACAGGTGACCGTCCTGGGTGACCAGGCCGACCGTGTCCTGGATCGAGCGGCCGGTGAGCTCGCGCACGTCGACCCCGTTGAGCCGCACCGCGCCGCCGTCCACGTCGTACAGGCGCGAAACCAGCTGCGCGATGGTCGATTTCCCGGCGCCCGAGGAGCCGACGAGCGCGATCACCTGGCCGGGCTCGGCGTGCAGCGAAATGCCGTGCAGCACCTCGGTTCCGCCGCGGGTGTCCAGGGTGGCGACGTCCTCGAGCGAGGCCAGCGACACCTTGTCCGCGGACGGATAACCGAAGTGCACATCGTCGAACTCCACCGACACCGGGCCCGCCGGCACGGACGTCGCGTCGGGGGCGTCCTCGATCAGCGGCGTCAGATCCAGCACCTCGAAGACCCGCTCGAAGCTCACCAGCGCCGACATCAGGTCGACCCGGGCACTGGCCAGCGCGGTGAGCGGGGCGTACAGCCGGGTCAGCAGCAGCGACAGTGCCACCACCGAGCCGGCGTCCAGGCGACCGTGCAGCGCGAACCAGCCGCCCAGCCCGTACACCAGCGCCACCGCCAGCGCCGAAACCAGCGTCAGCGCGGTCACGAACACGGTCTGCAGCATTGCGGTGCGCACCCCGATATCGCGGACCCGCCCGGCCCGCATTGCGAACTCGCGGGACTCCTGTTGCGGGCGGCCGAACAGCTTGATCAGGGTCGCGCCGGGTGCGGAGAAGCGTTCGGTCATCTGCGTGCTCATCGAGGCATTCAGCTGGGCGGCCTCGCGCTGGATGCCCGCGATCCGCGTGCCCATGCGCCGTGCCGGAATCATGAACAGCGGCAACAGGATCAGCGACAGCAGTGTGATCTGCCAGGACAGCCGGGCCATCACCACGACCGTGAGCAGCAGCGTGACGATATTGGTGACCACGCCCGAGAGCGTGGTGCTGAACGCGCGCTGCGCACCGATCACATCGTTGTTGAGGCGGCTCACCAGCGCGCCGGTACGGGTGCGGGTGAAGAACGCGATCGGCATTTTCTGCACGTGGTCGAAGACCGCGGTGCGCAGATCCAGGATCAGGCCCTCGCCGATGCGGGCGGACAACCACCGGATCACGATTCCCAGGGCGTTGTCCAGCACAGCGACCAGGCCGATGACGATCGCCAGTACGACGACCGACCGTGCTGCGGAATGCCCGACGATATCGTTGACCACCCGCCCGGCCAGCACCGGATTCGCCACCTCTAGCACCGCCGATATCATGCTGAACAGCAGAAACCCGATCAGCGGGCCCCGATGCGGCCGTGCGAACCGCAGGATCCGCCATGCGGTGGCCCGTTGGAACGAGCGCCGCTCCTGCGGTGCGTTCGCCTGCCGATACAGCTGGCTCCACGCCACCGATTCGATCGTCATGTACCCGTCCCTTTCGTTCCCGGCCCATTCAACTCCGGTGCACCGACACTAAGACCTCAACAATGGTTGAGGACAAGCCTTTCCCACCCGGATCCCGTTCGCGCACGGCGAAACTTCGTCGGTACATGGCCTCGCTGAACGGGCGACCTGCGGCGGCGTTGACTACCACCGCGATCACTCGGGCGTTCGCATCGCCGATGTGCCTGTCGGGCGACGGCGATCAGCCCGTGAGTGGAGTAAGTGGAACGGGTGGCGCCCCGCAGGTGACGTTTCGCGGCCGCCCGCGCGGGGCCTGGCCTGCGGTGTCGCGAGATCGTTCTAGGCTTTGGGTTATGCATGCGATCCGGTACGAGACTGTCGGAGGACCCGAGGTACTGCAGCTGGTCGACCTGCCGCTGCCCGAGCCGACGGGTGCGCAGGTGCGGGTGGCGGTTCGCGCGGCGGGGGTGAATCCTGCGGACTGGAAGGCGCGGCAGGGATCGATGGGCCCGCAGGACCTGCCGCGCGTGGCCGGTTTCGAGATCGCGGGTGTGGTCGACGCCGTCGGACCCGATGCCCCGTGGCGGGTCGGTGACCAGGTCATCGGCTGGGCGCAGGGCGGGGGCTATGCCGAATACGCCCTGGCCGAGCGGCTGGCGGCCAAGCCGGCCGGTCTGTCGTTCCCCGATGCCGTCGCGGTGCCGGTAGCGGCCAACACCGCCGGCGGCGGCCTCGAGGTGCTGGCGCCCGAGTCCGGCGAGACCCTGCTGGTGAATGGCGCCTCGGGCGCGGTCGGCGCGATGGTCGTGCAGCTGGCCCGGGCCGCGGGCGTGGAGGTGATCGGCACCGCATCGGCCGCGAATCAGGCCGTGGTGGCCCGGTTCGGCGCGACCCCGACAACCTACGGCGAGGGCGTCGTCGAGCGCGTCCGGGCCCTGGCGCCGCAGGGCATCGACGCGGTCTTCGACTGTGCCGGGCACGGATTCCTCGACGCCGCAGTCGTATTGCGCGGCGGGACCGGCCGAATCATCACGATCGCCGATCCCGCCGCGGCGGATAAGGGCGTGCGGTTCTATTCCCGCACCGGGGGACCCGCGCTCGATGTCGTCGAGCAGGTCGCCCAGCGGGTGGCCACGGGCGAATTCCTGCTGCCCGGCCCCGCCCGGACCTATCCGCTCGCCGAGGCCGCCGCCGCCCAGCGCGAGAGCGAAACGGGCCACGGCCTGGGCAAGATCGTCCTGGTGACCAGCTAACTTGCGGGTGGCGACATGACCGAGACGTGGCTGCGGGCCTTGGCGAGCAGGATCGACGGCGAGGTCGACGCCGGTGCGCGGCGGCGTGCCGAGTATGCCTCGGATGCCTCCAACTATCGGGTGTTGCCCACCGCGGTCGTCTTCCCTCGGGGTGACGCCGATGTGGCGGCGGCGCTCGGCGCGGCCCGGGACGAGGGCGTTCCCGTCACCGCCCGCGGGGCGGGAACATCGGTGGCGGGCAATGCGATCGGGCCCGGACTGGTGCTGGACTTCAGCAGGCATATGTCCGCGGTGCTCGACATCGATGCCGAAAATCGGTGCGTCCGAGTGCAACCGGGGGTGGTGCTGGCGACGTTACAGAGGCAGGCAGCGGTACACGGGCTTCGCTTCGGGCCCGACCCGTCCACCCAGAACCGCTGCACCTTGGGCGGGATGATCGGCAACAACGCATGTGGGCCGCGAGCGGTGGCCTGGGGCCGTACCTCGGATACCGTGCGTGAACTGCGCATACTCGACGGAAACGGCACCGAGCGGGTGCTCGGCGCGGGCCTGTCCGCGATCCCCGGCCTGGCGGAGTTCACCGGGTCGCACCTCGCGGTCATCCGCACCGAACTGGGGCGTTTCGCCCGCCAGGGTTCGGGATATGGACTCGAACAGCTACTGCCCGAGCGTGATCCGTCGGCCGCGCGGGCGTTCGTCGGCTCCGAGGGCACCTGCGGGCTACTGCTGGAGGCGTCGGTCCGGCTGGTGCCGGTACCGGCCAGCACCGTGCTGGTCGTGCTCGGATATCCCGATATGCCAACGGCCGCAGACGATGTCATGGCGGTAATGGCCAGTGGGCCGACCGCGGTCGAGGGCATCGACGCCCGCCTGGTCGACGCCGTGAGCGCGCACCGCGGCACGGTGCCGGACCTGCCCAAGGGCCGTGGCTGGCTTTTCGTGGAGCTGCCCGGCGACACCGCGGACGAGGCGTACGACCGGGCGGTCGCGCTGAGCCGGACCGCGCACGCGGTCGATTCCCGGATCATCACCGATTCCGCCGTGGCGGCGGGACTGTGGCGGATCCGGGCCGACGGTGTCGGCCTGGCCGGGCGCACCCCCGAGGGAAAACCGGCCTGGCCGGGCTGGGAGGACGCCGCGGTGCCGCCCGAGAATCTCGGCGCCTACCTGCGCGACTTCGAGGGTTTGATGCGCACGCACGGCGTCGACGGGCTGCTCTACGGGCATGTCGGTGACGGCTGTATCCATGTCCGCCTGGATCTGCCGATCGCCGATGCGCCGCAACGGTTCCGCAGGTTTCTCACCGATGCCGCGGATCAGGTTGTGCACCACGGTGGCTCGCTGTCCGGTGAGCACGGTGACGGCCGCGCTCGCTCGGAACTGCTCTCGCGCATGTACTCTCCGGCGGCCCTGGACGCCTTCGCCGAATTCAAGGCGTTGTTCGATCCGGACGATGTGTTGAATCCCGGAGTTCTGGTGCGTCCCACGGCGATCGATACCGATCTGCGCCTGGCGGGCCTGCGGCCGGTGCCCGTGGCGGGTGGGTTCGCCCTGCACGCGGACGGCGATATCGGTGCCGCCGTGCACCGATGCGTCGGAATCGGCAAGTGCCGCGCCGATACCCGCGCGGTGGGTGGCTTCATGTGCCCGTCGTACCTGGCCACCGCCGATGAAAAGGACAGCACCCGTGGGCGCGCCCGGGTCCTGCAGGAGGTCGTGCGCGGCGCGCTGGACTGGCGCTCGGACGAGGTCGCCGACTCACTGGATCTGTGCCTGTCCTGCAAGGCGTGTGGTGCGGACTGCCCCGCCGGGGTCGATATGGCCACCTATAAATCCGAGACGCTGCATCGGCGCTACCGGCATCGCCCGCGCCCGATCGACCACTACGCCCTGGGCTGGCTGCCGCGATGGCTCGCCGCGGGTACTCGCATGCCGCGCGCGGTCAACGCCCTCACCGCGATCGCTCCGCTGCGCCGCGCCGGTTTCCGCGTGGCGGGCATGGATCCGCGCCGGGAGATTCCACGCCTGGCGGACAAGACCTTCCGCCGCATGTGGGCCGAACGACGCCCGGTCGAATCTCCCACGGGCGCAACGGAGTCGGCCCCAGAGACGAGGCAGCCCGATCCGGTTGCGGGGGATGATCCGGGAGTCATGCTCTGGATCGACAGCTTCACCGACGCTTTTGCGCCCGAGATCGCCTGGGCAGCAGTAGATCTCATTGAATCGCTGGGGCATCGAGTCCGGATCCCCGAGCGACGGGTGTGCTGCGGGCTCACCTGGATCAGCACCGGACAGCTCGACGGCGCGCGGCGACGGCTGCGCGGCACGCTGGACGCGTTGGATTCCCATGTGCGCGCGGGCGGTGTCGTGGTGGGGCTCGAGCCATCGTGTACCGCGGCGCTGCGCTCGGATCTGCCCGAGCTGCTGCCCGATGATCCGCGGGCCGCGCCGACCGCGCGGGCGGTGCGGACGCTCGCCGAATTCCTCACCCGGGACCCGGCCTGGCGGGCGCCGGATCGCAGCGGCATGACGGTGGTCGTACAACCGCATTGCCATCAGTACGCGATCATGGGTTATGACGCGGACCGCGCAATTCTCGAACAAACAGGTGCGGCGGTGACGGAAGTTGCTGGTTGCTGCGGGCTTGCCGGTAATTTCGGCATGCAGTCAGGCCATTACGATATTTCGGTCGCCGTGGCGGAGAATGGATTGCTGCCCGCGCTGCGGAACGGCGGCGCCGCGGCCGAGTTCGTGGCGGATGGTTTCTCGTGTCGCACCCAGGCCGCTCAGCTCGGCGGCCGCGCGGGCCTGCATCTCGCCCAATTCCTGCTGGACCACTAAGTTTCCATCGCAAACACCCGCCGCGGACGGCGGGTGCCGGCGACGGACCGGACTCAGCTGCCGAACGGCAGTGTGCCCGGGGCGATCTGATAGCCGGAGCTACCGGAGAAGATCCCGCCCCAGATGTTGAGGATTGCGTTCAGCAGATTGGTGACCATGCGAGTCCTCCGTGGCTATGTATGCCTAACGATTGCCGATTTGTTTGATCTGGCGGGAAATCGTGCATTCCGATCGGCTCGTTACAAAGTACTGGTCAATGGATCAACTGTGCGAAGCCGGCGATCTCCGCCGCGGTGCCCGATCGGAGAGGCACATCATGCTCGAAGGCCCGGGCCGTATGGCGTCCGCTTCGCGCCGTGACGCACAATGACCCGGTGGATACGAGGGTCGATGCGGAGCGCACGGTGACCGCCGACGGCCCGATCGATCTCGCGAGCACCGTCGCGCCGCTGCGCCGCGGCCAGGGTGATCCGTGTCATACGATCGCCCGGGACGGCGCACATTGGCGGGCCTCGCGGTTCCCCGCCGGCCCGGTCACCTACCGGCTCACCCAGGCCGGACCGCGGGCGGTGAGCGCCCAGGCGTGGGGTCCGGGCGCCGCGGAGTTCGTCGACCGACTGCCCGGGATGCTCTGCCTGGACGAGGACGTCGCGGACTTCGCCCCGCAGCATCCGAAGATCGCCGAGGCGCACCGCCGCTTTCCCGGCCTCCGGATGCTGCGCACCGGCCTGATCTTCGAGGCGCTGGCCCCGGCGGTGCTCGAGCAGCGCGTACACACCGTATCCGCGCGGGCATCGTGGCGGCGGCTGGTGTGGAGGTTCGGCGATCCCGCGCCCGGGCCGACGCCGGTGCCGATGCGGGTGCCGCCGGCCGCGCAGACCTGGCGGCGCATCCCGTCCTGGGACTATCACCGCGCCAACGTCGACCCGCAGCGCGCCAAGACCATCGTGCTGGCCGCCCGCATGGCCGACAAGCTCGAACAGGCGGCCGCGATGGATCCGGCGGCGGCGGCGCAACGCCTGCACATCGTCCCGGGCATCGGCGCGTGGACCGCCGCGGAAATCGCCCAGCGGGCCCTCGGCGATCCGGATGCCCTGTCGGTCGGCGACTTTCATCTGGCCTCGATCGTCGGCTGGACCCTGCTCGGCCGCCCGCTCGACGACGACGCCATGGTCGAATACCTCGAGCCCCTACGCCCGCACCGCTACCGCGCCGTCCGCCTGCTGGAGATCTCCGGCCAGGCCCGCAAGCCCAAATTCGGCCCGCGCACTCCCCTGGTCGACATCACCCGCATTTGACTGCCCACCGTCATTAATTCTCGCTCGCCGCGGCATTTCCGGCCGCGACGGCGCGCGAGAGCGCCTCGGGCACCGGGATTCGGCCGAGGTACATCTCGGACAGAATCGGTGTGATCGCCTCCAGTGCGGCCTGAAAACCCGGCCCGCCGCCGCTGGAGATGCGGGGTCCGCGCAGCACATCGAAGAACGGAGAGACATCGATTCCCTTGTGCGCCCAGAAGTCTCGATAGGCCTGCTGGTCGGCGACGACGGCGGGGACGCTGGCGCCGTCCTGGGCCAGATAGCGGTTACCCGCCGCGCTGCCCAGCCAGGCCAGCAGGCGGCGCACCGCATCGGGGTGTGCGGTGGCGGCATTGGCGGCGATCCCGATCGCATTGTCGGTGCTGACCCGACCGGCGGGGCCCTGCGGAATCATCGCCACTCCCCACGGGAACCTGGCCTGCTGTGCGATCTGGGCGAGGTTGTAGGTACCCGACTGGAACAACGCCATTTTCCCTTGCAGGAAGGCATTTCTGGTGAAATCGGTGTTGGTGTTGGTATCGGCCGCCGAGGGGGCGAGCCGGCCGGCGAGCAGCCGGGTCAGATAGCCGAACGCCGCATTACCCTGCGGACTGTCGAAATCGAACCGGCCGTCGTGTCCCTGGAACTGCCCACCGGCCGAACCGAGGAAGGGCAGTTCGATGGACTGAAAGTCGTTGGCGACGTTGAATGCCCACGGTGCGACCGCGGCCAGGCGATGCAGCATTGGGGTGAAGGTGTCCGCGCCCGGGGCCCACGACAGCGTGGACAGCTCGTCCGGGTCGATATGCGCGACCGAGAGCAGTGCGCGGTTGTAGTACACCGCGGTGCCGCCGTCCACGAATTGTGGTACGGCCCAGAGCTTTCCGTTGCGGGTGTACTGCGCGACCGCGGACGGATCCCACGCCCGTGCGGCGTCGGGTCCCAGCAGCCTGCCGATGTCCAGCAGCCTGCCCGCATCGGCGTAATCCTCGTACAGGTTCGTCCAGAACACGTCGTCCGCGGTGCCCCCGGCCACGTCCAGCCGCAGCTTCTGCGGATAGTTGGCCCACGGCACCACCGTGATCCGCACCTCGACATCCGGATTCGCCCGCTGGAAGGCATCGAGCGAGGCCCGGTAGGCGGGCACGAAACTCTGGTCCCAGATCCGCATCCGCAGCACCGTGCGGCCCGAGCCGTCGCCGGTGCGGCCGAGCCACAGTGCGGCCGCGATCAATAGCGCCGCGCTCAGCACGATCGCCAGCACCGCGCGAGACGATGTTTTCACTTCAGCCCCGTCCAGGCGATGGACCGCAGCACCTGACGCTGGAATATCAGGAACAGCAGCACCAGCGGCACGATCGCCAGTGTCGTCGCGGCCATCACCAGCGTCCACTGCGCGTTGTACTGGGTCTGCAGATTCGCGGTCGACACCGTGAGCACCTGCCAGGTGTGGCCGCTGCTGGCCACCAGCGGCCACATGAAATTGTTCCACTGCGTCACGACGGTGATCAGCGCGAGCGTGGCCAGGATCGGCCGGCTCATCGGCACCATCACGTGGACCAGGATGTCGAGGGTATTCGCGCCGTCGATCCTTGCCGCGCCGAGCAATTCCTCGGGGATCGACTGGAAGTACTGGCGCAGCAGGAAGATTGCGTACGGCGAGGCGAAGATGAACGGAAGTATCAACGCCCAGAATGTATTCAGCCAGCCCAGCTTTGCGAACATCAGATACAACGGGATCAGGGTCACCATCGACGGCACCATCATGGTGCCGAGATAGACCCAGAACAGCGCCTCGCGACCGGGAAATTCGGTGCGCGCGAACGCATATGCCGCCAGGATCGAGGTGATCAGCTGCCCGCCGGTGATGCATGCGGTCATCAGCGCGGTCACCAGGACCGCGCGGCCCAGGCCCTGACTCAGCACGGTGGAGAAGTTCTCCCCGGTCACCGGATTCGGCAGTGCCAGTGGCGCACCCGATGCGAGCTGGCCGGGGGTCTTGATCGCGGTCAGGGCACTGAGCACCAGCGGCGCCACCGTGAGCAGCGCTCCCGCGATCAGTAGCAGATACACCGCGACGGTGCGCACCCGCGCGGGGAACCTGCCGCGCCGCCTCGCCTCAGTACTCATAGGTGGTCCGATTCCGGAAGTACCGATGCTGGATCAGCGTGATGGTGAACATCACCACGAACACGACGATCGCCATCACCGCCGCGCGTCCCGGTCGGGCAGCGTCGAATGCCTCGGAAAAGATCCGCATCGCCACCACATCCGTTCGATCGCCGGGCCCGCCCTTGGTCAGCGCGTATACCGTGTCGAAGGTTTGGAATGCGGTGAGCATCCCGGTCACGAGCACGAAGAACATGGTGGGCCGCAGCAGCGGCAGCAGCAGCCAGCGGGTGCGCCGCCACCCGCTCGCCCCGTCCAGCGCGCCCGCGTCGAGAATCTCCTGCGGTATCGCCCGCAGCCCGGCGACGAAGAACAGCGCAACATAGCCGAAGTTCGACCAGATGCTCACCGCCGCAACCGAAGGCAGCGCCAGCATCGGATCGGACAGCCATTCGATGCGCTGTCCCAGCAGCGCATTCACCGCACCGCCGGTGGGCGCGAACAGCCACTGCCACACCACGCCCACCGCGACCGGAGCGCACATCCACGGCAGCGCGTAGACCACTCGCAGTACCGCGCCGCGCTCGCTCCGGGCCAGCGGCGCGGCCACCGCGAACCCGAGCACCGTCTGCAGCGGCACCACGATCGCCGCCAGCGCGAGCGTCACCAGCAGCGCATGCCCGAAGGCCGGATCGGTCAGCACCGAGCGCCAGTTCCCCAGACCCGCGAACCGCATGGGCCCCAGCAGATTCCAGCTGTGCAGGCTCAGCCACGCCACCACCGCGATCGGCAGCAGCAGAAAACAGCCGACCCCCACCAGGCTCGGCAGGAGCAGCGCATAACTCGTCAGGGCACGGCGAACCGCACGTCGGTCCATGCTGTGCGAACCTACCGGCATGGGCGCTGAAAGGCCTGACGCGCCCGGGCTGTGTCGATGGAGCCCGGTCGCGGGCCCTGCGTGGTGACGCTCCGCTGCCGCCTCCGGGCCTGACGCGCCCGGGCTCAGTTGGTGGGCCCGCCCGCGACGTAGATGACCTGGCCCGAGACGAAACCGGCGCCCTCGCTCACCAGGAACGACGCGGTGTGGGCGATATCCTCGGGGCGGCCGACCCGCTGGACCGGGATCTGGGCGGCGGCCGCGGTCTGGAAATCCTCGAATCCGACGCCGATCCGCGCGGCCGTCGCGGCGGTCATATCGGTGACGATGAAGCCCGGCGCGATCGCGTTGGCGGTGACGCCGAACTTACCCAGTTCGAAGGCGAGGGTTTTGGTGAATCCCTGCATACCGGCCTTGGCCGCGGAATAGTTGGCCTGCCCGCGGTTGCCCAGCGCCGAGGTGCTCGACAGGTTGACCACGCGGCCCCATTTCGCGGCCACCATATGGGACTGCACCGCGCGGGTGAGCAGGAATGCGCCGCGCAGGTGCACGTTCATCACCGCGTCCCAGTCGTCGACGCTCATCTTGAACAGCAGGTTGTCGCGCAGAATGCCGGCGTTGTTGACCACAACGGTCGGCCCGCCCAGCGATCCGGCCAGCTGCTCGATGGCCGCGGCCACCGATGCCTCGTCGGACACGTCCGCGCCCAGGGCCACGGCCTTGCCGCCCGCCTCGGTGATGGCCTGGACGGTGTCGGCGCAGTGCGCGGCGTCGAGGTCGAGCACGCCCACGGCCAGTCCGTCGGCGGCCAGGCGTTTGGCGACCGCCGCGCCGATCCCACGGGCGGCTCCGGAAACTACGGCAACTTTATCGGCCATGGTTGTTCAATCCTCCGTCTGCAGTGTGCGTACACCGAATCCAGCTTCTCGCACCAAGCAGCATACGAACCGGAGAGTAGGTATCAGTTCACAACCGCCGAACGGGCTCGATTACGAGGTCCACGGCGTCCAGGCGGCGGCGCGCCCCGCCTGCTGGCAGACCAGGGCGTGACCGTCGGAGGTTCGTGCGCTCTTATCGGTGGCCGGATTACATTTCGCGCCGTTGTCGTACACGGCGGTGGAGACTGTGTAAGGCCCGGTCCAGCGGTAGCCGCTGCTGCCCTGCAGGCACAGCAGCGTGCTGCTGTCGGATGCGGTGCCGATGAGTGCGGCCTGGCCGACGGTGCATACCTCGCCCTGGACGACACCGACCGGGGCGGAGGCGTCGGTGGTGGTGGGTGCGGTCACCGGTGCCGAGGCGGTCGTCGATGGCAATTCGTTGCTCTGCGTCATCGGCGCGACCGCGGCGGGCTGCGTCTGCGTCTGCGTTTGAAGGCGGAACAGGTTGTGCGGCAGCGAAACTCCGGACAACACCAGCAGGCCCGCGATGATCATCACCTCCGCGACGCCCATCATCAGCGCGAACAGCGCCATGATGCGCCCGCGCGGATGGCTGAAGGAGATGAGCCCGAAGATGATCGCCACCGGGAACAACCCGATCAGCGCGCCGACCAGGGCCACGATCGAATACGGATTGACGATCGGCGGCACCTCGACCCGCAACCGGCCCGATCGCCGTCGGCTCGATCCGGCCTCGTACCGGTCGTCCTCCGGTTCCGGCGCGGGCGCGCGCCGCCGTACGGTGCCGGTGTCGTATGCCTCGTCCTCGGCCGCTGGAGCCGAGTTCCGGCGGGACTGTGCGATGTCGTAGACCTCCTCGGTCACCGGATCCACCCGCGGGGCTTCTCCACTGTCGTAGGCTTCCTCGGGCGAGGGAGCCGGGCTTCGGCGAGACTGTCCCGTGTCGTAGATCTTCTCTGTTGCGGGAGCCGAGCGCTGTATCTGTCCGCTGTCGTAGACAGCTTCCGGCGCGGGGGCCGGTAGTCGCAGGGCCTGCCCATTGCCCTCGCCCCCGTCCGGCGCGTGGACGGTGTGTCCGTTGGAGTAGGCCAATTCCGGTGCGGGGGCCGCCTGCCCGTTGAGATAGCCCCCGTCCGGACCGGAATCCGGAGCCGAGACTGGGTGTCCGTTGGTATAGGCCAACGGCGGTGCGGGGGCCGGTAGCCGGGCCGCCTGCCCGTTGGCGTATCCCCCGATAGGTGGAGAGGCAGGTAGCCGACCCGTTTGTCTGCCGGGGTAGCCGCCTTCCGGTGCGGGGGCCGGTAATCGGAAGGCCTGTCCGTTGGCGTCGGTGCCTTCCGGCGCGGGAGCTGGTAGGCGGCGCGGTTGTGCGTTCATGCGGACACCGTCCGGCGGGGTAGCCGGCAGTCGGGCCGTCTGCCCGGTGCCATAGCCGCCCTCCGGCGCGGGGGCCGGTAGTCGGAGGGCCTGTCCGTTGGTGTGGCCGCCGTTGTGCGGGGAGGGCACCAGCCGTCGGGGCTGCCCAGTGGTGTGGCGCTCTTCCGGCGCGGCCTCCCAGGATTGCGCGGTGGGCGCCTGCATGGGGCGCTCGAATACGGCTTCCCAGGGGTCCGCCACGGGAGCCGGGATCGGTCGCTCCGATACCGGTTCCCACCGCCGGTCCGGTGCGGTGGTCGCCGACGCGCCGCGTGGCTGCGCGGAATTCGGGCGCTCGATCTCCCGCCCCATGACCGGATTCTGCCGAGTCGGTCTCGAATCCCAGTCCTGTCCGCCCGGTTCGGGCGGCAGCCGCCGATTCTGTGCCGTACCCCACCGGTCGTCCTCCGGCTCGGCCACCGGCCACGGGCCGCCGGGGGGTGCCCAGCCCTCGGCCTCGGTGGACTGCTTGCGGCGAGCCATGCGGTTCCTCTCACACTCGAGCAGGAGCCTCATACACCGGACCCGCCCCGTAACGAAGAGGATAGGCGTTCGCTCCGGCCGTGCGCGGTTTACGGACGGCTTTGCCGACGGCGCCCATGTGGTGCCCGGCCCCCGCTCGCAACATCACCCGCCGGGCGGCAACCCCTCCGCCCGGCGGGTGTGCGGTCAGGATTCGGCGATGACCCGCTCACCGACGACCGCCGTGCGCAACCGCATCAGCGCGCCCGCAATCCAGAACAGGAGGCGGTCGTAGCGGTTGAGCGGCGCATGTGCCGCACGGCCCCCCTGAAACATGGTGCGGGGTGGCGGGGCGCGATGGCGTGCCGGTGTACCGGGGCCGGGTGCCAGATACAGCGTGGCGCCACGCCGCCCGGGGGCGGGCGTATGGCGCGCGGGAGCGTCGACGCGCCGGGCGGTGGTGCGGCTGGGAGGAGGGATCAGCCGCACCACCCTTCGGCGCCCTGTCGTGCCGGGGACAGTCACGGCAGGGCTCGTTGATCGAGTACGCAGCGACCCTCTTCGACCAGCACGGCGCGGGCGCGGCGGCGCACCCGGCACAGGTCGACCGAGCACTCGAGGTGCAATTGCATTGCGGCATGGGCCTGTTCGGTCGTCAGGACGCCCGGATCGACGCCGCAACGTAGCAGCCCGGCCACCGGCATATTGAGGTTGGTCAGCTGCACGACAGCACCGCCTCGTGTCCGCGGCTGCGCCGTCGTGGTGGTGGCTGTTCGTCCCAGGGCTGCTGGTGGATTGCCAGACCCAGTGCTTCCAGCAGTGTCAGCCCCACCTTGGTTGCTAAACCGCCGACCGAATCGATCAGTTGTGGCACCGCTTCGGCAATCTGTAATGCCGCGACCGCCTGGGTGCCGGTCAGGGTGCGACCGGGCAGATACGAGACCACCCAGCCCTCCTGTCCGACACTGCGGGCCCGGTGGGGCGTGCGGTCACTGGTCATCAACGACGACCCGATGACGTGTACAGCCATGACTCCTCGTTCCTGCGTGCGAATCCTGATGATGCCCGGAGGTTTCGAGATCTACTGCGAAGCAGATGTTAACTCCGAGCACACATCCAGCATCCACCAAACGCCGATACGACGCGCCCGGATTGGATATCCATGGCGAATTCAGGCGAATGTCCAGCAGCGAATCCACCTGGGGGAGGAAGATTCTCCACAGTGGACGAGGACCCCCGCCGACGCGACGGAGGGTCGTGGCGGGGGCGCGAAAGTGGTCCACCCTACCCGACCCGTGCTCGATGCCGACGGCATCCGAATGGAACGGAGTGTGCTGTGTCCGATAGTTCCGATAATGGTTCCGAAACCGCCTCGTCATCGACCCTGCCCCGACGCCAGCTCGGAAGACATCTGCGGGACTGGCGAACTCAGTCAGGGCAGACCATCGCCGAGGCCGCGAGGCTGATGGAGTGGGGTGCAAGCACCCTGCAGCGCCTGGAGAAGGGGCAGGCAGATCGCATACGCACCATAGACATTCAGGAACTTTGTCGCATCTACGGCATTCCGGAGGCGTTTGCCGAGGGGCTCAAGGGGCTGGCCCAGCAGGCGGCGGTCAAGAGCTGGTGGCACGCCTACGGCGACCTGATTCCCGAAAACTTCGATGTCTTCGTGGGTTTGGAGGCATCGGCCCGGCGGCTGACCTCCTATCAATCGGATCTGGTGCCGGGTCTGCTGCAGACCGCCGACTACGCCCGCGCACTGAACCGCCTCGGCTATCCCGGGGATACCGATGAGGAGTTGGAGCGGCGGGTCCAGCTGCGACTTCAACGGCAGGCCTTGATTACTCGCAGGAATCACCCGGCAACACTGGAAGTGGTGCTCGATGAGTCCGTGTTGCGTCGCGTCGTCGGAAGTGCAAGGGTGATGGCGGCGCAGCTCCGGCACTTGGCCGACATCAGTACTCGGGAAAATGTCACGCTGCGCATCTTGCCCTTCACAGCCGGTGTGCCCCTGGGCCTTTCGCCCGGCCCGTTCGTGATTCTCGAGTTCGGGACCGACAGCAAGGGGCAACCGGTGGAACCTCCTGTCGTGTACGTCGAGGGGTTCACCGGAGATCTGTACCTCGAGAGGAAAGCCGACGTGCGGCGGTATCGGCAGGCGCACGAGGTTCTACAGCGCTGCGCGTTGGACGGTGACAACAGCAGGCATCTGCTGCGGCAGATCGCGAAGGAATATGTGGCATGAGCGGGTCATGAGCGCTGCCTGGACCGCGCCCCTGCCGGAAAGGACCAGAGGATGAGCGGAGAGTTGGACGGCGCTGCGTGGTTCAAGAGCAGTCGCAGCGGCGCGGGCAAGGAGTGCGTCGAGGTCGCATATCTAGGTAGCGGGCGGATCGGCGTCCGGGACAGCAAGAACCCGGGTGGTCCTGCGCTGATATTCGCCCCGGACGACTGGACGTCGTTCACCGCGGCAGTACAGGGCGGCCGGTTCGACACCCGTTGACCGATCGGGCCGATGAGCGGCGGGCGGGTCTGTGGCCTGCATTGTGAATGCGGGCCCGCCACACGGCTACCGTGGAGTCACCGCACGACGGCCGCCGAAATATTCGCTAACCGGGCGATTCCGGCGATGATCACGAAACGGTGGCCATTGTGCAACGAAACCATGTTTGCCTATGTCTGTTATGGGTAAACCTTATATGTGGACCGAGGACTGAAAAACGCTCCCCGGTATCGCAAGCTGTTGCCCGGCGATGGTGTGGAACGCCTGATCGTGGGAATGCTGTTCGCGGTATCGGCGGGAGGTGTGTACGTACTGACCGGAGCGGTGTTTTCGGCGTTGCTCATCGGCGTGCTGGTCGCGGTCGTGGCCGTCGGAGTAGTCACCCAGCTCTAGTCCGTCGTGCCAGGCCACGCTCATGCGGCCCAACTGGGGACGCGCCGAGAACTCGAGACGCATCGAACGTGAGACGCACCCCGTCCCGGCGGCCGCCGAGACGGGGTGCGTTGTGCATTGCTATCGCCGGAACAGCTTGTTGCCCAGCCAGACGATGGGATCATATTTGCGGTCGGCGACCCGTTCCTTCATCGGAATCAGGGCATTGTCGGTGATCTTGATATGTTCCGGGCACACCTCGGTGCAGCACTTGGTGATATTGCACAGGCCCAGGCCGAATTCGTCCTGGGCCATATCACGACGGTCGGCCACATCCAGCGGGTGCATTTCCAGCTCCGCGACCCGCATCAGATAGCGCGGGCCCGAGAAGGCGTCCTTGTTGTCCTCGTGGTCGCGCACGACATGGCAGGTGTTCTGGCACAGGAAGCACTCGATGCACTTGCGGAACTCCTGCGAGCGCTCGACATCGACCTGCTGCATCCGGTAGTCGCCGGGCTTCAGATCGGCCGGCGGCGTGAACGACGGGATCTCCCGGGCCTTGCGATAATTGAACGACACATCGGTCACCAGGTCGCGGATGACCGGGAAGGTGCGCATCGGGGTCACCGTCACGACCTCCTCGGGGGAGAAGGTGGACATGCGCGTCATGCACAGCAGCCGCGGGCGGCCGTTGATCTCGGCCGAACAGGATCCGCACTTACCCGCCTTGCAATTCCAGCGCACCGCCAGGTCGGGCGCCTGGGTGGCCTGCAGTCGATGGATGATGTCGAGCACGACCTCACCCTCGTTCACCTCGACGGTGAAGTCCGTCAGGGCGCCACCATCGGTGTCGCCGCGCCATACTCGGAATTTGGCGTCGTAACCCATTGCTATGCATCCCCTTTCACGGAGGACGATTCTGCTGCCGCCGGATGATCGGCGAGTTCCGCAGGGGTGTAATACTTCTCGAGCTCACCCAGGTCGAATAGCGCCAAAAGCTCGCCACGCATCGGCTTTTGCGGCTCGCGGGTGACGGTGACGGCGGGCACGGTCTGGCCGACCCCGTCGGGATCGACCCGGCACACCAGCAATGCCTTGCGCCAATCCGCATCCATCTTGGGATGATCGTCGCGGGTATGCCCGCCACGGCTTTCGGTGCGCAACTGCGCCGCGTGGGCCACACATTCGCTGACCAGCAGCATATTTCGCAGATCCAGTGCCAGATGCCAGCCCGGGTTGAACGGCCGCTGCCCCTGGACGGTCACGTGGTCGAAGCGTTCGCGCAGCTCACCGAGCTTCTCGATGGCCTGCGTCAGCTCCTGATCCTTGCGGATGATGCCCACCAGATCGTTCATGGTCTGCTGCATATCGCTGTGCAGGGTGTACGGATTCTCCGCGGTCCCCTCGGCCGGCGGATCGAACGGCGCCAGCGCGGTTTTCGCGGCCGCGTCGATATCGGCGTCCGCGACCGCGGGACGCTCGGCGAGCTGTTCGACATAGGCGGCCGCGCCCAGGCCCGCGCGGCGCCCGAAGACCAGCAGGTCCGACAGCGAATTGCCACCGAGCCGGTTGGATCCGTGCATGCCGCCGGAACACTCGCCGACCGCGAACAGCCCCGGCACCGCCGCGGCGCCGGTATCCGGGTCGACCTCGATACCGCCCATCACGTAGTGACAGGTCGGGCCGACCTCCATGGGTTCGGCCGTGATGTCGACGTCCGCAAGCTCTTTGAACTGATGATGCATCGAGGGCAGCCGCCTGAGGATCTCCTCGGCCGGTAGCCGCGAGGCGATATCGAGATACACCCCGCCGTGCTGTGTGCCACGGCCCGCCTTGACCTCTTCGTTGATGGCGCGGGCCACCTCGTCGCGCGGGAGCAGATCGGGGGTGCGGCGCGCGGAGTCGTTATCGCGCAACCACTGATCGGCCTCCTCCTCGGTCTCGGCGTACTGACCCTTGAAGACCGCGGGGATGTAGTCGAACATGAACCGCTTGCCGTCGGCGTTCTTCAGTACCCCGCCGTCGCCGCGCACACCCTCGGTGACCAGGATGCCCTTGACGCTCGGCGGCCAGACCATCCCGGTCGGATGGAACTGCAGGAACTCCATATTGATCAGCGACGCCCCGGCCCGCAGCGCCAGCGCATGCCCGTCCCCGGTGTACTCCCAGGAATTGGAGGTCACCTTGTAGGACTTGCCGATTCCGCCGGTGGCCAGCACCACCGCGGGCGTCTCGAACAGGACGAACCGGCCCGATTCGCGCCAGTAGCCGAACGCCCCGGCGATCCGCCCCTGTTGATTGGGGTGTGAGCGGGGGCCCTCCGTGGTTACGCCAGCTGCCTCCTCCGGGCCCTGACCGCTCACACCGGTATCCTTGAGCAGGTCGGAGATGGTGCATTCGGCGAAAACCTTGATGCGCGACTCGTAGTCGCCGGTCTCCGCGAAATCCTCCTGCTGCAGCGACACGATTTTCTGCTGCATGGTGCGGATGATCTCGAGGCCGGTGCGGTCGCCGACGTGCGCCAGGCGCGGATAGGTATGGCCGCCGAAGTTGCGCTGACTGATCCGCCCGTCCGGGGTCCGATCGAACAGCGCCCCATAGGTTTCCAGCTCCCACACCCGGTCGGGGGCCTCGAGGGCGTGCAGCTCAGCCATCCGCCAGTTGTTGAGGAACTTGCCGCCACGCATCGTGTCCTTGAAATGCGTTTGCCAGTTGTCCTTTTCATTGGTGTTGCCCATCGATGCCGCGCAACCGCCCTCGGCCATCACGGTGTGCGCCTTACCGAACAGCGACTTGCACACCACCGCGACCGTCAGACCGTGTTCACGTGCCTCGATTACCGCTCGCAGTCCGGCGCCGCCGGCACCGATCACCACGACGTCGTACTTGTGCCGTTCGACTTCAGGCATGGAACCGAATACTCCTGTAGGGGCGAGGACTTGGGGATAGGCCAGCGGGCATCAGTTGACGAACCGAAGGTCCGTGAGGGTGCCGCTGGCGACCAACATGACGTAGAAGTCGGTCAGCGCAAGGGTGCCCAGGGTGGTCCAGGCCAGCGTCATGTGACGGGTGTTCAGCTTGGATATCTGGGTCCAGAGCCAGTAGCGCACCGGATGTGCGGAAAAGTGCTTCAGGCGCCCGCCCGCGATATGGCGGCAGGAGTGGCACGAGAGCGTGTAGGCCCACAGCAGAACCACATTGGCGACCAGGATGATATTGCCGAGCCCGAAGCCGAATCCGCCGGTCTTGCCGTGGAAGGCCATGACCGCGTCGTAGGTATTGACCAGCGAGACCACGACCGCGATATAGAAGAAGTAGCGGTGCGCGTTCTGGATGATCAGCGGAAGCTTGGTCTCTCCGGTGTATTTCGCGTGCGGCTCGGCCACGGCGCAGGCGGGCGGGGAGGCCCACACCGACCGGTAGTAGGCCTTGCGGTAGTAGTAGCAGGTCAGCCGGAACAGCAGCAGGAACGGCAGCGCCAGGAATCCGAGTGGAATCCAGCCCGGCAGCGCACCCAGCCAGTGCCCGAAGTGGCTCGCGCCCGGTGCGCACGAGGTGCTGATGCACGGTGAATAGAAGGGTGTCAGATAGTGGTAGTCGGAGACCCAATATGCCGTTCGCACAAAGGCTCTGACCGTCGCATAGATGATGAATGCGGCCAGGCCGAGCACCGTCAGCAGCGGGGATACCCACCACCTGTCGGTGCGCAGTGTCCGGTCCGCGATAGTTGCCCGGCCACGGCCGAAGACCCCCGTGCCCGAATCGGTAGCTGAACGTGTTGCAAGCTCACTCACGGCAGAATGCCTCGCTGATCTACCCCGTGGAACGTCATCGTTACCTCCGGCATCGGATGTGATGCTGAGCACCATACGGCACCCGAGCTATCGCCTGTCAGGGGTCTCAGGGATATCGACCCGGCTTGATTCGTATGATTTGCGCCACATTTTCTGATCAAGGTCCGATGGACCGGTGTGGGCGAACCTTAAGCAAATCTAACGAACCAGGCTGGCTAACAAGGTCATTCGGCCCGGATAGGAATTGGGACGTTTCACAACGGAGCGATTCCCGCTGTACCGACGCATACCAGCAACAACTCGGCGGACCATGATCGACTGCCGACCGTGGGCCGGGGTCGATAGGGGGATCGAATCACCGCCGGGCCCTCGGGTGCGCCGCGACGGCGAGGGGGTGGGCCCTGGGATAGCGGAGCATCGAAGGCGCGCACATGCCGAAATGGCGCGCCAATGCTGCGGCGCGCCTACGCGATGGGGTGACCGGGCCGACGCCTTATTTGGTGCGGGGCCGGGAGTGGAAGCCGAGGCCCTCGTCCTGTGCGCCCATCCAGGCCGCCTCGTCGGACTTGCTGTCCGGCACGTAAATGACCTCCTGCTCGCGGCGGGAGGTGAGCTCCGGCGGCGGCGCCTGTTCGAAGTCTTCGGCGTCGAGGGTCAACCGCTCGAGGTCATTTTCCAGGCGCAGCACGGACGTGGCATTGCCGTAGCGGCCGCGCAGTGCGCCGATGCACTGTTGCAGTTGGTCGACGGCGGAGTGGAGCTCTGCAATCTCGCTGCGTGTCATCGAAACCTCCTCGAGCCCGTGTGATGGACGACCCTGCGCTGCGCCGCCCGAATGTGCCGTCCTGTGATAGACGGCACATCGTGATCTCCAACACAGTAGCCGATCTTTCGCATCTTGGCTCGTCCGGAAGCCGGAACAGGTCTTTCACCCAGCCTCGGCATAGACCGTGTCGGTCTCGGTGACCGCCGTGCGGGCCCGCTCGACCAGGGCGGCGACCGCCGCCGCGACCTCCTCGGTGCGCTCGAGGATCACGCTGTGTCCCGCGCCGTCCAGCCGCACCAGTTCGGCCCCGGGGAGCTGGGAGGCCAGCACGACCGAATGCGCGAAGGGGATCAGGATGTCGGCCGAACCGGCCAGCACCAGCGTCGGCAGGTCGGCCAGCAGCCGCAGCGTCGCGGTCTCGTCGAACCGGATCAGCGAATCCAGGAAGCTCGCCATGGTCAGCAGTGGCGTGTCGTTGAGCATGGCGGTCGCGACCGCGACCATGCGCGGGCTCACCGGGCGGGTGCCGAAACTCGCCTCGCGCATAATCGGCTCGAAGATGCGTCGACTGAATTGCTTGGACGCCTGCATGGCGCGCGGCGCGCGCCGCACCGCGGTCTGTAGCGAGCTGACCGCGCGCCGGTTCAGGAAGCGGGCCAGTCCGACGTGGGTGATGCCGCCGGCGGCCGCGGCGATCAGGCCGATGCCGATGATGCGGGTGCCGATCGCCGCCGGGAAGAGCCGCGCGTAGGCGAGCGCGACCATCGCGCCCATCGAATGCCCTACCAGCACAACCGGTCCCGTCGGAGCCGCCGCACGCAGCACCGCGTCCAGATCGCGGGCGAGCTGATCGATGGTGTAGGTGGACGGGTCGGCCGTGCCGGATGCGCCGTGGCCGCGGTGGTCGTAGAACACCATGCGAGTGCTCGAACCCAGGTGCCCACCCACCCCGTCGGCTCCGCAAGCTCCGCCGCCATACCGTCCCCATTGCGGCAGCAGCTGTTCGCGCAGCAGGGACCAGGACTCGGCGCGCAGGCAGTGGCCGTGGACGAACACGACGGACAGCGGTGCGTCGGACGGGCCGAAGGCGCGCACGGCCAGCGGGGTTCCGTCGTCGGCGCTGACGGTGACACGGTGGCCGTCGTAATCGGCGGCGCGTACGGCGAGTATGGACATAACGCCTCCTGGAAGAGTCGCTCTTGCCCGGTTGTCGATAGAAATTGCCTGCGTGTTAACCGCTCTAACCTGCTGTTATCCAAACGTGGTTGAACTGCGGCCGGTCGTCGATTACGGGCGGCCGTGTCGCGTCGGGCTCCTCGCCGCCGCGTCGGCCACGCGGCTGTGGTGAGCTGCGCCGATGTGGGCCATCCCGGAGTCCGAGGCCATCCTGATGAATTTCTAATGCTATCTATAAATATTCGTAGATTCATATAGAAAGCCATGTGGGCATAGCGGTGCGAGATGTAAACGATGCCGGGCGAGGACGGCGTCTTCTACAGATATCTACTATTTTAGCTAGATAGCACAATAGAGTCTCATACTGGGCGAGAGTGAGCCCAGCCCCCATACGCCGCCGGGCCCGGCGATGCCGATGAAGACTCGGCACAGCGACGGTTTCGTCCCGACGGTGCATGGTTTTCTTCCGGTTGGCGCCCGGAGTTCTAGGTGGCCGTCCGCGTCGACGGGAGGAAGGGGGCCAGCAGGTTGTCCTCGGTGGACGGGCCTGTCTGCCATTCCGCGATCCATGGGCCGGTGCCCTCGCTCGGGTCGAGGACGCCGCTCTCGAGCCAGCTGTACCGGCCGTCCAGCACGCCGCGGGTCAGCCGGATATCGGCGTCATCGGTGTTGTCCCACAGCATGTCGAACAGCTGCCGCACCCGGATGCGGGACTGCCGGCAGAACGCATCGGCCAATTCCTGTGCGGCCTGTGCCTCGGCACTGCCATGAGCCTGCAGCGACTGTGCCCGCACGCAGGTCGCCGACATCGCGAACAGCTCCGCGCCGATATCGACGATGCGGCCCAAAAAGCCCTGGCGATACTCGAGTTTCGCCTGCCAGCGCCCCATCGCGTACATCAGCGCCCGGGCCTGTTTGCGCGAGGACCGCTCGACGAACCGCAGATGCCTTGCCAGCGGCCCGAATTCGGAATAGGAACCCGGCGCGGTCCCCGCACCCAAGGCCAGCTGCGGGAACCACTTGGCGTAGAAGCCGCTCGCCCCCACCGCCGCCTTGGCTTTGTCCTTGAACTCGGCGTTGCGATCGACGAGCGCTCCGGCCGCGGTCATATGCGCATCGGCCATCTCGCGGGCGATCAGCAGCCGCATGATCTCGCTCGAGCCCTCGAAGATCCGGTTGATGCGCAGATCGCGCACCAGTTGTTCGGCGGCCACCGCCCGCTCGCCGCGGGCCCGCAGGGAGGCGGCGGTCTCGTACCCGCGTCCGCCCCGGATCTGCACCAGCTCGTCGGCGATCCGGCAGCTCATCTCCGAGGCCCACAGCTTCGCCAGCGCCGCCTCGATGCGGATGTCGTTGCGGTCCTCATCGCACATCGCACCGGACAGGTCCAGCACCGCCTCGAGGGCGAAGGTCGTTGCGGCGATATAGGACAACTTCTCCCCGACCGCGCCGTGCTCCCCGACCGGACGGCCCCACTGCACCCGATTGACCGCCCATTCGCGGCCGATCTTCAACGACCACTTGGCCGCCGCGGTGCACAGTGCCGGGATCGCCAGGCGCCCGGCATTGAGGGTGGTGAGCGCGATCTTCAGGCCCTCACCCTCGCGGCCGATCAGGTTGCCCCGGGGCACGCGCACGTTGTGCATGCGGGTGACGCCGTTCTCGATGCCGCGCAGCCCCATAAAGGCGTTGCGGCGCTCGACGGTGATCCCCGGGGAATCCGCCTCCACCACGAACGCCGAGATACCACCGCGGTGGCCCTCGCTCTTGGGTACCCGGGCCATGACCACCAGGAGTTCGGCCACAACACCATTGGTGGTCCACAGCTTCACGCCGTTGAGTTCGTAGGCCTCGCCGTCGGCGGTGGGGGCCGCGCTGCTTGCCATGCGCGCGGGGTCCGAGCCGACATCGGGTTCGGTGAGCAGGAAGGCGCTCACGGCCCCGCGGGCGCAGCGCGGCAGGAACTCTCGCTTCTGCTCCGGGGTGCCCGCCAGCTTGAGTGGTTCGGGCACGCCGATCGACTGATGCGCCGAGAGCAGCACCCCCAGGCTGGGATGCGCGGAGCCGACGATCATCAGCGCCCGGTTGTATCCGACTTGCGGAAGTCCCTGTCCGCCATATTCTTCCGGGATCTTGAGCCCGAAGCAGCCGAGATCGGCCAGACCCTGCACATATTCCGCCGGAATCTTCGACTCGGCCTCGATCCGGGCGCCGTCGATTTGCTCGCAGTAGGCGCGCAGCCGCGCCAGATACTCCTCGATCCTGGCCTCGTCCTGCGCCGATGGCTGCGGGAATGGATGGATCAGGTCGAGCCGGAACCGGCCGAGGAACATCTCCTTCGCGAACGACGGTTTGGCCCAGGTGGTTTCGCGGGATTCCTCGACGAGCGCGCGGGACTGCTCTTCGGTGGCGTCGACTTTGGCGGTGATCGCCATGATGTCCTCCGTAAGTTGTTAGGCGGCCCAGGAGGGCCGGATGTGGCTGATGATGTCTTGCCTGTTGTGGCTCCCGAGGAGTGGCCGTCCGACCCTCCGGGGCGCCCTGGCTGCTGATTGAGATATGCGCGCG